>Ga0187784_10004569_pt1 | contig 11195 bp, 8 predicted proteins | sample 1015_SJ02_MP15_2_FD_132964 | JGI IMG/M metagenome (GOLD analysis project Ga0187784, IMG submission 132964) | Tropical peat soil microbial communities from peatlands in Department of Meta, Colombia - 1015_SJ02_MP15_20_MG | ecosystem: Environmental > Terrestrial > Soil > Wetlands > Peat | place... | reverse complement strand
GCTTCAGATTCCGGAAACGAAAACCAAGGCGCCGCCCGAAAATCCGCAACTGCATTTCGAGGAAGTGCACTAAAGCGATGGCGTCGTTTCTATTTCACTCGCTTGGCCCGCTCGACAATCCGCTGGGATTCGGCGCGAGCGATTTCGTGGAGCTGGCTTTCGCGCTGGCGCTGGCGGCGATGGCGCTGTTGTGGAGGCCGTATCTGGCGCCGTCGCTGGGGGCCCTTTCGCATCGCGCCGGTTGGTCGATGCTGCTGTTGGCCGCGCTTCCGGTGGCCTTGCGACTGGCGCTGGTTCCGCATTATCCCGCGCCGACGCCCGATATTTACGACGAATTCGGGCACTTGTTCGCCGCCGACACGCTGCGCCACTGGCGCCTGGCCAATCCCCGGCATCCTCTGCATCAATTTTTCGAAACGTTTTTCGTGCTGCAGGAGCCGACCTACAGCTCGATTTATCCGATCGGCCAGGGTCTCGCGCTGGCGATCGGGCGGGCGATTTTCGGGCATCCGTGGGCCGGCGTCATTGCGTCGACTGCAGCGTTCTGTTCGCTGTGCTACTGGATGCTGCGCGCCTGGACCACGGCCGAATGGGCGCTCGCGGGAGGATTTCTCGCGATCCTCGAATTCGGCCCGCTGAATCAGTGGATGAACAATTATTGGGGAGGGTCGCTGGCGGCCGCGGCGGGCTGCCTGGTGTTCGGCGCGCTGCCACGCTGGCGAGAACGCGGACGGCTTCGCGATGCACTGCTGGTTGGGATCGGACTTGGGGTGAATCTGTTGACGCGGCCGTATGAATCGATTTTTCTGGGCATCGCCGCGCTGCTTTATTTCCTGCCGGCGCTGCGGAAACCGGCGGAGCTGCGGCCGCTGGTCCGGACCGTTCCCGCGATCGTGCTGATGGTGGGCATCGCCGGTTTCCTCACGGCGCTTCAGAACCAGCGGGTGACCGGGCACTGGACCACGCTGCCGTACACTTTGAGCCAATATCAGTACGGCGTGCCCGCGGCGCTTACGTTTCAGGCCGATCCTGTTCCGCATCGCGAGCTGACTCCGCAACAGCAGCGCGAATACGAACTGCAAAAATCATTCCGAGGCGGCGATCGCGAGACGATCGAGAGTTATCTTCTGCGCCTGGAATATCGCGTGCGCTTCTACCGGTTTTATTTTGTGGTTCCGCTGCTGGCGGGGCTGCCGTTTTTCTTTCTGGCGCTGCGCGAATTCCGATACGGGTGGGTTGCGGCGACGGCGCTGCTGTTCGCGCTCGGAACGAACTTTTTTCCAGCGTTTCAGTTTCACTATCTGGCCGCGATCACGCCTCTATTCGTGCTGATGAGCGTCGTCGCGCTCGAGCAATTGTCGCGATTCAGCCGCGAAGCGTCGCGGCTATTGTTGTTGCTCTGCGTAGCGTACTTCGGATTCTGGTACACGATGCATATTTTCGCCGGCCGCGATTTCGCTCAATCGATTCTCCGATACGAAACCTGGGATGGACTGAATCTTCCGGTTTTAGAGAGCAGGATTGTGGTGAACCGCGAACTGGCGCAGATTCCGGGCAAGCTGCTGGTGTTCGTGCGCTACTCGCCGCAGCACATTTTTCAGGACGAATGGGTATACAACGAGGCCGATATCGACGCCGCGCGAATCGTGTGGGCGCGCGATCTCGGCCCCGAGGAAAATCAGAAGCTGCGGCGCTATTATCCGGATCGAGTGGTGTTGCTGCTCGACCCGGACTCGCAACCGCCGCGGCTCACTTCGTACCCGGCGCCTTAGCCGTCTGGGTCAGCGACACCGGCAACAGTTTTTGGAGACCAGTGAGATACGTCGTCAGATCGTGCGCGTAGGCGATGTCGAGCGGTTTGAATCCGCCATGCACCTCCGTCTCCTGGCCGACATGCTCATAGGCGGGCGGCAGCGGCACCTGCGGCACCACGTCCATGAAATTCACGATGCGATTCGTTACCGGAATCGCCGCGTTGAATTTCCCGGCGAAATCCGGAGCGCCGGTGCGCGGACCGGCGAAAGTATACAACAGCGGAACAATCCCCGGCGTAAGGCTCCTGGCGATCTGAAATCCGCCCAGAATCGCCAACGCGCCGCCGAGGCTGTGGCCGGTGACCAGAACGTTCTGTGCGCCGGCGCATCCGGCGAGCAACTGCGCCATACTGCCGCGAATATGTTCATACACCAACTGAAAACCCATGTGCACCAGACCCGATCCCGCAACGGCGAGATAAGGCACCGGAACCGCGTCGATATCATCGATCCAATCCCAGATGGTTTGCGTGCCGCGAAATGCAACTAACGCGGTTCTGTTCGAGGCATTCCATGCCACCAAACCGAAAATGTTACTCTCCTGAAGAGCACTGTTGGCGATGCGCTGCTGCTTGGGGTCGGCCGCGGTCATCGCCGCCTGTGCATCCTGCGGGCGGGCTTCAATCGCGCCTTTCAGTTGGAACCCCACCGGCAGCGCGGGCGCGGGCGCAGTCATAATGGTGTACGCGGCCGTGGCAGCCGGGTACATCACGTCGATCGCGAACTTGGCATCAAACGCCATATCCGTCTCCTTTCGAGTTGAGACTTCGCGAAAGAAGTTTACCAGATTATCGTGAAAATCGCGTTACCCTACGTCGCGGCGAGGGGGTATTTCAATGTATCGAGCAGCCAATCGCGATTGGCGCGAACGTCCTCGGTCAGGCGGCGGCACAGCTCCTCGCGCTGATCAAAAAGCCGGTATCCGGCGGACGGGCGCAGATAGCCGCGGGCTTTCGGCTCCCGCTCGAACAGAGCTATTTCTCCGATTTCCGACGCTTTTCGCTGAAATCCAAGCCGATTTTCGAGCAGCGCTTTGACTAAAAACGGCATAAGCGTCGAATAATCGGCCTGCATGCTTTCGGTCGCCTGATGATAGGTTTCCTTGTCGACTTTCCCCCAGGTGACGGCTTCGGCCGGCGGGCAGGAGGATAGGGATCCGTCGGTGACCGGAGCGGTCACGATCTGCACATCGAAATTGTATCCGCGCACGTTCGGAATTCCCAGCACCTGGCCCAGCGCGGGCTCCGGTTGGAGGTTATAATTTTTCGGGACGCCGCCGCCGAGGATCACGGCGCCCAGCGCGTGGGGCGGATTGTCGAACAATCCCCAGCGATGATAGGCGCAGGCTTCGAACACCTCGGCGTGCAGATCGAGATCGAAGCGGTATTCGCCGATCATGCCCACTTTGCGCATGGCCCACAGCTTCATCGAATTGAGAAACACGCTGCCGTCGCCGGGGGCGCCGACGAAAATCGGAATGGCCATGCGGTGGCACGTCGCGAGCAAGCCGGGCTCGACCGCGGCCGCGCGTTCCTCGCGCGCGTAGAGTTCGCCGAGGCGGTAGCGCAGCTCGGTTCCGGTCATCGCGTGTTGAAATTCCGGCCGCAGCAGCGCAGCGGTGATAAATTTATCCTGATCGAACAGCACCTCCTCATCGAACGCCATATCGGTGACGCGAATGGTTCGCTCGTCGCGCAGAGCGCCGTCGTCGCCCCAGATGGGAACCTCGAAAATCGGATCGGGATGCGCGGTGAGGCTACGATGGCCGTCGTGATAGCAGACCGCGTCGGTGGTGCTGAGATATCCGATCCATCCGGTTTCGAGCAGCGGAATCAGCCACGCCTGATGCTGGCCGGAGACCGTCACCGGACCCGAAATCGCGAGCGTGAGCGGACAGCCCAAGCCGATGGCGTGGTCGAGAATGGCGTAAATGCGGCGGAAAAAGGCGCCTCCGAAGGCGGGAAAACAGTGCGTGATGAGATCGTGAAGCGAGTCGCATTCATCGACGCGGCGCACTCGCACACGCCGGTCTCCAGGGGAAGGTTTCATAAAATTATTGAAATTGCCGGCGGAAATCTTCGAACTGGCGTTTGATTTCGGCGATTTCGCATTCGAGGGCCTGAAGGCGTTCTTCGAAATCCGCGCGCTCGAGGTTGAGCGGAGGCTCGTCTACGGCGTCCGGCGGGCCGCCGAGCAACTGCGCCCAGCGGCCGCGCGGCGCTCGCGCGACCAGCGGATCGGGATCGCGCGCGGCGAGCGTTTCCAGGCACCGCTCGACCTCTTCGAGATCGTTGAAATCGTGCATGCGCCCGGTGCGGCCGCGCAGCTCGCCGACGGTCTGCGGCCCGCGCAGCATCAGCACGCTCATGACAGCCAGCTCGCGCCGTCCGAGGTTCAATTTTTCGCCGAGACGGTGGCCGAATTTATCGACGCGATGTCCGGCGCCGCTGATGCGAACGGCCAGACCTTTATTCTTGAGGAGCTCGATCGCTTCGAGGACCGTGTCTTCGCCGTAGTGGACCACCGGTTCGCGGCTGGATTTCTGATTGCATGCGGCCTGCAACGCATTCAGCGTGAGCGGATAATATTCGGGCGTGGTCATATCTTTTTCGACGAGCGCGCCCAATACGCGCACTTCGGCCGGCTGCAAGGTTTCCACTTCACTCAAGTTAACCGAAAGCGCAGGGCGGCGTCCACGACGGGTGGTCCGGCAAAACGGCAGCGCTGGCCTCTTGACATCCTGCTAAAAATCTAGCATGCTAAAAATACAGCATGCAGAAACTCAGCCGCCGCGAACGGCAGATTCTCGACATTCTCTATGAGCGCGGACGCGCCACCGCCGCCGAAATTCTGGCGGCCCTGCCCGATCCGCCCAGCTACTCGGCCATTCGCGCGCTGCTGCGCGTGCTCGAGGAAAAAGGCCACGTGAAGCACGAAGCCGACGGCCCGCGCTACGTGTTCACGCCGACCGTCCCGCGCGCCCGCGCCCGCCGCTCGGCGCTCAAGCATCTGCTCGAAACCTTTTTCGACGATTCGGCCGCGGACGCCGTTGCCGCGCTGCTCGACGCGAGAAAACTGGAAGCCCAAGAGCTCGACCGGATTGAAGAAATGATCGAGCGCGCACGGACCGATCGCACAAAGAAAGAAGGTCACTCATGAATCTGCTCGCCGATTCCGCCCTCAAGGCCACTTTGGTTCTGGCGCTGGCCTGGATCGCTACGCTCGCGCTCCGCCGCGCTTCGGCCGACCTGCGCCATCGGGTCTGGCTAGCCGCGATTTTCTCGACCGGGATTCTGCCCGCGGCGTTGCGCATCGCGCCCTCGGCTTTGCCGGCATCGGCGCGGATTATCGTTTCCTCCAGCTCGGCCGTGGCCGCACCCGCCGCTTTTCATTTTCATTGGGTCATCGCAATGATAGGCGCGGTCTGGGTCGCGGGAATGCTGGCTGTGCTGGCGCGCCTTGCCATCGGACTGATCGCGGTCGCGCGCCTCACGCCATTTTCGAATCGCGTCCAGACGCCGCTGACCTGGGGCGTATTCAGACCCGCGATCATCCTTCCTGTTTATATGCGCGATTGGACCGGCGAACAACTTGACAGCGTGATGCGGCACGAGGAGGCGCACATCGACCGGCATGACTGGCTGTGGCAGACGCTGGCGCGCGCGGTCGCGGCGGTGTTCTGGTTCCACCCGCTGGTCTGGCTGGCCGATGCGGCGTTGCGGCGCGAAGCCGAACAGGCCGCCGACGATCGCGTGGTCGCCGATGGGGCGGCGCCGTTCGATTACGCCGAGCAGCTCTTGTCCATTGCGCGGCACGTGCACTCGACGACACCTGTACCAGTGGTCGCGATGGTCCGGCGTCCGAATCTCGAAGCGCGGGTGCGCGACATCCTGGATTCGACGCGCAACCGCTCGCGGTCCGGCATTGCTGCGCGAATCGCAATCGTGCTGATCGCCGCGGCGCTGCTCGCACCGCTAGCGGCGATCGGTCAGGACGATAAAGTTCACCGCGTCGGCGAGCCTGGCATGACGCCGCCCTTCGTAGTCTCGAAGGTCGAGCCGCAATACACTCACGAAGCCAAGGAAGAAAAGATCCAGGGCACGGTGGTGATGCGGATGGTGATCGATCAGAACGGGCGCGCGCAGGATATCGAGATCGTCCGATCGCTCGATGAAGGTCTGGATCAAAGCGCCGTGGACGCCGTTTCCGAGTGGCAATTCGGGCCGGCGAAAAAAGACGGCAAGCCGGTGCGATGCCTGGCGACGATCGAGGTCAATTTCCGGTTGAACTGACGGTTACGTTGTGGCCGGCGGCGCGTAGCTCCGCCATTACGAGTCTGTGTGAACGGCGATTTTTATCCCCGGCATGACTGCCGGGGCTTGCTCGGCCCTTGCCGCTCAACGACATCGTCAAGCCCTGCCAGTGATGGCGGCGCTTTTCCGGCATCGCCCTGCCTGCGAAGGCGGGTCCCCGTGCAAGCGGAATTTTTGCGGCGAATTGGCTACTCGCCACGGAAAAACGGACGGCGTTTCCTAAAGCCGCATGGAAAGCAGGCTTACTTTTTCGGCTTCTCCGCCTCGATCTTGATGACGTTCATCATCGCCGACTGTTGCGGCAGTTCCGTGGAGCCGGCCGGAAACTTGTTGTACGCGAGCATATAGGCGGTGCAATCGACCTTCGCCTCATGACTCACTTTCCCCGGCGTTCCGGGAGGCATGCCGGTGCGGATGCGCTCGAACAGTTGGCCGACCGTCAGGCCGTTCCAGTTGGCCATGAATTCCCCGCCGGCGAGCGGCGGCGCCATTTCTCCGCCGTTCAACTGATCGCCGTGGCAGGAGGCGCACTCGGCATTGTACACGGCCTGGCCCCGGTCCGCCTGGGCCTGCGTGTAGACTCCATCCCAAACCGACTTGGTCGTGTCCTGGGCCGGAAGCTTCAAGGAAAGGGCGCCGATCACCGCGGCGCCGATGATGCCGGCTATTGCAAGTTTAGATGTCATGTGACCTCACTCTTTCTAGCGTAATCGATTTAGAAAGTCTTTTCGAGCAGAAAAAAGGCCCGCCGTTTTCCGCGAGCGGGCCCCCTTTTCGAGTCTGATGGACGTTAGCGCTGCCCTCCTGTCGGGGTTGCGCCAGCTTCACTCTCGGGCAGAGTGAAAGCGAGGTACTCGCCCGAGTAGTTGCCGCCGCTGACGGCGATGATGATATACTGCTTGCCCTTCCACATGTACGTCATGGCCGATCCGCTCTCCGGAGCCGGCATGAATACGTTGCCGACCTCCTTTCCGGTCGCCTTGTCGTAGGCGCGCAGCATGGCGCCGCGCGGATGCTCCGGCGTGGTAGTCACCTGCCCGTCGCCGGCGATGACCAGAGTCTTGGTGACCAGCGTTCCCACGTTGTAGCCGGATTGTCCGGTGCGCGGGATGTTGAGGCCTTTGAGAGCCGGGTAGTTGCGAACGTTATCCGGGGTTTCGCCATGCGCGATCTGCCAGATGATTTCGCCGCGGTCCATATTGACCGCCGTGATGGTTGCGTACGGCGGCTTAAGCAGCAGCAGTCCGTCGACGGTGATCCCGAATCCTCCACCTCCACCTCCGCCGCGTCCCGCCGGGGCCGGTTTCGGTTTAGGAGAATCGGCGCCGGCGTTCTCGCCAGGGCCGGTCGCGCGGACTACCGGACGTCCCGCCATGCCGGAAACGAAATTCTCATCCGAAATGTCCTTGGGAGGCCTGACCAGCCCGATCGGGGTTACGCATGCGTTGCAGGCGTACTGGTAAATCGTGTGGGTTTCCGGGTCAAACGCCGAGCCCGGCCAGTTGGTGCCGCCGCTCGCCGTGCCGATCGTCAACGATGCCAGCGGCCCTTCCAGCTTGCTCTCCACGCCAGGCGTGAAGACCGGACCGATGTGATAGTGGCTGATCAGCTCAAGCGCCTTCTGCCGCAGCTCCGGCGTGAAGTCGATCAGGTCGTCTTCAGAGATGCCATTGCGCGAAATGGCCGGCGGCTTGGTCGGGAACGGCTGGGTCTTGGAATACCACTCACCCGGAACCGATCCTACTTCCACCGGTCTCTCCTCGATCGGCCAGACCGGCTTGCCGGTGATGCGATCGAGCGTGTACAGGAATCCCTCCTTGTTAGGCTGCACCACCGCTTTGATCGGCTTGCCGTCCACGTTGATGTCCATCAGCAGCGGCGCCGAGGAGATGTCCATGTCCCAGAGCCCATGATGGACCAACTGGAAATGCCATTTGCGAACGCCCGTCTTCAGATCGACGCAGACCAGGGTTTCGCCGAACAGACCGTTGCCGGGGCGATGCCCGCCGTAGTAATCCGAGGTCGCCGATTCGATCGGAAGATAGGCCAAGCCCAAGTCCTGATCGATGCTGAGCTGGGTCCACATGCCGGCGTTGCCGGTGTATTCGGCCGATCCGTTCAGCCAGGTATCGTAGCCGAATTCGCCTTTTTTGGGAATCGTGTGGAAGATCCACATGCGCTTGCCGGTGCGGACGTCGTATCCACGAACGTAGCCTACGTTATTGCGCATACTTCGGGGCATCATGCCTTCGCGCAACGCGGCGCCGATGATGATGGTGTTTCCACCGACAACCGGCGCTCCCTGATAGCCCAGTTCGCCGTGAACCAAGTCGGGAACCCACTCGCCCTTGTCGTTCCAGGCGGAAACGACCTGATCGTCGTCCAATTTGAGATCGACCACGCCGCCCTTGCCGAAGCTGGTGATCATCATTCCGTTGTGGGCGTTCAGACAGATCAGACGATAGCCCGGAGTCGTATACAGAATGCGGTCGTCGCCCTTTCCATCGCTCCAATAGGCCAATCCTCGGCCGGAAAGCTGGCGCGGAGAGGCAGCGCCACGCTCGCCTTCATGCTCGCCGTGAACCCACAGCAGCTCACCCGATTCCGCATCGAGCGCGATCACCGCGCGACGCGATCCGGCGGTCGCATAGACTACTCCGCCGACCATCAGCGGCGTACCTTCCAGTTTGTATTCAGGCCGATTGCCGAAAATGTCGGTCTTCAATCGCCAGGCGATCTCAAGTTTGCTGAAATTATTCGCGTTGATCTGATCAAGCGGCCGGTACCGCGATCCCATGGTGTCCGCGGCATAACTCGGCCATTCGGTATCCTTCGGTTTCCACTGCGCCGGCGCCAGCGCAGCCATCAAAGCGAGGCATGCGGCCCACGGCGCGATGCTCGCACGTGTCCCTTTCCTTCCAAGCATTTTCGTTCTCCAAAAGAACGCAAGGCCCAAGCCCTAAGGCTCGAGCCTCGGATTGTGAGTTGACCCTTGAGGCAATCACAATCAGTATGCGATTTCCAAAAATGAAAGCGAGATTAAAAAAGGCGCGCCAGCTAGATGTGCCGTCGCGCCTTCCTCATATTAGAATGCGAAACGCAGGCCGAGCTGTATTTCTCTCGGTATGCCCATTTGAGCCGTGATCTGGCCAAAGGGGTTGACGGGCTTGCCGGTGGCCGAGTTCACGCCCTGGAATTGCTGGATCGGGTTCCCGAACAGCGGTGTATTGAAAGCGTTCAAGGCCTCCGCGCGGAACTGGGCCGTGTAGCGCTCCTTGATCTTGACCGTCTTGAATATGGAGAGGTCCCAGTTCGCCAAGCCCGGCCCCAAATCCGGTGAAGTGCGCGAGACATTTCCGAAAGTGTACGCCGGCGCCAGCGAAAACGCCGCGGCGTTGATGTAGCAGACCGGGTTTGTCGCGGCACCGCACGAATTGATGAGCGATTCCGGACTTCCCGAGCTGAGCATGTTGGCTCCGGTTGCATTGGGACGCTGCTCGAGCGCGCCGATTCCGGAATTAGCATTGGTCTGGAAGATTCCCAACGGGAAACCATCGGAGATGATCGCGATCCCGTTGATGCTCCATCCGCCTACGATGAAATCGGCAACAGCGTTGTTGGCCAGGAATGGCTTGCCTTTACCGAAGGGAAGTTGGTAGGTCCACCCGAGGGTAAAGCGCAAAGGCTGGGTGCTCGCGGCGAGTCCCCACTCGGCCGCCAGATTGTAGACATTCTGCGGATAGGTCGGCTGAGCCACGCAACCACCGGCACCGTTACAGCCATTGAAATAGTTGGCTGAGCCGGCGCCGAACGTATTGTCATAGTTCCTCGCCCAGGTGAAAGTGGACAGGAACACCAAGCCCTTCGAAAGCCGCTTCTGACCCTTCAGGATGAGCGAGTCGTACTGGGCCTTGCCAAGGTTCGTCGCTTCGTAGACCTGGGTATACTCGGGGAACGGCAACAGCAACTGGGCTGCCGTAGTTGTCGAACCCGACCCCAGACTTCCGGTAACATTTGGCAGGCCGACGAACGGATTGGGTACCTTCGCGGCCAGGGCCGATCCCATCGACATATACTGGACGGGCAACTGGTTGATCGGAAGATAGCCGGAGCCGCTGTAAGACTCCTGAAGACCGCTCGAGCCCGATCCGACGTAGCCGAGCTCGAACGCGATCCCAAAGGGAAGCTGGCGCTGAATATCTGCCGAGAACTGCTGCACCAGTCCGCTGGTGCGGCTCGGCGCCAGGAAGTCAGTGGAGCCGCCGAGTTGCTGGAGCACGCCCTTCTGGATGGTCGCGGGTTGGATCACACCCGTCGGGAAAGGATTGGTCAGCGAGTTTTGCGGCGTGGCGTTGCTGTCCGCGCTGGCCGCATACGGGGTGGTCTGGGCCAATCCCGGCGAATACTGGGTGTCGAGACTGAAATAGGTCGGCGCCCAGAACATGCCCCAGCCGCCGCGAAACGTGGTCTTATCGTTGATCTGATACGCGAAGCCGGCGCGCGGACCGAATTTGTCCTTCAGCGGACTGCAGCAGGCGCTGGGATTCCCGTTCTGTCCCTCAATCCCCGGCGCGCCATACGCCAGCACGCCCGATGACGCCGGCAGGTACGCTTGAATCGGGTTCAGCGAGGTCTGGCTGAAGTTGACAAGGAGGTTGCCGTACTTCTCCTGTTCGCCGGACTCGTACTCGTACCGCACGCCGACGTTGATCGTCAGTTTATTCGTGAGGCGGATGTCATCCTGAATGTAGCCGGCATAATACTTATCGGAGTAATACAGATCCGAGGCAGTCCCAACGCTTCCCGAAGACGGATATCCGAGCAGGAGATCGGCGAAATCGGAGCCGCCGCTGGACGCGGTCGAGACGTTATACTGCTGGGTGAAAATTCCATTGAAGGTGAACGCTCCCTCGGCGCCGCCCCAGGAAATGCCGCCGATATTGAGCACGCGGTAGTCCCAACCCATCGTCAGGTTGTGCTTGCCCACGTATTTGGAAAGGCTGAGCGAGAAATTCTTGGATGAAAACACATCGTTCGAGGGGCCGGAGCCGCCTACGCTATCGCCGGC
>Ga0187784_10004568_pt1 | contig 11195 bp, 8 predicted proteins | sample 1015_SJ02_MP15_2_FD_132964 | JGI IMG/M metagenome (GOLD analysis project Ga0187784, IMG submission 132964) | Tropical peat soil microbial communities from peatlands in Department of Meta, Colombia - 1015_SJ02_MP15_20_MG | ecosystem: Environmental > Terrestrial > Soil > Wetlands > Peat | place... | reverse complement strand
TATAGTGAATTCCGAAGCATACGGCGGTCCAATTCCACATGCCGGTCAGCGACGCTGCGCTTTTCTCGCTTGGCGGCGCTCGCGCGTGCTTCCGTGACGCCGAATTTTTCGGCTCCGAAGATTGCTCACTTCCCGAAACCGACTTATCGATCTTGCCGACGGAGCCACCGGCCGAGCCCGCCTGGGCAGATGCGCCTCCGTGATACGCAAGCAAAAGCATGACGCCGCACGCCGCTGAGATACCCACGATGCGCAGGGGAATGTTGCTCATCGCACCCCCGTGATTTACGTCCCGACCTTCAGCTCCGCCACCAATCCGCGCAGCGCGGCGACCGTGCTCAGCGCCGTGATCCGGCCGGTTTTGGGATTTTCGACCGACGGCACGTTTTCGATCGTCATGGAAAAACGCGCGGTGTCGGCATCAACCTCGATGCGATGGGTGTTGCGATCGAGCGCCGGATCGGCCCAAATTTCGAGCCGCGTCCGATCGGGCCCAATGCCGGCTAAGCTCAGCGCCGCGGCCACGTTGACGTTCTCCGGAAAGCCGCGTGCGCCTTCGCGGGCGCTGCCGTCAAAGACTTTGAGCGGCTCCTTGAGATCTTTTAGCGAAATGCCGCGCTCGACGAGATAGCGCGCGCCGTCGAGCCCTTTCGGCGGTTTGCGCGTGATCATGGTGACCGAGCGGATGGTGCCCTCGGCAGCGGCGCGCACCGCATCGAGGCCAAGGAGCGCGCCGGTCGGAACCAGGATACGCGCGCCGGTCTGTTTCGCCCGCGTCACCAAGTCCCAGTTTTCCAAGAGCTGTCCGACGGACAGCGGCATGAGAATCTTGCCGCGTTCGATCACCGGCGATGCGACCGTACGAAACATCGCCGGCGGCAGGCATTCGACGACCACGTCGCAGGTTTGCGCCAGCGCATCGAGAGGCTCAACCGCGATGCTGTTGCCGACTTGCGGCAGATTGCGTCGCGCCTTGTCCGTGTCGCGCACGGCGATCGCAGTGAGGACAAGGCCCGGGATGCCGGTTTCGATCCGCCGCGCCACATCGAGACCGACGGCGCCGAGCCCGGCCACCCCGATCTTGAGAAGCTCTTTCGCCACGTCGCCGTTCCGCACTGGCAGCCGTCCACCGGGCCCGATAGAGTCCCTATAAGACGGGCCAGCGGTGCGCAAGCTCGTTCCAGTACGCCGCACGACGAGAAGGCACGATGACCAATATCAATCCGAACACCTTCACCACGCGTCCGGAAATCCAAGGCACGTTCGGCGTCGTCGCCTCGACGCACTGGATCGCGACCGCGGTCGGCATGGCGATGCTGGAAAAAGGCGGCAATGCCTTCGATGCAGCAGTCGCCACGGCGTTCACGCTGCAGGTGGTCGAACCGCATCTCAACGGGCCGGGCGGCGACGTGGTGGCCATCATCCATGATGTGCGGCGCGGCAAGCCTGAAGTGGTGTGCGGGCAAGGACCGGCGCCGGAAAGAGCAACAATATCGCATTACCGCCGTGAGGGTCTCGACCTCGTCCCTGGCACCGGCCTGCTCGCCGCTTGCGTGCCGGGAACGTTCGAGACCTGGATGCTGCTGTTGCGCGACTATGGCACGATGGCGCTCGCCGATGTGTTGTCGCCTGCAATCGGTTACGCGCAAAACGGACATCCGCTGCTGGAGCGCGCCAATGCCACGATCGCTACCGTCGCGGGCCTGTTTCGCGAGTACTGGCCGACCTCCGCCGCCGTGTACCTGCCCGACAACACGGTGCCGGCCACCGGAACGCTGTTCGCCAACAAGACGCTGGCGGCGACCTATAGCCGGATAGTCAAGCAAGCCGAAAGCGCCGGCGCCGATCGCGTCGCACAGATCGAACATGCGCGCAAACGCTGGTCGCAGGGATTTGTCGCCGACGCCATCGATCGCTTCTGCCGCACTCAGGAGATCATGGACACCAGCGGACATCGTCATCGCGGCGTGTTGAGCGGAAGCGACATGGCGAACTGGTCGCCGCACATCGAGGCGCCGCTCACCTACGATTACGGCCGCTACACGGTGTGCAAGACCGGGCCTTGGGGACAGGGCCCGGTGATGCTGCAGCAGCTCGCGCTGTTGAAAGGTTTTGATCTGGAAAAGCTCGAACCGGCCGGCCCGGACTTCATCCACCTTGTGGTGGAATGCTCAAAGCTCGCTTATGCCGACCGCGAAGTCTTTTACGGCGATCCCGACTTCGTTGAAGTGCCGATGGCGACGCTGCTCTCCGACGCCTACAACGCCGAGCGCCGGAAGCTCGTCGGCGAGCAAGCGTCGCTCGAATTGCGCCCCGGCTCGATCAAGGGCCTCGGCGCCGTCGTGACGCTTCGCCGCGAGAAAGCTTCGATTGCAGCCGGCGCCGGCGAACCGACCGTCGGCCGGCTCGGCGGGACGCGCGGCGACACCGTGCATTTCGATATCGTCGATCAAGCCGGCAACATGGTATCGGCAACCCCATCGGGCGGCTGGCTGCAGTCCTCGCCGGTCATTCCGGAACTCGGTTTCTGTCTCGGCACGCGCGCGCAGATGTTTTGGCTCGAGGAGGGCCACCCCGCCGCGCTGGCGCCCGGCAAGCGGCCGCGAACCACGCTCTCACCGACGCTCGCGCTGCGCGACGGCGAGCCGTATCTAGGCTGGGGCACGCCCGGCGGCGACCAGCAGGACCAATGGATCACGCAGCTATTGCTGCGCCACCTCCATGCCGGCCAAAACCTGCAGGAGGCGATCGACGCGCCGGCCTGGCATTCCGAACACTTTCCCAGCTCGTTTTGGCCGCGCCAAGCGCGCCCGGGCGTCTTGGTGATCGAAGGCCGCGTGCCGAACAAAACCATCGCCGAACTGCAGCGCCGCGGCCACATCGTTGAGGTCGGCCCCGACTGGTCCGAAGGCCGGCTCACTGCGGCCGCGCGCGACGGACGACGGCGCCGCGCCGCCGCCAACCCGCGCGGTATGCAAGGCTACGCGGCGGGGCGATAAGGCAGAAATCGGGAGGCAGAACTCAGAAGTCGGAAATCAGAAATCAGAATTCTGACTTCTGCCTCCTGACTTCTGATCTAGCCTAGACCCAGTGACCACGCCGCAGGAAACCTGTGCGTCACCACCTCACGACCCGTCAGCAGCATCACTCCATCGCGATCCGTGTGCCTGTCGCGCCATTCAACAGGCGCTTGAGGTGGAAGCTCGCCAGCTGATCCTGCGGCTGGTTTCCAACATGGGACGCAAAGGCGGCGATGGCGGTTGGATCGCCCGCCTCCAGTTTGGCGAATGCATCCAAATAGGCTTTGGTTGCCGGGCTTTCGTATATTTCCGGCCGCAGCGGCTCGAAGGCGCGCAGCGCTTCGGTCCTGCCGCGCAGCACAAGATCGCCGACCGGCCGGCCGCGAAAGTCAGCCACTTTAGCCGCCAGCGTCGCGCTCGCGCAGATGCGCGTTCCGAGTTGCTTATTAGCGGCTTCGAGCCGCGCCGCCACGTTGATGGTGTCGCCATAGGCAGTGTAGTCGAAGAAACGCCCGCCGCCGAAATTGCCGACTATCGCCGGTCCGGCGTGAACGCCGATCCGCGTGATCCCGAGCGAAGTGCCTGTTTCATGACAGCGCGCACGGAAAGATTCAGCATATTCGTCCAAAGCCAATGCACAGACAACCGCCCGTGTGGCGTGGTCCGGCTGCTCGCCGGGGGCGCCGAACAGGACGTGCAAGGCGTCGCCGATAATCTTTGCGACCGTTCCGTCATGGGCAAATACTATGTCAGTCATCCCAGTAAGGTACTCGTTGAGCAGCGGGCCCAGAACACTCGGTTCCAGTGTCTCGACGAGGGCTGTGAAGCTGGTGATGTCGGTGAAAAGTGTTGCAACGTCCCGGCGCTGGCCCGCGAGTTCGAGCCCGCCCGCCTCGCTGGCCAGGCGCTGAGCCAGATTGGGCGAAAAATAACGCGACAGCGACGCATGCGCTCTTTCAGCGGCCGCCTGGCGCTCGCGCGCCTCGCGCAGGAATGCTATGTAGCGCAACGTCTTGGCGATCGTGGTTTCCAGATCGACGAAATCGATCGGCTTGGTGACGAAGTCGAACGCGCCTCGATTCATCGCCGTACGAATATTGGCCATGTCGCCGTAGGCCGAGACCACAATCGCCGACACCTTGTCCTCTTTCTCCTGCAGCTTTTGTAGCAGCGTCAGCCCATCCATCCTCGGCATATTGATGTCAGTGACGACTAGGTCGATGTCGCCATTGGCCTTCAATGCCGCCAGCGCATCGATCCCATCATGGGCAAAATGGAAGCTCACCGCGCCGTCGCGGATCTGGTGGCGAAATTTCTGCAGGACGAGAGCCTCCAAATCCGGCTCGTCGTCAACAACCAGAATTTTTGCGCTCATGCGGCCTTTTCGACGCGCGTGTCAATCTCGCTGCGAAGCATCGCAAAATCAATGGGCTTGGTCAAAAGCGCGTCAGCGCCCTTCTCCAAAGCCTTCCGCTTCGTTTCCGGATCGCCATAGGCGGTAATCATAATGACAGGCACGTCCGGTCGCACCGCCTTGGCCTTTGGCAACAATTCAAGCCCGCTCATCCCCGGCATGTTGATGTCGGATAGGATCAGAATGAGGGAGGCGTCCCCGGCGACGCTGATCGCCTGGAGTGCATCCGGCGCGGATTGGGCAAACTCCATGGTGAACCGTCCGGCGCGCAAATCGCGCCGGAATTGCTGACGGAACAGCACCTCTATATCGGGCTCGTCATCGACCACCAGAATGAGAAGAGTCACGCCCGACCTCCTGATTTGCCAAGCGCCGCTGCTTTGCGCGGCAGAACGATCTTGAATTCCGTGAATTCGCCAGGTTCCGTATCGACCGATATGGAACCAGCATGTTGTTTCACGATTATGTCATGACTGATCGACAGGCCGAGCCCGGTTCCCTCTCCGGCTGGCTTGGTCGTGAAGAACGGGTTGAACATCTTCTCTTTGACCTCCGGCGGAATGCCCGTGCCGTTGTCGCGAATCCTGATCTCCACGCGGTCGCCGAGGCTTTTGGTCGCCGCCGCAAGAGTGGGCTCGTAATTTTGATTGCCGTCCTGCGCCTTGCGTTTGGTCGCCGCATAGAAGCCATTCGAAATCAAGTTCAGCAGTACTCGCGTGATTTCTTGTGGGTAAAGATCCACCTCGCCAGCCGCTGGATCGAATGACCGCTCCAGCGTGATGTTGAAGCTCTGCTTCTCAGCACGCGCCCCGTGATAAGCGAGATTGAGGCTTTCCTCGACGATAGCGTTGATATCGACCGGCCGATGCTCGCCCGAGCCTTCGCGCGAATGCAGAAGCATATTCTTGACGATCGAGTCCGCACGCTTGCCGTGCTGCGCGATCTTGTCGAGATTACCCTTCAATGTATTCATCACATCCGTGATATCGGCGCGCGTTTTGTCGTCGGTCTTCGTGTTTGCGAGAGCCTCCTGCAATTCGTCGATCAGCTCGACGGACAGGCTGGAGAAGTTGTTGACAAAATTGAGCGGGTTTTTGATCTCGTGGGCGATGCCTGCGGTCAATTGGCCGAGTGAGGCGAGTTTCTGGGTCTGCACCAAGCGGTCCTGCGCGGTCCGCAGATCTTCGAGCGAAGCGCTCAGATCGTCGGTGCGCTGGCGCAATTCGTGGAGCAGCCGGCTATTTTCGATCGCGATCACCGCCTGCGAAGCAAAGTTCTTGATCAGCTCGATCTGCTTGTCGGTGAATGGCTGCTGCCTCTGTCGATAAATGATGATGCCGCCGATCAGCTCGCTCTCCTTGAGCATCGGCACCAGCAGCATGGTCCGAGCGCCGCCATTCTCGACGAGGTTTGTCATGCGCGGATTGCCGGCGAGGTAGGTAGGCTCGGTCCGCAGGTCGAGGACGTGGATCACATCCTTCACGATGGAGAGGCGATCGAGCGGAATGTCGCGGTTGTCGTGCAGCGTCAGGACCGGCTCGCGCCGCCACCGATCCGCATAGGCCGACGGACCATGAACCGCAACGGCGCGAAAGCTGTCGTCTCCGTAAAGGAATAGATTGCCGAATTGCGCGTCGCAAATGCGCACGGCGTTCGACAACATCGCGTCGAACACCGGCTGTAGCTCGCCGGGCGAGCTGGAGATCACGCGCAGGACCTCGGAAGTCGCCGTTTGCTGCTGCAGCGACTCGCTCAGCTCGCGGGTGCGGTCATCGACCTTTTTCTCCAAATCCGAGTATGATTCCTGCAGCCGGCCCGCCATGTCGTTGAACTGATTGGCGAGCGCCTCGACTTCGTCTCCGGTCTTGATGCTGATGCGCTGGCCGAGGTCGCCGCTGCCGATCCGCGCAGCGCCAGTGCGCAGCGCCTGGATCGGCACCACCATCCGGCCGGCGAGGAACATGCCGGCCACGAACGCCAGGGCCAACGCGCCGAACAGCACGTAGCCGGTGCGCTGAATTGAAGCATAGAGCGGCGCGTAGGCCTCCTCGATCGGGGTCTCGACAAAAACAAGCCAGCCGAGCGGAGTGACCGGTGCGTAGGCGGTAAGCACTCTGTGGCCGGCAATGTCCTCGGCTTCCTGAACCTGCTGGCCGGAATTATCGCCCGCAGCGGCGCGGGCGCTCTTGACCTGCTCGAGCTTCGACATGTCGGTATTACGGAGCACCAGACTGATATCGGGGTGGGCGATCAGACGCCCGTCGGCGTCGACCACATAAGCGCGACCATGCTCGCCGACCTTGATCTTGGAAACCACGTCCCAGATGAGTTTGAGGTTGACTTGAGCGATGCTCACGCCGGTATCGCGGCGCGTCCCGGCGAGCGAAATGGTCATGTAGGGCTCGGATGCGCGGCGAAAGTAGACCGGGCCATAATAGACTTTGTGCGCAACCGCCTCGGTAAATTCCGGCTTCGTCGAATCGTCGACACCGCTGCCGACCACATCCATGGTGAGCCGCGACACCTTCAGCTGCTCGTGGCCCGAGGCGTCGAGCTGGGTAAGTTCAGTTATGGCGGGCACTTGACGCAACAGGCGCAGCGCATCGAAGCGCCGCTGCTCGAGCGTTGAGTCGGACCATGGCAGTTGCGTGGTCCAGCCGACCTGGCTCTCGATTTCCGTTATGAACTGTTCGATCTTCCCGGCGGCGCCTTCTGCCTGCTCGTGTTGGATGCTGATCAGCGAAGCCTTTTGCGCCTGGTAGGAGAACCAAATTTCGAACGCGCCATTGGCCAAAAGCGCCAAAACGACCACGGTGACAAATAGGGCAACGTATTTGATGAACAGCCGGCTGCGCACGATCGAACCGCCGCGCGACGGGGCGGCGGCGCCGAAGCGATCGGTCAGCACGCCGATTGGCCCGCTGCGAGGCTGCGCATCCGCTGTCATTCAATCATCCTGAACTCATGGGCTGGCAACTGCCCTCCGCTTAACCGGGGTTGTGACTATAGCCTGCTTTGGTTTTCCCCTTGTCGGCACGGACTCATTTCCAACCGAACCGCATTTTCCGCCGTTTGCCACAGCCCTGCAACGGCGATTACTCCCATGCAAACCTCTGTCGCGTAGGAGGAAAACCGCGAAAAACGGCGATCTATCACTTTATCCACATCACTCAATTACCTCATCGGCCTGCGCAACTAGCGTCTGCGGCAGCGTGAGACCGATCGCGCGCGCAGCCTTGAGATTGATCGAAAGGGTGAACTTGGCTGGCTCCTGCACGGGCAACTCGCCCGGACGCGTACCGTGCAGGATACGATCGACATAGCCGGCGGCGCGGCGATAGATATCCGCAAAGTCGACCGCATAAGCAATCAATCCACCGCTCAGCACAAATACTCGACCGCCTGAAATCACCGGCAAGCGATAACGCGTCGCGAGCTCATTAATGAGATCGTGGTGCTCAGTCAGGAACGTGTCGGTGATGGCGATAATGCCGCCGCCCGTGGCGTGCGCTCGCGCGGCAAAAGCGCTTTCGATCTCCGCGGTATTGTGGCAGGGCGCGGCGATCACAGTGGCGCGCAGTGTTTTTGCAGCCGTCTGCGCCGATTCTAGGAATTCCTCGGCAAATGGGGCGGTCTCCGGATTAAACAAAATGGCAACCTGCGAGAGGGTGGGCGAGGCTTCTTTCAAAAGCTCGAGCCATTTACCACCCACCGAGCCTTCGAAACTCGAAAATCCGGTGACGTTGCCGCCGGGATGCGCAAAATTCTGCACGAACCTCGAACCAATGGGATCGACCACCAGCACAAAGACAAGCGGCACGCCGCTGTCGATCATCGCCGAGGTGGCGGGCGTCGAGCGACTGACTACGACATCCGGCCGTGTCGCTGCGATCGCGTTGGCGGCGGTGCGCACGGCATCGAGCTCGGCGCCCGGCCAGTGATAGTCGAGGTCGATAGTGACGCCGGGCTTCCAGCCCAACTCCTTCAGTCCGTCCTCAAACGCAGCGGCCTCCGCCTGCCCGCCGGCATCGCCGCGAGCAAGTCCGCCCTGCAAGACGCCGACGTGCCGCATCTTGCCCGGTTGTTGCGCGCGCGCGAGAAGCGGCGAATACATCGGCATTGCGGCGATGCCACCGAGGAGCGACATGAAATCTCTTCTTTTCATTCGATCACCTCATCGGCGGCGAAGAGAAAGGTCCGGTGCACCTTGTTAGTTCTGCCGAACTGCTTCGATGATCCCTACCACAGCTGTCGTCGGCTGCTGCTGCGATTGCGCCGCAAGCGGCCATGCCGCTGCAGCACTGCCGAGGAGTCCTGTGAACTCGCGGCGCCTCATGGGTCTGCTCCCCGTGCCGAGGCTCACCCTGAGCGTTGAAGTCTAGCACAGTTGAAACAAAACGGTTGGGGCGGCGCCTATGGTCGCGGCACCGCTGTGCGATCTCGAGCTAGGCATAAGCGGCGGAAGGTCCTTGGCGCGGATAGCGATGCGGTCACCAATATCCCGGTCGCGCCCGGCAAAGCTTTCAAGTATGGATCCGAGGCGATGCCGCGCGGGACGATCATCGAATAGGCGATTGCTAGCGATCGGAGGCATCGAGCTTTTCCCGCCTGCGGATTGACGTTCACGTCGTGAACGTACTACAAATGCCCCGTTCATGTTGTGAACGAAATACCGCGGTGGCGGGCAAACGTGCAGAATCCAGCATTACCGGGTACCGGCACCACCCGTCGCGAGGCTTCGGATGACGAGATCGTGCTCGGCGTGCTCGACGTTGTGGAGCGCAATCCGTCGGTCACCCAGCGCTCGGTCGCGCGCGAACTCGGCATCGCGCTCGGCCTTGCCAATGCGTATCTCAAGCGCTGCGTCCGCAAGGGCCTCATCAAAATCGGACAGGTGCCGCCACGGCGCTATGCCTATTATCTGACGCCGCAGGGATTTGCCGAAAAATCGCGCCTGACGGCGACTTACTTGTCCGCGTCATTCTCATTCTTTCGCAAGGCGCGCACGCAATGCGGTGAGCTATTGGCGCTGGCTGCGGCGCGTGGGCAGCACCGACTGGCCCTACTCGGGCAAGGCGATCTCGCCGAGATCGCAAGACTCGTTGCCCGCGAACACCCGGTCGAGATCGTGGTCTGCCTAGCCGCCGACGGCGAGCTTGGACAGCTTGAGGCCGGTATCGCCGCGGGCTCGTTCGACGCCGTGCTGGTGACGGCACTCATTGATCCTCGTGCGGCCTTGGAAGCGGCATGGCGTCTATTCGGCGCCGAACGAGTCTACATTCCGGCACTGTTGCGCGTGCACACGCCGACGGCCGGCAAAGGACTGCATGCCGGAGAAGCCGCATGAATACGGTGCCGCGCTGGTACGTCGTGCATACCCAAGCTAACGCCGAGAGCCGCGCCGATCTCAATCTGCGCCGGCAGGGCTTCACCACATACCTGCCGCGCTATTCACGTATCCGCCGCCATGCTCGGCGGCAGGAGACGGTAACGCGCCCGCTGTTTCCCCGCTACGTCTTTGTCGCGCTTGATCTAGCGCGCGACCGCTGGCGCGCCGTCCAATCGACCGTCGGCGTGAACCGGCTGGTGGTTGCAGGTGACGAGCCGCTGCCGGTCCCGGCCGGCGTGGTCGACGGAATTCGCGCACGCGAGGATGGCGACGGCCTTGTCGCGCTCGGGCTCCCGGCCGGGGTAGGACCCGGCAGCCCGGTCCGTCTCATCGACGGCATTTTTGCCGATGCCAAGGGGGTGCTCGAGCGGATCGTCGACGATCGGCGCGTCGCGATCCTGCTCGAACTGTTGGGACGCGACGTGCGCGTCTTTGTTTCACCGGGCTGCGTCGGCGCAGCATAGCGCCCGCCGTCGCGCCGGCGTCACCGGGTACGCGAGTCACCCGGAGTGCGGTAGCATGGTTAAATTGAAGCAATTGCGGATGTTGGCGTGAGCACCCCCAACGGGCACACCACGCGGCTCAAGCGGGCCATGACCGAACGATTAGCGAAAGTTCCCGATGGCGCGTGAGCGGGTTGCATTAATAACCGGCGTGACCGGGCAGGACGGCGCCTATCTGGCGGAACTGTTGCTGGGCAAGGGCTATACGGTGCACGGCACCAAACGGCGCTCTTCGTCCTTCAACACGGAGCGCGTCGACCATTTGTTTCAGGACCCGCACGAAGAAGGCGTGCGCTTCTTTATGCACTACGGCGATATGACCGATGCGACCAACCTGATCCGCATCATCCAGGAGACTCAGCCGGAAGAAATCTACAACCTCGCGGCCCAGAGCCACGTCCTGGTGTCTTTCGAGACACCGGAATATACCGCCAATGCCGATGCGCTTGGCACGCTGCGCCTGCTCGAGGCGATCCGCATCCTTGGCATGGAAAAGCGCGTCAGGTTCTACCAAGCCTCGACATCCGAGCTGTACGGGGCTGCCCGCGAGGTGCCGCAGCGCGAGACGACGCCGTTCTATCCGCGCTCGCCTTACGGCGCGGCCAAGCTTTACGCTTACTGGATCACGGTAAACTATCGCGAGGCCTATGGCATCCACGCGTCGAATGGCATCCTGTTCAACCACGAAGGGCCGACGCGAGGTGAAACCTTCGTTACGCGCAAGATCACCCGCGCGGTCGCGGCGATCGAGCTCGGGTTTCAGGACAGGCTCTATCTCGGCAACCTCGACGCCACGCGTGACTGGGGCCATGCGCGTGACTATGTCGAAGGTATGTGGCTCATCGTCCAGCAGCCCGAGCCCGACGACT
>Ga0187784_10004567_pt1 | contig 11197 bp, 7 predicted proteins | sample 1015_SJ02_MP15_2_FD_132964 | JGI IMG/M metagenome (GOLD analysis project Ga0187784, IMG submission 132964) | Tropical peat soil microbial communities from peatlands in Department of Meta, Colombia - 1015_SJ02_MP15_20_MG | ecosystem: Environmental > Terrestrial > Soil > Wetlands > Peat | place... | reverse complement strand
TGATTCATGAAGACCGCGCGGATGACGCAGCGCGCGTCTGGCAGGAGGCGTTGGCCCTAGCAGGTATGCCGCGCAGCGAATCACCCGATCACTCACTGATCTGGAACGGGGATTTTGCGGCAGATTTCGCGAATGGCGGGCTCGATTGGCGATGGAACGGAGTTCTCGGCGCCGATATCAGTTATGACGCAGCGCCGCTCCGAAGCGGCACCCGTGCTCTACGACTCGACTTCATCGGCGGAAGCAATTTGGTATTGACCGAACCCGCGGAATACGTGCCGGTCGAACCCGCACACGCGTATCACTTCCACGCGCTTGTGCGCACCGAAGGAATCACCACGGAAAGCGGCATACGATTCTCCATCTCGGATCCGAATCACACGGATGTCGCTCCAACGTTCACGGACGATTTCACCGGATCGCACGCTTGGACCTCTGTAGACGCGGATTTGACCACGAGCACGCAGACGCATTTCCTGCTCGTGCGTATCCTCCGGAATGCAAGCCGTCTATTCGACAACAAGCTGGCGGGAACAGCCTGGATTGCGGACGTCTCGCTTTTGCCGTCCGCACAAGCGGCGGAGAAGCCGTCCCGATGAGTTTGCTCAGGATTGGGCTGTGCATTTTGATTGCCGGATCGGTGTTCGCGCTTGGCGGCGTCGAGGTATGGACGGCGTCGCTGATTGAAATAGCTGCTGCGGCGCTTTTTGTCCTCTGGGCGATCGGCGTGGCGTTCAGACCCGAAGCCCAGCTTAACTGGAGTCCGCTCAACTGGCCGCTGCTGGGCGTGCTCGCAATTGGATTGATTCAGATCGCGGCCCATACGACGGCGTATGTATTTTTGACTCGAGGTCAGCTGCTGAAGTTGGCAGCGTATTTCATCGTCTTCTTCCTGGCGACGCAGGCGTTCCGGACTCGCGAAGAGCTAACTACCGTCGTTTGGTTTCTGATCGTTCTTTGCTTTGCGGTTTCGCTGCTGGGAATCATCCAGCACTTCACGTCGGTTCGCGAGATCTACTGGAGTGAGCTACTGAAGACAGAAGGTGATCCGTTTGGCCCGTACGTAAACCGCAATCACTTTGCGGGGTTCGTCGAGCTCACATTACCGTTGGGCATCGCTATGATGATTTTCCGCGGTGTCCACCGGGATGTGGTGCCGCTCACCGTCGTTCTGACCATTGTTCCGGTCAGCGCGCTGGTGCTCGCCGGATCGCGTGGTGGAATCATTGGTTTTTTGTTTGAGATGGGAATTCTCGGGCTACTCGCGCGGCGCCAGCGGGCTGGGTGGAGCAGTCCACGCGTCGTCGCCGCCGGCGTTGTTGCCCTATTGGCGTTGGCGCTGGTCGCGTGGGTGGGCGCGAACTTGGCGATCACGAAATTCTCAGAGATGAAGTCGCCGGACGTATCGCTTGCCCGACGCATCTCGATGGCGCGTGGGGCGGCTCACATCTTTTTCGATCATCCGGTTATCGGATGCGGCATTGGAGCGCTGGTGGATGTTTTCCCACGCTACGAGACGGCGTATGACGGAAAACTCGTGGATCACGTCCACAACGACTACGTGGAGACGCTGGCGGAATCGGGAATCATGGGAGGCTTATGCGGTGCGGCGTTTCTTTGGTTGCTTTACCGTGAGGCGCGGAGATCGATGGTTGCGGAGCAGGGCCATTTTTCGCGCGCGCTCCACGCCGGATCGATTGCGGCGATCTGCGGAATGCTGGTTCATAGTCTCGTCGATTTCAATCTGCACATTCCCGCGAATGCGATGCTATTTCTGCTACAAGCAAGCCTCGCGATTTCGCCGCCCTTGAGCTCGGGTCGCAGCCGCGCGACCGCACCTGTTCGCACTGCTGCCGAGGTTACGTAGCTTCCACCGAGGAGTGTGGCTTGGAGGTAAAGTTTTGTTTCCGGCTGCTCCCGGCGAACAAGAGACCAACCCGGCCCGTTGTACGATCAAGCGCATCCCCAGCTTGTGGTTGACAGCAATGCTCTGGTCATCCATAGTGTTTCGGGGTCATCTTTGGCGATGGTTTTAACCGTCCGCGGGGTCTCGGACTGGTTTCGGGCAGATCGTATTCTGCCGTTGGCTATCCTGCTTATTGGGATCACGCGGGTGGCGGGCGGTCAGGAAAAGTTTGACACCCCGCAACAGACGAACCAAAAAATCGACCGGCTCGCTAGCTTAGCGCGAGCTCATCCGGTGGACACCCCCATCGGAACCGGCGACCTTCTCCATATCGATGTCTTCGATGTCCCTGAACTTTCGCGGGACGTGCGCGTCAGCGACGCGGGCGACATCAGCTTTCCTCTTATCCCCGATCGGATTCCGGCGGCGGGACTGACCCCCTTTGATTTGGAGTCCAAACTCGAAAAGCTTCTGATCGAGAACGGCCTCGTGTCGCATCCCAACGTGTCAGTGTTCGTGAAGGAACAGAACAGTGCTCCGGTGTCCGTGGTCGGAGCGGTGAACCACACGATGGTTTATCAGGTGACGCGCCCGACGACATTGCTGGAAGTGCTTTCAGCTGCCGGAGGCGTGTCGGACACGGCTGGCGACACGATCATCGTTACGCGCCCCGCGCCTGCCAGCGCGGCAAAGTCCGATTCCCCGGGTGCTACGGCGAATTCCACGCCGGACGAACAGAAGATCAGCATTCGGCTGCGGGACCTGCTCGAATCGGGAGAATCCGTCTACAACATACAGATTTACGGCGGCGACACAGTAACCGTGCCGCCAGCCGGAATCGTCTACATCCTTGGGTTTGGCGTAACGCAGCCCGGCGGCTATGTTTTGGAGGGGCACGGCGAGCAAGTCACAGTGCTCAAGGCCGTGGCGCTGGCGCACGGATTTACGACATTCGCGAAGCTGGACGCAGCGACGATCATGCGGACCAATCCGGCGACCGGCCAGCGAGATTCGATCCCCGTGCACATCAAGGAGATCGAGAGCCACAAGCTGGATGACGTTCCGCTTCTGTCAAACGACATCCTGTATGTGCCAGACAGCCGAGGGAAGAAGGCGCTTGCCCGCGGGACGGAAGCGGCGTTGGGCATCGGGTCCGGCGTGGCGATTTACCGGTTGCCATAGTTCGGTGCGGATTCGGGATCGAGAATCGACAACGAGTATGAGGAGCATGGCGTAGATGGAAGACGCGTCCCGATTTGCGCTTCGCGAGCGGAAGATCGGCGACGCGCCGCTGACGGTAATCCCTGCTCCATCGGTTCTCCCGTGGGACCAGGCCCCGCGCGAACCGCACCTTCTCGATTACTTCATCATCCTCAAGAAGCACCAGTGGTTAGTGCTCACATTTCTGCTGACGGTCGTTACCGTCGTGACGATTGCGTCGTTCAAGATGAAGCCGGTTTACGTGGCGACCGCGCGCGTCGAGGTGGACAGGGAGGCCCAGAGCACGATCCAGTTCCCGGACGAGAATCCCTACGACGAATACGTCGACATGGACAACTATCTCGAGACGCAAACGAAGATCCTGCAAAGTGAAACGCTCGCGCTGCAGACGATCAAATCGCTCGATCTTGGGAAGTATCCGGAATTCGGCGGGTCTGCTACGCCGTTTAATTTCGGGCAAGTCGGACCATCATCGAAACGGCCGGCGATTCTCAGCGCCTTCCTCGGATCGCTGAGCGTCAAGCGCGTGCCGAACAGCCGACTGATTGAGGTGAGCTTCGATGCCCAGGATCCGCAGCTTGCCGCTCAGGTGGTGAACGCGCACCTGCAAAATTTCATTGAATTGAACTTCCGGAGCAAGTACGACGCGACCACGCAGGCTTCGAACTGGCTTTCGTCCGAGCTGGAAGAACTTCGGATTAAGGTCGAGAAGTCAGAAGACGCACGTCTCGCTTACGAACGCGAAAACCAGATCTGGCAAATCGACGAGAAGCAGGACATCACGACGCAGAAGCTCGGCGACCTGAGCAAGGCTGTAACGGACGCTCAGACGGAACTGGCTGGGAGGGAGGCTTTATATCGCATGGCGCTTTCCGGCAATGTTGACGCGTTGCCGGCCGCGCGGGACAGCGTCGTTATTCAAGACCTGCTGAGACGCAAAGCGGACCTCGACGAACAATACGCGGACGCCGTCAACGAATACGGGCCGAACTACCCTAAAGTGCAGCGCCTGCTCGAACAGCAGAAAGAAGTTAACGACGATCTGGACAAGGCACGGAAGACGATCGCCGACGGAGTGATCCAGGACTTCAACACCGCGCGGAGCCATGTTGCGCTCCTGCAGGAAGCGCTCGACAAGCAGAAAGCGGAAGCCAACGATCTGGCTGAAAAGCTCGTGCAGTACCACATCCTGCAGCATGACGCGGAGGCGAACAAGCAGCTCTACGACGGGCTTCTGCAAAAACTCAAAGAAGCGGGCATCACGGCGGGTTTGCGGTCGAGCAACATCCGCATCGTCGACCCTGCCCTTGTTCCATCAAGCCCGTCGCGGCCGCAAAAGACGCGCAACATCCTTCTGGCATTTCTGGTCGGGTTGGTCGGCGGCGTGGGGCTTGCGATTTTCCGCGAATACCTGGACAACACGGTCAAGTCGCCAGATGACATCGAGTCGCTGACGGGCCTCCCGTCGTTGGCCGTCGTTCCTGCGTTGCCGGGGCTGACCGGAACCCAGGGGAAGCTTTCGCGATTGGCGGGCGAGGCCGCAAAGCAAGTCGGCGCAGGCCCGCGCGTCGAGCTGCTTTCCTACGTCCAGCCCAAATCGCAGATTTCGGAGGCATTCCGTGCCCTGCGCACGTCCCTGTTGCTGTCACAAGCCGAGCATCCTCCGCAGGCGATTCTTGTGACGAGCGCGCTGCCGCGAGAAGGCAAGACGACCGCTGCGGTGAATCTGGCCGTTACGCTGGCCCAGCTCGGTGACCGCACGCTACTGATGGATTCCGACCTGCGGAAGCCGGGCGTGCGGCGCGCATTGAATTTGACGGTTGGCAAGGACGCAGGCCTGAGTTCGTACCTCGCGGGAGTTTGCACCCTTGATGACATTCTCATCCCGCATCCAACGATCAACAATCTTACGGCCTTGACGACGGGGCCAATACCGCCAAGTCCGGCGGACCTGCTCTCGTCGCATCGAATGCGGGAAGTGCTGGCGGAGCTGCGGCGCCGGTTCAAATTTGTGGTCATCGACTCGCCGCCGATCATGGCCGCCACGGACGCGGTCATCCTCTCCTCACTGACGGACGGAGTGCTGCTCGTTGTGCGCAGCGGGGAAACGCCGAAGGAGGCGTTCACTCGAACGCGCGATTTGCTCTCCGGCGTGAAGAGCCGCCTGCTGGGTGTCGTATTGAACGCGGTCGATTCGAGCGCTCCGGACTACTACTACTCGTATCGCTACTATCCATACGCATACGGCTACGGGTACGGCGAAGACGTGAAGAAGGGCATCGAACTACCCTCGGGGCCGCATGAGGGTGGGGACACCGCGGATTAGGGGGAAAACTTGCGCCATCTCGTAACGGGCGGAGCTGGATTCATCGGATCGCATCTGGCAGAAGCTTTGCTCGCGCGGGGCGACGAAGTGTTCATTCTCGACGACCTCTCTACCGGGAGCGTCGAAAACATCCGCCACTTGAAATCGCATGAGCGGTTTCATTACTTCTTTGATTCGATCACGAACAAACAACTGCTGGCAGAGCTAGTTGACGAATCCGACGTAATTTTCCACCTGGCTGCGGCCGTCGGAGTGAGGCTGATCGTCGAGAGCCCCGTGAGGACGATCGAGACCAACGTCTACGGAACGCAGCTCGTCCTCGATGCGGCGTCCAAGAAGAAAAAGCTGGTGTTCACGGCGTCTACTTCCGAGGTGTACGGCAAGAGCGAGAAAGTGCCGTTTCGCGAGGACGCCGATCTAGTGCTGGGCGCGACCACGATCGGGCGATGGAGTTACGCTGCCTCGAAGGCGCTCGACGAATTTCTTGCGCTTTCCTATTCAAAGGAGAAGAAGCAGCCGGTGATCGTCGTGCGGCTTTTCAATACCGTGGGGCCGCGTCAAACCGGCCGGTACGGCATGGTGCTGCCGAATTTCGTGCGACAGGCATTAGACGGCGCGCCGATCACGGTTTTCGGCGACGGCAAGCAATCACGGTGCTTCTGCGACGTGCGCGATACGGTGGAGGCGATTCTGCGGCTAGCGGGGGCAGAGAAAGCCGTCGGTGAAGTGGTCAACATCGGCAGCAGCGAAGAGATCACGATCGAGGGGCTGGCGCGTGCCGTGAAGGAACGCACGAAGAGCGATTCACCCATCCGGTACATACCGTATGAACAAGCTTACGAGCCGGGGTTCGAAGACATGCCGCGCCGCGTGCCCGCACTCGAGAAGCTCGAACGGCTGACGAATTTTCGACCCGCGACTCCGCTTTCGCAGATCATCGATCGAGTCGCAGCACACTTCCAAAAGACCGTTCGCGTCGAGCTGGCACCGGCCGCAAGCCGCGCTTCTGTGGCCGCACTCGAATAGCGACAGGCTGTTCCGCGAGAATCGAAATGAGAGGCTACGTCGACGTCCAAATCTCGCGAAGTTTCGGCGGGCGCTTCGACCCTGTGTGGGTCCGGCCATCGTGGCGTGTGATTGAAGACATCATCGTCGCCGAGGCACCCTTCGAATGGTCTGCGTCACGTCCGGGTTTTCGGGTTGCTGAATCGATTCGTACAGTATCGGGTGTTGCGGCAGAGACCGAAAGAACAACTAGTCCGGACGCTTCCGAGACAAAGTTTAGTGGTCGCTGCTCGAGGCGGATATAATTCGGTCGATTCTGACCTGCTTAGGGAACGGCGGCAGTGCCGAAAAGTACGGCACGGAGCCAAACTCGGTGGGCACCGTTTCTGGAGTTACTTCATATTCGAGCTTGTAAATGGGAACGACGCTGGGTGTTTGTGACAGTCCTGGGCGATAGGCGCCAGGAGGATTCATGACCCAGCGGCTGTTTATCTTTCCGCTGGCCAACAGTTCTGTCCAGGCGTTGAATTCGAACGCCGCATCAATCGCGGTTCGTGGCACGCTGGCGGTCTCTAATCTTGTGACCGCTGCAACGCGCGCGCGCCCGAGCGACCACAAATCCTGAGTACCGAGAATAGCATAGGCACCTAGCACAGCGAGAAGCGCCCACGCGTAAGGCATCGTTCGCCGCAGGTCCTTTTGCGATGTTTCACCTTTTTCGCACGCGAGCAAGGGGATCGCGGATGCCCACGGTATGAGGGGCAACAGATAGCGGTCAAAGATGTCTAAGTCCACTGCCCGCATTATCATCAGCGCGACATAAGCGATGCTGACCAGGGACATTGCCCTCAGCGCAAAGGAGCTGTCCCCGGGGTCACGCGGCGGATACCCGAGTCGGCGAGCAAGGCCACGAAAGTTCGTCAGCTCCCCCGCGAGGACGCAGCACGTAAAGTACACAGCCAAGGCACAGATGGCTCGAACGGGTCGCGTAAGTACGATGGGACGCCCTGACAACGGCTCCGATCCGATAATTCCTTCCCAGTTCAGAGTGTTGGAAACCCAAGGAATGGACGCCAGCGAAGGATGGATCAAAACCGCAATCAATACTGTCGAGCAAAGGGCTCCAACGAAAAACTTGAGGGCTCGCGTTCCGCGCCAGGCGCTCTTGAATCCCCGCACCGCGAGCGGGAGCGCTGCAGGCAAGCATATAAAGAGAAGCATCAACGAAAGCCGAGCGAATACGTTTAGTTCCAATCGAGGATGTCTCACGGCCCTCCCCAACTCTCCAAACAAGGAGGGTTGAGGCACTATGTAGGGTTGTCGTATGAACCACGACATAACCGCTGCCACGCCGCCAAGAGTTAGAACCCAACATCCCATGGCGATACTGGCAAATCGAAGATTCTTTCGTCGGACCCATGCGACGTACGGGAGAAGTACCAAAGGCACTAACCAAACCGATTGGCGGCCCGTGCCTCCCACAAAGCCGACCAAGATGCCCAGAGCGAGCCAGCCGTATGGCTTCGCCTGTGCCGACGAATCTACGGCCCGGATCAGGCAGTAGAGAGAAGCGATGTAGAAAAAGAGGCCGGGGACATCTGTCATATAGGAGGTTGCAAGGGGCACAAATAGAGGAGATAGCCCCAGTACCAGCGTCACGAATAGACCGCTAGAAGGCTCTAGTCCGGCACGGCGCACCAGCAAATAGCATAGTCCGATGGCTCCCAGTGCGAACGGCACCGTGCTCAGCCGCAGGCAAACGAACGAAAAGCCAAAGAGCTTAATGAAAGCTGCCCCCCAATACGCATGCTCGAGCAGCATGGCAGCTTCCCAGCCGTTATAAACGAGGCGGCCGGTTCGCGATAGAGTGAGAGCGACGTGCGCGTATGCGACGTCGTCTCCATATCCCACTTCGGCGAACGGCCACACCAGCAAGATCGCCGCCGCAACAATTCCCATGCAAGCCAGCACATTTCGGGTGTCCGTAGATCGCTCGGACGCACCGCGGGCCTGAGTTACTTCGTCGCGTTTGAGTCCAAGGCGGCTTCGCGAATCTGCCTGCTCAGTCGTTGGCATCGTTAAGAACCGCCGTCGAGGATGCCCCAAGTAGGGCTCGTGGAATCGATTCGCACCGCGAAACGACCTCAAGTATTCCATTTGGCCACGACGTCCGCGAATGGAAACCAGTCGTTATAATCTCTTGTCGAATGTGCATTGCAATTAGCAAAAGCGCTCGCGCCGCAGCGATAGGTGCCAGAGGCATGCCCCAATAACTTGATTTCACGATCTGCAGTTCGCTACGACCGGCACTTTCGCTGGGCGTTTTGATGGAATACCGGCGGACGTGCCGGCTGCCTCGTCATACTTGGAGAACAGCCATAACGCGTCAAAGCAACAGACGCGACTCTGTCGGCTGCGGTTTTGCCTCAACGCATAGTCGTTCACGTCAAAGCCTGTAACGGATTCGCTGTACGCAATCTCGGTCTGTCTTTCTGGAAGCCCGTGACCGCACTCGACTGCGGCAATTTATGTGGCGTCAGATAACAGTCCATCGCAAAAGTCCGGGAGCACGCGAAACCGACGCCGAGCCCAAAAATAATCGAGGGAGGCGATTTCGAACCATCGGTTCGCCTTGCTGACTTCAGCCGGGGGTAATGATTCGATATTTCGTGCCGCACTCATCGCCGGAAGCTATCGGAGAGATTCTTTTCCGAGAAGCGGTTGAGACGACGGGGCTCGGCAATGTTTTCACCTTCCACACTCCTGGCTTCCCCAGCGACGCGGCTGATGACATAAATCGGTCGTTCTTTCGTCTCTTCATAAATTCGCCCAACGTATTCGCCAATCACCCCTAGGAAAAATAGGATTACGCCGGACAGAAGCGTGACCGTCACAATCAAAGCAGTGAAACCCTTTGGTGACTCTCGCAAAAACAGGCGTGCGTAGAGAGCGTACAAAACGTACAGGACCGAAATGCTGGTGACCGCAGCGCCGAGCAGCGCGGCTGCACGGATCGGAACGATCGAGAATGCGAAGATGCCATCCGTGGCGAGTTTCAGCAGGCGCAGAAAACTGTACTTGCTCTTGCCGGAATGGCGCTCTGCGCGCTCGACCGGTATTCCCGCCTGACGGAAGCCGATCCAGCTTCGCAATCCGCGGAGGTAGCGATGGTGTTCGGGCATGCGCCGGAGCTGATCGACAACGCGGCGAGACATTAGCCCAAAATCGCCGGAGTCGAGCGGAAGCTGCACTTCCGAAAGCCCCGCCATGATTCTGTAAAACACGAAATAGCAGAGGCGCAGTGGCCACGGCTCCTTGCGGCGGATCCGCTGTGCGTAGACGACGTCGTAGCCGTTGTGATAGCGCTCAACAAATTGAGGGATCACTTCGGGAGCATCTTGTAAGTCCCCGTCCATTACGACTACGGCGTCGCCGCTCACGTAGTCGAGGGCTGCGGTCAGTGCCGCTTGATGGCCGAAGTTACGGGAGAGCGAAATTGCGAGGATGCAATGGTCGCTCTGCGCAGCCTTCTCGAGGATTTCGAAAGTTTGATCCCGGCTGCCGTCGTCTACAAAGACCATTTCATGCGGGCCGCCGGGCATTGTGTCGAGAACGGCACGCGTCCGGCGCAATAGTTCCGGCAAAACGCCCGCTTCGTTGTGAACAGGTATCGCCAGTGACAGGCGAAACGCGGCGTTCATGGCGTCGAACGCTCGCACAGGTCCGTGTCGCGAAGCATCCTATCCGGCACTTTACGATGGAACACGCGTTCGATCAACAGCGACTGACCGGCTCGCGCCCAGCGACCTTGGCAGCCATTCGAGAGGTCGCCGAGCCGGGGAGATCTGTACTGATACGAAAGAAGCTCCGCGCTCGACACAGAGCACAGTTGAAGTCGCCGCAAGAGTAGCAAATAATGGCATGGGGTTGATTTCTCCACCGCTGGGAGAAATGAGCGTAACTTCTGTGACCGACCGCGCGCAGCAGGCAAGAGGGCCGCGCGGTATCGCCTATGCGTCGGCGGCTTCGACAGAAGGTCTGCAATGTAAGCGAACGATTACGAGCCTCTCGGTCATAGTTCCCGTATACAACGAGCGTTACCTGGTTGAGGCCAGCCTCGGTCGCCTGCCCGTGCTGGGCGAATCGCCGCTGCTTGAGTCAATCAAAGTGATTGTGGTCGACGACGGCTCGTCCGATGGAACCGCCGACGCGATTCAGCGCTTTCGATCGTCAGTGGAGGCGGAAGGGCAAAACGGAAAACTCTCGTGGCTGTGGTTGCGCCATGAAGTCAACAGCGGCAAGGGCGCCGCGATCCGGACCGCGCTGCAGCACGTCGACACCGAACTTGTCGTGATTCACGATGCGGACCTCGAATATCACCCTCCCGATCTCCTGAAGATGGTTGAAGTGTTCCTCTTCGAAGAGGCGGACGCCGTGTTCGGCTCGCGTTTCATGGCTGGCGGATACAAGCGCGCTCTTTTTTTTCGTCACGCGGTCGGCAACAAGCTGCTGACATTTCTGTGCGACCTCGTCTGCGACCTCAATCTCACTGACATGGAGACCTGCTACAAGATGGTGCGGGCAGACTTACTGAAGAGCATTCCGCTCGAAAGTTCGACGTTCGACGTCGAACCGGAGCTGGCGATTAAGCTGGCCAAACGTGGCGCCCGAATCTTTGAAGTACCGATCAGCTATTCCGGACGCACCTACAATGAAGGGAAGAAAATTACCTGGAAGGA
>Ga0187784_10004566_pt1 | contig 11198 bp, 10 predicted proteins | sample 1015_SJ02_MP15_2_FD_132964 | JGI IMG/M metagenome (GOLD analysis project Ga0187784, IMG submission 132964) | Tropical peat soil microbial communities from peatlands in Department of Meta, Colombia - 1015_SJ02_MP15_20_MG | ecosystem: Environmental > Terrestrial > Soil > Wetlands > Peat | place... | reverse complement strand
GTGCGCGAGGCCAAGGTCAACATCGTGTGGGATCCACCGTGGGACCAGAGCCGCATGTCGGACGAGGCTCGCGCGGTACTCAATATGTGGTGATCCGTGCTTTGCTCCCGGCACTCCGGGCGGAATGTGGAAATGGCGGCGGCGGTCGCGCGAGTTGCAGGCCGAGAGTAGCCGCACTAGATAACGAATGAGCGAGGTCGTTAGGATTTTGAAGTTAATCCAAGTCGCAGCAGCTTCGCCTCTGCGCGGATCTGCCAAGGAGACCTAAGACGATGGCCGCTCCCCGGCCGAGACCTCAGGTGATGCGGCTCACCGAAGCCGCCGCCGAACGCATCAAGGCGGTGATGGCGAAAGCCGACCGGCCGATTGCGGCGGTGCGCGTCGGCGTCAAGAACGGCGGCTGCGCCGGCATGGCCTACACGATGGAATACGCGGAAAACGCTAGTCCGCTCGACGAGGTGGTCGAGGACAAGGGCGTGCGCATCCTCGTCGATCCCAAGGCGGTGCTGTTCCTGTTGGGCACCGAGATGGACTACAAGGTCGATAAGCTCTCCGCGCAGTTCGTATTCAACAATCCGAACCAGACCTCGGCCTGCGGTTGCGGCGAATCGGTGCAGCTCACGCCGGCGGGCGGGGAAGCTGGCGCCAAAGCGTAGGCCGCGCCGAGATGCCGCTCTAAGCAGGCTTCAATCCCGATACGTATGTCTGCCAGCGCTTGAAATAGACGTCGGCCGAATATTCGATCCGCTCGACGGTCGCGTCATCGACTTCGCGGATCTTGCGGGCGGGCGAACCGACCACAAGCGCACGATCCGGTACTACCGCGCCTTCCGCCACCAGTGCGCCGGCGCCGACGATGCAATTGGAGCCGACCTTGGCGCCATTCATCACAACTGCGCCCATGCCGATCAACGTGTTGTTGCCGATCAAGCAACCGTGCAGGATGGCGTTGTGACCGACGGTGCAACCGACGCCCACCGTGAGCGGGAAGCCGGGGTCAGTGTGCAGCGTGCAATTGTCCTGGATATTGGTACGCTCGCCGATCTCGATCCATTCGTTGTCGCCGCGCAGGACCGCACCGAACCAGATGTTGACGCCGGCTTTGAGGCGTACGCGGCCGATGACGATGCCGCTTTCGGCGACGTAATACTGGTCGGAAGGCGGCACATCGGGCGCCTCCCCGTTCAAGCTGAACAGCGGCATGCGGTGCTCCGGTCGTCGCCGGCGGCGACAGGCGTTCCCATCAAAATACCGGCGTCTCCCGGTAGGTGCCCCAAAGCTTCTTCAAGGCGTCGACGATCTCGCCCATCGTGGCGCCATTCTCGACCGCCTCGATGGTGATCGGCATGATGTTCTGCCGGTCGTCCGCGGCGACCGCGACCAGCCGGTCGATCAGGACCTTGTGCTTGGCGGCGTCGCGTTCGGCGCGCACCCGCCTGGTGCGCGCCACCTGGCGCTCGGCGGTCTCCGGACCGTAAGGATGCGTCTCGATGTCGTGGACGTCTTCGGCGTCGGCGAAGCGGTTGACGCCGATGACCGGCTTGTCGCCGGTCTGCTTGCGCAGCGCCGTCTCGTAGGCGAAGTCGGCGATCTGCTTCTGGAACCAGCCTTTCTCGATAAGCTCGATCGTGCCGCCGTTGTCGTCGACGTAATCGAGGATTTCGAAAATGCGCTTCTCGTATTCGCTGGTCAGGCTTTCGACGAAATAGGAGCCGCCGAGCGGATCGACCACGTTGGCGACGTTGATTTCCTCGGCGATGATTTGCTGCGTGCGCAACGCCATGCGCATGGCGTCTTCGGTGGGAATGGCGAACGCCTCGTCGTAGCCGTTGGTATGTAGGGACTGGCAGCCGCCGAGCACCGCCGAAAGCGCCTGCAGTGCGGTTCGCACGACGTTGATCTGGTATTGCGGCTTGGTGAGCGTCGCGGCCGCGGTCTGGCAGTGGAAGCGCAGCCGCATGGAATCCTGGTTCTTGGCGCCGAACCGCGTCTTCATGATCTTGGCCCAGGCGCGCCGGGCGGCGCGAAACTTCGCGATCTCTTCGAAGAAGTCGCCCTGGCTGACGAAGTAGAACGCCAGACGCGGCGCGAACTTATCGACGTCCATGCCGGTCTTGAGCACCTCCTCGACATAGACGATGCCGTTCGCCAGCGTGAAGGCGGCTTCCTGCAGCGGTGACGATCCGGCCTCCGAGATGTGGTAGCCGGAAATGTTGATGGGGTTGTAGCGCCGCATGTTCTCGGCGCAGAAGGTGATGCAGTCACGTACGATGCGCACCGACGGCCCGATCGGAAAGCAATACTCCTTCTGGGCCATATACTCCTTGAGGATGTCGGCCTGGATCGTGCCGGACAGCTTATGCAGGTCGAGCCCGCGCCGCTTCGCCATGGCGACATACATGGCCAGCAGGATCCAGGCGGTCGGATTGATCGTCATCGACACTGAAATATTTTCGAGGTCGATGCCGTCGTAGAGCGCCTCGACGTCGGCCAGCGTGTCGACCGCGACTCCTTCGCGGCCGACTTCGCCTTCGCACATCGGATGATCGCTGTCGTAACCCATCAGTGTCGGCATGTCGAAGTCGGTGGAAAGGCCGGTCTGCCCTTGCTTGATCAGGTATTTGAAGCGCTTGTTGGTATCTTCGCCGGTGCCGAACCCGGCAATTTGGCGCATCGTCCAGTGCCGGCTGCGATACATCGTCGGATAAGGGCCGCGCGTGAACGGATAGCGCCCGGGCAGCCCGATATCCTCGAGCGGCACGTCGGCGATGTCGGCGGCCGTGTAGACGCGCTTTACCGGAACGCCGCCGCTGGTAAAGAAATGCTCGCGCCGCTCGGCTTGCTTGCGCAGGAACGCTGCGACCTCGCGCTGCTCCCAGTCGGCGATTTCATGCGCGACTGTCTCAAGCGATTTTGCATCGAGCATCCGGTTCATGACGTACTCCCCTGGATTCGCCGAGAGTGGTCCCTTCGATAAATTCCCGCGCCGCCGAATAGGGATCGATGCGGCGCCGCACAAGCTCGCTCACCAGCAGGCCGTCGGCCGTCGCCAGATCGTCGGTCAACCGCTGCAGCAACATCTTTTCCGCGATCTTGCGGAGCCGGAATTGTGCAATGGACAGCCGGCGGTCGCGCCCGGCGGGCGTCTCGAACGTCACGCTGCGGTGCGCCCCGACCGCTTGCAGGAGCGCCTCGAAACCGAGTTCCGACACTGCACTGGTCGCGATCACCGGAACGGTCCACAGCGGCGGCTTTGCGGCCAGTCCGAGTGTGAGCATGTGCTTAAGATCGGCGACGGTGCGGTTGGCGTCGCTGCGGTCGCATTTGGAGACGACGTGGATATCGGCGATCTCGAGAACCCCGGCCTTGATCGCCTGGATTTCGTCGCCGAGGCCCGGCGGCGAGACGACGATGGTCGTGTGCGAGGCTTTGACGATCTCCACTTCGTCCTGGCCCACTCCCACCGTCTCGACGATGATCGTATCGAAGCCGGCAACGTCGAGAATGTCGACGGCGTCGAGTGTTGCATGCGCCATCCCCCCGGTGGCGCCGTGCGTCGCCATGGAACGGATATAGACGCCCGGATCGCCGGCCATCTCGGTCATGCGAATGCGGTCGCCGAGTATGGAGCCGCCCGAATATGGGCTGGATGGGTCGATCGCGATCACGCCGACCTTGCCGACCTTTGCCCGTAATTGCCCAGTCAATTTGCCGACCAATGTCGATTTGCCGCTGCCCGGCACCCCGGTAATGCCGATCACGTGGGCGCGGCCGGCAAGCTGATAGATGCGGCCGAGCGCATTGCGCGCTTCCGGATTGCCGTGTTCGGAGCGGGAGATCAGCCGGGCGATCGCCGCGCGCTCGCCGCCCTGAATGCGGGGCACGAGGTCCGAGGAGGGAACGAAGCGGCTCAAGATCGCGCCTTTCCGAGCTGCGCATACATCTCGGCAAAGGCTTTGCGGTCGTCGACGACGCGCCGGGCCTTGAAATCCGTCCTTGCGATCGAACCCGGCTCGGCTATTTCGACCATGGTGCGCAGGCCGAGCATGTTGCGCAATTTGCGCTCGACTTCGCTGCGAAATCCAGCGATCGCGTCGCCGCCGGTCTGGTAGGTAACCGCATCGGCCTCCACGCGCAGCACGAGCTCGTCCATGGTTGCTTCGCGGCTGATAAGGATCCGATGCTCGCCGCCGTAATTGGGGAGCTCGTTTAGCGCCGCGTCGATCTCGCTCGGATAAACGTTCTCGCCACGGATGGTGAACATGTCGTCGATGCGGCCAAAAATTCCTTGCGGCAGGCGCGGGTAGGTGCGGCCGCAAGGGTTGGGATCATTGGTCCACAGCGACAGGTCGCCGGAGAGCAGACGGATCATGGGCTGTGAGGTCCGCTCGAGGTGCGTGTAGACCGGCGTGCCGCGGGCGCCGTAGGGGACCCGGCGCATCGTTTCCGGATCACAGACTTCCGTATAGACGATGTCCTGCCAGCACAGCATGCCGGCCGTCTCCGCGGTTCCCGCGATATTCATCCACGGCGCCATTTCCGCCATCGAGCCGCAATCGATCACCCGGGCGCCGTAGAGCTCCTCGATCTTGCCGCGGACGCCGGGAATGGAAGCCCCCGGCTCACCGGAGAAGAACATGGTCTTCAGCTGGAAATCGCGCGGGTTGAGACCTTCGTCGGCCGCGACTTCCGCCAGATGCAGTGCGTAGGTCGGCGTGCCGTAGAACGCCGTCGGCTTGATCATATTGAGCCACTGCGCGCAACGCGCGGTCATGCCGACGACGCCCGCGCCGAACGGAAAGCAGCGCGCGCCGAGGCGCTCGGCGCCGGCCAGCGCCCCCCAGCTTCCCATGTAGAGCGAGAAGATCGCCGCGACGCAAATCGTGTCGCCGGGCCGCAGCCCCATAGCCCACATGACCCTGGCATGCGCGTTGGCCATCGATCGCCAGTCGTCGCGGCCGATGGCGAACGCCGTGGGTCTGCCGGTGGTGCCGCTGGTGCCGTGAATATGAAAAATCTCCGGTTCGGGAACGCACAGATAATCGCCGAACGGCGGGGAGCATTCCTGCGCGGCGCGCAGGTCGCGCTTCTGCACCACCGGGACCCGCGATTCAAAATCTTCCAGCGAATTGAGATGCGATGGATGAAATCCGGCATCATCCCATCTGCGCCGGTAGAACGGCGCGTGCTCGTACGCATAGCTGCATACGGCTCTCAGGCGCTCGAGTATGAGGCGTTCGCGCTCCGCCGCGGCCATGGTCTCGCGTTCGGCAAACCAGTAGCGGCTCGAGTTGTCCGGAAAGTAGCTTTCGTCGTAGCTGGGCGGAAAGGTCCACGCTTCCATTTCGGGTCAACGCGCCCCGCGTTCCGCCACGAGCTCGCGCAGCCGCGCCACGATTTTCTCCGGCGGCGTGTCCTGCAGCAGGACCTCTCGAACCCCCATGTCCTTGAGTGCGGCCGCATCCTCGTCAGGCATGACACCGCCGGCGACCACGATCATGTCGTCGGCGCCTTCCTCTTTCAGTCGCGCGAAGATTTTCGGGAAAACCGTCATCTGCACGCCCGACAGGAGGCTGATACCGAGAATATCGGCGTCCTCCTGGATGGCGGCCGTGACGACCTCATCGGGAGTACGGTGCAGGCCGGTATAGATCACGTCCATTCCGGCATCACGCAGCGCCCGGGCGACGATCTTCACCCCGCGGTCGTGGCCGTCGAGCCCCACTTTTGCCAGCAAGACCCGGATGGGGGCGGTCATCGCTACCCTCCCGATTTCGATGTTTTTTTCATTGTAATCAGTATTCGACGACGCGCAACATGGCGATCTATACAGTGCCCGCGGACGCGCCGCGCACGCGCCGACGAGACGGTCCTGCGGCCCGCTATCAGGCGACGCGCTCTGGCGAACGCGAAAGCACGTCGCGATCCGATTCGCAGACCACGCGGTTGCGGCCGTGACGTTTGGCCTGATAGAGGCAGGCGTCGGCCCGCTCGATCAGCGACTGCGCCGTGTCGGTCGTACGCAGAAGCGCGACGCCGATCGAGACGGTCACCCGCCCGAGTCGCTCGCCGCTCGATCGCTTCATCAGCTCCTTGATCATCACGGCGCGGCGAATGTGATCGGCGACGGTGAGTGCCGATTGCAGCTCGGTATTCGGCAGCGCAACCGCGAACTCCTCGCCGCCGTAGCGCGCTGCGACATCCTGGCCTTTGACGTTGTGCTTGACCGCTGTGGCCACCAGACGCAGCACTTGGTCGCCGGTCAAATGCCCGAACTTGTCATTGAATGATTTGAAGTGATCGACATCGGTCATCAACAGCGACAGCGGCTCGTTGCGCCGCCTCGCCGCGCCGATGGCCTTGTCGAGTTCGCTGTCGAAGCACTTGCGGTTCCACAGAGTCGTGAGCGGATCGGTGAGGCTCTCGGCTCGCAGCGCATCGAGGTTTTGCTGAAGTTCCTCGATCTCCTGCCGCGAAGCCGCCAGGCACGCTTCCAACCTGCTGTTGTTGATCTCCATTTCCTTGGCGCCTCGCACCAGGCACTCGACGATGCTGCGCAGCGCTTCGCGGTCCTCTGTGCCGGCAAGTTTCTTGCCCGCATCGGCAAGGCTCTCGGAATAGCTCGTTGCCGAACCGGCGGCGGCGTCGATCATGTCCAGCACTTGCTTGATCTCGTCGAGCACGCGCGAGCCGACCTGATCGATGCGCTCGCTCGCGCGGGTCGGTGCCACATAGGCACTGTAGAGGCGCTCGAAATCCGCGTCGCTGAGCGTTCCCTTGTGCGCCAGCGTCTCGTTGACCGCCTGATTCAATCCTGGCTTGTAGCCGGTCGCATAATGGTACCAGAACTCGAAATTTCGCGGCCGTGCCGGCTGACGCAGGGCGCGGATCTGATCGAGGGCGATTTCGGCGAAGACGCGAGTCCGGTCGTGCTCGTCTGCGGGCACGTTCATGGCGCATCTCCACTCGCGCGAGACCGCGCCGCAGGCGGCGCCAGGCTGCTGAAGTTTTCAGCAAGTTAGGCGACACCGATAAATGAGCGGTAAACGCCGGCGCGGCTGACCAGCCGCTAAGCCTTGACCCGCACGGGCCGCAGCAGGAAAGCCGGCAGATGCGCGGCCTCGGTGTCGTCCGCCCGCAGCCGCGGCGAAGGCGGCGACAGCGGCGGCGTTCGCCGCGGACGCGCCTCTTCGAGGCGGGGCGCTGCCGCAGCCGGCCGATGCGGTTGCCGGTGCCGATCTCCGCGGCCGCGACGGTGCTGGGGCGCAGCCGACGTCGCGGGCGCGCTGACCGCCGGGGCGAAGGCGTCGGGCTGCTCCATCCAGCCTATCGTCTGGCCGATCAATTTCTCGATTGCGGCGACGGCCTTGATGTCATTGGGCGCCGCAAGGGTGATTGCGGTGCCGCTCCTGCCGGCACGGCCGGTGCGGCCGATCCGATGCACGTAGTCGTCCGGGTGATGGGGGACATCGAAGTTGTAAATGTGGCTGACGTCGGGAATGTCGAGGCCGCGCGCGGCGACGTCCGAGGCGACCAAGAGCGCCACCTCGCCCTTGCGGAACTGCTCGAGCGCGGCCATGCGCGCCGGCTGATCCATATCGCCGTGCAGCGCCTGAACCGAAAATCCGTGGCGTTGCAGCGACCGATACAGGGTCGCCACTTCGCGCTTGCGGTTGCAAAAGATGATGGCGTTCTTCAACCCGCTCGCCGTGCGGATGAGGCGGCGAAGTGTGTCGCGCTTTTCATGCGGCTCGCGGCCGGACCTGGCCAGCAACTGTGTGGTCGTGGCGACCGTGGTCGCCGGCCGGGAAACCTCGACGCGGACCGGGTTGTGCAGGAACTGTTCGGTGATGCGCCGGATTTCCGGCGGCATGGTGGCGGTGAAGAACAGTGTCTGGCGGGTGAACGGAACCAGCTTGCAGATGCGCTCGATGTCGGGAATGAACCCCATGTCGAGCATGCGATCGGCTTCGTCGATGACCAGGAGCTCGACGCCGCTGAGCAGCAGCCGTCCACGCTCGAAGTGGTCGAGGAGCCGGCCGGGCGTAGCGATCAGCACATCCACGCCGCGCGTGAGCTTCGAGTCCTGATCGTCGAAGGACACGCCGCCGATCAGGAGGGCGACATTGAGCTTGTGGTTGGCGCCGTACTTGGCAAAGCTCTCCTCGACCTGCGCGGCGAGTTCTCGCGTCGGCTCGAGGATCAAGGTGCGCGGCATGCGGGCGCGGGCGCGGCCTTGTTCGAGAAGCGTCAGCATGGGAAGGGTGAAGGCCGCGGTCTTGCCGGTGCCGGTCTGGGCGATGCCGAGCACATCACGGCGCGCAAGCACGTGGGGGATGGCTTGGTCTTGAATCGGTGTCGGGTTTTGGTAGCCGGCCGCCGCAACCGCGGCGAGAACCTTTTCGGATAAACCGAGATGGGAAAACGACATGAACCCTCGGGTCACGGTCGGCGCCGTGCGCGCAAACCTGTGTATTGAACGGGGAAACCGGCAGAATGATCGAATCCACCCTGCTTCAGTTTCGCGAAACATAAGATCGAACGCGCGAAAGTCAACCTGAAAGGGTCTATCCGCAACGCGTCGAGTTAAGCACATAACGTGATTTTCTTCGACTAAAACGCAAGGAAAAGACTGATGTCCGACGCCCTGGCCACCGTGCTCATCCCCGGGCTGAACTGTTCGGCTCGGCTCTACGCGGACCAAATCCCCGCGCTATGGCGGTTCGGAGCCGTGCAGGTCGCCGATCACACGCGCGACGACAGCATCGCCGCGATCGCGCGGCGCATCCTGGCCGAAGCTCCGCCGCGCTTTGCGCTCGCCGGGTTGTCGATGGGCGGCTACCTCGCCTTCGAGATCATGCGCCAAGCGCCCGAGCGCGTCGCCAAGCTGGCGCTGCTCAACACCGGGGCTCGCCCCGAGACCCCCGAGCAGACCGCGCAGCGGCGCCCGCGGATCGAACTGGCCACGAGCGGGCGCTTCGCCGAGGTCACGAATGAGCACTTTCCGCTGCTCGTGCACCGCGACCGGCACGACGATGCGGCCTTGAAGAATCTCGTGCGCAAGATGAACGAGGAGACCGGGCCGGAGGCTTTCCTGCGTCAGCAGCGGGCCATCATGGGGCGCGCGGATTCGCGCCCCGGCCTTGGCGCCATTAAATGCCCGACGCTGGTGCTGGTCGGCGATGGCGACGTGTTGACACCGCCCGATCTGGCACGCGAAATGGCTGCGGCCATTCCGGGATCGCGGCTTGCCATCGTTGCCGATTGCGGCCACCTGTCGACGATCGAGCAGCCGGCGGCGGTCACCAAGACCCTGCTCGAATGGATGAGCTCGTGACAGGTATACTGCCGCATGGCCTCGGTGCTCGATCTCATTGGTGAAACGCCGCTCGTCGAAGCCACGCATTTCGATTGCGGCGCGTGCCGGCTGTTCTTAAAGCTCGAGAGCGCCAATCCGTCCGGCTCCATCAAGGACCGCCCGGCGCGGGCCATGATCGAGGCGGCCGAAGCCGACGGCCGGCTCGAGCCCGGCGGTACGATCGTCGAGGCGACCGCCGGCAATACCGGGCTCGGTCTCGCTTTGGTCGGCACGCGCAAGGGCTACCGCATCATGCTGGTCGTGCCGGACAAGATGGCGCGCGAGAAGATATTGCACAGCAAGGCGCTCGGCGCCGAAGTGGTGCTCACGCGCTCCGACGTCGGTCGCGGCCATCCGGAGTATTATCAGGACCTCGCCGAGTCGATCGCGCAGCGCACGCCCGGCGCGCTCTTCATCAATCAATTCGCCAATCCCGCCAACCCGCTGGCCCACGAGAGCGCGACCGGTCCGGAAATCTTTCGCCAGATGGAGCGCAGCGTCGATGCCGTTGTGGTCGGAGTCGGCTCCGGCGGCACGCTGACCGGCATCGGACGCTTCATGGCGAAAAGTTCGCCGCGTACGCGGATGATCCTCGCCGATCCGGTCGGCTCGGTGCTCGCGCCGCTCGTCGAAACCGGGCAAATGCCGAAAGCAGGAACCTGGGCGGTCGAAGGCATCGGCGAGGACTTCGTTCCGCCCAATGCCGATCTCGCTCTCGTGCACAAGGCCTATGCCATTTCCGATCAGGACAGTTTCTCCGCCGCGCGCGATCTCCTGCGCGGCGAGGGCATTCTCGCCGGCTCCTCCACCGGGACGCTGCTCGCGGCGGCGCTGCGTTATTGCCGCGAGCAAAGCGCCCCGCAGCGGGTGGTCAGCCTGGTGTGCGACTCCGGCGCCAAATATCTTTCCAAGGTTTTCAACCCGGTTTACGCCGCCCAGGAGGGATGGGGCCACGAGCGCCACGGCCAGGTGCGCGATGTCGTCACCAGCCGCTTTGCCAAGGGCGAGGAGGTGGTGGTGCATCCCGACGACACGCTGCGCACCGCATTCGTGCGCATGCGCGCAGCCGATGTCTCGCAACTTCCCGTGGTCGACGGCGAGCGCATCGTCGGGCTCCTCGACGAGAGCGACATGCTGGGCGCTGTTTTGGAAGGCTCCGACCCGGCGTTCGAAACGGCGGTGAAAGAAGTGATGGTGACGCGTCTCGAGACCATTTCGGCCGATGCACCCCTGCGCGATCTGGTTCCGCTGTTTCGACGTGATCTCGTCGGCATCGTGATGGACAACGGCCACTTTCTCGGCATCGCGACCCGCCTCGACCTCATCAACTATTTTCGCATTGCGAAAGCGAGATGAGCCGATGACGCGCCGCAATACGCTCGCATTCGATACGCGCTGCGTCCACGCCGGCCAGGAAAACGATCCCACGACCGGGGCGGTGATGACCCCGATCTATGCGACCTCGACCTATGCGCAGGCGAGCCCGGGCGTGCACAAGGGCTTCGAGTATTCACGCACGCAGAACCCGACGCGCATGGCATTCGAGCGCTGCATCGCCGACCTCGAAGGCGGCAGCGCGGGCTTCGCGTTCGCCTCCGGGATGGCGGCGACCGCGACCGTGCTCGATTGCTTGGACGAGCACTCGCATGTGGTGGTCGGCGATGATGTTTACGGCGGCACGCGCCGGCTGTTCGACATGGTGCGCAGGCGATCGGCCGGCATCCAAACCACCTATGCGGACCTTTGCGACGCCGACGCTCTCGCCGCGGCGCTGCGTCCCGACACGCGGCTCGTATGGCTGGAAACGCCGACGAATCCCATGCTCAAGATCGTCGACCTG
>Ga0187784_10004564_pt1 | contig 11199 bp, 8 predicted proteins | sample 1015_SJ02_MP15_2_FD_132964 | JGI IMG/M metagenome (GOLD analysis project Ga0187784, IMG submission 132964) | Tropical peat soil microbial communities from peatlands in Department of Meta, Colombia - 1015_SJ02_MP15_20_MG | ecosystem: Environmental > Terrestrial > Soil > Wetlands > Peat | place... | reverse complement strand
TCTGCCGCATTAAAGACTGGCGGCGCATCGCCACACGATATGACAAACTCGCCCGCAACTTCCTTGCCGCCGCAACCCTCGTCGGCGCACTCTACTGGATCAAGTTGTGAGTCCACACCCTAGTAACTTATTGATCCAGTGTGGCTTTGGCTCAGAAGTCCGCATGAAGAGTTCGCGGCAAGAATGATGCGGACTTCTGAGCCGCACACTAGAAGCAGGAGGCCGCCGTGCCGCAGCCAGACATAGCGCCGCCGACGCGAAATCCGGAAAAGGTCTTTCCGGTGTCGTGGGAGCAATTCCATCGCGATTCCCGCGCGCTGGCCTGGCGCTTGAGCGGCGCGGGTCCGTTCGAAGCCATCGTCTGCATTACCCGGGGCGGCCTGGTGCCGGCGGCGATCGTCGCCCGCGAGCTCGGCATCAAGGTGATCGAGACGGTGTGCGTATCGAGCTATACCCACACCAGCCAGGGCGAGGTGAGGGTGCTCAAGGATGTCGCCCCCGCCATTGTCGCCCTTGGCGGCGGGCAGGGCGCCGGCGTTCTCCTGATCGACGATCTGGTCGATACCGGCAGGACCGCGACGGTCGTGCGGGCGCTGGTCCCGCGCGCCCATTTCGCCACGGTCTATGCCAAGCCGATGGGCCGGCCGCTGGTTGACACCTTCATCACCGAAGTCTCGCAGGACACCTGGATCGATTTTCCCTGGGACACTGGGCTTGCCTTCCAGCCGCCGATCCGCGAAGCCGGATTATAGCGGCCGCGGCCTGCAGTCCACGCTTCGGTGCGCCGGCGGGCGGTGCTACAAGGGCGGCCACGCGGATTGTATTTGGGTCCGCTCCGCGGACGTGGCGAAACGGTAGACGCAAGGGACTTAAAATCCCTAGGGATTAACCTCCCGTGCCGGTTCAAGTCCGGCCGTCCGCACCAATAAATCAATGGGTTAGCTGCCGAGGCCTGAAGTTCATGTAAACGCTTAGACTCGCTATAGACTCGGGCACGACCTTTGCGACCAACGCCCGGTGGTGGAAGGGCGGCATATCGGTATTGCCAGCATGTCTGGGATCATTGCAGTCGAGGTCGGCGCCTGGCCGGGCGAGCGACCATGGTAACACAACTAGACGTTATCATGTACCCCGCATATGTTTGTTTAGTTGGGGATCGCCCTACCGCTGAGCGGTGCCGGGGAAGGTGAAATGTTTGGGCGAAAGGAAGAAGGCAAAGCGCGAGTTGAGCCGCCAAAGAGGTTTTTGGGGCGGAGGGAACGGTACCAGGGCTACAGGAAGATTATTGAAGAGCATTATCCGGGCGGATGCGCAGCCTTCGATGAGCGGTGGCAGGAGGACGCTGGCTTGACGTTGTGCCGCATGATGGATGCTCTGGTAGTCGGGGACGCGATAGGGCACGTGAGGACGATTGTAGAGGTGTACTGGCGGCAGATGTCCGAGGAACAGCAGATCGGGCTATCGGCTATGTTGTTCGAGAATCACTTGCGGCTTGAGCGGGCGCTCAGGAAAAAAGGGGAAAGCGTCGAGGCACTCATAGAACGAGATACGGCCGAATCAGAAGCGAAAGCACACCAGCTGATCCGTAGTTGGCGAGAAAGTCGCGACTGACTTGAGGTCGCGGAGCTTGTTATGACGTCGATGCCAAAATGTGGTTGCTTCGAAAGCAATCCGCGAGTGCATGCACTCGATGGGAAGTCGGGCCGCGGAGAGGTCCGTGTGGACGCGGTAACACGTGGAGCTTGATCTCGAATTCAAGAGAGGCCAACCCATCCGCCAGGGCGACGTTTTTGGATTCTGGGATTGGCGAACAAAGCCATCACTTGCCCGATTTGGCTTAGTAATTACGGCAGACTGCGATATTGAGAATGGGCAACCCGACCAAGATCTGGTGTATCTTCGAGTTATTACTCAAGCCGATTACATTGAGATTTTTTGGAGCCGCGCCAAATTGGGAGTGGTCCGGAAAACAAACGTTAGGGATCTTACTGGGCAAATAAACAAACTTCGACGTGCCCGCGATGCGGGAGCGCCGGACCTTACCATTGCGGAAGTGGAACAATGGATTACATCTGAAAGTCCTGCAAACATTGCTGATGCGATTGGCGGCGTGGAAGCACGTGAAGCGGAAAGGCTAAGCCGAAACATTGACGATGCGAGAAATTCAGTGCAGCTCGCAACCCTCCCGTTGGGCACAGCGTGTCTCGATCATCTGGTTACAGTTCGTGGCCGGGATCGAGCAAATATACTGAAACAAGCGGCCAACGACCTAAGAAGCGAGCGCGATGACATATTCTTCCTGACTTCCCTAATTGATCCTGACGACGCAACCGGATACTATGTCCTCCTCGATCATATTGGAGCAGTGGCCAAAGACCAATTGAGTGACTCGATAGATGCGGTAAGCCGTGGGGTGAAGGTGGCCTATCGGTTCGGGACACTCGCGCAAATATACAAGTATGCAGTTGCACAGCGATTTGCATTTTTGTTCCAAAGAATCGGACTGCCAAACGATCACAAGCATCGACACGAGGCGACGCTCGCTCGTATCAATTCGATGGGAGGTGATACCTGATGCCAAATGCTTTGGTATTCAGCAAAACTGCGGCGGGAAGGTTTCAGGCAGGGCTGGACATCCTGGATGACTGGACCAGCACTTACCAATTCGGCACGGAGGACGAGTTGGCTACCGTCCTACATGGTAACGCTGCGTACGTATTTGAGCCGGGCGAAAGTACTGTGTCGGCATCTATCGTCGTCCGGTTGGCAGTCAATAAACTGTTTTCCTGCTTTGTAGATCCATCTTCAAGGCTAGAAGCACTCAAACGATCAATTGACGCTGGGATGATGGTCCTCGAAGGTGGAGGCGCCTTGCCTTCCTATTGGAGGCCGTTCACGCAAGATCAGTTTATGTCTTTTCAGGCTCTGCCACTGTCAAAAGGGGACGCCCGTCGTTTGGTACTATGGAGGCGGCTTGCTCCGTTGCCCGACCCCTGTGTCTTTATCTTTGACGTAACGACGAAGCAGAGCGATTACGTAGCTCTTGCCCCCGACTTTCAGTTTCTTAAAACCGTTATTGATGACCGCGCAAAGGCGCTCGCGAGCCTGCCACGCCGGCGGCAAGGACCGCAGCTCGGACCGCAGGCTTTGCAATTACGGCCATTGTCGGAGCAAGTGGATGCGGTTACCCATGGGTGGAAGCTCGGTTATCTCTATCAAAGTCGCCTGACAAAACAACAAAGAGAATTTGTCGACGCGCCGTTGGACAGACCTATAAGGCTCAAAGGTGCAGCCGGTACGGGGAAGACGCTCGCGATGGTCGCTAAGCTTCTACGCGAAGCAAAGATCAGAAGAGAAGGCGGATCGGCATATCGCTTTTTGTTCTTGACGCACAACGCGAGTGCTGCCGAATTAGCCGAACGGTACGCGATTGGGCTAGACGAGGACGATCTGTTGACCAATCCAAAACGGGACGAACTAATTCGAATCGATACCTTGCTGGGTCTTGCGATCCGGGAGTTATCTGAAGATCTCGGTGATCTCAGACCAATCTCATCCGACGCACATGAAGGGAAGCAACTGCAGCTTCTGACCCTATCCGATATTATTACGTCGTACGCTCGGGGCGCTTGGATTACGCGGAAGAGGTCAGCGTCGCGCCACATTCAGGAGGCTATTGAGGCATCGAGCGGTGCGCGCGCACATGAGGAATTTTGTTGGGACGCTATGAACGAGATAGCAACTGTATTAGATGCGGATGGCGTACGGGATAACGCACCGAAACGGGATGATTATCTCAATACAAAGCGTCCCCAGCGTCTTATGCCGCTTCCGACGATCGCTGATCGGGAAGTCATGTTGGACGTTTATGATCGGTATCGTGCCGAGCTAAAGAGCCAAGGATTGATTAGCGTTGACCAACTCACGTCAGACTACTTGGGATTTTTGGACAGCTTTCGCTGGGACGCTCGACGCAACCGGATGGGATATGATGCGTTATTTGTCGATGAATTTCACCTTTTTAGCGCGCTTGAGCGACTAACATTTCGTTCACTACTTAGGAATGGTGGACCGCACCCAGTTATTCTTATCGCACTCGATCCGCGGCAGTCTCCACGCGCCGTGTTTCTGTCAGTATTCGGGGATGAACGACCTGAATTTGCGCTCGGAATAGAGCGGCCAGCAGCTTTAGCTAGGGGCGAAGCTGAGCAGCTGCGCGATTTCGAATTCAATCAAGTATTCCGATATACGCCAGAGATCGCAGAATTGCTGACGTTCGTGAACTCGACGTTCCCAGAAACGGATTTGGCGGAGGAATGGCTTCCGTCAGCAGCACGTTCTGCCTTACCGTCCGGGGAAAGACCGATTGCACACGAAACGGCAAATCGGCAAGAACTTTACGACTATGCTGTTCAAAAAGCACAATCTTCGATCAGAAAGTTTGGCCGCGGGAAAATTGCGATACTCACCCTCAGTCAAGCCGCCTTTCAAGAAATAAAGAACGCAGGCCGCTACGCGAATAAGCTTTACGTGGTCGATAGTCGTGACAGTTTGAGTCGGTTGCAATATGTGGGAGGACGGATTGTCCTAAGCATGCCGGAGTATGTCGCCGGCGTGCAATTCGATCATGTATTAGTTGCCGACGTAAACGATATGGATGATTTAGGGCGTCACACGGCTGTGACACGCGACCGCTTTGGGTCAAACCTCTACCTGGCTGTCAGCCGGGCACGCCAGGCAGTTACGATATTGGGGCACCGCCGAGCCGGCGGTTTAGCCCCCGTAATTGGCGCGGCAGCGGCTAGAAACATTCTGACCATAGAGTAGTGCGCTTGGGCGGATTTGACAAAGCGCAGCGCTTTCGAAAAGCTGCGCTCAGCTGCCGGAAGAGCCGATTATTCTGATGCATGATAGGATGCGAGCGCATGGGGAACGGCAACGGGAAATCATTGGAGACGTGGATTTGGGATGCCGCGTGTTCAATACGAGGCGCGAAGGACGCTCCGAAATACAAGGAATTCATCCTTCCGCTTATTTTCGCCAAGCGACTCTGCGACGTCTTTGACGACGAACTGAACCGCATTGCCGACCAGGTGGGGTCGCGCGCAAAGGCGTTCAAACTGGTGAAAGCGGACAAGAAGCTGGTCCGCTTTTATTTGCCCCTTCAGCCCAAGAACCCGGACGATCCGGTTTGGACGGTCATTCGGATGCTGTCGGACAAGATCGGGGAGCAACTGACCACCTATTTGCGGGCTATCGCGGACGCAAACCCTTTGTTGAAGGGCATTATTGATCGGATCGACTTTAACGCCACGACCCACGGCGTTCGCGATCTGGCTGACGACCGTCTGTCGAATTTGATTGAGGCGATAAGCGCGAAGCGGCTTGGCCTCGGCGATGTGGAGCCGGACATCATCGGCCGGAGCTACGAATACCTCATTCGAAAGTTCGCGGAAGGGAGCGTTTCGAGCGCCGGGGAGTTCTACACGCCTAAAGAGGTCGGCATGGTCATGGCTCGGATTATGGATCCGGAGCCGGGGATGGAAATTTATGATCCCTGCTGTGGCTCGGCGGGCTTGCTGATCAAGTGTGAGCTCGTGCTCGCCGAGAAGATGCAAAAGGCGGGCAAGAAGCGATTTGCGGCGGTGCGGCTGTACGGACAGGAATACATCGCCGAAACGTGGGCAATGGCCAACATGAACATGATCATCCATGACATGGAAGGTCAGATCGAGCTTGGCGACACGTTTAAGAACCCAAAATTTCGGAAAGGCAATAGGCTTCAGACGTTCGATCGCGTCGTGGCCAATCCTATGTGGAATCAAGATTGGTGGAAGGAAGCCGACTACGACGCCGACGAATTCGATCGCTTTCCGAGAGGCGCGGGCTATCCAGGCGGTAAAGCCGATTGGGGCTGGGTTCAAATCATCCTTGCAAGCCTCAAACCTAACGGTCGGGCGGCTGTTGTCCTCGATACCGGGGCCGCATCCCGCGGCTCTGGCAACGTTCAGGAGAACAAGGAGAAGAAGGTTCGAAAGTGGTTTGTGGAGCAGGACCTAGTGGAGGGAGTGATCTACCTGCCCGAAAACCTTTTCTACAACACGACCGCGCCCGGTATCATTCTCGTGTTGAACAAGGCTAAATCAAAGGAACGGCGAGGTAAGCTGTTTTTGCTTAACGCTTCGAACGAGTTCACTAAAGGTGATCCCAAAAACTACGTATCAGAAGTTGCCATTATGCGCATTGCCGACACGTTTAATAGCTGGAAGGAAATCTCTAAATATTCGCGTGCCGTAGGCCGCGAGGAAATAGAAAAGAATGATTTTAACATCTCTCCCGGCCGCTATATTCACACTGCAACAGAACAGGAGTACCGTCCGCTCGCGGAGATTGTAGAGGAGCTAACCGCGATAGAAGCTGATGCTGCAGCTACGAATGCCGCATTGAGCAAGATCCTCGCGGCAATTCACGCTTGACATGGAGACGCTCGCAAAAACAGACTTACCTGAACTGTTGCCGTCGGATTGGACGACTGTCCGCTTTGATGATCTTTTCTCTGTTCAGCAAGGCAAACAAGTATCAAAGAAAAATCGCCGCGGTGACAATCAACGCCCATTTCTACGTACTAAGAATGTATTGTGGGGCCACCTTGATCTCACCGATCTTGACAAAATGAATTTCACTGAAGCGGAGGAGGAGCGGCTGTGCCTACAACCTGGCGACTTACTTGTGTGCGAAGGGGGCGACATCGGACGCACGGCGATTTGGCGAAATAGGCATGAACCGTGCTATTACCAAAATCACTTGCACCGTGCGCGAGCGAAAGACACAAATAAAGTATACCCTGAGTTTGTGCTATTTTGGCTCTGGTATGCGTTTGAGATCGGGCATGTATATTTTGGACGGGGGAATGTCACGACGATACCTAACCTGTCGCAATCCAAGCTGTCGGAGTTGCCATTACCTCTTCCCTCAATCGACGAACAGCAGAAGATCGCGTCAATATTGGGATTACTGCAGCGAGCGATCGCGCAGCAAGATCGGTTGATAGCGATAACGAACGAATTGAAAAGAACGGTGCTATATTACGTATTTAGACATGGGCTTCGCGGTGAGCCAGAGAAAGAGACGGAAATAGGGCCACTTCCTCTGAGCTGGAAAGTCTCGAAAATACAGCAGTTAGTCGATATGGGGCTTATCGCGAAACCCATGGATGGAAATCATGGCAATCTACATCCAAAGAGCGATGACTTTGTTCGGGATGGAATTCCATTTGTGATGGCATCGGATTTAGAGAATGGAACAATAAATTTTTCTACCTGTGCGTATTTGAGAAAAGAGCAAGCCGACCGGTTGCAAAAAGGATTTTCGAATGAGGGGGATGTACTTATTTCCCACAAGGCAACTATCGGTATCACTGCGATTGTGCCCAAGGTGCATGATTATGTCATGCTGACGCCGCAGGTCACCTACTATCGCGTTCTAGACCACGGCGCGTTGAGCAATTTGTATTTGAAAGCCTTTTTCGAAAGCGATGCGTTCCAGCAAGAGTTTGCGAAAGTTGCTCGCGACGGCTCGACGCGATCATACATTGGTATTACAAAACAGCGGGACCTGTTTGTTGCGTTGCCGGATTTAAACGAACAATTGGAAATCGGTAACTGCGCTGCCTTGTTGCAGCATAAGATCGTTTTACTGACAAGACGGCGAAGCTTGCTTAGCGATCTATTCCACACTGTGCTTCATCAACTAATGACGGCACAAATGCGCGTGAACGACCTCGATCTTGGGGAGCTAGAGAGCGCTATGGCGGCCTGAGTATGCCAACGCCCGGCGAACATAAGACCGTTCAAGCGCGCATCCTCGAATACGCGCAACAGATAGGTTGGTCCTACGTTTCTCGTGATCAAGCGGAACAGCGTCGCGGCTTCGATGCGGACGCGGCCACTATCGAGGACCGGGCACGTCCGGCGACTCCGTTTCTTGGCGATGTCCTGTACGAGAAGGTTTGCCAATTCAATCCGAAATACAAGGAAGCCGAGGGTGCGCTGGTCGGAGACCTTCAGCGCCTCAAGGCCGATATTTACGGCAATCGCAATTTTCTGACGTATCTCCGGAATGAAGGAAAGTTTTACAGCGCCGAAGACAAACGCGAGCTCGATCTCACGGTCATTGATTATGACGACGTGGGGGCCCCGGTGGGGAAACACCGGAACGTCTATGAAGTCACCGAAGAGTTCTACGTCAACAACGGGCGATATGGCACGCGGGAGGATGTTGTGTTCCTCATTAACGGGATTCCCGTGTTGGTCATTGAGTGCAAGAACGCGTCAAAACAAGAGGCCATCGCGCTAGGAGTCGATCAAATTCGCCGGTACCACGTTGAGACGCCCGAAGTCATGGTGCCGGAAATGCTGTTTACCGCGACAGAGGCGATCGGGTTCGCGTACGGCGTCACCTGGAACGTTGTCCGTCGCAATATCTTCAACTGGAAGAGCGAGCAGCTCGGCAACCTGGAGGCCAAAGTAAAGAGTTTCTGCGCGATCCCGCATGTGTTGCGTCTGCTGAAAGATTTCATTGTCTTCGCTGAGCAAAACGAGGAGCTGCAGAAATATATTTTGCGACAACATCAGACGACCGGGGTCGATAAGGTCGTCGCGCGAGCCCTAGATCCCAAACTCACGCGAGGGCTTGTGTGGCACACCCAGGGAAGCGGCAAAACATTCACGATGATTAAAGCTGCCGAGCTTCTGTTCAAAGCGAACGAGGCGCAGAAACCGACCACCCTAATCATGATCGACCGCAACGAGCTGGAAGATCAGATGCTCAAAAATCTTGCGTCGCTCGGGATGGAGAACGTTGAGCACGCGGATAGTATTGTAAAGCTTAATCGTCTACTCGACGAAAAGGGGCAGGATTACCGCGGCATCGTGGTGACTATGATCCACAAATTCCGCGATATGCCGGCGAACCTGAACAAACGCAAAAACATGTTTGTCCTCATCGACGAGGCGCACCGCACGACGGGCGGTGACCTAGGCAACTTCTTGATGGCGGGACTGCCCAACGCCTCATTCATTGGGTTCACGGGAACGCCGGTAGACAAGACCGCCTACGGGAAGGGAACCTTCAAAACGTTCGGGATGGAGGATGATAAGGGCTATCTGGACAAGTATTCGATCAAGGAAAGCATCGAGGACGGCACTACGCTCCCGCTCTATTACAATCTTGCTCCCAATGAGATGCGGGTTCCGCATGACATTATGGAGAAGGAGTTTCTGTCGCTTGCCGAGACTGAAGGTATCGCCGACATTGAGGAGCTGAACAAAATCCTTGATCGGGCTATAAACCTGAAGAATTTTCTTAAAGGCGAAGAGCGCGTCAAGAAGGTGGCGCAGTACGTCGCCGATCACTACTGCCAGAACGTGGAGCCGCTCGGCTACAAAGCGTTTCTGGTGGGTGTCGATAGGCAGGCATGCGCGATGTACAAGGACGCACTCGATGCGATCCTCCCCAAAGAATACTCTGAAATCGTCTACACCGGGACCAATAACGATTCGCCGCAGTTAAAGAAATGGCACCTTGATCCGACGCGGGAAAAGCAAATCCGGAAGAGCTTCACGAAAGTAGGCGAGTGGCCAAAAATCCTAATCGTAACGGAGAAGCTCCTCACCGGGTACGACGCACCCATTTTGTACGCAATGTATTTGGACAAGCCGATGCGCGATCACACCCTGTTGCAGGCCATCGCGCGCGTAAATCGACCGTACGAAAATGAAACTGAGGAGATGGTCAAACCGCACGGATTCGTGCTCGATTTCGTGGGAATATTTGACAAGCTCGAAAAGGCTCTCGCGTTCGATAGCGACGAGGTCAATGCTGTTGTTAAGGACCTTGAACTTTTAAAGCAGTTGTTCAAATCGAAGATGGAATCGAAAGCGCCAGGATATCTTAAGCTCATTCACGGCAGTTTTGATGACAAGGACGTCGATGGCATCATTGAGCACTTTCGCGACCCGGATCGGCGAAAGGAGTTTTTCAAAGAGTACAAAGAGATCGAGATGCTCTATGAAATCATTTCACCAGATGCCTTTTTACGGCCGTTCATCGACAATTACACAACGTTGTCATCGATCTACGCCGTGGTCCGCAATGCATACGCCAAACAGGTGTACGTTGATCGGGCATTTCAAAAGAAAACCAACGAGCTTGTGCGGCAGCATATCGGTGCTGGGACGATTGGGGCCGCGACCGGGTTGGTAAGCATCGACGCAAAAACGATTGATCTCATCAAGGGGCAAAAGGGCGGCGACAACACGAAGGTTATCAATCTAGTGAAGAGCATCGAAAAAATTGCCGAAGAGAGCGGCGACGATCCATTTCTGATCGCGCTTTCCGAACGTGCGCAGGCGGTGCAGGCGGCGTTTGAAGATCGGCAAAAGAGCACGGCGGAGGCCTTAGACGAGCTGCTGAAGGAGGTTGATCAGAACGAGCAGCGCAAGAAAGAGCAGGCGGCGAAAGGGCTCGATTCGCTCGGCTATTTTGTGCTTTACAAGCTGACTGAGGACGGCATCAAGAACGCGGACGCCGTGAGTCGGAAGGTCGCCGGGGCATTTCCAAAGTTCCCGAACTGGCGCACGAGCGAGGCGGAGTTGCGCGAATTGCGCAAACAGGTGACGCTGACCATCCTGAGCGAAGAAGACGATATCAACGATGCGATCATCAAGAAGGTGGCGGCGACCGTAGAAGCACTCTTCGTTCTGCTACAGAAAGGGTTTAAACCATGAAACGCTGGCGTAGCAGGGATGAGTTCAAACAGCGTGTGCGCGGTTGGGCGGTTAAGCTCGACGCCGAGGTAGTCGCAATCTATGTGCGGCCCATGCGACGCAAATGGGCATCCTGGTCAACGTCCGGAAATCTGAATTTCAACGATGAGCTGTTGTCGCTTGACCGCGAGCTGGGCGACTACGTAATAGTCCATGAACTCCTACACTATAGCACTCCGAATCATGGGAAGCTGTGGAAAAGCCGGATGCGGGCCCATCTTGGGGATTATGAGCGGCTTGAAGAACGATTGCGGCGCGTCACTGTGGCCTGCACCCGGTTCGGTTGACAGCATCCTAAGCTAATTTCATTCGGTTTTCGAACTCCATTGGGCTCAGGTAGCCGATGGTCGAGTGTCTGCGCTTCACGTTGTAG
>Ga0187784_10004563_pt1 | contig 11199 bp, 9 predicted proteins | sample 1015_SJ02_MP15_2_FD_132964 | JGI IMG/M metagenome (GOLD analysis project Ga0187784, IMG submission 132964) | Tropical peat soil microbial communities from peatlands in Department of Meta, Colombia - 1015_SJ02_MP15_20_MG | ecosystem: Environmental > Terrestrial > Soil > Wetlands > Peat | place... | reverse complement strand
GGTGGACGTCGGACCCTTCGATCTTCCAGGTCTTCTGCAGGCGGTGAAGTACAAACATATGCTGGCAGTGATTCATCGATTGGAATTCGCCGAAGTTAGGGGTCTTCTCGTCGCGCGTAGTATCGACTCTCTGATGAAGGCGCGGGCAAAACAGAACGGCATCGAGTGGAGAGAGGTTGCGCAATTTCCTGAGCGCACGCGCGTCGACGGAGCAGCCCAGGGCGTCGGCTAAACCGAATCTCACGCGCGCTTGTGCATCAGCTCGATGCAATCGCCGCTGACGACTCGACGGACGCGGGCGCACTCACGCTGCCATGCTTGCCTTCTTGCGAAAAGAAAAAGTCGCTCCGCCTAGATTTCTCGCTCCGAAGACTCCCCTCAGAGTTTGTGACTCTTTTCAGGCCACGCCTATGTGGAAGCAGACACCCTCATCCGCGCGGGCCAAACGGCCCGCACCTCTTCTCCCGCGAAAGAGCGGGAGAAGTGTTTCGGAGCGCTTCGCGCCGCTTTGAGCGCCTCTCCCGCTTGGTTGCGGGAGAGGGTGTCGCCCCCGGCGCGCGCAAGCGCGCCGGGGGCGACTGGTGAGGGTGCTGACGCTCGGAAGCACAAAAGCTCACGGACTTTCGGAATGACAAGAAGTAGAGTCCTCGCACTTCATGTCGTTCCGAGCGGAGCGAGGAATCTACGCGCAGCGATTCTTTTTCTCAAAGCTGACGCATGCCGTCACACGCGCTTGCGCTTGCGGGCCAGGTAATCGACCAGCATGTATTCGCCGAGATGGTCGGGGCGGGTATAGAGCGCGCGGCCGCGGTTGATCTGCGTCATCTTATCGACGAACGCGCGCAGGCTCGGCGAATCGTCGAGCATGAAGGTGTTGATGGTGATTCCCTTGCGCGTCACGCGCTCGACTTCCTTGAGCGTTTCCTGCGCCGCGCGCATGCTGATACCGCCGAACGAGAGCGGCCATTCACAATACAGCCGCTTGTTGAGGAAGTAGGCGGTCGGCTGGCCGTCGGTGATCACGATGATGTGCTGGTTGCGCGAGGGATGGCGCGAGAGCAGATCCGTGGCGAGCCGCAGGCCGTCCTGGAGGTTCGTGAACGGGTCGCCCATGTTCCACGACGCTTCGGGCAGGTCTTTAAGCTTCAGTTCCACCGCGCGGGTGAAAAAGCCGACGATCGAGAAGAAGTCGCGCGGGAACTTCGCGCGGATCAGCGTCTCCAGCGCCATCGCGACCTTCTTGGCCGCCATGAAGCGCCCCTCCCAGCTCATTGACCACGACATGTCCAGGCACAGCACGGTCGACGACGAGCTGCCGTAGTCGTTTTCGAACACCTCGAAATCGTCCGGCGAAAGCTCGAGCGGCACGCCCGGCTTGCGCGACAGCGAATGCTTCAGCGTCGCGACCAGATCGAGATTGAGCGGATCGCCGTAATGGTACGGCTTGATCTCCTCGGGGCGGATCTCGCTGACGCCGCGATGGTCGGTGAGATGCGAGCCGGCGCGATCCTTGAGCAGTCCCTGGTAGATGTCGCGCAGCGCGAGCTGTCCGATCCGCCGCACGCCTTTGGGCGAGAGCTGCAAGTGGTCGCCCTTCTGTGCGAGGTAGCCGGACTGGTTGAGCAGCATCACGACTTGGCGCAGGTTCTGAAAGTCCTGCATCGCTTGTTGTCCGAGCAGTTCTTTCAGGTCCTCCATCGAGATGGTCTGGAAGTTGCCCGCCATCAAGTCCTGCTCGAGCTGCTTGAGCCGCTCCATCTCGCGCATCAGCTCGACCGCCTGCTCGAAGTTGAGGCTCTTGGGACCGCGGAAAAGATGGCCGTGGCGATCGCGAAAATTTTCGAGATCGCGGATGTTCTCGTACTCTTCCAGCAATGAATCGAAATCGGCCTTGGCCTCGGGATCTTCAAAGTCGTAGCTCTCGAGCTTGCGGAGTGATTCGCTCAGCCGGCGCGGCATCCGCGCGATTTGCCGCTGCTTCTCCTCGACGCCCGGCTTCTTGCCCTTGAGCTCGTCCAGGGTCTGGCGTTCACGGCTTAGGATGTCCTCGAGCCGCTGCTCCATCTCGGAGAGCGAGTTCTTGAGGTTGAACTCGCGGTAGCGCTGGCGCATCTCCTGGCGAAGCTGTTCGAGGAACTCCTCCAGGCCCATCACCTTCACGCCGTCGAAATCCAGCCCCTGGCGCATCATCCATTCCATCGCCTGGCGGATGTCGTCGGTGTAGGAAAGATACTCGGCCAGCTTCTCGAACACCTTGTCGGCGTCGAGCCTGAGCTTCTGGGTACCGTCCCACTGGCTGTAGCGGCTGACTACCATCGCGGCAGCGGCTACGCGTGATACGCGAAGCGGCCCCCCTGGCGGTCCTTGTTGAGCTTCTGATGGAGGTGCAAGCCCTCGAAGACCAGCTCGCTCGCCGCCGCCATCAGGCCGGGACTCTCGAACACCCCGAGCTTCTCGATGGTCTCGCGCAGGTCGGGAATCTCGCGCAGCGGCTCCACGTATTCCGAGGCCGGCGAGCTGTCCGAGACCTCGACGCCCCAGCCCTGCTCGAAGTAGCCGATCACGCGCTTTAAGTCCTCGACTTTGAGGCAGCGATCGAAGACCTTGAGCACTGCGCGGTTGATGAGCCGCTCGATCAGGTCCTCGCCCTTCTTGTCCTCGCCGGCGTATTCGAGCTCGATCTTGCCGGCGGTGGAAGCATACAGCGAATGAAGATCGGAGAGCCGCGGCACGATCTCGTTCTCGCCGTTTCGGATTGCGCGCTTCTCGGCGTTGGAGATCGCGGACTCGAAGTTGTTGATCGTCACGCGCACCGAGACGCCCGAGTTCTGGTTGATCTCGTTGGAGGCGCGCGCTTCGAAGGTTATCTGCGCGACGATCTCCTTCATGAACTGCGGGACCCGAAGCTGCATATCGGCGCGCGGGGGATAGGAGCACTCCTGCTCCATAATCGCGATTTCGTCTTCGAGGGTTTTGGGATAGTGCGTCCGAATCTGGACATCGAAGCGGTCCTTGAGCGGCGTGATGATACGGCCGCGCGAGGTGTAATCCTCGGGATTGGCGCTGGCGACGAATACGATGTCGAGCGGAAGGCGGACGCGGTAGCCTTTGATCTGCACGTCCTTTTCTTCCATCAGGTTGAACAGGCCGACCTGGACCTTCTCGGTAAGGTCGGGCAGCTCGTTGATCGCGAAGATGCCGCGATTGGTGCGCGGGATGAGACCGTAATGGATGGTCTCCTCGTCGGCCAGGTAGCGCCCCTCCGCGACTTTGATCGGATCGATCTCGCCGATCAGATCGGCAACCGAGACGTCGGGGGTCGCAAGCTTTTCGGCATAGCGCCGCTCGCGCCCGATCCATTCGATTTCGAGCCCGTCGCCCTTGGCGGCCAGCTCGCGGCGGCATCGCTGGCAAATCGGCGCGAACGGATTGTCGTTGATCTCGCAGCCCTTGACCGCGGGTACGAACTCATCGAGCAGCAGGGCCAGCGCGCGGATGATCCGCGACTTGGCCTGCCCGCGCTCGCCGAGGAACACCATATGATGGCCGGCGAGTACGCCGTTTTCGATCTCCGGCACCACCGAACCGTCGTAGCCGACGATCCCCGGCAGGATGCGCTCCTTGTTTTTCAGCCTGGCGAGCAGGTTGGCGCGCATCTCGAGACGCGCGTCCTTCACCTGGTAACCCGAGCGCTTCAGTTCCCCGAGGTCGCCGGCCTTGTTCACGCTTTGTTCCATCGCAGATCCAAAAGACCTCTCCGCTCCTTATCTTAGGATACGGAAAGCACCAGCGTTTTGAAAATCGGGCTCAGCAGGTCAAAGCTCGCTTCGAGATGCTGCGAGAGCACGCGGGTCGAGCTTAGCACCGGCATGAAGTTCGTGTCGCCCTCCCATCGCGGGACCACGTGCCAATGCAGGTGGCCTGCAAAGCCCGCGCCGGCTGCGCGTCCCAGGTTGGCGCCGAGATTGAATCCGGCGGGATTCAGCACAGTGCGCATCCCGGCCACGGCCTGGGCGATCAGCTCGCCCACCAGCGCGCGCTCGCGCGGATCGAGCTGCTCGGGCGAGGCCAGATGACGCCGTGGTGCGATTAGGAGGTGGCCGTTGTTGTATGGATAGAGGTTGAGCATCACCAGCGCGAGCGGATCGGTGTAGAGCACCAACCGGCGCCGGCGCTCACGCGCCGAGAGCTTGCCGAAACAGAAGATACAGCCGCCAACCGAATTGGCCGCCGCAGCGCGCAAATAGGCTGCACGCCAAGGCGCCCACAGCCGGCGGTCCTGGCTCGGCGCTCCGGAGCTGCTATGGCGTCCCGCCCTGCGCCGCGCCGCCATTAACCTCGATGCGGAGTTCCTTGCCGGCGCGAAAGAACGGGATGCGCTTGGCTTCCACCACCACCACTTCGCCGGTCTTGGGATTCCGTCCCTGGCGGGCGCGCCGATTCTTGACCGCGAAGCTGCCGAAGCCGCGAATCTCGATTCGATTTCCCCGCGCCAGCACTTTGGCCATCTCGTCGAAGATCGCGTTGACTATGGTCTCGGCTTCGCGATGCGAAACGTTCTGGCGATGCGACAGCAATTCCTCGATTATTCCACGCTTGGTCATCGCGCAGCCCTCCGCCCCCGGCAGGTGGGGCCGACACGCGCGTTAATTGTCGCGTCCCCGGCCGCCACGCGAGGTCTTGCTGCTGTCCTCGCGATCGAGCTTGAGCTCTTCGTTCAGGATGTCTTCCAGCGAGAAGCGCGCCGCGGCCTGATCGGGCTTCAGGTAGGCCTGCATCTCTTCGCGCTCCTCGCGCTGTTTGAGCGACCGCACCGAGAGCCCGATCCGCCGTTCCTTGGCGTCGAGCTGCACGACCAGCGCCTCGACCGGGTCGTCCGGCTTGTACAGCGCGGAGGGTTTGTCGACCCGCTCCGAGCTGAGCTGCGAGATGTGAATCAGTCCCTCGATTCCTTCCTCCAGCTCGACGAACACACCGAAATCCGCGACCGAGCTGACCTTGCCGGTCACCTTGGAGTTGAGCGGATAGCGCTCCGCGACGGTGCTCCACGGGTCGGCGGTGAGCTGCTTGATCCCGAGGCTCACGCGCTCCTGCTCGACATCGATTCCGATCACCACCGCTTCGACCTCGTCGCCCTTCTTGAAGATCTCCGAGGGATGGCGCACCTTCTTGGTCCACGAGAGATCCGAGACGTGCACCAGACCATCGATTCCCGGTTCGATCTCGACGAACAGGCCGAAGTCGGTGATTGACTTGACCCTGCCCTTGACCGTGCTGCCGGGGGGATGGCGTTGCGCGAGCTCCTGCCAGGGATTGGGCTCGGTCTGCTTGAGCCCCAGCGAGATCCGCCGGTTGGCTTCATCGACGCCGAGAACCTGCACCTCGACCGCGTCGCCGACGTTGACGACCTTGGAGGGATGAACGGCGCGTTTGCTCCAACTCATCTCGGAGACGTGCACGAGTCCCTCGATTCCCTTCTCCAACTCGACGAACGCGCCGTAATCGGTGACGCTCACCACCTTGCCGCTTACCCGCGCGCCGGGCGGATAGGTCTCCGCCGCCTTGGTCCACGGGTCGGTCATGATCTGCTTCATCCCGAGCGAGACCCGCTCGCGCGCGGGATCGTATTTGAGCACGACTACCCGGACATGATCGCCGACCTTTACTGCTTCGGACGGATGCTGCAGGCGGCCCCACGACATGTCGGTTATATGCAGCAGGCCGTCGATACCGCCGAGATCGATAAAGGCGCCGTAGTCGGTGATGTTCTTGACGGTGCCTTCGAGGATCACCCCCTCCTCGAGCACCTTGAGGGTCTGCTCCTTGAGTGAGGTACGCTCGCGCTCCAGCACGCTGCGGCGCGAGACCACCACGTTGCCGCGCGAGCGGTTGAACTTGAGCAGCTGGAAGCGTCCGCGCTGGCCGATGTATCGATCGAGATTGCGGGCCGGCCGGATATCGACATGCGAGCCGGGCAGGAAGGCCGGCACTCCGATATCGACCTTGAGGCCGCCTTTGACCTTGCCGAGGATTACGCCCTCGACCGGCGATTCTTCGCGGAAGGCTTTTTCGAGCTCGCGCCAGATCTTGAACTTCTCGGCTTTGGCATGCGAGAGCATCACCGTCCCGTTTTCGGTCTCGGTGCCTTCGAACAGGACGTCGATCTCGTCGCCCTCCTTGACCGCGATGTTTCCGTCGGAGTCAAGGAACTCGGCGAGCGGCACCTGCCCTTCGCACTTGTAATTGATATCGACGATGACGTTGTCGCGGCCCACTACCAGGACTCTGCCCACCAGGACATCGCCCGGCCGGGGAGCGCGAAGGCTATGCTCCATCATCGACTCGAACTCATTGTTTCCTCCGGCGTCTGTTCCGGCGTTTACTCCGGCAAAATTGTCAGGCAAGACTTTCTCCATTTAAAAAGGGAACCTTTTGGGAAGTACGGGGCTACTTGCGATCCTTACAACCGAGCTAGCCGCGTTTCAAGGGCTCTTGGGTGCAGCCTCGATGCGCTTCTTGATCTCTTCGATCACTCGCCGCGCCTCCAGCGCGGTTGAATCGATCACGATCGCGTCGGCGGCGCACTTGAGCGGCGCGATCTCGCGGCTGCGATCACGGCGATCGCGCTCGGTCAATTGCTCCAGCACCTCCGCCAGGGTGATCTTCACGCCCCTGGCGGTGAGCTCCGCGAAGCGGCGCCCGGCGCGGACTTTCACGTCGGCGTCGAGAAAGAACTTGAACTCCGCGTCGGGAAAGACCGCGGTGCCGATGTCGCGGCCCTCCATCACGACCCCGCCGGCCGCACCGGCCGCGCGCTGCAACTCGCGCATCCGCGTGCGCACGATCGGCAGCGTGGAGAAGCGCGAAGCGAGATCGCCGACCGCAGGCTCGGCGAGCGCAGCGGTGACGTCGCGCCCGTCGAGGATGAGCCGCTCGCCGGCGAACGCGATCCTGATCGATTCGAGCAGCGGCGCCAACCTCCCGGACAGGCCGGGATCATCCGGACTTATCCCCGCCTCGCGCGCCGCCAGCGCGACCGCGCGGTACATCGCACCGGTATTGACGTAAGCAAACTTGAGCGCGCGCGCGAGCCCCAGCGCAACCGTCGATTTGCCAGCCCCGACCGGGCCGTCGATCGCGATTATCGGCCGGGCTCGATTCGCCCTGCCAGTCATCGAATCCGCCCTCGAATCCACTCGCGCATCATTTGAGCCGGTCGCGAATCTTGCGTCCGCGCTCGAAGAGCGCTTCCAGCGCCGCACCGTCGCCACGCTCGATCATGGTGAGGAACTCATCGAAGGCCGCGCGATAAAGTTGCAACGCGGACACGATCGCATCGCGATTGGTCAGGCAGATGTCGCGCCAGATCTCGGGCGACGAGGCCGCGATCCGGGTGGTGTCACGCAGTCCAGTGGCGCCGAACTCGGCGGCGAGCATTCCCCCAACCCGCTCGTCGGCCAGAGCGGCGCCCAGCGCGCTCGCGACGATCTGCGGCAGATGGCTGGCGCGCGCGAGAAGCTGATCATGCACGCCGGGCTCCATCCGCTCGACGCGGGCGCCGGTGGCGCGCCAGAGCGTCTCGACCTTGCCGATCGCGTCAGGCGTGCTGCGCGCCGATGGCGTGATGATCACGCGGCGGTCCCTGAACAGCTCGGGATCCGCTGCGGCCGCTCCGGTAGTTTCCTTGCCGGCCACCGGATGCGCCGCCACCAGCGCCATCGCGGGGCCCAGCCTCGGTTCCAGCTCGCGCACCACCCAAGCCTTCACACTCCCGACGTCGGTCACTACGGCGTTGCGCGCCAGATGGGACGCGATCGCGGCGAACGCCGCGGGGATAGTGCGCACCGGCACGGCCAGCACCGCCAAGTCGGCATCGCGCGCCGCCACGGCGGGATCCTGCGTGACGCGATCGACGATCTTCCGCTCGAGCGCGAGGTCGAGATTTTTCTGCGTGCGCCCGAGCCCGACGATCTCGCCGGCCAAGCCCTCGCGCCGGGCGACCATCGCCAGCGAGCCGCCGATCAGGCCGACGCCGCATACCGTCATCCGCCGAAAGAGTTGCGCCATCGCGTCAGCACCGCACCTTCGCCATCACCCGGCCGAGTGCAGCGACCAGCTTTCGATTCTCGTCTTCCAGCCCGACGCTGATCCGCACGTGGCGCGGCAAGCCGTAGCCGTCCATCGGGCGCACGATCACGCCCCTGCGCAACAGCGCGTCGTAGAGCGCGCGTCCGTCGGCCACGTCGACCAGGATGAAATTCGCCTGACTCGGGACAAATTCGAGTTTGAGCCGCCTGAGCTCGCGTTCCAGGTACTCGATCCCGGCGCGATTGTTGTCGAGCGTGCGGCGGACGTGCTCCGCGTCGTCCATCGCAGCGATCACGGCTGCCTGCGCGAGCGAGTTGACGTTGAACGGCTGGCGCACGTTGTTCAGCAGCCGGACGATATCGGGCCGGGCGACCACGTAACCCACGCGCAAGCCCGCCAGCCCGAAAATCTTGGAGAAGGTCCGCATCGTGATCAGGAATCGCCGCCCGTCCTGGTCTTCAAGCGAGTTCGGATAATCCCGGTCGCGGACGAACTCGAAATAGGCCTCGTCGGCGACGATCACCACCCGCTGCGGAACCCGCTTCAGAAACCGCTGCCATTCGGGGCGCCGGTAGATAGTTCCGGTCGGATTGTTCGGGTTGCCCAGAAAAACGACCCGCGTTTGATCGTCGATCGCGGCTGCCATCGAATCGAGGTCGAAGGTCAAATCGGGGCGCTGCGGCACGACCTTGGCCGCGGCGCCGGTCGCCACGATCGCGAGCTGGTAAATCACGAACGAATGGGCGGCGATCACCGCGTTGAGGCCCGGCCGCAAAAAAAGGAACGCGATCAGATTGAGGATCTCGGCGCCGCCGCAGCCGGCAAAAATCTGCTCGGCCGCGACCCCGATCTGCGCCGCAATTTTGCGCCGCAGCGCGAAGCTCGCGCCGTCGGGATAGCGATTCAGCTCGGCTAACGTCACCCGGATCGCGTCGAGCGCGCGCGGCGACGGCCCGAGCGGATTCTCGTTGGACGCAAGCTTGACCGCCGCGCCGATACCGAGCTCGCGCTGAACCTCCTCGATCGGCTTGCCCGGCTCGTACGGGTTGATCGCCGCCACCGACGGCAGAACGAGATCCTCGGGCTTCATTGGGTGTGATAAAGGCGGGGCGCCTATTCGGCGAGCGGCCTCGCTTCAGGATACGATCCCAGCACCTTTAGAAAAAGCGCCTTGCGTTCCAGCGCCGCCAGCGCGCGCTTGAGTTTGGGCGACTCGCGATGGCCCGCCAGGTCGACGAAAAAGAGATATTCCCATGGCCGCGAGCGCATCGGGCGCGATTCGATCTTCGAGACATTGACCCCGTTGCGAGCGAACAGCCCCAGCACCTCGTGCAGCGCGCCGACCTTGTGCCGGACCGCGAACACGGCCGTGGTCTTGTCGGCGCCGCTGCGGCCCACCGGATGCTTGGCGATCACCACGAAGCGCGTGGTGTTGTGCGCCAGGTCCTGGATATTCTCCGCGATCACCTTAAGTCCGTAGGCTGCGGCGGCTTCGACCGACGCGATCGCGGCCGACGACGGCTCCTCTGCGGCGCGCTTCGCGGCGAGCGCGTTGGAGGCCACCGCCTCCAGCTCGCAGCCGGGATAATTGGCGGCGATATAACCGCGGCACTGCGCGAGCGACTGCTGATGGGAAATGATCTTCTTAACCGCGCCGCGGTCGCCGTCGCGCGACAGCAGCGCGTGCCGGATCGGCAGCAGGATCTCGCCGACGATCGCCAGCGGCGTGTCGATCAGAAGATCGAGCGTCAGCGTCACGGTGCCCTCGGTCGAGTTCTCCACCGGCACCACGCCGAGGTCGGCGCGGCCGTTCTCCAGCGCCTGGAAAACCTCCGCGAACGACGCTTCCGGAACGAACACCGCGCTCGATCCGAACTGGCGTTTCGCCGCTTGATGCGAGTAAGTGTACTCGGGGCCGAGAAAGGCGACCCGCAAATCCTGTTCGAGCGCGGTGCAGGCCGAAATGATCTCGGTGAAAATTGCGCGGATCTGCTCACCGGCGAGCGGTCCCGTGTTCTGCGCGAGCATCCGATCGATCACCTCGCGGACGCGGCCGGGCTGATAAATCGGCGTGCCGTCGGAATGCTTGAGGCGGCCGACCTCGACGCAAAGGCGGGCGCGCTCATTCAGCAGGCGGATCAAGTCGAGATTGATCGCGTCGATCTGCGCGCGCAACTCGGCGACAGTGGCCGGTGTGGAATCAGTCTTCCTGGCTGCTCTTGAACGCATGGCCGCGAACGCACCGAGGTGAAATGGCTAGCCGATCGGATGCGGCTTTTCAACGCGCCGCCGGCGCTTCACGGCCCCATCAGGGCTTTACGCTCGCGATGAATGCGCTGCCGATAGCGGCGAGCCTGCGTTCGCGCGCGCGGCGAAGCTCGGCCGGCGCGAGCCTGAGCAGGGGCCTCAGCCGGCGCGCGATCGCGGCGCCCAGCGCGCGGGCGGCCTCGGCGGGCGCGTGATGAGCCCCGCCCGGCGGCTCCGCAATGATCTCATCTATTACTTTAAGTTTCAACAGATCAGGCGCGGAGAGCCTGAGCGCTGCCGCGGCGCCCGCGACTTTTTCGGGTCCCGCCTCGCGCCACAGGATCGCGGCGCATCCCTCGGGCGTGATCACCGAGTAGCACGCGTACTGTTGCATCAGGACGGCGTTGGCGACCCCCAGCGCGAGGGCGCCGCCCGAGCCGCCCTCGCCGATCACGCACGCGATCGCGGGAACCTCCAGCCGCGCCATCGCTTCAAGGCTGGAGGCGATCGCCTCGGCCTGGCCGCGCTCCTCGGCCCCGAGTCCGGGCTCGGCGCCCTGCGTGTCGATAAAAGTGATCAGCGGAAGGCCGAAGCGATTGGCGAGGTCGTAGACTCTGACCGCCTTGCGATAACCCTCGGGATGTGGCTTGCCGAAATTGCGCTCGAGCCGCTCGCGAGTCGAACGGCCGCGCTGATGGCCGACGATCGCGACCGGATGCTGGCCGAAGTAGCCCAACCCCGCAACGATCGCGCCGTCGTCGCCGTACCTGCGATCGCCGTGAAGCTCGAAGAACTCGCCGATCAGAAATCCGACGTAGTCGAGCGTTTGCGGACGCATCTGATGGCGCGCGAGCCGCACGCGTT
>Ga0187784_10004561_pt1 | contig 11202 bp, 10 predicted proteins | sample 1015_SJ02_MP15_2_FD_132964 | JGI IMG/M metagenome (GOLD analysis project Ga0187784, IMG submission 132964) | Tropical peat soil microbial communities from peatlands in Department of Meta, Colombia - 1015_SJ02_MP15_20_MG | ecosystem: Environmental > Terrestrial > Soil > Wetlands > Peat | place... | reverse complement strand
CCACACTCGGTGTGGACCTCCGAAGTCCCCTCGTATTCACCCGACCACAAGATGGTCGCCACTGTCGCATTGGTAGGGTACCCGTATTCGTCGAACAGCGACTGTTCGTCGTAGCCTACCTGGAAGTCGGGCGCGTATTCGTACTGGACCCCGTCGACCGTGGCGGGAGGGAGTTAGCCCTTGCGTAGTCCGCCCTCGCGGGCACCGGGAGGAACCACGGCGTGCTCACTGACTTCGGGGGGTACGTCGAGCGTCCGCAGCACGTACCGGGAGTAGTTGCTGAGCCCATCCACCTGCAGGACCGCTGCCGCAATGGAACTTGAAACACGGGCGGGTTGGCTGGGGGCGAGGTACCGGTCCCCCGCGACGACGTAGGTGTCCAGCGTCGTGTGGAACAATCGCTCGGCTTGGGCGACCGTACAATCGAACGCGATCATCACGCGGTCGGGCGAGACCGTGAGGTTCGTCGCACCCGCGGCTTCCACCTGGTCCACGACGCTGGACCAGACCGCCGCCGAGGGCGCGAAGGCCGCGTCGAACTCGGCGGACGTGAGATAGTGGTGATAGACGGGGGAATGCGGGTCGGAAAGTTCCGAGAGGAATGCCGTGAGTCGGGTCCCATTCGCATAGGCCAGGGTCACGAGCAGGTGAAGCGGGGGGGTGGCCCCGGGGGGCCCAACGAGGCGGGATCCGGGGACGATCGTACTGTACGGACCCAGCTTCACGGCCTCGAGTACTGGCGAAATCGAGATCATCGCGGTCGCCGACCCCGGGAGCGATTCCGCGCGCGGAGTCACGAACGGGGTACCGACCGAGGCCGCGGAGAGGAGCAGGAGCAGAGGTACCGCCAGGACGAGGGCGAGGGTCCCCCCGCGCACCCATTGCCGGGAGCCTTCGGGAGCGGGACGGAGATACCTCGACGAATCCGTCTTCACTAACCCTCCGACAGGCGCGGAGCGCCCCATAAATCATCGCATTTTCACGACTTCTTCCAGAGCTCTCGCGCGCCCACCGCCAACATGATCTCGGACGGACCGTGGGCGATCTTGCCGCTCCGCACGTCCCGGTATCGCTGCTCGTGGGGAAGGTCGCGGGAATACCCACGGCCGCCGTGGAACTGGATGGCGTGGTCCAGGGTCTCCAGGGCGACTTCCGTCGCCATCCATTTGGAGAGGGCAGCTCCCGCATCGTCCGCCTTCCCCCGCTCCAGGTCGGTGAGCACGCGCTCCGCGTAGAGCCACGCGGCCTGTAAGCGCGCACCGTCCTGGACGAGCGGGAACGCGACCGCCTGATGATCGGAGAGGGTGCGGTGGAAGGCCGGTCGTTCCGCCACGTACCCGACCGTCTCTTCCCAGGAGGCCCAGGCGACGCCGAGGTAGATCGTCGCCAGTAGCGCCCGCTCGCGCGTTAGCTCGGGCCGCACGTACTCGAGACCGCGACCCTCTTCGCCGATCCGGGATCCGACCGGCAACTCCACGCCTCGGTAGCGCACGGAACCACGTCCCATCCAGCGCTCCCCCAGGTCCCCCGAGTTCCGCGAGCGCGTGATCCCGGGAAGATCCTGCGGGACGAGGAACGCGGTGATCTCCCGTCGCGCGTCAGGTCCGGCGACGCGAGCGTAGACGATGGCAGCGTCGGCGTCCTCGGCGAACGCCGCCTCGGTCTTCTCGCCGTCGAGAACGTAGTGGTTCCCCGCACGCGACGCCCGCATCTCGAGGGCGGAGGCGTCCGAGCCCGCGGTGGGCTCGGTGATCTGGTTCCCGACCAATCGGTCCCCCCGGAGCAGCGGACGGAACCACGCGTCGACGAGGTCCGGGGACCCCTGGTCGGCGAGCACCGAGCAGAATTCCGGTTGCAGGGCGAGCTTGGCAAAGGTGGTGCCCGCTGCCCGGGCGAGATGGAACAGCAGCACGCCCGTACGCGGGAGGGACAACCCCCGACCCCCCAGGTCGCGGCTCGTCCGGAGCCCGAGGAGACCGGCGCCGCCCATCGCTCGAAATTCGGACCGGGGAAATTCCGGTCGGGCGTCCAACTCCCGGTACCGACGCGCGAGATGGGAGTGCTCCACGAACTCGAGGACCTCCCCCACGAGAGGGTCCTCGGGGAGCGGCGGAAGCTTCGGCACCTAGAGCCCCTCCCGCTCGAAGAAGCGCGCTTCGCGGGACGGGGGACCGTGGGGAGGATGTTCCCCGACGATCCCGTGCGCTCGCAGGCCGGCCACGCGCTCAGGACTGTATCCCAGCACTCCGACAAGGACCCGCTCGTTGTCCTGACCGAGCCACGGGGCCCCTCGCCAGACCCCGCCCGGCGTGGTCGAAAAGCGGGGAGCGACACCGGCGCCCTTGACGGCCCCGGCCACGGGATCCTGCCACTCCACGAACATGCCGCGTTCCCGGTAGTGGGGGTCGTGCGCGATGTCCGCGATGTCGTAGACCCGGGAGATCGCCACGTCGTGCTCACGTCCCAGCGCCTCCAGCTGGGCCCGGGTTCGATTCCGGCAGAACATCGCGATCGCGTCGTCCACCGGCCCCCGGTGCTCGAGCCGGAAGTCCCGGTCGTCGTAGGCGCGATCGGTGAACCCGATCAGGTCGCGAAGATGGGCCCACGCGTCCTCGGTGGGAGCGGCCACAACGACCCAACCGTCCGAGGCGCGATGGACATCGTACGGGTGAAGGCGGGCGTGCGCCGACCCTCGACGGGCCCGGACCACGCCGCGCAGGAAGTAATCCAGCGCGAAGTTCTCGAGCAGAACGAAGAAGATCTCGTACTGCGCGACGTCGACCGCTTGGCCCCGGCCGGTCCGCTGGGCGTGGATGTATCCCATGAGACCGGCGGTGGCCGAGGCCAGCCCCGTGACCGTGTCGTTGAGGGCCGTGGCCGATCGCATGGGAGGGTCCGGATCGGGATTCCCCTGCAGCGAGAGGAACCCGCTGTAGGCCTGCGCGGTCAGGTCATAGGAGGGCGCACCGACCCGGTCGGATTGCCCGAACTGACCGTGGCCCGAAACGTGGACGATGGTGAGGCGGGGATTCACCTCCCAAACGGCCGCGTCCGAGAGTCCGAACTTGTCGTACGTTCCCGGCCGGGAGGACTCGATCCAGATGTCGGCGCGGCGAATGAGATCGAGGAAGACCTCGCGTCCTTCCGGCCGGCGCACATCGACCCCGACCGAGAGCTTGTTGCGGGAGTACTGGACCCACGACTCCGACACCTGATCGTCAGGGGAGCTCCCCTGAAGGAGCGGGCGGAGGGTGCGGGTCGCGTCGGCGTACGGCGGCTCGAACGGCGGCCCCTCGACGTGGATGACTTCGGCCCCGAACTCGCCCAGGTACGTCGCCGCCCACGGACCCGCGACGAACCGCGCGGAATCGAGGACCCGGACCCCGGCCAGCGGGCCGAACGGCGGGACCCCGGCGTCGGGCGACTCGGCAGTGGACACGGCCTTCACCCGGGCCTGCGTCCATAAACGGGGAGGTTCCGCGCTGAACCTCGCGGACCAAATACCGGACCGCAGCTCGGCGGGCCGATGAGCGAGGCACCGTGGGACCGCTTCGAAGGCGCCCGGTTCCGGGACGAACTGACGAAGTACAAGATGGCCCAGCATCCGTTCGCCACCCACCCGTTCTTTGCCCGCCTCGAGAAGGGCGAGGTGCCGCTGCCGATCGTCCGCGAGTGGGCGAAGCAGTTCTACCCCTGGCTCGCGAGCGTGCCGATCGCGATGGCCGAGCGCTACTCGAACTGTTCGTCGGACCCGGTGAACGATCCCTATCGCCGCATGATCCTCGACCAGCTGGTCGAGGAGGCCGGCGACCCGAAGGGCAAAGCGCCGGGGCATCCGGAGCTCTGGCTCCGCTTCTGCGAGGGGCTGGGGCTCGCGCGCAAGGAGGTCCAATCCGCCCCGCTGCTGCCCAGCACCATGGTCGCGATCGACGACTTCCTCTACACGAACCGGGTCAATCCGTTCTACGTGTCCGCGGCCGGCTCGTCGGAGCCACCGAACGTCGACCTGTGCGCACGGCTCCTTCCCGCCTTCCGCCACCACTACCACATCGCCGAGGACCCGCTCGAATATTACCGGCTGCACGTGGTCGCCGATGTCGAGCACAGCGAGTGGATCGGCCAGATCGTCGCCGGGTTCGCCTCGACGCCCGAGATCCGCCGACAGATGTGGGACCAGATGATGCGCGGCTTCTCGATCCACGCGCTGCTCGTGGACGGTGTCCTCGCGGCGACCGCGAACGGACACGCCAGCTCGAAAGCTAAATAGGTGGGGGAGCGTCCGGTCCCTTGCATGCCAGGCCGGTCGGGAACTCGCGCCGCAGTTCGGTTCGCGTTCGCGACGAAGGTCGTTACCTGGCTCTGGTGAACGGGAGGCGCCGGGAGGGCGCCGTCCCGACGTGCGTGGCACGGCCCGGGGTGGCCCCGACCGGTCGCTTCCCCCAAACGAACACGAAAGGGGGAAACCAATGTACGGAAAAGCGATCCGACTGAAGCGACTGTTCCCGAGCCCGGAGCATCGCCTCTTCTCGACCCCGCTCGACCACGCGGTGTCGATGGGACCGATCGACGGCCTCGAGGAGATCGCGCCGCTCGCGACCGAACTGCAAGAGGGCGGCGTCGACTGCCTCGTCGTCACGAAAGGGGCCGTCCGCGAGGTGGCCCCGGTCCTCGCCCCCACCACCCTGCTCGGGATCCACGTCTCGGCGTCGACCAGCCTCGGCACGACCTCGGACCGGAAGGTCCTGGTCGGCACGGCCGAGGAAGCCGTGAGCCTGGGGGCGGACCTCCTGAGCGTCCAGGTGAACTTCGGCGTCCCGGACGAGCCGGCGATGCTGCAGGACCTCGGGATTGTCGTCGACGAGTGCCGGACGCTCGGCTTGCCGCTCATGTGCATGGCCTACGTCAAGAAGAAGGACGGGGGAACGCCCGACGAGATCCGCCACGCCTCGCGCGCGGCGGCGGACACGGGCGCGGACATCGTCAAGACGAGCTACCCGGGCTCGAAGGAGGAGTTCGCGAAGCTCTGCCGCACGACGCCCGTGCCCGTCCTCATCGGCGGCGGTGTCCGTCTCGACGACGAGGCGCAGTTCCTTCGGATCATCGCGGAGTCCGTCGCCGCGGGAGGCCAGGGGATCTGCATCGGGCGGAACCTCTTCCAGCGACGGCCGGTCGCTCCGCTCGCGCGCCGCATCGCGACGCTCCTTCACGGCGGCGGCTGAGGCCGAGGGCCGATGACACGGGAGCGGGTCGTGATCGCCCCCGTCGGGGCCGACGCGCCCGCCGTCGCGGCCCTCCTCGCCCGCGCCCGCCGCCGGGGGTTCCACAAGTTCGTCCTGTCGGCGGCCGGCGCGAGATCCGCGCGGGCGGAGGACGAGGTCATCGTCCGGCAGGGGCGGACGCTCCGGGTGAACGGCCGGTCGACCGTCCCGATCGTGGACGTCGCCGACCCGGCGGAGCTGCGACGACTCCTCGAACGGGTGCCGAAGGGCGGCGCCGTGGCGATCACCTGGGCCCAGGATCGCGTGATTCCCCTCGAGAATGCGATTGCGGCCCGGCGCGGCCGGTTCGAGGTCTGGACGCTCGCCCGGTCGATCGCCGAGGTTCCGGGGGCGCTCGGCGCGCTCGAGCACGGCGCGGACCGGGTGATCGTCGAGGTGCGGGACCCCTCGGACATCGACGCGCTGGAAGGCGTCCTCGAGGGCCCGCTCCCCACGCGCCTCGAGTGGGCGACGCTGCGGGTCGACGCCGTGCATCCGGCGGGCGTCGGGGACCGCGTGATCGTCGACACGACCTCCTTGCTCCGACCGGACGAGGGCCTCCTGGTCGGGAGCGCGGCGGCGTTCCTTTTTCATGTGGCGAGCGAGGCGGTCGGTTCGAAGTTCAGCCGCGCCCGTCCGTTCCGCGTCAACGCCGGCGCGGCGCACTCCTACGTCCTGATGGCCGATGGCTCGACCCGCTACCTTGCGGAACTCCTTCCGGGCGACTCGGTCCTCGTGACCCGTCCCGGCGTCGAGGGGCGATCCGTCCGCGTCGGCCGGCTCAAGGTCGAGCGTCGCCCGATGGTCCAGGTGGTCGCGAACGATGCGAAGTTCCCTCGGACGATCTTCCTCCAGGAGGCGGAAACCGTCCGCCTTTCGGGCCCGACGCGGCGGATTTCCACGACGGACATCCGACCGTCAATCCAGGTTCGCGGCGTGCGCTTGGCCCCTGCGCGTCACCTCGGCCAGGCGATCGACGAGACGATCGAGGAGCGATGAGCCGTTCGGTCCCCGTCATCGCGGTCTCGCTGCCGGCGACGAACGCCGCGGACGCCGTCGCCCAGGTCGCGCTCGCCGCCCAAGCGCACGCGGACCTCGCAGAGATCCGGTTCGACCTCTGGGCCTCCTCCACGCCGGACCAGATCGACCGCCTGTTCCCCTCCCCCCTCCCTCTCATCGCGACCCTCCGCTCGACCGCCGAGGGAGGGGCCGGCCCGGACGATCGGTCCACGCGAGCGGCTCGGCTGGAGGGGCTGAGTCGGTACCCGTTCCGCTGGATCGATCTCGAGTGGGCCCGGGACCGGCCGTTGCTCGATTCCCTCCCGCCCCCTTCGAAGCTGGGGCGGATCGTTTCCACGCACTTTCCCGACGGCGTCACGAAGGAGCAGTGGGCCCGAGCCCTGCGGGAGCCGGTACCGGACGGATGCGTTCGCAAGGTGGTCGCGCGCTCGGAGATCGCGCCCTTCCTGACCGAGCTCCTGCCCCTTATTCCGGCCGCGGGCATCGAATCGGCGATCGCGCTCACGACCGGCGCTTCGGGTCCGCTCTCGCGGGCCTGGGCGGGGCGGTTGGGGATCCCGATCGTCTTCGCGGGACTTCCGGAGGCGGGGTCGATTCCCGTGCCGCCCCCCGTCGAGCCAAGCCAATTGCCGGTCGATCGCCTACGGCCCTTCCTGTTGGCGGTCGACAGCCCTCCGCTCTTCGGGCTCGTGGGTCATCCGGTGCACCACTCGCGAAGTCCTTCGCTGCACGCGCGATGGATGCGCGCTCTCGGCCGATCCGGTCTTTACCTGCCCTTGGACTTCCCCACGGAGCGCGAGTTCGTGGACTCCCTCGCGTTCCTGTCGGCGAGGGGGTTCCGGGGTCTGAACGTCACGCATCCCTGGAAGGCTGCGGCGTTTCAGTCCGCCACGGAGTCCAGCGCGGGCGCCGAGGCGTGCGGGGTCGCGAACTCCCTCACCTTCCGGGGGGACGCGATCGAAGCGGAGAACACCGATCTCGTGGCGATCCTCCGCCGTCTCGAGGAACTGGAGCGCCTCGGGGTCTGGAAGGGCACCTCGCTGGTCGTGCTCGGGAGCGGGGGTTCGGCGCGGGCGACGTTGGCCGCCGCCCGCACCCTCGGAGTGCGCCCGGTCATCTACGCCCGGCGCGGGTCCGCGGCCTCGGAACTGGCCCGCGAGTTCGGCGGGGAGGCGCCCGATTCCCCCCGCCCGGATCCCGGTGCCCTCATCGTGCACGCGACGAGCGTGGGACGGGCCGGCTCGGAGGAGCTCGATCTCCCGCTCGATCGTCTGATCGCGCGCGACTCCTACCTTCTCGATTGGGTCTATGCGCCGGACCTCCCGGTGATCGCGGACGCCGCGCGTCGCGCCGGAGCGGCGTACGAGGACGGGCGACGGCTGCTGGTCTACCAAGCGGCCGCGAGCTTTGCGCTCTGGTGGGGCGAGGAGCTCCCCCCGGAAATCATCGGGGAGACCCTCCGGGAGGAAGGATGCGCGGGCTAGGACGCGCGACGGGGGCGATCACGATCGTCAACGCGCTCCCGTCGGGAGTCGGCTGCGCGCTCGGCATCGGGCTCGGGGTCGAGGCCGAGGTGGAGACTCGCCCGACGACGGGGACGGCGGGGCGCCGTGGGCGGCTCTGGGAGACCGACGGGATCTCACGGACGCCCCTGATCGAGGCGGCGATGGAACTCGCCCTCGAGCGCTACGCTGGCGAGGAGCCGTTCGCGTCCGCGCTGAAAATACACTCCGAGATCCCCATGGCACGGGGATTGAAGAGCTCGAGCGCGGTCGCGAGCGCCGTCGGGCGCGCCGTCGCTTCGGCGTGGGGAAAGTCGCCGGAGCCTCCCGAGATCGCTCGGTTCTCGGCGGAGGTGGGCCGCCTCGCGGGGGTGAGCGCGACCGGCGCCCTCGACGACGCGCTCGCCGGGCTCGGCCCCGGCTTCGTGGTCACGGACAATTCGCGCGACGCGGTACTGCGGACCGGCCCGGCCGGACCCGACTGGATGGTGGCGCTCTTCGTTCCGAGAACGGCCCACCGCCCCTCGCCCGAGTGGCTCGAACGCTTCCGCGCCGCGCGCGATCGGGCCCAAGCCGCGGTCGACGCGGCGCTCGTCGGGAATTGGTGGACCGCGATGGCCAGGAACACCGAGCTGGTCGAGGAGGTCATGGGGTACGACTACCAGGACGCACGGGCCGGTCTGCTCGAAGCGGGTGCGTTCGGTGCCGGTGTCAGCGGGTTGGGCCCCACGCTCGCCGCGGTCGGGCCCGCGCACCGCGCCCAAGAAATGCTGGCCTCCCTCCCCGAACGGGGAGGCGACCGAAGGCTCGTGGCGCTACGCCCCGGACCCGGGATGCCGGTAGGGGTCCCCCGATGAGCTCGGTCCGCGTCGTCCCCGCCGTGGTGCGGGGGAGCACGTTCGCCCCCCCGTCCAAGAGCTACACGCACCGAGCCCTGGTCGTCGGCCACCTCGCCGAGAGAGAATACCGGGTGCTTGATCCTCTGGACTCCGAGGATACCCGAGCGACCGCCGCGGGGGTCGGGGTGCTGGGAACTCCGGTGACCCTGCGCCGGGGCATCTGGACCGTCCGGCCCCGCCGCGGGACCTCCCGCCGCCCGCGCCCCACGATCCACTGCGGGGAGTCGGGGACGACCCTGCGCTTCCTTACGGCGGTCGCGGCGCGATCCGACCGTCGGGTCACCCTCGGCGGACGCGGCCGGCTCCCGCAGCGCCCGATGGAGGGTCTCTTGCGAGCCCTCCGGTCCCTGGGAACGGAGTGCCGTCTCGATCCCCGGGGTCACGGGGTCCAGGTCCGGGGCCCGCTACGGGCGGGCGCCGTCTCCCTCGATGCCTCCGTCAGCTCCCAGTTCACTTCCGCGCTCCTGCTCGTCCTTCCGACGATGCGTGGCGACAGCATCGTCCGACTCACGGGGCCGATCGTTTCGGAGCCGTACCTGGACGCCACGCTCGCGATCCTGTCGCGTCATCGGGTGACCGTGCGAAGGAAGGGCCGTTCCCTGCGCATCCCGGGCGGTCAGGCCTACCGCGGCACGAGCTTCCGACCTCCGGGGGATGCGTCCTCGGCGGCCTATCTCTGGGTCGCGGCCGCGATCACGGGAGGCGACGTCGACATCCGCGGCCTGGACAGCGCGCTCCCGCAGGCCGATCTCGCCGTCCTTCCCTTGCTCGAGTCCACCGGCGCGGAGGTCGCGCGACGACGCTCGGGGATCCGGGTACGGGGGCGATCCTTCCGGCCGTTCCGAATCGACCTCACCGACGCCCCCGATCTGTATCCCCTGGCCGGCGTACTGGCGGCGTCCATCCCCGGGCGCAGCCGGATCGAAGGGGCCGCGCACGTCGCTCTCAAAGAGTCCGACCGCAAGCGCGCCACGGCCGACCTGGCGCGGGCCTTCGGAGCCCGGGTCAACGATCGAGCCGGTGGTCTCGAGATCGTCGGACGCGAAACCCTCGAACCGGTTCGCGTGCCGGACCTCCCGGATCACCGGCTGGTGATGAGCGCCGCGGTCGGTGCTCTCGCGGCGCGGGGGGAATCCTTCGTGGGCGAGGAACGTGCGGTCGAAAAGTCGTTCCCCGCGTTCTGGACCGAGCTCGCACGGCTGACGGGAGGGCCCGGGCGATGATGCGCTACGGCGAGGCGTTCCGGATCACCATCTTCGGCTCGAGCCACGGACCCGAGGTCGGGATCGAGATCGAAGGGATCCCCGCGGGCACCCCGATCGATCCCGGCCGCGTGCAGGCCGAGCTCGACCGCCGCCGTCCGGTCGGACGTCGTCTCGCGACCCGGCGGCAGGAGGAAGACCGGCTCGTGATCGATCGGGGCTGGGTCGAGGGCCGCAGCGACGGGGCAACGTTCCGCGCGCACGTCGCCAACGAGGACGTTCGACCGGAGCCGTACGACCGGATGCGCGACACGCCCCGGCCGGGCCACGCCGACTACCCGGCCCGGGTCCGCTACGGGCGCGAGGCGGATCTCTCGGGAGGCGGCATCTTCTCCGGTCGCATGACCGTGGGACTGGTCATCGCCGGCGCCATCGCCCGGGAGATCCTCGCTCCGCTCGGCGTCGACGCGATCGCCTACACGCGGTCGATCGGGGACGTCGAGGCCACGGTGCCCGAGTCCCTCGATGTCCCGAAGCTGCGGGCTCTCGCCGCGACGAACGAGGTCGGCACGCCGGACGCGGCCGCGGCTCCGCGGATGGAGGCCGCGATCGCGGAGGCGCGGCGCGACGGCGACAGCGTGGGAGGGGTCGTCGAGGTGCGGCTCACCGGGGTTCCCGTCGGGGTGGGCGAGCCGTTCTTCGACTCGGTCGAGAGCTCGATCGCGCATCTCGCGTTCTCCGTTCCCGCGGTCAAGGCGATCGAGTTCGGCGCCGGGTTCGCCGCCGCGCGCATGCGCGGCAGCGCCCACAACGATCCGTTCGAATGGGTCGACGCTCGCGTCGTCACCGCGACGAACCACGCGGGGGGGATCCTGGGCGGGCTCGCCGACGGGATGCCGATCGTTTTCCGGGTCGCGGTCAAACCGACCTCGTCGATCGCTCGTCCGCAGCGCACGGTCAATCTCGCGACCCGAACACCGGCCACGCTGGCGGTCACGGGCCGGCACGATCCGTGCATCGTCCCCCGGGCCGTCGTGGTCCTCGAGTCGGTGGGGCTGGTCGCGCTCGCGGACCTCGCGCTCCGGGGAGGGTTCCGCGCATGAGCCGGGGTCGGATCCCGTGCGCGGTCGCGGGAGCGAGTGGCTACATCGGCCAGCACTTCTGCCGCATGCTCGCCGACCACCCGCTGTTCGAAGTGGTGGCGCTCGGCGGCGGAGAGCGATCCCGCGGCCGGCACCTCCCGGAGCTCTGGCAGCTGGTCGAACCGCCACCTCCCGAGCTCGAGGACCTGGCTGTGCGCGAGTGGCGACCGGCCGAGCTG
>Ga0187784_10004560_pt1 | contig 11205 bp, 10 predicted proteins | sample 1015_SJ02_MP15_2_FD_132964 | JGI IMG/M metagenome (GOLD analysis project Ga0187784, IMG submission 132964) | Tropical peat soil microbial communities from peatlands in Department of Meta, Colombia - 1015_SJ02_MP15_20_MG | ecosystem: Environmental > Terrestrial > Soil > Wetlands > Peat | place... | reverse complement strand
TTCCGAGCGTGCCGATTGCCGCCTCTGTCCAACGAAAGATGTAGGAAATGCTCAGCCTTGCCTCGGACGACCCCATCCAGAGCTTCCCTCGGAATGATACCCTGGAAAGACCGCAACCCATTTTGACAACCCGTAGGTAGTGTGCAAACATGCAAAAGTGTGGACATCCCCACGGAGCACATCATGCCCAAAAGACGCACACGAATCATCATCGCCCTTGTCTTGTTTCTGCTGATTTTTCTTCCTCTCTTCACCAACGGAATCGATCTGCTGGTGGACTGGCTATGGTTCAAGCAGGAAGGTTTTCGGGTAATTTACTGGACGGTCCTGAAAACCCAGATTCAACTGAGCGGCTTGGTCGGAGTGGGTTTCATGCTGGTGACGGCGGCGAACCTGCTGATCGCCCACACGCTTGCCCACCGGCATGGGTTTCGAGTGAATGAAGAATACATCGAGTTTCCGGCGCTTGACCGGTTCGGCATGGCCTTCCGCTGGGTCGTCTGGGTCGGCGTCCTGCTGACTGGGTACATCATTGGACAATGGGGCACCAGCCACTGGCTCGAATACCAGATGGCCACGCACGGGCAGGCGATTGGCCTGCAGGATCCTCTGTTCGGCCTCGATCTGGGGTTTTATCTTTTCCGCCTGCCCTTCAACTGGTTTCTTTATTACCTGGCGCTGATTGCGGTCATTGTGTGTCTGCTGAGCGCAGTGTTCCTTTACCTGGTGGAAGGCGGCGTATGGATTACGCCGCGGGGGCCCAAAGTGATGCGGCCAGCGCGAGCCCACCTGATGGTCCTCGCGGGCATGCTTTTCGTTGTCTTCGCTTATCGAGCCCGCCTCGCCATGTACGGCTTGTTCTATTCTCCGCGCGGTATCATCTTTGGCCCGGGTTACACCGACGTACATGCGACATTGCCGGTTCTAAAAGCTGAGCTCTTCCTTTGCCTTCTGACGGCGGTGGTCTTTGTGGCCGGCGCCAAGTTGGGGCGCCTGTGGCCGGCGCTCTATTCGGTTGGCCTGCTCCTGGTGGTAACAGTGTTGGGCGGGTTAGTCTACCCCGAGATCGTGCAGCGCTTCATCGTGGCCCCCAATGAAATCGACAGAGAACGCCCTTACATCGCCAACGCCATCAAGTTCACTCGTCAGGCCTATGCGCTGGACCGCTTCGAGGAGCGCGAATTCTCCGCCGTCGAGGATTTGAGCTTGAACGACATCAGGAGGAACGACGCGACCTTCCGCAACGTCCGCATGTGGGACCACAAACCGCTCCTCACCACCTTCGCCCAGCTCCAGGAAATTCGCACCTACTACGACTTTCAGCACGTGGACAACGACCGGTATTGGATTAACGGTGTTTATCGCCAGGTTTCGCTCTCGCCACGCGAACTTGCCTCCTCCAGCCTGCCGGGCCGCAGTTGGATCAACGAGCATCTGGCCTACACCCACGGCTATGGCCTGTGCCTTGGGCCCGTGAACGAGTTCACCAGCGAAGGTCTGCCCGTACTTTTCATCAAGAACATCCCACCGGTTTCTACCACCTCCATCAAAATCAACCGCCCGGAGATTTACTACGGCGAACTCCAGAACGATTACTGTTTCGTCAAAACGCGCGCCCAGGAGTTTGACTATCCCCAGGGGGACCAGAACGTCTACACGAATTATCAGGGAGAGGGTGGAATCCCGGTCCAGAACTTCTGGCGCCGGCTCCTATTTACGTTGGCTTTCGGCGAAAAGAACATCCTGTTTTCAGGCGATATCCAGCCCGAAAGCCGCTTGATGATCTACCGCCGCGTCTTAGATCGCGCCCAACGCCTCACACCTTTTCTCACTTACGATCATGACCCTTACATGATCATCGCGAGCGACGGCTCGCTTTACTGGATGTTGGACGGCTACACCGCCTCCGACATGTACCCCTATTCGGACCCCACCGAGGGGGTGGGGAATTACATTCGCAACGCCGTCAAGGCGACGATCAATGCTTACAGCGGGCAAGCGCGCTTTTACATCAGCGATCCCTCTGACCCTCTCATCCAGGCCTACGCGCGAATCTTTCCCGGAGTCTTCGCGCCGCTTTCGGCCATGCCTGACGACCTGCGCGCCCACATCCGCTATCCCGAGGAGTTTTTTTCCATCCAGGCGGCCAAGTACGCTCTGTTCCACATGACCGACCCGCGGGTGTTCTATAACAAGGAAGACTTGTGGCGCGTGGCGCAGAGCGCCGCGCGCGGCGCGGCTGCGCCGATGACGCCTTACTACACCATCATGAAGCTGGCGGAGGTAGGCGAACGCGAAGAATTTATCCTGATGGTGCCCTTCACTCCGGCCCGCAAAGACAACATGATTTCCTGGATGGCCGCCCGCTGCGACGGTGCTGACTACGGCAAGGTGCTGGTGTTTACTTTCCCCAAGCAAAAGCTCGTTTACGGCCCGCAACAGATCGAATCCCGGATCGATCAGGACCCTGGAATCTCTCAGGCGCTTACCCTCTGGGGTCAGGGTGGCTCGACGGTGATTCGCGGCACCTTGCTCGTCGTCCCGGTTATGAACTCGGTCTTGTACGTGGAACCGCTCTACCTTGCCGCGGAAGCTGGAGGTGGCCTGCCACAATTGAAGCGCGTCATCGTGTCTTACTCGGACCACGTGGTGATGGAGGATACGCTGGATGCGGCGCTGAGCAAGATTTTCAGCGGCGCGGTAACCACGAGCGAGGTAGCTCCTGCAGCCGCGGGTGCGGGCGGCCCCGCGCCTGTCAAGACCCAGGGCGCCCCGGCGGTCGATATTCAATCGCTCATCCGTGAGGCCAACCAGCACTACCAACGCGCCCTCGAGTTGCAGCGACAAGGCGATTGGGCAGGCTACGGCGCGGAGGTAAAGAAACTCGGCGAAGTCCTGAACCGGCTCGCCGCCTCAGCGCCGAAGTAGCCCCCTCGCGCCATAGCCCAGAGGTGCGATTGCGCCACATGCTGGAGCATGCTCGGGAGGCTCTGGAGCTGGCCAAAGGCAAAACTCGAACGGACCTCACGGGCTGTCGCCTTCTCCAACTCGGACTCGTCAGGTTGGTCGAAATCATCGGCGAGGCGGCTGCCAGCATTCCGAGGGATGAACGCGCGAAGTACCCCGCGATTCCCTGGGACAAGTGGTAGCCATGAGGAACAAGCTTATTCGTGAATACGACAGGGTGGACTTGGACATCCTCTGGGACACCCCGACCGTAGAGCTACCCGGTTTGATCGAGACGCTGCCGGCGATCCTCCCGCCCGAGGTGCCCGAATGAGGAGCGCAGCGTAACCTGCCGCCCCACTGCGCCGCGCGGCACGGAAGCCTCACAAAGTGTGAACCCCAGTCAAGCCGTTCAACGTACTATTTAGTGGAGGTCGGGGTATGCACATCTTCCTGGCAGTTCTTATTGGCGCGGTCTCGAGTGTTCTCCAGGAGCATCCACAACTGAAAGTAGCCGTGAATCTCGTCAATGTATCCTTCACGGTGCGCGACTCACAGGGCGGGTTTGTGCCTGACCTGACGGCGGAGGATTTTGAGGTATTGGAGGACGGCCAACCGCAGAAGGTCCAGTTTTTCGATCACGCCGCAAACCTCCCTCTGAATGTGGGCCTGGTGGTGGATTTCAGCGGTAGCCAGGACCGCTTCGTAAAGGCTCACCATCGCGACCTGCAAGAGTTTCTCAATGATGTGTTAGGGCCACGCGATCGGGTTTTTCTCCTCTGTTTCGGCAACCACCTGCGGCTTGTGCGGGAATTCACCTCCTCCGCCGGCGACTTGATAGAAGGGCTCAAGGATTTCGAGCACGACAATCGGAACTACCCGGAACTCGGGCCCCCGGATGAAGAGCGAGAGCTGGGGACAGGGTTTTATGATGCAATCTATTACTCGATCACTGAAAAGATGGCAGGCACAGCGGGCGGCCAGAAAGCGCTCCTAGTCTTCAGTGACGGCGAAGACAACTCCAGCGCGCATCACATGATGGATGCGATCGAGGCGGCGCAGAACGAGAACGTCAGGGTGTATGGGCTTCGTTACACGGAGAGCAAGCACGGGCGCCTTACCGCGCGCAACAAGTACGGCATCCGCGTCATGGAGCGTATCGCGAGAGAAACCGGCGCGGTGGATTATGACGCGCGCCAGGGCGATCTGGCGGCATGGCTCCGGGAAATCCAAGAGGAATTAAGGTCCTCGTATGATTTGGCTTATCCCAGCACCAATCCCACTCGGGACGGCTCATTCCGGAAAATCGCCGTTCGCGCCAAGCGCACGGGATTGGTGGTGCACGCGAAGCCGGGGTATTTTGCCGAACCCTCGCCTCGAGGCCAGGATTAAGCCGGCGACCTGACTTGAATGTAGCGCGACCTTCAGGTCGGCAAGTGCTGGCTAGAGGCCAGCGCCACAAGCCAAATTAAGACACGACCATTTCGCGATTCCCGTTTTGCGTTTGACGCAGCATAATATACCCTGTGGGGGATATGGAGCTTCGATTTTCGGTGCCTTTCGATCCGGGCAGTGAGCCGGATTCATTCTTTGACTCATTCCCCTCTCGCCCTGCGGTCTTCGCGATTTTCCCAGTCGAGTCGGAAGTTGCCTCTCCACCCTACCTCGGCCGCACCCGGGACCTTCGCCGGCGCCTGGGCCGGCTCTTGTCCCCGAAGCGCGAGCACTCCCGGATGTTCAGCCTGCGAGGCTTCGCCCACCGGGTTGAATGGCAGGTTGTGGGGTCCAGCTTCGAGGGTCAATGGTTGAACTACCTTGTTAACAAGCAATATTACCCCCGGCAGTACCGCGCGCGACTGCGTCTGAAGCCTCCGCCGCTTCTCAAGCTCAACTTGCGCAACCGCTTCCCACGCTGTTATGCCACGCGCCGCCTGCTGAAAGATGGATCTTTCTACTACGGCCCGTTTCCGTCGCAAGTTGCCGCGGAGCATTTTGCCGCCGAGTTTCTGGACTTCTTTAAGATCCGCCGCTGCGTCGAGGAGCTGGATCCCAATCCTTCCCACCCCGGTTGCATATATTCCGAGATGAAAATGTGTCTTGCGCCCTGCTATGCTGGCTGCACCGATGATGAGTACCAAACTGAAGTGGGAAAGGTCGTGGAATTCCTGAACGGGCAGGGCCAGGCGGTGCTGCGATCTCTGGCGGAGGAGCGCGCGCGGGCGGCCGAAGCCCTGGACTTCGAGCAGGCCGCCAAGGTGCACACCCGAATCGAGAAAATCACCTCCCTCGTCCGCCAAAAACCCGAATTGGCTCGAAACCTGCACGATCTTCACGCGTTGGTGATACAGAAGGGCGCGGAGGAGAAGAGCGTATGCTTCTTCCGGGTGTGGCGAGGGGAGTTGCGCGGGCCTGTGGCTCTTTCGCTGGACGAGAATGTTCCCTCGCCTCTGCCCCTTGACCGGCAACTCCACAACTTGCTTGACTCTCTGGCGGGCGATGCGTCCCCTCAACCCGCGCGGCTGGCTCCGAGTGAGGCTCCGCGGCCTCCGGGCCTTGCGACCCCCCTGGTCGCGGAGTTCCGCTCTGCGCCGGCTGCCGTTCCGCCTTGGGAGCACTTGAGCCTGCTGGCGCGCTGGTATTACAGCAGCTTCCGTGAAGGTGAATTGGTGATGTTGAACGCTGCGCAGACCATTCCGCACACCCGCCTTATCCGCATCTGCCGCAAAATCCTCGCTGTGTAGCTAACCATTTCTTTGCTCTAAAAAAGATTCCCCTCCTCAGTTGAGAAGGGGGTAGGGGTGATGGGCCGAGCGGTCAACCACCCTGACCCCTCCTTAGAAAGGACGGGAACCGTTTTCATGGTTTTCGGGTGCCCGTCGGCGGAAGGGCATGAGCGACTCCCCTGAAAATGATTGTGCCGTGGGTGGCGCCGACATTGCTTTCTATGTCGGCGACAAGGAGCGCATACATACAAGGCAATGTATGCGCCACCCCAGCCTATTCCCAGGGCGCCGCTCGCAGCATGGCGGACTGCTTTGAAAGAAACGGTCATTCGGAGCGGAACGAGGAATCTCGCCCTGATTTTTGTTTCGCCATCCGCCCAAGGCAGAGCCAGATTCCTGATTTCGCTCGGAATGACACCGCATGGTCGCAGCATTCCGTTGGCGCCATCGCCTTCTGCGGAGAATTCGCTCGTTCGGCGCTTCTCGTGTTACCCTGTCACACGACCATCTAGTTGTTAATGACTCAAGATGCTGAAAACAGAGATGAGGCAAGAGAAAGCGGCGGGCAGCAGCTTTACTGGGCATGGCGCTCGCATCACGATGAGTGTGATGGAATTGCGCCTGCTCGTGCGCATCCTCTCGCGCGATGCGGCTGGCGTCGCACACTGTCTTGAAGGTAAGCCGGGCCTTGTCGGCGCGTTGGCCGAAACCTGCAATCGCTCCGGTCTATCGGTAGTGTTCCTGCGCGCCCTCGACGACTCACCGCTGCGCTCAGCGTTGACCTCCCAGCGAATCGAGAGACTGAATGAGGCTTTGAACCGGCAGAAGGAGCGGCAGCGGGCTTGTGGGCAGGCATTGCTTTCTCTGGCAGAGCTCCTTGCATCCGGAAAACAGCCGTTTATTCTGCTCAAAGGCCCGTACCTTGCCAGCCGTTTCTACGGGAGCACAGGGGGGCGAGAGTATGTCGATATCGATCTGCTGGTTCCTCGCGCGGACCGATCCAAAACTTGTGTGCTGCTTAGAAACGCGGGCTTTCATCGGCGCTCGCGGGTACTGTTGGGAGAAGGTCTGACCAGCTTTTTCGTGCACGCCTTCGATTTTCGTTCCGAGGCAGTTAATCTGGATCTGCACTGGGATCTTTCTCGCCATCCGTCCCTGCACTTGGACGAGCGGCGGCTATGGGCGACGCGCGGATGTTTTGAAGTCGAAGGCCGAGCCTACGATGTGTTGAGCGATGAACACGAGGTGATCTTTGCCGCCTTGTCATTGCTGCGCGATATCGAGCGCGGGCGTCCCAAACCGAAAAACGTCATCGACTTGATCCAGATTGTGAAGACTACCGATCCAGGGCTGGACTGGGACGTCATGCTTTCCGCCGTTGACGGTACTGCCGGTCCCCTGGTGAACGTGCTGGGGCAATGTCTGGAGATTGCCGATGCCCACGACCTGGCCCCCAATCTGGCCGCCGCACTGGTTCGTCGCAGAAATAGACTCGTCCCTGCGGCGCCGGCCGTCCCCGGTTCTTCCCTGTTGTTCCGGCCCGTTCGTTTCAGTCTAGGGAATAAGCTCTGGGCGGCGCGCGCCTATGAAACCAACCTGCCTGCGTGGCTTTTTTGGTGGGCGATATCGCTTCCTTTCCGGCTGGCGGTGCATCGGAAGCCGCCTCGCCAACGCCCTCAGCATCGCGGGTGAAGCCGCGCTTGAAGGTCTCTGAGCATCGATAGGTAGGTTCCGCACCAAGCGAGGTCAGCGGGTGCGGGCTTCTGATAGAGTTTCAGATAGCGCCGGTGCTTCCGCCGCAAAAGCGCGCGGGAAGGCCGTGACCGCAACTGTGTGGTCGAAGCGAGGGTGCGGTTCATGAGGCTGAGCGGCTGCCCTATATGGATTACGTCCGACGGATGGGCAAGAAACCATTGCGAGGCCCGAACATGACTATTGAGCAGGCCCGCGGTTTTGGGTCCGTACACTACGGCGTAATTATTGGTTGTGCACAACCAGCGGGGTTTTGTGGAGGGGAAAAGGGTTCTGCGGATCAGGCCGAGCCGATGCGGTAGCGAGATGGGTACCTCGAGAAAACGGCTCGGCCAATAGCAGCCTAAGTGCTCGCCCAGGCTTTTCTCGAGCGCCTCTGCCAGCCCCGGCGCGAACCAATCATCGTCGTCTGCCGGTACGGCCACGGCGCCTTCGGGAATCTCCTTTTGTGAAACGCACGCCGTGCCTGGGAGGCTTGCCAGGTTGAGTTGCGCGATACGCTTCAACTCGCAGCGGTACCGGTGGTACGGCATGTCGAAGGTTGTATTCCACGTTTCAATGCCGGCTCGCATCTCGTCGGGGAGCTGGGCGCGAAAGAGGGCCTCATTCGCCCAGTCCAGCGTTTTGCGAATCACGATGTAGATCATCGGATCAAATCCAGGACGCGTTGGATCACCGCGGCTCGTCTGGCAATCACCTCCAACTCCCATAGGCGCGCCGCGGCGAGTCGTTCCCGCATGACTTCACGCTGGGCTGCAACGCGGGAGAGGGCCGCGTGCACGTCCGCCGCTCGCGCCTGACCGCGCAACTCGGTCGTAAGGGGAACCGCCAGGCCCAGTTCCTGGCAGCGTTTTGCCATGCCCGGTTGATCGTGGAAAAACGGGTAGGAGATCATGGGCACGCCCTGAAACGCGGCTTCGTGGGTGGAGTTAAGGCCATGGTGTGTGATGTAGACCGACGACGCGCCCAGCACGGTCCATTGGTCGACGTAGCTCTCCACTCGAAAGTTTGGCAACTGCATGCGCTGGCCCCAATCGTCGAGCTGTGCGCGTCCCAGACTCACCAGCGCGGTAATTTCGGGCCGCTCCGCCACCGCATCCCGGATTGCCGCCAGGGCGCTGCGAGCTGTGTCCTCGAAGTAACGCCAGATTATGGTCCCGAAACAGACGTACATCCGATGCTTGTCAGCCGCGTCCTCGCCATAGGGGGATATGGCGGAAGGCGCCCGGCTGATGACCTCCTCCGAGAGCGAGCCTACGAAAGCAATAGGATGGAAAGGTTCTCGCTGGTCCTCGGGCAAGTACTGGGGCGGCTCGCAATACACGTTCAGGTCGCTGCTCATCCCCGTAACGTGCGAGAACGGCGACGCGTCCGGCATGCCGTGTTTTTCACGCAGCTTCCTCACGGCTCGCCAACAATCCTCCGAGATCTCGATGCGAGGATAGTTGCGCACGGCCGCCAGCGCAGTTTCAGGCGGAAAGTTATGACCAGCGCAAACCTTCACGCGGGGAAGCCCCAGATGCCTGGCGACAACTTCTCCGATGACGGCGAAGGCGTCGTGCACAACCAAGCAGGGCTTCAGTGCCGCCGCCTCGTTCACCACATCCTCGGCGAAGTGGCCGGCAAAACTCACATTGCGGCTGCCGATCGGGATGGAGAGAGCATCGGCCTCAGCGAGCGGGCGCCCCCGAAATAGATCCCTAAACAGTCCCCCGGAGTTTTCGATTTCTGCCCGATAAGCCGGCAGGGTGAACACGTGGGTGCGAACGCCGGCGTGTGTGAGTCCCGAAATGACGGGGAGAAGGCGCTTGAGGTGGCCGTACTCCACCATGTTGAAAACAACCGCCGAAGCTCCCGGCTTCATCCTCTTTCCTCCGCAGCCAGAGCGCGCAGGCAGATAACCGGCAGCTCAGCTTCTTCGGGATAGTTGCGCAGGCGGAACTCAGCCGATCGGGCTGCTGCTATGATCTTCCAGAAATCAAGAGAATCCAGCGGATTGGGAAACGGCGACCCTGAAGTATAGGCGCGACAGAAAGAGTCCCATGCCGGCGCGGCGAGCGCCCAACGGTACCAGGCGCGTGCGAGGTCGTAGCCGAGTGCATCCAGCCGGATGCGGTCGTTGTCCACCACATGAAGCCGTCCCATTCGATCGATCACCATGTTCTCGCCGCAGAAGTCAAGATGGACGAGGCCCTGTCGGGCCTGAATTGGGTCTGACCGCCCCAGGGCACGCTCAAGTCGCGCGGCTTCTTCCTCCCTAAGCGCTCCAGTTGCCACCAGACGCCGCAAGATTTCTTGGACGAGGAAACGGTGATCTGCAGTTGGGTACGCTTTGTGCTCCATCCCTTGTCCGGGTGCGGAGCGGGCATGCAATTCGGCCAGAAGTGCCCCCGCCGTTACCACGTGGCGAGGCTCAGGCATGTCGGGCAACGGGTCACCTTCGATCCAGGCCTCGATTAGAACCCGCCCATGCCGCAAGATGACGGGCGCGAAAGCTTCGGGCAGCGCGCTCCTGAATGCCGCGAGTTGCCGGGCCGTCGCTTCATCATCCAGCCGCCGGGCTTTGACAGTTCCACAATCGTGGTCGATTCGATAGGTGCACCGTCCTTCATCCGTTGACCGGAGTTTTGAGATTCGGACGCAGGACCGCGCCTGTATGCCGGTTTGCTCTAAGGCTGCCAGTATTTCCGATTCGAGCGGCGGACTCATCGCGGCGCCACTCCCTCGCCGGCAGGCAACGCCTTCAGCCACTCATCGGAGCTTTCGCTGTAAGCGCGCTTGCCCAGGAGGCAACGGATCATGGGCAGCGTAGCCGCCAAGCGCTCCACAAGCGAATTCCCTTCGCAGAGGCCGGGGAGCGCCCGCGTGATTCTCTCGAAAATGCTACCGGTGCGTCCAGCCAAAGCCCTGCCGTAGATGTTTCCGCTCAGGCGTCCGGCGGCTTCGGTCGGATCCACGGGGCTCAGCGACCAGCCCGATGCAGTGGGCGAAATTTCAGGGAAGAGGATCGCGCCAACCCGCGCCGCCGGCTCGAGGCGCGAGTTCAACTGCCTTGCGAACTGTGCAAGGGAAAGGGAGAGGACCAGGGGTTGTTCGATACCGTCCCGCGTAAAATCCGCTGATTCGATTTCTCCCTTGTGGAGCAGCACAGCGCGCCGGGGGAGCTTTTGGCCGAGAACTGGAAACGCCTGCTCCGTCTCAGCGCGCACAGAAACTACGGTCGGCACGCCGTGCGCCTCGAGGCGGCCATCGACGATGACACGGTCATTGGCCATCAAGGCCGTGTGAGGAGAAGTTAAGGCGTGTGCCAAAAGCGTCGTCTTGCCGGAATTCTTGTCTCCGGCCAGAAGAATCGCGCGCCCCCGGAATACAAACGCGGCGGCATGGAGATCAAGCGTCTCCCTTTGTGCGAGCGCGCGCAGCATGGCCAATTCCCGAACTACTCGCATCAACCCGATGCGTGCCGGCTGATCCTGCGGACGGGAGATAACGTCGACCTGATTCCGCCGCACCTGATAGTAACAGCCGAACTCCCGGTCCGCGGCGACGATGGTTCCGCCGGGCTCGATCCAGCCGGGGCAGGAAACCAGCCTCCTGTCGAGCCTGAAACACGGCCAAGGCTGCGCTTGGCGTCGTGCCTCGACACGGGCTAAGCCTGAAAAGCGCTCTCCGGAGCTTGTCATGCGGACCTTCGGGGCACTCCCTTTCAGCGCTTCGGTTGAGAACCAAGGAGATAGGAATTCCGCCAGCCAACGTGCTGCTTCGGGGTCGTCAACATCAACCC
>Ga0187784_10004559_pt1 | contig 11206 bp, 9 predicted proteins | sample 1015_SJ02_MP15_2_FD_132964 | JGI IMG/M metagenome (GOLD analysis project Ga0187784, IMG submission 132964) | Tropical peat soil microbial communities from peatlands in Department of Meta, Colombia - 1015_SJ02_MP15_20_MG | ecosystem: Environmental > Terrestrial > Soil > Wetlands > Peat | place... | reverse complement strand
ATCGACGGGGGGATGCGCTGCGCGGCCTTATGCGCCGCGATCGACGATCAGTATGCCTGGGCGCGCGATGTGGATTTCGCTCAAGCCGCAGAGCGTGCGAAATTTTGGTACGTATCCGAGGAGAAGCTTGAGCCGCGACTCGGAGAACGGCTGATGGAGCCGGGCGCGGAGCTCGAGCAGCCTCTCGCCGTCGCGAGCGACGTGCAGCGGCTGCGCGACGCGCTTGGTGCCGTCGCGCCGAGCACGACCGTCGGCCGATTTCTCCTGCAGCGCCCCGAGCACCGTCATACCGTGCGGCGTGTCCAGACGACGATGCGCCACCCCTACGGCGAAATTCGCGACAACCTGATCAGCGCCGAGATGCGTCCGATCGATCTCCTGCGCTGCAAGCTTTCGTTCTTCGGATGCACCCGCTTCGACCCCCGTTCCGACAAGTGGCTGCGGATCACACTGTTCCAGGGCGCGCCGTTGCCCGACGAAATCGGGCATGGCGACTGGGATCGGTGGATCTGGGGGGCGGCGTGATCGTTTCGCTCAACGAAATCGAGACGACCCTGCTCAAGGCGGCGCGCGGGGCGGGATATGGCTGGGGGGTTGCCGAAGAGGCCGGCGCGGCAGCGCGGTGGCTGGCGCAGCACGACCTGCCTTGGGCGGAGACCGCGGCAGCGATCCTGACAGAGAACGCGGTGCGCCTCGTCGGCACGGATCGCGCCATGAGCAATCCGCTGGTAGCCGGCACTTCGAGCTGTGATTGGATCAGCGAGTGGAGCTGTGATGATCCGCCGGCCGAGGGCGATACGCGGCGCGGCTTGACGGCGGTCTTGGCACCGCTGTGGCTTGCCGCGGTCATCGGCGTGTGTGGTCGCGGCAGCGAGACTCACGTGAGCCTGGAATGGCGCGGGGCGGCGCTCGGCATAGGGCGAGGGGCCTTGTCAGGGGCAAGAGGAAACCTGATTGATCCCGGCCCAGTCGACGTCTCCATTCAGGTCAGTCGTCCAGCCACGGCGGTGCCAGTTCCTGCGCGAGCATCAGCTGTCGGCGGATATAATGTCGACGAAACGATTTGGCACGCGCTCAACAAGCTTGTGAAGCGAACCTATGTGCCCGCCAGTTTCCGCTCGCGCGAAATGGGCGCAGGTGCCGGCACCAGCGACAACGACTAGAGCAGAGAGACTTCGAGCACGCGCCTCAGCGCGTCCAAGGCGCGCCATCCAGATCATGCCGTCGCCGGCAAAGCTACGGTGTCGGTCCGGGATCAACGCATTCGAAGCTCGCCGCCGAATCCTTGTCGCCTCCGACGTAACGGGCGGTCTTCGGGAAGGCGCACAGCTTGCGCTGAAAGCCGACCTTTCCGCTCGGGCCTGAGCCTTCGCGAAAATGGGTCGCGATCAGGGTATCGGGCGCCTTGTCTTGCTCGACCCAATCGGTCAGCGCCAGCGCCATGTCATGCTGGGCATCCTCGACCGGCGGGGAGGAGTCGCGGGTGGCATTGGAGAAGTAGGTCGCCCCATCCCCCAAGGCGCAGTGTCCCATCCCCGGGACCATGTAGAGGCGCGCAAATGTCTGCGTGTCGGTCAGGCGCGCCGCTTCGGTGTCGCCCGCGCCGCGGGCGATGACCGAATTGTAGTAGTTGATGATCTCGTAAGGCGAGGCCACCGGATCGGCCCAGCCCATGAACAGGATGAGCTTGCCGCCGTGACGGCGGAAGCGGCTCAGGTCGGGGTCGGTCGCATCGACCAGCGGCGCGAGCGCCTGCGTGACCCGATCGACATCGTTGCCCCAATCGAACGTCCACCAATCCCATGCGGGATCGTTGAAGACCCAGCGGCGAAAGAAGTCCGCCCGTTGCGGCTCGTCGGGCTTTTGCGGATTGGCCCAGTAGAGACTCCAGCCGATGAGTGCCGAGCCGGGTTGCAGGCCGACGGTTTCGCTGCCGAAAGCGTAACCGGGATAGAGCTGTGCGCCGCTACGCCGATCGCGCGGTCCGGCGTACATCGCTTTGACGGCGTTGACCTGCGCGGGGTTAAGACAACCACCCGACTGGCTCGGCTGACAGAGCAGGCTGCTCGCGTCGAAATGGCATTGGCGCGGATCGGCGATGACGCCGTCCTCGACGCCATCGAGCCTGGCGCACGCCTTGAGGACCGCCGCGTGCAGCAGCCGAAGCTCGGGGGCACCGAGCAGCGGATGGGCATTATCGTGCGGCGCGTGGTTCTGCTCGAAGTTCCACAGCAGCTGAAGGTTCAGGTGGGTGCGGTTGTTGCCGGGATCGCCCGCGATGATGCCGTCGAAATCGTCCGGGTAACGCTGCGCCGCGTGCAGGGCCTGTGCGCCGCCGGTGGAGCAACCGCTGAAGTAGCTATGCGCGGGTGGATTGCCGTAGAACGCGGTCGCGATCGTTTTCGCCGCGCGAGCGGATTCGTGGACCGCGCGGCCGCCCCAGTCCGCGATTGCTTCGCGGTTGTCGAAGCCGAAGCTGAGGCTGTCGCCGGTATGTCCCGTGTCCGTCGCGACCGCCACGTCGCCACGCTGGAGGCGCGCAACGAGCTGCGCGTAATAGAGGTTCGACCCGTAGGCACCGTTTCCGACCATGTGGAGGCGGTGGCTCCAGCCGGCGGCCTGCGGCAGCCAGACGGTGAAGCCGATCCGCGATTGCGGGGTCGGGGTCGCGACGCCGCGCACCGCGCAGAAGGCGGGCAGACCGGTGAAGGTGTGGGGGCCGCTCCCTTCGTCAGGTTGCGTATAGCTTGCCGCCGGGATCGGCGTGGCCGCAGTGATCTTGGCGCCGTCGAGGGTCAGGCTGGTCAGCGCCGCGCAATCCTGCGCGCCAGGAGCGCCGTTCGCCGTGGCCGCGAGCAGGCCGCCTGCCAGAGCCACGGCGGTCATCATACCGAGCGGCCGCGTGGGCATCGCATGTCGCATGACTTGAACTCCGTTGGGTACGAGCAGAAGCCGCGTGAGTGGTCGCACGGGGAACTCTCTCGCCTATCGCTAAAGGTATCACCTTTGCTCACCCAATTCATTGTTGCTTGACGACGGTAGGTTTACCGACATTTTGGGAAATTCCAACAATGGAAAAATACGCCCGTTGGTGCACGCGCCAGCGGGCGTTTCGTTTTTCGCGAAGCTGAATCAATTCGTCTCACCGTCTCGCCACGTTCCGAAGCGAGCGTGACTGCGTTCCGTGACTGCGTTCGGCGAGGCGAAAAAGTCACGCGGTTGATCACGGGCGCGTCGTCGCTCGCCTTCGCAAGACCCCAACCAACTTCGCCGACGATCTAAGAACGCGCCGAGACGGAGCGTTCGCGTCGTTCGTCCTCTTCCCACCATCGCGCCCTCGACAACCGCCCTGATGCGGCGATCGGCGCGCGCATGCATCAAACAGGAGAACTGAAGTGAAGCATCCCCATGACGATGATCCCAACGGCGACCGCCATCGGTACGGCTACGACCGGAACCAACCCCGAGTTCCGGCTGGGCGCCATGGGGGCGGCCAATGGACGCGCGGCGGCTCCGGGCCTCAAGAACTGGCGGTGCGACTTGCCTTCCTTGACCGGACCGATCCATTGCGACGGATACAAAGTCCGCCGCTCGCACCAACAGCACGCCCTCCGATATCCCCGAAGCCGGGCCTTAGTATCGAGAAGAATGTTTGGATCTTCGTCGGCAGTTTGTTGCTCCAGTTATGGCTTGATGGCGAAGCCGACCAGCAACCGGCTCTTGTCTTCAAATCGAGGGATTACAGAAAGAGCGCGTTGGGTGGCACCTGGCGTTTACACAGCATGGAGCTTCTCGACGAGAAAGAGATCCAGGAGATTTGCGGGGAGGATCAACGTATCGGAGAGCTTCAGAAGCGGCTCGACGAAACAGCCGAGGACATGGGATTCGGTGGAGGAAAGCGCATCTCAGGTCCGGAAGGAACGGAGGCACATCAGCGGATGAAGAAGGCGCTCGACGCGATCAAAGGGCGCGATACCGAGATCCTGATTGCCAGAAATGAAAAAACTGGGAAGTTCGAGGAGGTGGATCGCAAGGACAACCCCAAGGACTCAGTCCGGCTCGATTTCCGAGTGTGGAACGGCAAGCCGACTGTTTGCGTCGAAGACCACAAGTTCGGCGAGCGCGGCCTCGACCTGGAGTGGATCAACAATTTGGTTGTCAAGGCTGCAGAAGCCTATCCCGATGCTACGCGCATTCTCATCTTCGAAGGAAGGCCTACGAAGACCCCGCGACAGAATCCGGAGTAGCGGCTGCGCGACTGGTGTTGGATGTGCCGATTGACTGGTGCTGTGGCTTCATGGGCGGCAGTCCCCATCAGCGGAATTCACGCGATCTCCCCGTATCCCTTGCTGCGCAGCTGGCTCAGCATCAATCGAACGGGAGCTTCGAACTCGCCGAACTTTGGCGCTGCAAATCTGAGCCGCGCGATCTCGTCCTCGGTCACGCTTCTCGAATGGCGCGCGTCGCCCGATCGATGGTCGTAAACCACCTCTTGCTGTTTGCGATCGTAAAGGGTCCAACCCCAGACCGATGTCCAGCCTGGATGTCGGTAGACGCTCAAGTCATGGAGCAGCATCTTGCCGCCGACGTCCTTGGGTATGGATAAGAGGGTCCGCACGAAAAAATGCCGGCCATATAAATTCAGAAACACGTACGACGCATAGCTGGCGGGATCGCGATCAGGTTGCTCGAGACGGTCGGGATGATTGCAATCCTCGCCGTCCCACCGAAGCAGGACCAGCAGCCCGTTCGTCAGGCGCGCTGAGAGGACGTAGCCTTCGACGTTGCGATGCCTCTCCTCGGCCTGCTCGCGACTGAGCGGCACGATGAGGACTTGCTTGTCCTGCCGCTCCCGCCAGTCCTTGGCGAATTGGACCTCGCCGGGCCGTTCAGGAACAGCGCCCAGCAGCCACTGCGGGCGGGCGATCCAGGGGGCTGGGACGAGCGTCGGCTCGTCAGACCGCTCTTTTCGGTCCGCTGCCGCGAGCTCGATCGGGAAGGGTGATGGCTCCCAGTGCCGCTCAAGCTTCAGCTCCTTTACGCCCCTTGCTTCATCAGCGCGAAACTCAGCGCAAAGATCTTCGGGGTCGCGTGCAACATACGCGCGCAGCTTTTTGTACCAGGGCTTCCATTGGAAATTGTTCGGATCTCGGCTTTCGATGTGGTTGACGTACGCGGCTGCGCGCTCGCGCGGTCCTGAGAGCAGGAAGGCCCAGGTGCGCGTTATCGGTTTCCAGTCCCGATCCGTCAATTCTGCGGCAAAATCGTCGATGCTGGTGATCTGCCCGACCGAGTCGAAGATTTCGCTTGCGAGCACGTCCATCAGCAGCGGTTCGAAATGCGGCTCCCAGACGCGCAACGAGTCTCTCTGAATTGTGTGCTCGCCGCCGACGTTGAAAAGCGGGCACATGAAGCGCCAGATCCCGAACGGAAAGCGGCCGTTGATCTTCTCGAACAGCGCGCCGCGGACGATATGGCGCACCGGCCGGATGACCAGAAGCCGTCCACGCAGGACGAGGTCGCTGCGCTGCTGCAGCAGTGGCTTGAGGTAGTGCTTGAGATCGTGAATTTTTCGCTGGGGGCCGCCCTCCGGCTTACGCACGTCCTGCAGATATTGTCGCGCCATCGCGATGGCCTGATCCGGTGAAAGGAGCTCGCCATCAGACTCCTCGAGCACGATCCCGTCCACCAGCTTCGCGAGCGCGGCTGCGGCACAAACGCCCGCCAGCATCTCGCGGTCGTCGCCGCTCCAGCGAAAATTGGCGCTGCGCTCAAGGCTCGAATCGATATCCTTGCCGGCGAGTTCTTCCACCGCGGCGCGACCATCGAACACGTCGAACTCCACCCCGGTCGCCTGCCGGCGCAGACGCATCGGCATGAAGCCGCGCTGCCGCTCGAGCGACCCGGCCGCGATGGTGAACGGGAATCCAAGCTCGGCCATCGCCTGAGAGAGCGCCTTTTTGTTGGGGAGCTTGCCCCGAAACAAGACGTGCATCTCCACCGACACGCGCTGCTCCTGCCTAAGCCACAGCGACCGCAACAGCCGCTTACCGACATTCAATGGGACGTCAGCCTCACGGGTGCCGCGCGACCCCTTGCTAAGAGAACAAATAGGGAACAATAAGTCAATCCGGGCGCCGCATGCTTGCGTCTCCTTCTCTGCGCGGTGCGCGGTCGGATCGGGCGCAATGCCGTTGTGCTTGTGATGGTGGACTTTGCGGTCACAGCGCACTCAGTTCTTGCTGCCGCGGCTTTGCCGCGTGACCCGCCATTAGCTTCCCGCCCTCTTCTCCTGCGCGATGAAATGCTGCGCGATCTCCTGGCCGGTTGCGATCCAGGCATCGCCGAAGCCGCGCACCCGCGAGATGAAATCGCGGAAGATGCCGAGCCGCATCGGCCGGCCGGTCACTTGCGGGTGCATCACCATCGTGATGAGGCCGCCCCATTCGCGCGTCTGGTCGAACTCGCCGTTCCAGATCGACAGCACGTGCTCCTTCGGGAACATCGGGCGCGGACTGAAGCGTTGGCTCAGCCCGTAGAGCCAGTCGTCGAACGACAGGTTCACCGGCAGCTCGACCGGCCCCTTCGAGCCGTCGCGCAGCCTGTGGCGATAAGGGCGGATGTCGTCGCGAAACGATGACGAGTAGAGAATGCCGCGCGTGTGCAAATAGGCGAGCAATTCGTCGTAGTTCTCCGCCGATGGCGCGCGGTAGCCGACCGGCGTGACGCCGAGCACGCGCTTCAGCGCGTCGAGCGCCTTGTCGACTTCCTCCTTGTCGGCGGCGAAGTCCGCGGGATCGGGCCGCTTGTGCAGATAGCCGTGATGGCCGACCTCGTGGCCGTCCTTCACGATGGCTTCGCACATCCGCGGGTGCGCCTCGACCACCCAGCCGGGGATGAAGAAGGTCGCCTTGATCTCGACCGCGCGCAGATAGTCGAGGATCTTCGGGACGCCGACGCGCTCCTCGTAGCCGCCGAACGACAGGGTGACCAGCCGGTCGGTGTTCTTGAAGTCGTATTGCAGCCAGGCCGACTCGGCATCGACGTCGAAGGCGGGGAAAACCGCGCATCGCTTGCCGCGGGGCCAGGGGAATTCGGGCGCCGGGTCGGCGAGATTGGCGGGCCGCGGGGGAATATCGGGCATCATGGGTTTGCACTTTCTTCTGGATGGCGACGAGTCTGATTCGACCACGTCGAATCAGACTCGTCGCTTTTCTTTTGTTGGCGCGTGATCTTATCCGAAAACCGGTTTCCACTTTTCGGGATCACGCGCTACGGCGTCGCGCCGCGACCTGCGCGACAAGCAGGGCGGCGACCGAGACGGCGATGAGGATGGTCGAGACCGCTGTCAGGGAGGGATCGAGCTCGAACTTCACGGACTCCCAGATCTTCTTCGGGATCGTGGTGGTGCGCGGGCCGCCGAGGAACAACACCAGCACGACCTCGTCGAACGAGGTGAGGAACGCGAAGGCTGCAGCCGCGATCACGGCCGGCCGCACCGACGGCAGCACCACATGCCAGAACGCGCGCGCAAACGTGGCCCCACACGCGCGCGCCGCAAGCTCGATCGCGAGATCCTGGCGGCGGAAGGCGGCGCCGACGATGACGATGACCACCGGCAGCGCGAGCAGCGTGTGGGCGAGGAACAGCGCCGCCGGCGTGCCGATCATGCCGGCGGCGGAGAACAGCATATAGAGGCCGAGCGCCAGAACGATCACGGGCACGACCATCGGCGAGATCAGCACGGCTTCGACGATCCTGCGGCCGCGGAACTGCCCCTTGGCCAGTCCGTAGGCGGCAGGCACGCCGATGGCGAGGGAGGCAAGCGCAACCAGGCTCGCAAGCCAGAGTGAAAGCCAACCCGCCTCGCGCCAGACGCGGCTCTCCCACAGCGCCGCGTACCAGCGCGCCGACCAACGCTGCGGCGGAAAGCTGAACAGGGCCGCGTCGTTGAAGGAGACGGCCACGATCACGAGCATCGGCGCCAGCAGAAACACCATGGTCACGCTTGCGAGCAGCCAGAGCGCGGCGCGGGCGGCGCGACCCTCATGGTCGGAAGCGACGGCACTGTCGTTCACCGTCCCTCCATGCCGGCGAGGCGTCGGGCGCCGGCAAAAACGGCTCCGACGGCGAAGATGGCGCCGACGAGCGCAAGCAGCGCGAGGCTCAGCATCGCGCCGAAGGGCCAATCGAGCAGGTCGCGCACCTCCATCTCGATCAGCGACGCGATCGTCAGATCGTCCGGGCCCCCGAGCAATGCCGGCGTGACGTAAAAGCCGATCGCAAACATGAAGACCAGCGTCGCGCCGGCGGCGAGCCCGGGCAAGGACAGCGGCAGCGTGACATGCAGGAACGCCTGCGTCGGCGATGCGCCGAGCGAGCGCGCGGCGCGCGGCAGGCGCGCGTCGAGCCGCGCCATGACGGCCCAGATCGGCAGCACCATGAAGGGCAGCAGCACGTGAACCATGCCGATCTGAACGCCGATGCTGTTGAACAGCAGCGCGAGCGGCCGCTCGATCAGGCCGGTTGCGATCAGCCATTCGTTGATCACCCCCTTGCGGCCGAGCAGGATCATCCAGGCGAGGCTGCGCGCCAGCACGCTGCTCCAGAACGGGATCATGACCGCCGCGGCGAGCAGCGTGGCAAGCCGCGGCCCGCTGGTCGCCATCAGATAGGCATACGGATAGCCGATCAGCACACAGATCAGCGTGCTCACCGCGGCGATCCTGAACGTCACCAGGAAGGCGAGGTGATAGGCGTCGTCGGTCGCCACGCGGTAGAGCTGCAGCAGCGACCAGCCGGTCTTGGGATCGCGGAACGCCCACCCGATCAGCGACAGCAAGGGGCCGAGATAGACGATGGCGCAGAAGAGGAGCGCTCCGATCACCATCAGGCCGGGCCGGGCGCGCCAGGCGCGGTTCGCCGGGCCCGCGAGGTCACCGCTCGCGGCGAGCGCGGTCATGCGCGCTTGACCATCCAGCGCGCATAGCGCTCGATCTGGTTCTCGTTGTTGGTCTTGCCATTCTCGGCGACCTTTCCCCACCACTCGATATCGGTCCAGAACTGCTTCGCGAGGTTCTCGGGCGAGGTGTTGAGTTGGCGGGATTCAGCCTCGCTCAGGTGCGCGAACGCGTCCTGCGAGGAGGGGCCGTAGGGAATGCGCTTGGCCAGCTCGGCCTGAACCTTGCCGTCGATCACGAAATTCAAGAACTGGTAGATCGCCTCGGTGTTGCGCGCGCCCTTGACGATCGCCCAGTTGTCCGGTGCGAGCTTGCCGCCGGCGAACTCGACGTCGATCGGCGCGCCCTCCTTCTTGGCAACGAGCCCGCGCGGACCGATCGTGCAGCAGATATCGATCTCTCCGCTCGACAAGAGCTGAATGGCTTCGGCGTGGGTGGCGTACCACTTGGTGACGAGCGGCCTGAGCCTGTCCATCGAGCTCCATGCGCGCTCGATGTCGAGCGGATAGACCTTGTCGACGCTGACGCCGTCGGCGATCGCGGCAAATTCGAGCTGCGGCGAGAGACCGCCGCGGAACGGGAAGCAGCGGGCGCCCTTGAAGCGCACCCCATCCCAGACCTCGGCCCAGGTCTTGGGCTGCGTGCCGTTCGGAAAGGTCTTGGTGTTGTAGACGATGTTGAACGAATAGATCAGGTGTCCGAGCCCGTAAGGGTGGTGCAGGACCGACGGGATCCTGGCGAGCTTTGCCTTGTCGATCTTCGCATAGTCGATCGGCTCGAGCAGCTTGGCGTTGACCATCGCGAGGATGGCCGGAATGTCGGTGTCGAGGATGTCCCAGGTGACGTTGCCGCTCTCGACCATCGCCTTGACCTTGGCGGCTTCCGGCGGGCCATCGTCGCGCACGCGAATCCCGGTCGCCTGCTCGAACGGCGCAAACATCACCTCCCGCATCGCGGTGGTACGGGAGCCGCCCCAGGACGCGACGACGATCTCGCGGTTGTCGGCGCGGGCCGCGCCAAGGTGCACGAACGGGCTTGCGATCGTCAGCGACGCGCCGCTCAGCAGCATGGCGCGGCGGGATGGGCCTGATCGGTCAGTCATGGCGATCACCTCTGGTCCGGAACGCGTTCATGGGGGCAGCAGGACGGCGTCCTCGCGCGCCCAATCGACTCTGACGGGCATGCCTGGCCGTGGCCGAAAGGCGTCTGCCCGGTTGGGCTGCTTGACGGTTATCGTCGGGCCGCCGTCGAGGCGGACGACGAGGCGCGAAACTTCGCCGACGTAGATCGCATCCTGCACAGTGGCGGCGAAGCCGCTCCCCGTTTCGGCCAGCGGCGCGATCAGCGTTTTTTCCGGGCGCAGCAGGATCGTCGCGGCGTCTCCGTTGCGCAGGCCGCCGGCGCGCGCCGGCAGAGCAGGGCCGCCCGCTTGCGGCAGCAGCGCGAGCTGCCCGGCCGCGTCGGTCACCACCGTGCCGCTGAGCAAAGTGCTCTCGCCGATGAAGGCGGCGACGAACGGATTTGCCGGCCGCTCGTAGAGGTCGTCCGGGCGGCCGACCTGCACGATGCGCCCGCCGTCCATCAGCACGATCCGGTCGGACAGCGTCAGCGCCTCCTCCTGATCATGGGTGACGTAGATCACCGTGACGCCGAGCTCGCGATGCAGCCTGCGGATCTCGACCTTCATGCTCTCGCGCAGCGCGCGGTCGAGCGCACCGAGCGGCTCATCCATCAGCAGCAGACCGGGTTCAAACACCAGCGCACGCGCCAGCGCGACGCGTTGCTGCTGGCCGCCTGAAAGCTGCGCCGGCAGGCGCGCGCCGAAACCGGTCAGCCCGACCCGCCCCAACGCATCTTTGATCTTCTCCGTCGCCTGGGCTTTCGCGACCCCGCGCATCTTCAGCGGAAAGCCGACGTTGCGCGCGACGCTCATATGCGGGAAGAGCGCGTAGTTCTGGAATACCACGCCGATCCCGCGCCGCTCCGGCGGAAGATGAGTGATCGGCGCACCGTCGAGCAGGACCCCCCCGCCGTCCGGCCTGGTGAAACCTGCAACCATCATCAGGGTCGTGGTCTTGCCGGAGCCGGAGGCGCCGAGCAGGCTGACAAATTCACCTGCCGCCACGTCGAGTGAGAATGACGTCACGACCTCCGAGCGTCCGTAGGCCTTGCCGAGGCCGCTGATCTTCAAGCTCGCTCCCATGGCCGCCCTCGTTCTTGCCTATCCGGATCGGACAGCGGTCGCT
>Ga0187784_10004558_pt1 | contig 11206 bp, 6 predicted proteins | sample 1015_SJ02_MP15_2_FD_132964 | JGI IMG/M metagenome (GOLD analysis project Ga0187784, IMG submission 132964) | Tropical peat soil microbial communities from peatlands in Department of Meta, Colombia - 1015_SJ02_MP15_20_MG | ecosystem: Environmental > Terrestrial > Soil > Wetlands > Peat | place... | reverse complement strand
GTCGAGTCCCCGCCCTATGGCCGCTACTTCAGCTATTGCACCGGAGGCGTCTTCGTCCTCAGCGAGATTCTGCAGAAGTCCACCGGCATGCGCACCGACCATTACGCTCAGGACAAGTTGTTCACGCCCCTCGGGATCACCAACCTTCAATGGGTCTACTCGCCTCTGAATATCCCTCAAACCGGCGGCGGGTTGCGGCTCAGCAGCCGCGACTTGCTGAAAATCGGCCAACTCTACTTGAACAATGGCCTATGGCTAGGACACCAAATTGTGAGTGAGCAGTGGGTGCGAGATTCGACCCGGCCCCATGCCCGCATCGACGAAGCCACCGAGTACGGATATCTGTGGTGGCTGAAGTCGTTCAACTCTGGCGGAGAAAGTCATCCGGCCTTCTATATGTCTGGCAATGGCGGGAACAAAGTCGTGGTTGTTCCCGAGCTTGACTTGGTCACAGTGATTACCAGCACGAACTACAACACGCGAGGCATTCACGAGCAAACCGAGAAGCTTCTGACCGACTATATCCTTGCTGCGGTACAGCGGTAAGACTGCCCGCGGAGCATTTGCAGGCTCGTTTTGAATCCCCGACCGCCCCCGCCACATCTACAAGCGGGACAGGACCAACCTTCAATTCACGCACGCGCTAGCCGCATATGCAAAAAGGAGAATCTCAATGCCACACGTTACCGTCGGTAAAGAAAACTCGGGGAACATCGATCTCTATTACGAGGACCACGGCTCGGGCGATCCCGTTGTTCTGATCCACGGGTATCCGCTGAATGGCGCTTCTTGGGAAAAGCAGATTCCGGCGCTCCTGGCTGCGGGCCACCGGGTAATCACCTACGACCGTCGGGGATTTGGAAGGTCGAGTCAGCCAACTATCGGGTATCACTACGACACCTTCGCCGAGGATCTGCACAAACTCCTCACCCATCTCAAACTGCGCAATTTCGCCCTGGTGGGTTTCTCCATGGGCGGAGGCGAAGTGGCGCGCTACATCGGAACACATGGATCGAAGGGTGTGAGCAAGGCCGTGTTCATCTCATCGGTCCCACCCTTTCTGTTGAAAACGGCGGACAACCCGGAGGGCGTGGACGGGAGCGTATTCGCAGGCATCCAGGAAGCTGTGGCTGCCGACCGTTACGTATTCTTCACTGAGTTCTTCAAGAATTTCTACAACACCGACGTCTTGCTGGGAAAGCGCATTACAGAGCAAGCGGTTCAGGCGAGCTGGAACGTTGCCGCCTCCGCTTCGGCCACGGCGAGCCTGGCGTGCGTGCCCACCTGGCATGAAGATTTCCGTAACGACTTGGCTCGCGTCGATGTTCCCACTCTGGTCATCCATGGCGATGCCGATCGCATTGTGCCATTGGCTGTCTCCGGACAAAGAACCGCAAACTTGGTGAAAGGAGCTCGTCTGCACGTCGTGAAGGACGGTCCGCACGCCGTGAACTGGACCCACGCGGACGAAGTGAATACGGAACTGGTGAACTTCTTGGGGAAAGCCACTGAGAAGCAGGCCGCCGCCTGAACCAATCTGCCTCTGCCAAGGGTGCCGTCCCCCGACGGCACCCGGATTGCCCTGCACCGCCGCTGGACTCTGTAAGTCTCCAGGCGCCTTCGACGCCACGTATAATCCTGCTATGCATGCTGTGCGAGAGGTTCTCGTGCCATTGAAATGGTTGATCCTTGCCACACTTCTTCTGGTGCTCTTCGTCCCTTTCACGGTCGCGCTCGGCCAGGTGGAACCGTCGCCGCCGCCACCGCCGAACCCCTCGCAGCTGCCTCGGCCACAAACCTCGCCCCAGGACGAAACCCGCGCCCGTATGGAAAAAGACATGGCTAAGCGTGCCAACAAGGAGCGCTGGGAGCAACTGGAGCGCGACACCGACAGCCTGCTGAAACTGGCCACGGAACTCAAGGAGTACGTGGGCAAGTCGAACGAAAATACGCTCTCCCTGGACGTGATCAAGAAAGCCGAGCAGATCGAGAAGCTGGCCCACAGCGTGAAGGAAAAAATGAAGGGCGAGTGAGTTGTCGCCCCCCGCGCGAGCATCTTGGTCGTACTGCCTTGGGTACTGATGGGAATCAAAATCCCCCGGTACCACTGCCTTGCCTCGGCCGCGATCATAGCCGTTCCTATGCTATATTTGCAACTTAGTATCAACTGATAAGAAACCATGCCGCTCCCCCAGACCGAAGCTCCCGGACGCCTGCAGGCAGAACTGATGTCGCGCGGGCTGCGTATGACCCGGCAACGGCGCACCATCCTGAGCGTGGTGGAGACCGCCAAGCAGCACCTCGACGCCAGCCAGCTCTTGCGGCGGGCCCGCAGAGTCGATCCGCGCATCGATCGGGTTACCGTGTACCGCACGCTGAGCTTGTTGAAGCGCCACGGCCTAATCGATGAGCTTGACCTCATGCATATGCAGGGCGAAAAGCATTATTATGAACGCCGTCCGCAGCGCGATCACATTCATATGGCTTGCCTGCGTTGCGGCAAAATCACAGAGTTCGAAAGTGATTTGTTCGACCGGCTCAAGGGGCAGATCCAGCGCGACTGCCAGTTTCATATTCTGGTGAGCAGGCTGGAAATCGGCGGCTACTGCGCGCCATGCCGCGCCTCATCGCAAGCGTAAACAGCTCGCGCGTTGCATCAGGTTGCAACAATCCTGAAACAAAAAGTGTTCTCCGCTCTTGACCCCCGAATATACCCGCTTGTAGTATTGCGTGTTAACTCCACATATTGCAACTCAGTTGCATGTATATGGAATCCCGTTCCTTAGGCTCCTGCAATGCTCACTTCGCGCCTGCATGGCGCTTGCCGGGCGTTCTTCTGCTTGTTAGGTTCATAGTCCTGCTGATTCTTGCCGCCGATTCATTTGCGCATAATGGCGGGGTGGTTTCGGGCACGGTGAAAGATCCAAGCAATGCCGTTGTTCCCAATGTCACGGTCACGGCGACGGAAATCGATACCAACCTGAAACAGCGAGTCAACAGCAACGATCGCGGATTCTATTCTTTTCCCGATCTGCCCGTCGGACGGTACGACCTTTTGATTGAAGCTGCCGGCTTCCAACCCTACCGCCGAACCGGAATTATGATCGACGCCAACAGCCTTCAGGTGGTTGATGCAGTGATGCAGATTGGGGGATCAACGCAGGCGATCACGGTGACGGAAAGCGCGGTACGCGCCGAAACGTCCGACACCCAACTGGGCGAAGCGATCAGCAGCACTACCATAGCCGCCGTCCCCTTGAACGGCCGCAGCTTTACCGATCTCCTGGCTCTCCAACCCGGTGTCGTGCCAGCGACTTCGCTGACCTCCAACACGCAACAGGACGTCGGGGTCAGTGCGCTTTCTCCTTCCGGCAATGCCAACCCAGGGACAATTTCCATCAACGGCCAGCGAGAGTTTTCCAATGCTTTCGTCGTCAATGGCAGCGACGCGGAAGAGGACGTCAACTCCGGCACAGCGATCATGCCCAACCTGGATTCGATTGCCGAGTTTCGTATTCTTACCGGGAATTTTGACGCCGAATACGGCGGGTATAGCGGCGGCCAGATTACTGTCATCACCAAGTCCGGAACCAACCAGTTTCACGGTGATGGCTTCGCGTTCCTGCGCAATACCAATCTAGATGCGCGCAATTATCTTGCGCCCACGCGAGGCGCCTTTGAGCAAAATCAATTCGGCGGAACCTTCGGCGGACCAATTCGCAGAGATAAGGTGTTTTTCTTTGTCGACTATCAAGGCACACGTATGACGCAAGGAATCGACACCGGTCAGATCTCCGTCCCCTCTATTGAGGACCGGTCGGGTGATCTCTCAGACCGCGCCAGTTCGCTAACCGGTACGGTCACTGGCCAGTACTGGGCGAGTCTGCTGTCGAAAGAACTTGGGTATTCTGTTTTTCCGGGCGAGGCCTATTACACAGCTGGATGTATTTCGACCACGCAATGCGTACTGCCGAATGCGGCGATTCCCATGTCAGCTTGGTCGGCTCCCGCCCGGTATTTGCTGCAATACATCCCGCAGCCAAACTTGGCGGACCATGCGTTCGCGACGTCAGCCTTCAACCAAACTCTCCGTGATGACAAAGGTGCTTACCGATTGGATTCCAGCACTCGCTACGGACTGGTCTCCGCCTATTACTTCCTCGACGACTACACGCTCAACAACCCATATCCACTAGCGCAAAGCGGGGCCAGTGTGCCGGGCTTCAACGCCCTCTATCTGGGTCGCGCGCAGTTATTCAATGTGGCCGATAGCAAGATGCTGGGCAGCCATGCCATCAATGATTTTCACTTCAGCTACATGCGTGATCACAACGACCTTGGCCGCCCGGTTGGAGGACTCGGAGTCAGTCTGGCGTCCCAGGGATTTGTGACCGGTCCAGGCACTCCAGGGATTGTGCCGCTCAGCCCGCAAAGCGAAGGCATAGAAAACATTGCGTTCAATACCTTTTCCATTGGGACCAACGCCAACCAACTGAATCAGGTGAATAACACGTTCCAGTGGATCGACAACTTTTCGCGAGTCGTCGGCCAGCACACCATGAAATTCGGCGTGGAATTTCACTACGACCAGATCAATACCATTCCCATGGCCCAGTTCAACGGCAATTTCTTGTTCGCCGGCAGCGAAACCGGTTCCGATTTTGCCGATTTTCTCCTGGGCATTCCGAGCCAGTACAACCAGAGCCAATTGCAATCGTTTTATGGGCGCAACCAATACTGGGCACTTTACGCACAGGATAGCTGGCGCCTTCGCTCCAGCCTGACTCTGAACTACGGCCTGCGCTGGGATCGTATCGAGCCGTGGTATGAAAAAAACGACGGGGTCTCGACATTCGAACCGGGAAAGCAGTCGGCGGTGTTTCCGGGCGCACCTGCTGGCATACTTTTTCCGACGGATCGGGGCGTGTCCCGCACGCTGGCCCCTCCGGGCAACTTAGACTTTGCTCCTCGCGTCGGCTTGGCCTATTCGCCCGGCGCTGACGAAGGCGGCCTGCTCGGGCGAATTTTCGGGGGGCCGGGCAAAAGCAGTATTCGTGCCGGCTTCGGTCTGTACTACACCTCGATTGAGGCGCTTACGCTGGGCATCCTAGCGGGCAACCCACCGTTTGGCATCACTTACTCCAGTCCAGCGCCGCCGCTTTTCGCAACTCCGTTCATTACTGCTTCTACGGGGCAAGATCTAGGCCAGCCATTCCCTGTGGCCCTGGCCACGCAACAAGCCTCAATCAGCAAGCCGAACCGAGATATCAATTGGCCGCAGTTCGAACCCATCAGTGGCATTCCGGGCTATGCGACGACGGACCGCATTCCCTATGTCCGGGAGTACATGCTATCAATCGAGAGGCAAATAAAGGCGAACACGATAGTCAGTGCAAGTTACGTCGGCACGCAAGCACGACGCCTCCTCGTGATGCTGGAAGCCAATCCTGGCAGTCCTGCTTTGTGCCTGAGTCTGAGCCAGCCTGGGGATGTGGCTCCCGCTAGTCCCACCTGCGGGCCGTTCGGCGAGAGCAACGTTTTTACCACGGCTTCGGGCCAGGTGATCAACGGAACTCGCGGACCACTGGGTTCTCGCTTCGGCAGCGATACGAATCAGTCCACAACCGGCCAATCCAATTACAACGCGCTCGAACTCAACCTGCGCCATACCAGCGGACGATTGACGCTGTCTGCTGGGTACACTTACGGGAAATCGCTCGATGATTCGTCGAACCTGGGTGAGGAAGTCAATCCCATCGATCCTGCGCTCAGCTATGCACTGTCGTCATTTGATATTCGACATAACTTTGTTGCCAGCTATAGCTATAAGCTTCCGGTGGAACGTCTTTTTCGAAGCTCGAACCGCTGGACTGCCGGCTGGGAGCTGTCCGGTATCACGCACTTCAGCAGCGGGCTACCAGTGACGCTTGTCAGCTATGGCGATAATTCTTTGCTCGGCGCCGAACCCAATGGCATTAACAACTATGGTGTGGATGAGCCCGACTTCACCGGCGGGCCTTTGAACCTGAAGCCGAATCCGCGAAACCGTCAGCCGTATTTCAATACGTCGCTGTTCAGCGAGAATGCGCTGGGCACGCCGGGTACTGCCAAGCGGCGTTTTTTCTCCGGTCCGGGGATGGACAATCACGATATGGCGCTGCTCAAGAACCTGCGGCTGACGGAGTCAAAATCCTTGCAGTTCCGGCTCGAAGCCTTTAACGTTTTCAACCACGCCCAGTTTTTCGGGCCGCAGTCCGTCGATGGCAATATCAGCAGTGCGGCCTTTGGCCAGGTGGTCAGTGCAAGTCCGCCGCGGCTGGTTCAATTGGGCGGGAAGTTTTTTTTCTAGTGGCAGTAGCCTCCGCCGCAGCGCTGGCAGATCGTCCGTTTTCTGAAAACGCTCCGGCCGGCCGGGCAGGCGCAATGAAGGAAAACCCCGCGTCCGGACTGTACTACTTCGTAGGCCCACGTTCGGAGCACTTGTGATAGTTTTCTTTCATTAGACTTTGCCTTTCGAGGTGAATCGTGATCCAGCCGAAACCGTTTCTCGCCGCTTGTGTCTTGCTGCTTGCCCAGGCGCTCTACGCTCAGTCGGGCTGCAGCCGAATGAGTCTGGGTCGGGAAGCCGATCTCAATGGCTTCATTCCGTTTCCATCGGACAACGCCTGGAACCGGGACATTTCCAATGCTCCGGTCGATCCCAACTCTGACGCCATTATCAATTTCATTGGTGAAAGCACGCCCCTGCATCCTGACTTCGGCGCAGGCCTCTATGACGGCTCGACTATGGGCATCCCGTATCAAGTCGTGAGTGGTCAGCCGTTCGTGGACATCAAGTTCACTGCCTATGGCGACGAAAGCGATCCCGGGCCTATGCCGATTCCTCACAACGCTCCCATCGAAGGGTATCCGCATCCCGACGACGGCGATCGCCATGTGCTGATTCTTGATCGCGACAACTGCTGGCTGTATGAGCTCTACCATTCCTATCCACAGAAGAACGGAAGCTGGAAGGCGGACTCGGCGGCGGTTTGGGATCTGCTTAACAACGAGCAACGCCCGTACACCTGGACCTCGGCCGACGCGGCGGGCTTGCCTGTTTTTCCAGGGCTGGCGCGCTACGACGAAGTGGCCGCCGGACAAATCCGACACGCTTTGCGATTTACTCTACAGTACAGCCGCGAGGCGTTTACCCCGCCGGCCTCGCACTGGGCACCCAATTCCAACAACCAGTACGCGGCGCCCATGGGCATGCGGCTGCGTCTCAAGGCGAGCTACGACATTTCGTCTTATCCGCCGCAAGCCAAGGTCATTCTTGCCGCTTTGAAGCAGTACGGCATGATCATGGCCGATAACGGCAGTTCGATGTTCGTCACCGGCGATCCGGACAATCGCTGGAGCAACGATGATCTCGGGACTTTGAAGCAGGTTTCGGCCTCGGCGTTTGAAGTGATCCTGATGAAGCCGATCTACACCCCGCAGAACTTGCCGCACGGGAAAAAGCCGGTCATCAGTAGCTTCACTGCGAATCCGTCCGTGATCAACAAGGGACAGTCGTCGACGCTGAGCTGGGTTGTCAGCGGCGCCTCGTATTACGTTGTGTCGCCTCAGGTGGGTGCGATTCGCGGAGACTCGGTCGTCGTCTATCCGACACAAACAACGACCTACACCTTGTACTCAACCAATCAATACGGACGGTCAACCAGCAAGGTGACCGTCACTGTCGAGTAGAATCCGTGGCCGGAGCGCAGGCCCGAGCAGCGAAGAAAGGCTATCCGGCCTTCCGGATGGCTTTCTTTTTCTGATGCCCAGGGCGTTTCTCTAGATGGTGTGGAGCGCCCCTTGGCTTTCCGGAATGCTCCTGCGCACGACGGTTCGCGCCCAGAGACGATAGGTAATCCTCGCTCGCTGGCGCTCGCTCGGGTGATTCTGGGAACAAGGCTTATCGGCACGACTGAAGTCGTGCCCTTGCACAAATCTCGCTCTGCAGCAAATCGAGAACGCTCTAGCTACGCCGTTTCCTTCGCGCTCCCGATCCGCATTGCGTAGAACGAGCGGTACACGAAGGTGAACGACACCAGGAAAAACACCAGAGCCAGCAAGTGTCCCAGAGCCGGGGACTTGGCGGTCAAACTCACGGCCAACTCAACGGCCAGCAGGCCGAACAAGGTGGTGAACTTGATGACCGGGTTCATGGCTACCGAGGACGTATCTTTGAACGGGTCGCCGACGGTGTCGCCCACCACTACGGCAGCATGCAGCTCGGTGCCTTTCTGCTTCAACTCTACCTCGACGCGCTTCTTGGCGTTGTCCCAGGCGCCGCCGGCATTGGCCATGAAGATCGCCTGATAGAGGCCGAAGATGGCGATCGAGATGAGGTAGCCGATGAAGAAGAACGGCTCCACGAAGGCGAACGCCAGAGTGCCGAAGAACACTGCCAGAAAGATGTTAAACATGCCTTTCTGCGCGTACTGGGTGCAGATTTCCACCACTTTCTGCGAGTCGGCCACGCTGGCCTTCTCCACTCCCTCCAGGCGGATGTTTTTCTTGATGAAAGCCACCGCGCGGTAAGCGCCGGTCGAGACCGCCTGCGTGGCCGCGCCGGAGAACCAGTAAATCATGGCCCCGCCGGTAATCAAGCCGAGAACAAAGGGAGCGTGCAACAGCGACAGATTTTCCGTGCCCTTGGTTAACCCTGCGGTGAGCGCCATGATGATGGAGAAGATCATGGTCGTCGCGCCGACGACGGCGGTGCCGATCAGCACCGGCTTGGAGCTCGCCTTGAAGGTGTTGCCAGCGCCGTCGTTGGCTTCCAGCAAGTGCTTGCCGTGTTCAAAGTCCACATCGAAGCCATAGTCCTTCTTGAGCTCCCCTGCGATGTTGGGCACTTGCTCGATCAATGAAAGCTCGAACACGGACTGGGCGTTGTCCGTGACCGGACCGTAGGAGTCCACCGCAATGGTCACCGGGCCCATGCCCAAAAAGCCGAACGCCACCAGGCCGAAGGCAAAAACCGTCGGCGCCGGCATCAGCGCGCCTACTCCTTGCAGGGCAACAAGGTAGCTGATCGCCATCAGGATGATCATCGAGCCGCCCAAGTAGTAGCCGGAGAAGTTGCCAGCTACGAAGCCTGACAAAATATCGAGCGAAGCGCCGCCCTCCTCGGCGGAGATCACGATCTCCTTCACGTGACGCGATTCGACGGAGGTAAATACTTTCACCAGTTCGGGAATGATGGCGCCAGCCAAAGTGCCGCAACTGATAATGGTTGCCAGTTTCCACCACATGGTGCCATCGCCAAGATCGGGAATCATGTACCAAGACGCCAGGTAAGTCAGGGCGATAGAAAGAAGCGAGGATATCCAAACCAGCGAAGTCAGGGGCTGCTCATAGTTAAATTCGTGGGCAGTCGCGTAGCGCGCCTTGGTGATGGCGTCATTCACGAAAAAGGCGGCCGCGCTGGAGATCAGCATCATGATGCGCATCGCGAAGATCCATACCAGCAATTGCACTTGCACCACAGGATCGTGCACCGCCAGCAGGATGAAGGTGATCAGCGCCACGCCGGTCACGCCGTAGGTTTCGAAGCCGTCGGCGGTCGGACCAACCGAGTCGCCGGCATTGTCGCCGGTGCAATCGGCGATGACGCCCGGGTTGCGGGCGTCGTCTTCCTTAATTTTGAAGACGATCTTCATCAGATCGGAACCGATGTCCGCTGTCTTGGTGAAGATGCCGCCGGCGATACGCAGAGCCGCCGCTCCCAGCGATTCGCCGATGGCAAAGCCGATGAAGCACGGTCCGGCATAGTCGCCTGGCACGAACAACAGAATAAAGAGCATGATCAGCAGCTCGACGCTGATCAGCATCATCCCCACGCTCATGCCCGAACGAACCGGGATCGAATAACCGGGGAGCGGCTTGCCCGCCAAAGCCGCGAACGCCATGCGCCCGTTGGCAAAGGTGTTGATGCGCATGCCAAACCAGGCAACGCCGTAGCTACCGGCGATGCCAACGACGCTGAACAGCAGGATGATGGGCAGCGTGGTGCTCAGTGGCTTACCTGGCACCGGCGACAACACGCCAAAATACAGAATGATGACCGCCGCGATGAACACCCACAACAGCGCCAGGAACTTGCCTTGCGTGACCAGGTAGGTCTGGCAGGTCTTCCAGATCAGCTCTGAGATCTCCTGCATCGTGCGGTGTACCGGGAGGCCCTGCAACTGCTTGTAGATGACCAGCCCGAACAGCAGTCCCAGCGCGCAGAACAGCAAGCCAACCAGCAGAAGGTTATGACCGTTGACTCCGTGAAACAGCACGGACCTCAGGTCGGGAAGTTTCAGGTTGGCTTCGCCGCCGACTTCTGCCGTAGGCTGAGCAAACGCAGCGGAAGCGCTAAGCGTCAGAACCGCCAGAGTAGCCGCTGCAGACCGCCCACAACGGTGCCCTTGGGACGCCAGACAGGAGAACCAGTTACGCATACAACTCCTCCAACTAAGAATTTATGAAGATGTTTATTAGGGCTCCCGGCACCCGCTCCAGCCGATTTGCCCGGACGCTCGCCGAGAAACGCCCTGCAGCGCACTGCCGGAATTCCGAACACGCTTCCACCGCAAGATTGGAACCGGAATGCTGAGCTTGGCCGCGTCGGATGTTCAGTGCCGTTCTACCAGCACTTGCACACACTGTGCCACGTCTGAAGGACCGCAACACAAGACCAATCTTTATAACATGATAGAAAAATGAGGTCAAACTAGCGCTGGTGTTGGTACTGATCTAAATTAGATCAGTGCCCCGGTGTTGGTAGTGGGTCAGTTTGAACTCCGGACACTTTCTTCTAGGCGACCCTCTGGCGTTGTGAACCGTCTGAACGCTGAAAGCACGCGCCTTTTCGTCTTTTGCAACCCATCCTCCCCATGTAAAATCAAACCTACAGATGGCTGGCGCCCCGCAGCTCATACAAATCGAGATTGCCCCTCCCGTCCGGCAACCCAAGCCGGATTGGTTGCGGGCCAAGGCCCCCGTCGGCGACAACTTCCACAACTTAAAGAAGCTCGCCCGCGGCATGGGTCTGCACACGGTGTGCGAGTCGGCGCAGTGTCCCAACATCGGCGAGTGCTGGAATCACAGGACTGCCACTTTCATGCTGCTGGGCGATATATGCACGCGCCGCTGCGGTTTCTGCGCGGTACCCAAGGGCCGCCCG
>Ga0187784_10004557_pt1 | contig 11209 bp, 9 predicted proteins | sample 1015_SJ02_MP15_2_FD_132964 | JGI IMG/M metagenome (GOLD analysis project Ga0187784, IMG submission 132964) | Tropical peat soil microbial communities from peatlands in Department of Meta, Colombia - 1015_SJ02_MP15_20_MG | ecosystem: Environmental > Terrestrial > Soil > Wetlands > Peat | place... | reverse complement strand
TACTTTCAGAACCATTCCGGCCGCACAAGGGCCACAATCAGGTAAATGAATAAAAAAATTGCTATAACCGCTGTCAAATAGATCATTTACGTCACCTCAACCTTTATATTTTCTCGCATGCTTTCAAAAACAGCAAACAGAGTCCCATCCCCGCGATGCCCAGCAGGAACATACCCGGAAGCCAAACTGCAAGGTTCATATTATTTCCTCCTTATTAAAAAAGTTTGTTGGCATTGAAGTATTGTTCAGATCCCGTAATCTGCATAAAGTGTAGTCCTGTTTTATAAAAATCACAACCAATTCTTCAAATATCCGGTTTTTTAAGCATTTTCAGTGCCAATTGTAAAGCTGCAATTAAGCGATTGAATTATCATGATAATAAGGATTCAGCCAAAAATGTGAGAAAAGACACCAGACTAAAAAATTAAGTGCTAATCTTAAAAAATGAAATATTTAAGGATTTGCAGTCAGCACCATATAGTACTTTCGGGTAATTGTTTTAGATGCTAAGAATCTGTTATAAAATTGGCGCCACCGGCAGGTTTATGCAATTAATAAACCCCCGTGGGTTCGGGCCTCAACATGCCCGGCATTGAAAATCGGCAAATAAGGGTTTTGCCTGAACAGTTCCTTAAAAAAGAGTGAATATACTTTTAGATGGGGAAAATGTATCATATTTCTGCTTTCAGCGTCATTATTCAGGGAGTTGAGCGTGCTTCCTTTTGCTCTGTCGCTTTTTTTGCCAATAGTACTATATATCGGGATTCCGATGCCTGCGTCAGCGCAGACTGACGACGAGCAGGAAAAGGCGTTTATCAGCATGTATAATGACCAGTCTATCGTAACCGCTACCAGATCATCCAAACCGCTGTCACAGGTAGCTGAGAATGTAACTATTATTACCGCTGATGACATCAAACTGTCAGGGGCGCACACTCTCGTCGATGTGCTCAACAATATAACAGGTGTGCAGGTTTTCACTACGGGTGGTCCCGGCAGTATTGCATCAGTATCCTTACAGGGATCCGATACCAGGCACGTTACTGTCGCAATAGACGGCGTAATCATCAATAATTTATCGGGCAACACGGCTGACATAGCGGCGATCCCGGTGCAAGATATCGAGCGTATCGAGATCATTAAGGGACCTGCGTCATCGGTGTGGGGCTCTGCTCTGGGGGGAATTATCAATATCATAACAAAGTCAGCGGACACCACAAAGAAAGCGAAAGGCGAGCTTGATCTTATGTATGGAGAACGCAGCACCAACGATTCGCGGAGCGAAATATACGGCAAGCTTTCGCAATTCCGCTATTATTTTTATGCCGGCCGTTTCGTCTCCGACGGGTTCAGACCTTTTAATGCAATTGAGAATAACAATGTCTTTACAAAGCTGATTTATCACGCAGGCGTTTCCGATATGGTTCTTAGCCTGAGCTACACTGAGGGAAACCGAGGCATCCTGCAAGACCAGCCGGACGGACTGGATATTGGAGATGCGTTTAATTACCTGCGCTCGTCTTTATCATTCAATACGAAAGTAGCCGACAATATTGATTTCAGCCTGGCAATGCATGCCCTGCAGCAGCAGTACCACCAGGACTATTCCCTGATTTCATCCGGGGAGGATATCCTGAGAAACTACTATAATGATACCGATGTTGGTGGCTCCGTTAAGGTGATATGGAAAGCCGATATCCATAATGTTGTTTTTGGCTGTGATTATGACTCGGGCATCCTTAGGTCGAATAATGTTTCGGGGCTTAAGAAAGGTCTTGACAAGGCCGCGGTGTTCATAAACGATTCAATAACGGCAATTCCACGTCTCACTATCACGCCCGGCCTGCGATATGACGACACCAACACCAGCGGGGATTTTGTAAGCCCTTCATTAGGCGTGACATACAAGCTTAGCGAAGTGTTCCTGTTGCGCGCGGAAACAGCCCGTGGTTTTAATGTGCCTCCGTTGTCTTACACCTATGGTGATGGTAGTTCTATTATTGCAAACCCTAATCTCAAGGTGGAGAATGTCACTTCTTACCAGACGGGGTTTGAAACCACAGCTATTCCTTTTATTGATTTAAAAGTGATGTTGTTCCACCACATTGTGGGCAATGCCATTGCTTTAGAGGCTTTGACTCCCACCACATCGATGCTTGTCAACCAGGACAAGGACAGGCGGCAAGGCATAGAATCCGAGATCAGCACAACGCCGATTTACAATATCTCGCTTACAGCAGGCAGTTCTTTTATCGGATATCGTAATATGAACACTAATTCTATCATCCCGAATGAGCCTACGTGCATGTATGATTTTGGACTGAAATACAATGATGGCGATTCCCTGAAAGCGTTGCTGAAAGGACATTATATCTGGTGGAACGCTGAAGCTGCCGAGGGCGCCAAATATAATGCCTTAATCGTGGATGCCGACATATCAAAGGTGCTGGCAAGAAACAAGGGGGTTGTCTGGGAGACATTCCTTGCAATAAACAATATATTTAACGGCGCTCAATATGCTTACGGATCTTATAAAAACCCCCGCCGCTGGGTTGAGGGAGGAGTAAGGATATCTTTTTAGCATCAAGTCCTTCATTAGAAGGGCCAGTTCAATAACGGGAGGGATATCACATGGAGGTATTATTCGAGGGGTATACACGAGAGCAGTCGGCTGAAATTCTTTGCTGTCCAGGAGCTTTGGTCCCATTATTTTTTTAGCAGAGTCTGATCAATAAAAGGGGTACTGGAGGGGGCCTTATCGCCCCTCCACTCTAATTTTATGAGTGAACTATCACAATATTGTAAAATTTATCGCATGAAGGAAGACCGCAACATTCTTTATTCTACGAAGAATGCAGCTACTATAGTGCTCAAAGATTCCGTTCTTCAGGATGTGCTCCGGGGTGACGCAAGTCCCGATATTCTCAATGTTATGGAGGGGCTCGGCTTTATGGTACCAAGCTTGGCTCAGGAATCAGCTGCCATGAAAGATTACATGAAAGTTTGCGATGGGTTAAACAGCAAACTCTCGCTCCTGGTGGTTCTGAACCTCTCCTGCAACCTGGCATGTCCTTATTGTTTCGAAAACAGTGTCAAAGGCTCCCACTTTATGTCAGAGGAAACAGAGAATGATTTAATCAACTTTATTGCTGGAAACATTCCTGATAATAAGAAAGAGATATCCGTTACGTTTTACGGCGGAGAACCATTGTTGAGCCTTGACACGATAACCCGCATATCCGGGAGACTGAACGACCTCGCGTCAAATAATGAGTTGCGCTTTAGTTTTAGTCTTGTCACGAATGGCACCCTGCTGACCAGCCGGGTCGTGCAGCAGTTGAAACCACTGGGACTTATCGGAGCCAAGGTGACCCTCGATGGCCCACGCAGCACCCATAATGTTTCGCGCCCCTTTCGATCCGGCGAAGGGTCTTTTGATATCATTATTGAGAATCTCAAACAAGTTTGCCGGGATACGGTCATACAGATCGGCGGCAATTATGCACGAAACAATTATACCGAATTTCCCGAACTGCTCAATTACCTCGTTGACGAAGGTCTAACGCCTGATCTGATCAAGTCTGTTAAATTCGACCCTGTTACAGCAGTAAACAAGTCGGCAGTTCTCAAGGACTGCGCTGAGTGGTGCATGTCCAATAATGAGCAGTGGGTAGTTGCATTAAGCGTGTTTTTGAGGGAAGCCATCATGAAACGCGGCTTCAAGACACAATTTATCAGGCCGTCCCGCTGCGTGATAGAGAGCGGAGATTTTTTTGTCGTTAACTATAACGGCGACCTCTATAAGTGTCCGGGTTTTACCGGGAACGAAGATTTCAAGGCAGGAACATTGAAAGAAGGGGTTAAACAATACAATGATATTTATTCGCTGGATAACTGGAAAAATGATGAGTGCCTTTCCTGCTGCTATCTCCCGCTCTGCTTCGGCGGGTGCAGGTATATGCGGTTCATTGCAAAAGGGGACATAGCCGGAGTAGACTGCCGCAAGGATTATTATGACGCTTCTCTTAAAGAGCTTGTTTTGCAGGATATCGAGTTCAGACATCGGTAAGATACCTTTTATCCTCGGTCGCGCTTTTCCCATTACATACTGCGCAATATTTCTGCTTTTGCAGGTTTTTGCGGCAGAGGTAGTTTGCGCTTACGATATAACCGTCATAAAAAGCGACAATATCAAACTGTATGATGATGCCCTTGAGGGATTTAAAAGCTCATGCAACTGTTCTGTCAACGTTATCGACCTTTCGAGGAAAAACGTCAATAATATTGTGGAGGATATCGTCGATTTGTCCCCTGATGCAGTGGTCGCCATCGGGTCCAAAGCATACAAAGCAGTCAAATCATTAAAAACAATCCGTCTATTCACAATGCTGGCCTATCCTTACGACACGGCTGAAGAAGGAAACATATGGTGGGTCAGCACCGATATCCACCCCGACAAATACCTCAACGCTGCAGCTGAGATTTTGCCTCACTCCGGCAGGATAGGGATATTAATCAATCCGGCGTTGTCCGGCGCTTATTCCCGGGAACTGTTAAAAGCGGGAAAGGAAAAAGGTCTGCAAATTATTCTCAGGGAAGTAACTTCGGCAAGAGATGTGCCTGCCGCGCTTTCTTCTCTTTCAGGAAAGATAGACCTCCTTATGATGATACCGGATACAACCGTAGCTGCTGAAGATTCCGTACTGTCCATGGTATCGTTTTCCTATCAAAACAAAATACCGCTCATGACGTTTTCCCGCAAATTTCTCGAGATGGGGGCGCTTTTGTCCCTTGAGATAGATCCCTATGACATAGGTAAACAGACCGGTGAGACGGCAAGGGGTATTCTTAAAAACGGTGATGTGAAGCCGGCATCTGTTTATTATGCCAGAAAGGCGCTCCTGGTCATTAACTATAAAATAGCCGTCAAACTCGGAATACGCATCCCCGTCGGTGTTATTAGAGAGGCGGAGGTCCTGCGATGAGCACCGGCAGCCGCACCAGTGCATCCCGCCATCGGATCGGAATGCGGCTCTTTATATGGCTGACATCAATTACAATACTTTTGTTTATTCTTTCCACCTTCACTGTAGTACACAGACAGCAGCGCGAGATAAAGGAATCCTTGATTAAGGAAGGACTGTCGCTCGCGGATATCTGCTCTGAAAGCCTCAGGACTGCGGTGTTTGCTGAAGACAAAGGTATGATTGAAACGGTTGCAAGGGGAATTATTATGCAGGAAGGCGTTGTGTCGGTGGCTGTTTTCGATGACAGCGGCAAAGCACTTTTTCTTTGGAGCAAAATCCATGAGTATGCCGCCGGCAACGGCGCTGAATTTCCGCCGGTATCCCCCATGACCGAGACGAGTAATTTCTTTGAATTCAGTCGCCCTATCGCAATTGAAGTCCCTGATAACAGCGAGGTAGCCCTTTATGCAGACAAACCCCAAAAGATCAAAAAGACTGTTGGTTACGTCTGTCTTGTTATCGATAAGGTAACGTTGAATGCTGCTTTGGAAAAGGTGCTGATGTTAAACACCATTATTGCCGCTCTTTTTATTGTTTCGATAGCGCTGGGAATTTATTTTACGGTTAAAAGGATTACGGAGCCGTTCGAATGCAGGATGGCCGAGATGGAAAAAATGGAGGCTGTCGGGACCCTGGCCCGCGGTATCGCTCACGATTTTAATAATATTCTGGCTGCGGCAAAGGGATATCTGTACGTGTTGAGAAAGAAACTGCAGGACAATAACCTGTCCGAATACGTTGCATATACCGAAGGTTCTCTTGATCGGGCAAAGAAGCTGGTTGAATCCCTCCTGGCTTTCAGCAACACAGACAGAAACAAATTTGCTGCTCTTGATATTAACGGCGTGGTTAGATCGCTCGGACAAGCAGTGGCTCCGCTCGCCGCGGGGCGATATGAATACAGAGAGATACTGTATGAAGGCGATATTATGGTCGAGGGAGACAGGCTGCAGCTTGAGCAGGTAGTGATGAACCTTGTCAACAATGCACTGGATTCCATGAGGGAGGGGGGCACCCTCACCATTCAAACCGAGGTGGTCGCTATTGACAGAAAAGACGCTGAGAATTTTGGCCTGAGCGCAGGCGGGCGCTTTGCCTGCGTAACAGTCCAGGATACCGGAGAGGGCATTGACGCTGAAATAAAATCAAAAATATTCGAGCCCTTCTTTACAACAAAAGAGGTGGGTAAAGGAACGGGCCTCGGCCTTGCCATAGTATATGGAATAATAAACGAACATTATGGTTTCATGAACGTCGATTCTGTCAGAGGAGAAGGTGCGTCATTCAAAGTGTATTTGCCCCTTTTGACGGATAGGACTGAAAGTGACGCATGACTGAAAGGAGGGAGATATGGTCAATAGTATTTTAATCGTGGATGACAATGATGATTTCAGAAGGGCCGCCAAGTTGGTTTTCGAAGTTGAGGGTTTTAAGGTGCTTGAGGCAAAGAACGGATTTGAGGCTATAGCCTCTTTCAAAGCGATGGCTCCTGATTTGGCTGTTGTCGATATGAAAATGCCGGGCATAAACGGTATCGATACAATTAAAGAATTAAAGCTTATAAACAGCAGCGTGCCTGTAATAATACTTACGGCTTACGGCAGCATACCCGATGCTGTCAAAGCAGTTCATGGAGGAGCGCTTGATTTTATACAAAAAACTGCTCCATACGATGAATTGGTGGCTTTGGTAAAGAAAGCTATGGATAATTCCTGCAAGGGCGTTCTTTCCCCTCGTGAGATTGAAATCTTATGCTGGGTTAAAGAGGGTAAAAGCAATCAGGAAATCGGGCAATTACTGAATATTTCCGAGTCGACTGTAAAGGCCCACCTGAAACATGCATATAAAAAGCTCGATGTCACAAACAGGGCCCAGGCCATGCATGCGGCCATCAGCCAGGGAATTTTGCAGCCGGTTAAGCGTCAGCATGTCTGAGGCGGGGTGTCCTTCAAGTAGTATGCACCAAAGTTTGCAACTGACACCATCGATACGGCTGTGGTATCATGAAAAAGGATGTTCATGATCTGATTTATGATACGAATTCTTTGTCAAATTTTCCGTACCGGCATCGTAACCGAACCACTTCCAGCGGCTGCTGAAGAGGAAATAATTCAGGCAAGCGCAAAGCTTGAAAAGGCCATCGGCAAGTATTTCAGGAGAAGTCTTGTCATCCGGCAGGTTGATGCAGGTTCCTGCAACGGCTGCGAACTGGAGATCCATGCCATCAACAACTCTTTTTATAACTGCGAACGGTTCGGCATTCATTTTACCGCCTCTCCACGGTTCGCGGATATGCTTCTGGTGACCGGCCCGGTATCGCGGAATATGGAGATAGCCCTTCGCAGGACATATAATGCCACGCCTACCCCCAGGCTTGTGGTTGCAGTGGGAGACTGCGGATGTCACGGCGGCATTTTCGGGGAAAGCTATGCTTCTCTCGGTGGCGTCGATAAGGTAATACCTGTTGATGCATATATAAGAGGCTGCCCGCCGGCGCCTGCAGATATACTTAACGGAATATTGAAAGCTGTGTCGGGGTAATGCGACTTCCTCTGGTTTTTCATTCTCGTCTCCGTATTTAAATGTCCATCCTTTACTTTTGCTTCAGTTACGTGTTTACTATATGCATGCATTTTTCATAGAAAAAGTCTCTCGGCTTTTTTATGAGGTTATTTTAAAAAGTTATAAACGAGGGAGGATTTATGTATTTGTATTTACCGGTCGCTCTGACGAGCATTAATGTTCTGGTTCCTGTGGGGCTTGGATTTGCTGTGGGTATGCTGTCAGGGCTCTTTGGAGTCGGCGGCGGCTTTCTCATGACACCGCTTCTTATAATGTTCGGCATACCGTCAACCGTTGCAGCAGCGACAGATTCCAATCAGATAGTTGCAGCCTCGACCTCGGGCACCTACGCTCACTGGAGGGTCGGCAATGTGGATTTTAAAATGGGGTTGTACCTCCTGGCCGGGGGCTTTATCGGCGGGCTTTTGGGTGTTCAGGGAATAAAGGTGCTGAAGGCCATGGGCAATGCCGATTTTGTCATAAAGATGACTTACGTGCTTATGCTCGGCACAGTCGGATCCTACATGCTTTTTGAAAGCATTTCGAGTATGAGAAAAAGCAAGACGGAGGAGCTCCAGAAAGAGCAGGAATCGGCAACGGGCAGGTTCCTCAGGTCCCTGCCTCTCCAAACGCATTTCGAAAAGTCAGGAGTGACTCACTCTGCGCTCGTGCCGATCATTTTCGGCGGCATCGTGGGCATACTTGCTGCTGTTATGGGTGTGGGAGGAGGGTTCCTCATGGTGCCTGTTATGGTATACATTCTGAGGATGCCCATGCATGTGGTTGTCGGAACAAGCCTTTTCCAGATCCTTTTTAATTGCATTGAAGTCACTTTTTTGCAGGCTTATACAAATCACACTGTCGACTTTATTCTTGCGGTGCTTTTGTTGATTGGTTCCACCATCGGCGCACAGGTAGGGGCGGTCTTCGGCAGAAAGCTCAAAGGCGAGCAGCTCAAGGTGATACTGGCAGTAATAGTTCTGGCAGTCACAGTGAAAATTGTTTTTGAGCTCACTCTAACCCCATCGTTGCTCTTAGGGCAGTCAGGAGGCCACTAAGATGACGGAAAACAAAATTAACGTTCTTGTTATAACGGTGTGTGCTGCTCTTCTTTTCCTTATGATCGGGATGATCGGGACGGCATCTGCGGCACTGACTATAGCTGCAAATAATGATCGCCTGAAGATTGATTTCTTCTATCATGGCAGCACTTTAACCTTCACAGGCGTATCAGACCAGGGTACCGACCTGATTATAAAAATAGCCGCTCCGGGCGGACATCAGTTGCTCAGGAAAAAGGGAAAGGTGGCAGGGGTGTTATGGATGAACGTCGGAGAGCTGAAATTTGACCATGTTCCTTCGTTGTATTCTCTGCACTCCACTAAAAAAATCAGTGACATCCTGAGCGGTGAGGAACAGGCCCGACACTTGATAGGGTACGAGTCGCTCGGCAAGCAGACTGATATCCAACCTGTTGCAAATGAGTCTGACAAGACAAAATGGTTTGATGAGTTTGTCAAGTACAAAAAGGCTTCCAAACTTTTCGCCGAGTCGGAAGGCGATATATCGCTCAGAGTGAACGCAGGCGAACAGCATTATTATGTTTCGAGTCCATGGCCGTACCAGGCTGCGCCGGGGGAGTATTTTGTTACAGTGTATGCTGTCAAGGACAAAAAAGTGGTTGCAACGGCGGATACTAAAGTACTGGTGGAGCAGGCTGGTCTGGTAAAATCGTTTGCTTCCATGGCTAAAAACAGTGCAGCCTTATATGGAGTTATTTCGATAGCCGCAGCGCTTGTGGCGGGTTTTGGGGTGGGCCTGATATTCCGGAGGGGCGGAGGCGCCCACTAATGTATGGGAGTACAGTTGATGCCGACCTCTTACTTTTTACCTCTGACTGATTTAATTTTTTTAAGTTTTCATCTGACCCCGCGCCGCCTTTTATTGCATTCCTTTGAGGAATTTTTCTATTATTTAATACTTGGCGGCGCTGTTTAATATTGTATTTACAAATCGGGGAGGGCTATGCAAAAAAATTTCTGGGCCAGAATCATTATTGCGAGTATGATGTTGATTGTTATTGGAATGTTTGTAGGCTCCCGAATGGGACGTATCGGCCCGCTAAGCGCTCCAGGAGGTTTTATAGGGTTCCCTCAATCCTTCGCCGATGTTGCTGCCAGAGTAACTCCCGCAGTGGTTAACATAAGCACTACTTCAACAGTAAGAATACCCGGCAACCCGTTCAGGCATTTTTTCGGGCCTGATGACGAGGGACCCTTCGGTGATTTTTTTAAGAGATTTTATGGCGATACCCCTGACCGGGAGATGAAACAGCAGAGTCTCGGTTCCGGCTTCATTGTTGACAAGGAGGGGTATATTCTAACTAACAACCATGTTGTTGAGGGGGCAGATGAGATAAAAGTAAAATGTTCCGACGGCAGAGAATTTAAGGCCAAAGTCATCGGCAGGGACAAAAAGACCGATCTTGCGCTCATCAAGATAGCCTCTCTTTTCCGGGACCTGCCTACGCTCGCATTGGGGGATTCCGATACTATGAGAGTAGGCGACTGGGTGCTTGCCATCGGCAACCCCTTCGGGCTCGAACATACCGTAACTCAAGGCATTATCAGTGCTACGGGGCGTGTTATTGGCGCGGGCCCTTATGACAATTTCCTGCAAACCGATGCACCGATCAATCCCGGCAACAGCGGAGGTCCCCTGGTAAATTTGCGAGGGGAGGTCATCGGCATCAATACGGCTATAGTCTCCTCCGGACAGGGGATAGGTTTTGCCATTCCAAGCAGTATAGCCAAAACGATCATCTCTCAACTTAAGAACAAAGGGAAGGTGGTCCGCGGATGGATAGGCGTTTCCATTCAAAACATAACTTCTGATATGGTGAAACCCCTTGGCTTAAAAGGGACCGATGGGGCACTGGTAGGTGATGTTGTTCCCGGGGGACCTGCTGACGTTGCAGGCATAAAAAGGGGAGATGTGATTACTTCTTTTAACGGCAAAAGCATAAAAAACATGTCCGATCTTTCGAGGGATGTTGCCGACATGCCTGCAGGCAGGACTGTAGATGCCGGGATCATCAGGGACGGCAAAGTGATCGATGTCAAAATTGCTGTTACAGAGATGAATGAAGAGAAACAGGCTTTGGGCCGGAGTGCCCCGGAAGGCAATCTTGGAATAAGGGTCGATGATATAACTCCACGCTGGCGGGCCGAATTGGGCCTCCGGGACAAAACTGGAGCGCTTGTGACGAGTGTCGCTTCCGGCAGCCTTGCCGACGAGGCCGGCTTGCAGGCAGGTGATATTATAAAAGAGCTGAACCACAAGACTATCAATAGTGCGCGCGATTTTTATGACGCTCTGAACAAGACCGAGCATGAAACGTCATTACTCCTGCTGATCAAGAGGTCAGGACAGACATTTTATGTATCTATCAGGATGCCATAAGGGACTGCTCCATTGCACTCTTAGTCCTTGACAACCACATAGTACGGTGATATACATAGAGGAGCATTCCTTATTCAGGATTAGGAAGAAGTGGAATGCCTGAGCGGGAAATAAAATTTTAGTGCGAAGGTGAAAATGAAATATCCGGTGATGACGGC
>Ga0187784_10004556_pt1 | contig 11209 bp, 8 predicted proteins | sample 1015_SJ02_MP15_2_FD_132964 | JGI IMG/M metagenome (GOLD analysis project Ga0187784, IMG submission 132964) | Tropical peat soil microbial communities from peatlands in Department of Meta, Colombia - 1015_SJ02_MP15_20_MG | ecosystem: Environmental > Terrestrial > Soil > Wetlands > Peat | place... | reverse complement strand
AGGCATGAAGCCCTTAGCCGCCATCGCTGTGGGTTCGCTTTACGCCCTATCGTGCTGTGGTGCTGTATTGGGCGCTGGCGGGCCTGTTATCATCGAGGTTCCTGGCCAGCCAGAAGCACAGGGCGGTGTGGCTTCGGATGAGGGAGGACGTAGCGTCGAGATTCCGCCCGCGGTCCAAACCTCGCCACCCGATGAACAATGTGGCCCAGACTCATTGAGCCCGCAAGGTGCTGGCTATGATGCGCTGAACCCTCCGCCGCCCCCTGCCGTGCCCGAACTCCACAGCCTTCGCGAGTTCCTTGACGAGATGACCGGGACTTCCGCCCTGGGAGCTGAGTTGCGCGAGGACCATGCCACGCTCAGAAGCGGCGAGAGGATTAATGGGCTGGCCGTGGTCAGCGTCGGCGAGGGCAGCCCGGCTGCGCATGCCGGGCTGCATCCTTGCGCTGGCACAACACACGCTGTGCTCGAAGGCGCCACGATGACGGTGTCGCTGGTTTTCCCGCCTGTGATACTGGCGCTGGAATTCATCGATTATAATCACGTTGGCGAGTCCTTCGACCTGATTATCGGCGTCGACGGGACGCGCGTGTGCGATTTTGATCAGTTCGAACAACAAACGCGTGCGCTCAAGCCGGGCGATAGAGTCTACCTCAACGTGGTCCGCGACGGTGCGCGGCTCCAAATCCCGGTGGATATACCGCCGTCGAAGCAAGCCAGCCAATGATCGGGAGCGACTGTCGAGACAGCGGGGCCGGTCTCGGAATTTGTAAAAAGCCCGAACTTGATCCAACGAGGGCCGTTAAAATCCAGCTTCGCGCAGCGCAAGGGCCAAGACAACGTTCATTTCAAAGAGACGAGTTGTGCGCGGCTTCTAAGCATTGAGCGTGCGCGGCTCGCTATTGGAAAAAGGCAAGGCGAAGATTGCTCATGTTTCTCCATTTCAGTATTGGCATGTCTGATGCGTGCGAATTCTGATTCTTTGAAGCCACGGCACTTCCATGTAACCCGCAAACCGCGGCTCGACAGCAGTGCAAGGATAGCATCGCTTCGGAAAAACTACCGTGGTCGAGAGGTACGGTCGGGAAGGGTCGAGGGCTTCGGCCGGGAAGGAAGGAACCGAATGAACAACGAATCAAAGCCGGTTCCCTGGTCCGAGTGGGAAGGACATTACTCAGTTGGGGCAAGAACGCCTCGCTCGGCGATATGACTCGAAACTTGCGCACGTACGGTATCACGGTACCCGACGGTTTTGCTGCGACCGCAGCTTATTGGTCGTTCATCGACTCTAACGGACTGCGCCGCCCAATATCGGCCGAGCTTGCGCAGGTGAAGAGGAAAGCGGTTACGCTCACTGCCGGCGCGAAGCGGATTTACCATACGATCGCACGCGCCCAAACGCTACTGTTGCTCCTGACGCTCGCACTTGTGACTTCGATGGGAGGTTGCGGCTTTATTCACCTCAAGCCCGACTCGGAAGTCACGCCGTCCCAGGAGTCCGACCAAGTGTGGATGCCACCCCGCTCTACCGCGGGCGCGGTGGATGCTCTCTCGCAACTTCGGCAGCTTCGGCATTTCGATGAGAGCGGCATACCGCCAGCGTCACGCGCACAGGGCTATGACCTGCCCTCGCTCGTGGACCTTGCTCTGAGGATAAGTCCCCAAACCCGGCACGCTTGGTATGTGGCCCTGGAAGCTGAGGCGCAACTCGGTCAGTCGGAAGCTCCCAATTACCCCCAAGCCGAAACAAAGGCGGAAGGCGGCTACGCAAAGCTGCCGCTCGAGTTCCCCGGACAAACCCTGGATATCCGCAATGACATCTTTCTGCCTCAATTCAAGGTCAGCTACGACCTACTCGACTTCGGGCGCACTCGCGCCAACGAGCGAAGCGCCCGCGAACAACTAATCGCGGCGAACTATAACTTCAATCAGGCGATACAAGATCTCGTCTTCCAGGTAGAAAGGGCCTACTACACTCTCTCAGCTGCGATTGCCAATGTGAGCGCTGCTGAGGCTAATCTAAAGCTCGCTCGTATCAGCCTGGCCTCGGTCGAGCAGCGCCACCAGGTGGGTCTCGCCACCAAGCCGCAGGTCTTGCTGGCAAAGCATGTCGAGGCACAGGCGATCTATGATCTCGAGAGTGCAAAATCGACGGTCCATGACGCCGAAGCGGGACTTCGTCAAGCTGTCGGCGTTGCCGCCGACGCCGATATCAGGATTCAGAGCGGCCAGCTGGACCGCTTGCCCAAAAGTCTTGGCGACGATGTTGAGACAATGATGACCGACGCGCTCAAGCAGCGACCTGACATCGCCGCTAAGGTCGCCGCAGTGCGGGCTGGTGATGCTGCAATCGCCCGCGCTCGGGCGGAGTATTACCCGGAAGTCGACCTGAGTGGGAATTACGGACAGGTTATCTGGAGTTACACCGTTAACGGTGGACACACTCAGGATCTGAACCAACCCTTTTATGGGGCGATAGCGACGATTCGATGGAATCTGTTCACCGGGTTCGACCGCTACTACGGCGTGAAAAAAGCGACGGCGGAGCGAGATGCGGCGCGCTCCGAACTCAGGTCGCTGCAGATTGACTCGGTCGCGGCGGTCTGGACGGCCTACTACGATTACCTCTCAGCGAAAAAGAAACGCGACGCTGCAGAGACCTTGCTTACTTCATCGGAAGAGTCGTTCGCGGCTAACTACGAAAGCCATCGGTACGGCCTCGCGACCATCACCGACCTGATCTCGTCCGAGCGGGATCTGATGGCGGCTCGATACACGCTCATCCAGAGCAAGGCGGATCTTCTCATCTCGGCCTGCGCTGTGGTTCACGCGACCGGCGCGGCGACCCGGTCCAGCGCGAGAATACCGTGAACTTCGATTCAGCACAGATTGCTCACCTGCGGTCGAGTGACGAACTAAGTTGGGGTCATTCGGATTTCCAATGAAACGCACTTGGTGGTTAAGGATTGCACTCGTTGCTGCGGCCGGCGCTATTGCTTTTTTGGCCTGGCAGCTCCTCAAACCAAAAGGCTTGCCGGAAGGTTTCGCAAGCGGGAACGGCCGCATCGAGGCGACTGAGGTCGACGTTGACGCCAAAATTGCGGAGCGTATCCGGACCGTTACGGTGCACGAAGGCGATCTCGTCCGCCCCGGGCAGCTTCTGGTCCAAATGAACACCGACGTGCTCATGGCACAGCGCAGGGAGGCGGCAGCCGAGCTTCAGAGCGCGCTTACCAGTGTCGCGACCGCCGAGAGCCAGCTGACACAACGGCGCGCGGAGAAGACCGCCGCAATCGCAGTTGTAGCGGAACGAAAAGCAGAGCTTGATGCCGCTCATAAGCTCTTCCTGCGAACTCAGGCACTGGCCCCGAAGGACTTTGTCACGGTCCAGGCTCTGGATGATGCTCGCGCAAATTCCAAGAGCAAGGAGGCAGCAGTCAGTGCGGCTGAGGCGCAAGCCGCAGCCGCCGACGCCGCTGTCAGTTCGGCCACCTCCGAGGTCCTTGATGCGCGGGCGAAGGTGGACGCCGAACGAGCGACAATCCAACGCATTCAGGCGAATATTAACGACAGTGCGCTTTATTCGCCGGTGGACGGACGCGTGCAGTACCGCGTCGCCGAGCCCGGCGAGGTCCTCCCAGCGGGCGGGCGTGTGCTGAACCTGGTGGATCTCGAGGACGTATATATGACCTTCTTCCTGCCCGACAAACTGGCCGGCCGAGTAGCAGTCGGCGCTGAGGCGCGAATCGTACTCGACGCCTTCCCCCAATTCGTCATCCCGGCAAAAGTATCTTTTGTCGCTAACGTCGCCCAGTTCACTCCCAAAACGGTGGAGACCGCGGAAGAACGCCAAAAGCTTACGTTCCGGATCAAAGGCCAGATCGCACCAGAGTTGCTTCGCCAGTACCTCAGCCAGGTCAAGACGGGCCTGCCCGGCATGGCTTATGTACGGCTCGATCCGCACGCCGAGTGGCCCCCCTATCTGCAAGTTGGGCTGCCACCGCCAATTCGCCAAACACAATGAGCAACGGTCAGAAGAATGTGCCGCCCGTCGCCCGGCTGCGCGACGTGAGCCTGCGTTATGGGAAAACGCTGGCACTGAATGACATTACTTTGGATGTGCCCGCGAATTGCATGGTGGGCGTGATCGGTCCGGACGGTGTTGGCAAGTCGAGCCTGCTTTCGCTGCTCGCCGGCGCACGCGCGATTCAGACCGGGCAGATCATAGTACTCGGCGGAGACATGGCCTCAGCGGAACATCGCCGAGCCGTGTGTCCCCGCATCGCATACATGCCGCAGGGCCTGGGCGGGAACCTGTACGCAACGCTGTCGGTGTTCGAGAATATCGACTTCTTCGGTCGCTTGTTCGGTCATTCTCAGGAGAGGCGCCAACAACGTATTGCCCAGCTCCTGGAGAGCACAGGCTTGGCCCGGTTTGCGGACCGGCCTGCCGGCAAGCTCTCCGGCGGCATGAAGCAGAAGCTTGGCTTGTGCTGCGCTCTGATCCATGACCCGGATTTTCTGATCCTCGATGAACCGACCACCGGCGTTGATCCCCTTTCACGGCGCCAATTCTGGGAACTGATCGCGCGCATCCGAGCGGAGCGACTCGGCATGAGCGTGATGGTAGCTACCGCTTACATGGAGGAAGCGGCACAATTTAACTGGCTAATGGCGATGGATGCCGGCCGCGTGCTTGCAACCGGTTCACTGCAAGAGCTGCTTTCGCGCACCGGCGAGTCTTCGCTGGAGGCCGCATTTATTGCGCTGCTACCTGAAGAAAAGCGGCGCGGCCATCGGGCGGTGGAGATTAAGCCACGCCCCGTGACGGAAAGCACCGCCGTCGCCATCGAAGCCAAGAATCTGACGATGCGGTTTGGCAACTTTGTTGCCGTCGATCATGTCAGCTTCCATATCGAACGGGGCGAAATTTTCGGCTTTCTCGGCTCGAACGGCTGTGGCAAAACGACCACGATGAAGATGCTGACCGGGCTGCTCGCACCGACCGAGGGGCAAGCCTGGTTATTCGGCCAGCGGCTAGATCCAAACGACCTCGCTACCCGCCGCCGGGTCGGTTACATGTCGCAGGCCTTCTCGCTCTATACCGAGCTGACCGTTCGCCAGAACCTCGAGCTTCACGCGCGGCTGTTCCAGGTCCCCGCTGACAAGATCCAAGCGCGCGTTGAGGAGGCGATGCAGCGGTTCGATTTGGCGTCGGTGATAGACGCTCTTCCGGCCGCGCTGCCGATGGGCCAACGCCAGCGCCTGTCGCTGGCAGTGGCGATGATTCATCATCCGGAGATGCTGATCCTGGACGAGCCCACTTCCGGAGTCGACCCCGTCGCGCGTGATGGCTTCTGGCAAATCCTGCTCGAGCTTTCGCGCCGCGACCAGGTCACCATCTTCGTATCGACACATTTCATGAACGAGGCCGAGCGCTGCGATCGTATCTCGTTGATGAATGCAGGGCGGGTGCTGGCCAGCGATGCTCCCGGCGCGCTGGTTAAGAAACGCGGAGTGGCAACACTGGAGGATGCCTTTATCGCCTATCTCGAAGAAGCGACTGGCGTGAGCGGGCAGAGCCAGGGCCCATCCAAGCCTACGGTGTCGACCAGCATTGCAAGGTCCGAAGTCGGCCCGTCCGAAGAAGCAAAAACTCGTTCCGGCTTCGATTTTGGGCGGATGTTCAGCTACGCGCGCCGGGAGGCGCTCGAACTGCGACGCGACCCGATGCGCGCGGCCCTCGCGCTGGTCGGCACCATGATCCTTATGCTGGTGATTGGGTATGGCATCAGCCTGGACGTGGAACACCTGGCTTTCGCCGTACTGGATCGCGATCAAACCACGGTTAGCAATGACTATGCGCTTCAATTCATTGGCTCGCCGCGTTATTTCGTCGAGCATGCTCCGATTCGCGACTACCCAGATCTGGAACGGCGTATGCGTTCAGGCGAACTGAGCCTGGCGATCGAAATTCCCCAGCATTTCGGACGGGATCTGGCCCGTGGCCGAACTGCGCAGATCGGAGCGTGGATCGACGGCGCCAATCCTACCCGTGGCGAGACCATCCGCAGCTACGTTCAGATCGTACATTCGCAGTGGCTGAACAACAGGATAGCTCGTAAATCGCATACAGCAGGCGTTTCTTCTGAAAAAACACCAGGCGCGTCCCCCGAGAACGCTCTTGCCACGATCGAAATTCGCTACCGCTATAACCCGGACGTCAGGAGCCTGCCGGCTATGGTGCCGGCGGTTATCCCGTTGCTGCTCATGATGATTCCCGCGATGCTCGCCTCTCTCAGTGTGGTGCGCGAGAAGGAGCTTGGCTCCATCGTCAATCTCTACGTCACCCCGGTGACCCGGCTTGAGTTCCTTCTGGGCAAACAGCTTCCGTATGTAGCCATGGCGATGGTGAATTTCGTGCTGCTGGTATTAATGGGAATCTGGGTGTTCGGGGTGCCGCTCAAGGGCAGTTTTTTGGCTTTGGCAGCAGCCAGCCTGTTGTATGTGAACGCCGCCACCGGGTTTGGGCTCCTCATATCCAGCTTCACTCGCAGTCAGATCGCAGCAATTTTCGGGACGGCAATACTAACACTTATTCCGGCCATGCAGTTCTGTGGGGTTCTCGACCCGGTAGCTTCCCTGGAAGGAGTGGGAAAGCTCGTCGGCGAAATCTATCCCACTACTTATTACCTCACCTTATCGCGGGGAACTTTCTCAAAAGCGCTGGGCTTCTGGAATTTGCGTTTGTTCTACGTCCCGCTGCTGCTCATTGGGCCAGTTTTCGTCGCGCTGACTACGCTGCTGTTGAAGAAGCAGGAGGTTTGAGCGATGCGTCTGGCGAACATCTGGAATCTCGGCATAAAAGAACTGCGCAGCTTGGCCCATGATCCGATCATGATAGCCTTGATGATGTATGCGTTTACGCTTTCAGTCTACGCGGTGGCCAAGGCGATTCCGGAGACGCTCAGCGACGTTCCGATCGCGATTGTTGACGAGGATCAGTCGCAGCTTTCCGAGCGGATTGTTGATGCTTTTTTCCCGCCTCAGTTTATGCCGCCCGCGATCATCAGCCGGACCGAAATGGATGCAAGGATGGACGCCGGGTCTGACACCTTCGCCGTGGACATCCCACCAGACTTCGAGCGCGATGTAATGGCGGGCCGAAACCCCAAGATCCAGCTCAACGTTGATGCAACGCGTATGCATCAGGCGTTCACTGGGGGCGGGTATATTCAGAACATCATTCTCGGCGAGGTAGACGCCTTCGTAAAACGTTACGCCGCTGCCGGGACCCAGCCGGCGAGCGGATATGGTCGAGGAAGCAACGCGGGTGCATTTGCGGGACGTTCGACCGAGTCCAAAGAGTGGCCGCAGAGGGGGGTCGAAGTGCCGGATCTTGCCCTTAATACGCGCTTCAACCCGAACCTCGAAAGATCGTGGTTTGGCGCGGTGGTCGAAATCATCAACGAGATTACGATACTCTCGATCGTCCTTACCGGCGCTGCCCTGATTCGTGAGCGCGAGCACGGCACCGTAGAGCATTTGCTCGTGATGCCGGTCACCCCGTTCGAGATCATGACGAGCAAAATCTCGTCGATGGCGCTGGTCGTGCTCGTCGTCTCCGCATTGTCGATCTTATTTATAGTGCAGGGAGCAATGTCAGTTCCGATCGAAGGGTCCATCGCGCTTTTTCTGGCTGGTGCCGCGGTTGATCTTTTTGCCAATACGGCCCTCGGCATATTTTTGGCGACCTTCGCTCGCTCGATGCCACAATTCGGCTTACTGATGATCGTGGTGGTGCTTCCTCTCGTATTCCTGTCAGGAGGCTTCACTCCGCGCGAGAGCATGCCCGACGCGGTACAATTTGTGATGCTCGGCGCGCCGACTACTCACCTGGTTATCCTGGGAGAAGCTATCCTGTTCCGTGGCGCTGCGTTCTCTCTGGTTTGGAAACCATTTGCTGCTCTCGCCGTGATTGGTTCTGTTTTCTTCGGTATCGCGCTGGCGCGCTTCCGTAAGACAATCACCTTCATGGCATAAGCGCATCGCCGGAAAAAGCTGGTTCAATCTTGTGGTCGGGTGAAAATTCAATCCGAAATTCACCTTTGCATTGCACCGTTTGTCAGCGCGATATGGTTGCCGAAATGCGGACGTGACGTAAGGAGACTGAATACCCAGCGCGAACGCTCCATGGGCACTCATTCTACCCACCAAATAGCGGTCGTGCTGCCAATCACGATCGCGCTGATGATGATCGCAAGCACGATGGTGATTCACTCGCTCGCCCTGGTAGGAATCGTCGATTTTATTCGGCGTCAGCGGCGGCTCGGGCGCACTGGTGTGCGATTCTGGCAGGATGTAGCGATTGTGACGAGCGCCATGTTGCTCGCGGGTATCGCCCACATAGTCGAAATACTGATGTGGGCGTTGGTGTTCACCGCATGCGGCGAAGTCAACCAACTCGCGGATGCCTTCTAGAAGGTGTCTTCATCGGATGTCTTCCAGTTATGTTGCTAAACGGCTGCACCAGGCGGCCATCTTCAGGACAGCCGGTCGGCTCATCCCCGAGTTGAAGGCTCTGGCCCCGAAGGGACCGCGGCGGATGAGCGCCAACCCGGTCGCCAACGGCGGCCTCTTGCGCAAGCCCCTCGACATGCCTGACTTTCGCAGCTCGAAGGTCGAAGTCACGAAACCCGGAGCCACGTTGGCGGGAAACGTCCCCACCATGGGCAACTTTCTCCGCGAAGTCATGCGATTGAATATGGACCGCTTCCGTGTCTTTGGCCCGGACGAAACGCAGTCCAACCGTCTCGAAGCGATCTATGAGGTGGGCAAGAAAGTTTGGCTGGGAGAGTACTTTTCGGAAGACGCAGACGGTGGCGAGTTGGCTCCTTCAGGGCGCGTGATGGAGATGCTGAGCGAGCATACCGTCGAAGGATGGCTGGAGGGTTACATCCTGAGCGGCCGGCACGGCCTGCTTAACAGCTACGAGCCGTTCATCCATGTCATCGATTCGATGTTCAACCAGCACGCGAAATGGCTGGAGAAGTGTAACGAGCTGCCGTGGCGAGCGAACATCTCTTCACTGAACCTGCTGATTACGGCGCTGGTCTGGCGGCAAGATCATAACGGGTTTACGCATCAGGGCCCCGGCTTCCTTGATGTAGTCGCTATGGGCTGCGTTACGAATACGGGATGTTCAAGCAATCAATACGCGACGGCTGGCAGCAGGAACGCCCTGACAATTGGCTACGTCGCCCGGACCCTTGGGAAGTAACTCGTCCGCATGAGACTGTCGAACTGCAGCTCAACTGCTCCTTTGAAGTCCGCGGGGGAGCGCTTCATCCAATCGAGAATCGCCCATCCACCCTGATTGGGATCCCGTTCGATCGTCCCATAGTTGGTTACGGCGGCAAGACCATAAACACGCTTAGACTCTGCGCGCTGGCGTCCGGTCGGCATCTATGACGGTTGACGTATGAAAGAAAACACAAAGATTCTCGTTCCGCTGGACGGTTCAGAACTCGCGGAAGACGCGCTCGGCGAGGCACTCATACTGGGGAAGGCGCTGAAGGCCGAAGTCACTCTTCTGCATGTGATCCCGATCCCGGAGGACGTAATCGGCCAAGGTACAACGCGCATTTGGATTGATGAGCAGTGGCAGGCCCGAAGAGACCTGGCCTTGCAGTACCTAAACGCCGTTCGGAACCGGCCAGAATGGAGCGGCGTCGCAACCCAGGTTGCTGTGGAATCAGGTAATCCAGCCGAGACGATCTTGGATTACTGCCAACGCCACGATATCGACAGGATTGTGATGTCGACCCATGGACGAAATCGCTTGAAGCTATGGGCCCTCGGCAGTGTCGCTTATAAGGTGGTTCACGCCGCCGATCGCACGATAGTTCTGATTCGACCAAGGAGTGACAATGTGCGATCTAGGTGACTCTCTCCATCGCCTTCATACAGTAGAGTGCCAACCAGAATGTGCGAACTCAAGTCTCTCGCCTCGCCGTTAGGCGCAACTGTCTTGGGCGACGGAGTCAACTTCAGCGTTTTCTCCCGCCAAGCCAGAGCCGTCGAGTTGCTGTTCTTTGACCGTCCTGACGATCCGCAACCCTCGCAAGCGATCTCCATCGACCCCGGATCCAACCGCACCTATCATTATTGGCATATCTTTGTTCCCGGCGCGCGACCGGGCCAGCTTTATGGCTATCGGGTCGATGGCCCTTCCGATCCCGCAAACGGCCTGCGATTTGATCGCACAAAGATACTCCTCGACCCCTACAGCCGGGCAGTCGCGGTTCCCGATCGATATGATCGGCGCGCTGCCATGCTGCCCGGTGAAGACACCGCAACGGCGATGAAGAGCGTAGTTGCGGATCCGTCCGGCTATGACTGGGAAGGAGACAGGCCGCTCCGGCATCCCTCGGCGCGAACAATCATTTATGAGATGCACGTGGGCGGCTTCACCCGTCACCCCAGCTCCGGCGTCGCCGAACGCAAACGAGGGACTTTCGCGGGTCTCGTAGAAAAAATTCCATATCTACAGCAGCTCGGGATCACTGCAGTTGAGCTGCTCCCGATATTTCAGTTCGACCCTCAAGACTGTCCACCCGGCAAGGTCAATTATTGGGGATACTCGCCGGTTTCGTTCTTCGCCCCGCATCAGGCGTATAGCTCACGGCGCGATCCGCTGGCAGCGATCGACGAGTTCCGCGACATGGTCAAAGCACTCCACAGGGCGGATATCGAGGTCATCCTCGATGTCGTCTTCAATCACACAGCGGAAGGCGACCATCGTGGACCGACACTCTGCTTCCGCGGGTTCGATAACGCCGCTTACTACATCCTGGAACCGGACCGCTCACGCTACGCCAACTATTCCGGGACGGGAAACACCCTGAACGGTAACCATCCCGTCGTTCGGCGCATGATCCTGGACAGCCTCCGATACTGGGTGGAGATGATGCACGTTGACGGCTTTCGCTTCGATCTCGCATCAATCCTGGCGCGCGACGAATCGGGGCAGCCGATTCCCAACCCACCCGTGCTGTGGGACATCGAGTCGGACCCTGTGCTCGCCGGCTCCAAGCTCATCGCTGAGGCGTGGGATGCCGCCGGTCTTTACCAGGTTGGCAGCTTCATCGGAGACAGTTGGAAGGAATGGAACGGACGATTTCGCGATGACGTGCGGAGTTTCTTCCGT
>Ga0187784_10004555_pt1 | contig 11209 bp, 7 predicted proteins | sample 1015_SJ02_MP15_2_FD_132964 | JGI IMG/M metagenome (GOLD analysis project Ga0187784, IMG submission 132964) | Tropical peat soil microbial communities from peatlands in Department of Meta, Colombia - 1015_SJ02_MP15_20_MG | ecosystem: Environmental > Terrestrial > Soil > Wetlands > Peat | place... | reverse complement strand
TAATGAGTGCTACTTTCTTCATTGTGGTGCCTCCACTCGTTTGAAGCTCCATCTCGGAAATCACAGAGCCTCCTCGACTTGACGATGCATTTCGAGGCCCAGGCGGACCAAAACCGGAAGGTGCTCCGGAATACGCGGAAAGACAGGGATTAGAGTCCCCGGCCGAAAAGTGCGTTCCTGTTCAGGATCAATGTCTTGGCAAAATCGCCCGCTTTCGGCGCGGCCCGGTGGGTTCTCACGCGCAAGGCAGGGACATGGCGAACTCGTTCGACTTTTAGCGCTCTTCAAATTGGCGCAGGAATCCGTCGGTCGCGTAACGCTTGCCCGCCGTATCGATCAGCAACGCGTCCACGCCCTCGGCTCGCGCCATCGCGAGCCCTCTTTCGGGACCGAAAATAAAAACGATCTTCGCGAGAACCACGCCTTGCTCGGCTGTCGGGGAAATGACGGTCACCGAACAGGCCGCGGTTGCGGGCCATCCGGTCCGCGCATCGATGATGTGGTGATAGCGAACCCCGTTCACGATGCGGAAGCGTTCGTAATCGCCGGAGGTGACCACGGCGCCGCCGGAAACGGGTACCCGACCGATCAGCGTGCCGCGCTCCTCCCGCGGGTCCTGAATCCCCATCTGCCAGGGAACCCCGCCGTGCGTTCCCGAGACGCGAATATCGCCGCCGCCGTCGACGAGCGAATCGTGGAACCCGGCGCGCGCGAGCACCTCTGACGCGCGATCCACGGCGTATCCCTTTGCAATGCCACCGAGCCCGATGCTCATTCCTGCCTCGGGAAGAAACACGCGGTTGCCTTCGATCCGGATCGCGCGGTAATTCACATGGCGCCGCGCCTGGTCGACCGCTGCCTGGGATGGCACCACGAACTGATCGTCGAAGTGCCAGATGTTGGCCATGCCGTGCCAGGTAATGTCGAACGCGCCCTCGCTCATCTCACTATATCGATTGCTGCGTTCGATGATGGCTCGCAATTCCTCGGGAACCTCCACCGGATGTTGTCCTGCCGCGGCGTTTACTTGCGAGATCGGCGATTCGGGCTTCCACTCGCTCATCAGGTTGTCAATGCGGGCGAGTTCCGCGTAGGCTTGGTCAATGGCGTGGCGAGCCGCATCGGCGTGGCCGTGGTCGACCACCTCGATGGTCCAGGTGGTTCCCATCAGAGGGCGCTGGACCCGGATGGTCTGGCTTTGATCGACGCGTCCCGCGACCGAGACGAAGCGCAAGGCCACCAAGGCGCCGACCACCGCTATCGAGAGCGCTGTTGCGCGCCATGGCGTTTTCATTCGAGACGCTGACTCCGGACGCTTTCTCCGCACGCGAATTGCCACGCCGGAGTGGCCCCCGGGTTGCCGTCAATCCGGCAGTTATGACGGCGGCCACTCGACGCGCGCACCCGGTTCTGACGGTTCTTGTGCGTTTTGGCGCTGAGGCGCGGGCTTCCGAATTGGGGGTTTTCGCGCAAGCTTTCCGGGTAATGCCAAAGGATTGGGTGTTGACGCGATGATCGAGTATTTTGTTGCCGGCGGACTGATGGGCGGGATCGGCATCCTGCTTGCCGCCGCTCTGGCCTATGCCGATAAGAAGTTATACGTTTTCGAAGACCCGCGCATCGATCAGGTCGACGCAATGCTTCCCCACGCCAATTGCGGCGCCTGCGGTTGTGTAGGTTGCCGCATGTTCGCGGAAAAACTGGTGGCAGGGGAGATCGCGCCGGGAAAGTGCACCGTCAGCAGCGCGGAGGCGATTCAGGAGATCGCGGCGTTTCTTAAAGTGGACGCCGGGGCCGAAGAAAAGCGCGTCGCCCGCCTGGCTTGCGCCGGCGGAACGCACGTGGCCCGCAATCGGGCGCGTTATTGGGGAGTCGAGACGTGCCGCGCGGCGGCGCTGGTTTCCGGAGGCGGCAAGGCCTGCGCGTGGGGATGCCTGGGGCTGGGCGATTGCGAACGCATCTGCGATTTCGACGCCATTCAAATGGACCCCCACGGCCTGCCCGTGGTCATCGAGGCGCGCTGTACCGCCTGCGGCGATTGCGTCGAAGTTTGTCCCAAGGACTTGTTTTCGATCCAGCCGGTGAGCTACCGGTTATGGGTGGCGTGCAGGAATCTGTTGCCGGGAGCCGAGGCGGAAGCGCGTTGCGAGGTCGCCTGCACCGCCTGCGGGCGTTGCGCGGCCGACGCGCCCGCGCTGATCCGGATTGAGAATAATCTCGCCGTCATTGACTATTCCAAGAATGGTCGCGCGACGAAAGCTCCGATCGAGCGTTGTCCGACCGGCGCCATCGTGTGGATCGACGAGAAAAAAGGACCCGTCAAGGGTATCGAGGCGAAAAAAATCACCCGCAGATCCGCTCTGCCTGTCGAGGAAGCGGATTTGCCGGTCATCGAGGGAGCAAGGCACACGTGAGTCATCCAGCGACGTTCAAATATCCCGGAGTCCGCGAAGCCATGGACGGCAACACCGCGGTCATTATGTGCGAGCGCGAATCGACCGACGCGGCCGGCGCCTATCCGATCACGCCTTCGACGCAAATGGGCGAGTATTGGGCCGAGGAATCGGCTAAAGGTCACGTCAACATCTCCGGACGGCCGCTGATCTTCATCGAGCCGGAAGGCGAACACGCCGCCGCGGGCGTGACCGCGGGCCTTTCCATGACCGGCTTGCGCGCCACCAATTTTTCCTCCGGCCAGGGCATCGCCTACATGCACGAATCGCTGTATGCGGCAGTCGGCAAGCGGCTCACTTATGTGCTCAACATGGGCTGCCGCGCCATGACCAAAGCGACGCTCAATGTCCACGCCGGCCACGACGACTATCACTGCATCGACGACGCGGGCTTTTTTCAACTGTTCGGCAAGAGCGCGCAGGAGGTCTGCGACCTGAATATCATCGCGCACAAAATCGCCGAGCTGTCGCTGACGCCCGGCATTTGCGCGCAGGATGGCTTCCTGACCACGCACCTGATCGAGTCGCTGGTGTTGCCCGAGCGCGAGCTGATCGCCGAATATCTGGGCCGTCCCGACGACATCATCGAGACGCCGACGCCGGCGCAGCGCGTTCTGTTCGGTCCGCGCCGGCGCCGGATTCCGGAATTGTGGACCGTCGACAATCCGGTGATGCTCGGCATCGTGCAGAACCAGGACGCCTACATGCAAAGTGTCGCCGCGCAGCGTCCGTTCTTTTTCGAGCATATCGCCGCGATCACGGATCACGCGATGGAGGATTTTTACACGCTGACAGGGCGCCGTTACGGCCGCGTCTCCACCTATCGCGTCGAGGACGCCGATTATCTCATCCTCGGGCAGGGCAGTATGCTGGTGACGGCCGAAGCGGTGGCCGACTATCTGCGCGAAACGCGCCGCATCAAGGCCGGAGTGGTGAACCTGACCATGTTCCGTCCGTTCCCCGGCGAATTGCTCGGCGCGATTCTCAAGGGCCGGAAAGGCGTCGCGGTGCTGGAGCGCGTCGATCAGCCTCTCGCCGAGGACTTGCCGTTGATTCGCGAGGTCCGCGCGGCGCTCGGGCGTTGTATGGAAAACGGCCGCTTCGCGAACGGCTCGGTTCCTTATCCCGACTACGCAAGTTATCGCAAACCGGAAGATATGCCCCCGCTGTATTCCGGCTCTTACGGCCTCGGCAGCCGCGATCTTCAGCCGGAAGGGCTGATCGGTGCAATCGAAAACATGGTTCCCGACGGAGGGAAGAAAAAATTCTTCTACCTGTCCATCGACTTTATTCACGACAAACCGTTCACCCCGAAACAGGAGCTGCATCAGATTCAGATCACCGACGGGTATCCGGCGATTCGCGACCTGGCCGTGCATGGCACCGAGAATCCGAACCTGATGCCGAAGGACAGCATCACCGTGCGATTTCATTCGGTGGGCGGATGGGGCGCCATCACCACCGGGAAAAATCTGGCGATGACGCTGTTCGATCTGCTGGGCTATCACATTAAAGCGAATCCGAAGTATGGCTCGGAAAAGAAAGGCCAGCCGACCACCTATTATCTTTCGGCCGCTCCGGAGCCGATCCGGGTCAACTGCGATTACATTTATGTCGACGTCGTGCTGTCGCCCGATCCGAACGTTTTTCAGCACTCCAATCCGCTGGGCGGCCTGAAAAAAGGAGGCGTGTTCATTCTTCAGAGCGCGTTTGAGAATCCCGAGGAGGTCTGGGCCAGCATTCCCGAGCGGTTTCAACGCATGATTGCCGACAACGGCATTCGGGTCTATTATCTGGACGCGTTCAAGGTCGCGCGCGAGGAAGCTACCGATCCGGAACTGCAATTCCGCATGCAGGGCATCGCGTTTCAGGGAGCCTTCTTCGCCGCCTCTCCGGTGATGGCGCAAGCCAGGCTCGGCGAGGCGCAGCTTTTCAAGGCCATCGAGTCGCAGCTCGAGCACAAGTTCGGCGCCAAGGGCGCGCGGGTGGTGGAGGATAATCTGCGGGTGGTGCGCCGCGGTTTCGACGAAGTGAGGGAGATCACCGACAAGAAAATTTCGTCCGCCGCCGCGCCGGCGCTGCGCAAATCGCCGGATCTGCCGGTGATGCTCAAGCAGGTTCCCGCAAGTTCCGCCCCGACCACCGACATTCATCGTTTTTGGGAACAGACCGGCAGTTTTTATCTCACCGGCAAGGGCAACGACAACCTGGCCGATCCGTTCATCGGCCTGAGTTTTATTCCTGCGGCGACGGGCGTGTTTCGCGACATGACCGGCGTGCGGTTCGAACATCCCCAATGGATCCCGGAAAACTGCACCGCCTGCGGATCCTGCTACACGGTGTGCCCGGACAGCGCCATCCCCGGGCTGGTGCATGCGCCGATTTCGATTCTGGAGACGGCGCATCAATCGGTGTTGGCTCGCGGCCATGCCGTCAAATATCTTCCGCGCGCCATCCGGACAGTAGAGCAAAAACTGCGCTCGCAGCTTTCCGCGGCGGGCGAACATCCCGATCCGCGCGCGCTGATGGAGGAAGCCATCGCCGCTACGCTCGCCGCGGCCAGGGACGGGGAGCGCAAGGAGCTCGAGCACGAGTTCCAATGGCTCCGCGAAGCGCTCGGCGATTTCAAATTCGCGGCCACGCAGCCGTACTGGTTCGTGCGCGAGAAAAAACAAAAGGGGAGCGGCGGGCTGCTTTCGATTACCGTCAATCCGTACGCCTGCAAAGGATGCATGGAGTGCGTGAAGGTATGCAACGACGACGCGCTGCGCCCGGTTTCGCAGTCCTCCGACAGTGTGATGCAGCTGCGCCGCAACTGGGATTTCTGGACCGCGCTGCCGACCACCGCGCCCGAGTTTATCCGCATTGAAGACCTGGACGAGCGGATCGGCGCGCTCGAAACGCTGCTGCTCGACAAGCGCAATTACCTGGGCATGGTCGGCGGCGACGGAGCGTGTCTGGGCTGCGGTGAAAAGACCGTGGTCCATTTGTTCGCCGCGACGGTGGAAGCGCTGATGCAGCCGCGCGTGAAGGCCCTGGTGGCGCGGCTGGACGATCTGATTTCACGGCTCGATCAGCATATCCGGTTGAAACTCGCCGGAACCATCGATTTGAGCCGCGGCGATCGCGTCGGGCACGCGCTCGACGAATTGAGGAGCACCGACGTCACCCTCGCCCGTCTTTCGGAAAAGCTGGACGAGCGCCACGCCGGTCCGACCATCGATGCCGAGTGGCTGCGCTGGTCGACGCAACTGCTCGAAAAGTTGAAGCATCTGCGCTGGCAGTATACCGAGGGAACCACGCGGAGCGGGCGCGCCAGCATGGGTATTCTCAACTCCACCGGCTGCACCTCGGTGTGGGGATCGACGTATCCGTTCAATCCGTATCCGTTCCCGTGGGCGAATCACCTGTTCCAGGACTCGCCGTCGGTCGCCATGGGTGTCTTCGAAGGGCATATGGCCAAAATGGCCGAAGGATTCAAGGCGATCCGCATGGCCGAGATCGAATTGAACGGCGGATACCGAAAAGAGAAACACGCCGATTTTTTCACTTACTTCGACTGGAAAAAATTCACCGACGACGAGCTGCGGCTGTGTCCGCCGGTGGTCGCCATCGGCGGCGACGGCGCGATGTACGACATCGGATTCCAGAATCTTTCGCGCATGATGATGTCGGGCAAGCCGATCAAGGTCCTGGTGCTCGATACGCAGGTGTATTCGAATACGGGCGGCCAGGCGTGCACCTCCGGATTCACCGGCCAGGTTTCGGACATGGCGCAGTTCGGCAAGGCCACCCAGGGCAAAGAAGAAGTGCGCAAGGAAATCGCGCTGGTCGGCATGGCCCATCGCACTACTTACGTCATGCAGGGCACCATCGCCAACGCGACGCATCTGATTGAAGGCTTCATTGAAGGATTGAACGCGCGGCGTCCGGCGTTGTTTAACATTTACAGCGCGTGCATGCCGGAGCACGGCATCGGCGATGACCTGGCCGAACATCAGAGCAAGCTGGCGGTCGAATCGCGCGCCTATCCGCTGCTGCGCTACAACCCCGATAAAGGCATTTTGCCCGAAGAATGTTTCGACATCGAGGGCAACCCGGCGGTCGAGGACGATTGGCCGAGCTATTCGCTCGCCTATGTCGACGAAGAGGGCAAACCGGAGCAGATCCAGGTTCCGCTGACGTTCGCCGATTTCGCCGTTACCGAAGCGCGTTTCCGCAAACAATTCCGCACCGTGCCGCGCGACGCCTGGAACGAAAACATGATCCCGCTTGCGGAGTATCTGAACCTGGACGATCGCGAAGGGAAATTCCCATTCATTTGGGCGGTGGACAAGAAGAACCGGCTGATCCGCGTGATTCCGGCCGAACCCATCGTTCGCGCCTGCGAGGACCGGCGGAATTTCTGGCGGATGTTGAAATCGCTCGCGGGCGTTCGTCCGGCGGTAGACACTTCCGCGATCGCCGAACGCGTTCGCGCCGAATTCGCGCAAACCCTGGCCGCGCGGCTGCTCGATATGGCCGGCGACGGCAAGCTCCCGATCGCCGCGGCCCCGGCCGTTGCGCAGCCCGCCGCCGTTCCCGTCGCCGTTCCCGCCGCGGCAACCGCCACTGCACCAGCCGCCGCCGTTCCGCCGGCTGCCCCGGCGCTGGCCGCGAGCGCCGATGGATACGTCGCGCCCTGGATCGATTCCTCGCAGTGCACGGCCTGTGACGAATGCACCACCATCAACCCGAAAATCTTCGCGTACGACGAACACCGGCACGCGTATATAAAGGCTGCCAAGGGCGGCCCGTATCGCGACCTGGTGCGCGCAGCCGAAAAATGCACGGCCCAGGTGATCCATCCGGGGACCCCGTTCGATTCCAAGGAGAAGGACCTGGACAAGCTGATCAAGAGGGCGGCAAAGTATCTCTGAGCATCTATGAGCTGGCTCAACGGCAGGAGTTTTTCGCAGGGCGTGCACGTCCCCGAGTTCAAACAGGCGACGTGTCATCTGCCCATCCGGCGTCTTCCGTTTGCGCCGGTGCTGATCGTCCCGCTTTCGCAGCATACCGGCGCGCCCGCCGTGTCGATCGTCCGCGAAGGCCAGGAGGTGGTGCGCGGCGAGCCCATCGCCAAAGCCGGCGGATTCGTTTCGGTGCCCATGCACGCGCCCGCCACAGGACGCGTCGAGCGCATCGCGCCGGCGCCCACCGCGCGCGGCGATCTTTCCACCGCGATTTATATCCGGCCGTATCCCGGCGCGAGCCAGGAGATCCTGTATGGCGCGCCGCAGGACATCGAGCGGATGACGCCGGATCAGATCATCGCTGCGATCCAGGAGACCGGGGTGGTCGGCCTGGGCGGCGCCGCCTTTCCCACGCACGTGAAGATGAAGCTGCCCGAAGGCAAGCGCGTCGATACGGTGATCGTCAACGGATGCGAGTGCGAGCCGTACCTCACCACCGACCATCGCGTGATGGTGGAGCAGCCGGCCGAGGTGCTGGCCGGTGCGCGTATCGCGATGAAGGCCATCGGCGCCGCGCGGGCAATCGTCGGCGTCGAAGACAACAAACCCGACGCGATCGAAGCGTTGCGCAAAGCCGCCGCTTCGTCCCCGAACATCACCGTCGCTTCGATCCCCACCAAGTATCCGCAGGGCGCGGAGAAAATTCTGATCCAGGTGCTGCTGGGGCGCCAGGTGCCTACGGGCGGCCTGCCGAGCGACGTCGGAGCCGCCGTATTCAACGTCGCCACGCTCGCCCAGATCGGCGATCTGCTGCCGCGCCATCAGGGACTGATCGAGCGGGTGGTCACCATCACCGGACCGGGCGTCGCCAAGCCGGGGAATTATCTCGCCGCTCTCGGCACGCCGTTGCGCTGGGCCCTGGAACAGGCGGGCTGCGAGCCGGACGTCGCGTCGGTGATCCTCGGCGGCCCGATGATGGGCCCCGCCGTCGGATCGCTGGACGTTCCGCTCACCAAGGGCGTCACCGGAGTGCTGGTTCTCACCTCGCGCGAGCTGGACGGGCGGCGCAAAATCTACGCGTGCATCAAATGCGCGGCGTGCGTCGAGGCCTGCCCCATGCATCTGAATCCCTCGCGCCTGGGCATGCTGGCGCGCAAGGAACGTTACGAGGAGATGGAGACCGCGTTTCACCTCAACGATTGTTTTGAATGCGGAAGCTGCAGCTACGTATGTCCGGCGAACATTCCGCTGGTGCAGTATTTCCGGCTGGCCAAGCAGATGAACCGGGCGCGAAAGTCAAACCTCGCCAAGGCGCTGCAATGAGAAAGGCGCTCCCATGAAGCCGGTGATCGAGCTGCGCACCTCGCCGCACCTGCACGTGCCCCGCTCGGTGCAGGCGATCATGCTCAACGTGGTGCTCGCGCTGCTGCCGATTTGCGCCTATTCGGTCTGGCTGTTCGGCCTGAGCGCGCTCGTGCTGCTGATCACTACTACCGCGGCCTGCGTCGCGACCGAATATTTTATCTGCAAAATATCGGGGAGCGAATCTTCGGTCGGCGATTTCAGCGTCGTGATCACCGGGCTGCTGCTGGGGCTGATCCTGCCGCCGGGATTTCCCCTGTGGATGGCCGCGGTGGGCGGATTCATCGCCGTCGCGCCCGGGAAAATGCTGTTCGGCGGCCTTGGATTCAACGTTTTCAATCCGGCGTTGGTGGCGCGCGCGTTTCTGCAAGCGGCGTTCCCGGTCGCGATCATGGGCTACACTCCGGCGCTCGCGCTACGCCGTTTTGCCGAGTTCATCCCGTCCAGCTTCGCCATGCCGCTGATCAAGGCCCCGCCCCTGGCTGCCTGGATCGCACAAACACGCGTCGATGCGTTCACCGGCGCGACGCCGCTCATGCTCGAGAAATTCGATCACGTGCACAGCGCCGTGTGGCCGCTGCTCATCGGGCAACGCGCCGGCTCTGCGGGAGAAACGCCCGCGCTGCTGATCCTGGTCTGCGGCGCTTATCTCATTTTTCGCCAGATGATGGACTGGCGCATTCCGGTGGCGATGCTCGCGACCGCGTTCCTGGCGAGCAGCGCGTTTTACCTGTCCGATCCGTCGCACAACCCGACGCCTTGGTTCATGCTGTTTTCGGGCGGAATGATGTTGGGCGCGATGTTCATGGCCACCGACCCGGTTTCTTCGCCGGTGACGCCGCTCGGCATCTGGATCTATGGCGCGCTGATCGGGCTAATCACGATCCTGATCCGGCTCAAGGGCGGACTGGCGGAAGGCGTCATGTACGCGATCCTGCTGGGCAACGCGGTATCGCCGCTGATCGACAACCTGACGCAGCCGCGAACTTACGGCGCTCGAAAAAAGGAGGCGGCCGGATGAGCCAGGGAACGCAAATGATGCGCCTGCTGGGTATTGTCTCGCTGCTGTGCGGCCTGCTGATCGTCGGCACCCAGCGCGGCACGCTCGCACGCATTCGCCACAATCAGGAAACCATCATGCGCGAGTCGGTGGCGCGCCTTCTGCCCGGAATCGAAAAGCAGATCATTTACGGGATTCAGCCGTCGGACGAGCTCACCATCCTGCCCAATGTCGAAGCCTCCGGGCCACGATTTTTCGCCGGGTACGACGCCTCGGGAAGATTTCTGGGCGTCGTCGTCGAAGCAAGCGAGCGCGGCTACGCCGACGTCATCTCCGCCATGTACTCCTATTCGCCGGAAACGCAAACCATCACCGGATTCCAGGTGATCGACATGAAAGAAACGCCGGGCCTGGGAAATAAAATTTCGAGCGACCCCGGATTCCTCGAAAATTTCAAGCAGCTCGACGCGACGCATCCCATCACCACGGTCACCCATGGCGCGAAAAAGAACCCGTGGGAGATCGACGCCATCTCCGGCGCCACCATTTCTTCGCGCGCGGTGGGCCGCATGCTTCAGAAAAGTGTTGCGGCGGTCGCGCCGGTGGTCCAGCGCAATCTGGGCCGGATTGAGCGAGGCCAATGATGAATCACGAGCCAACCGTTCCCTCTTGCCACCCAGGCGGCGCTGCCGTCTCGAACCCGTCGCCAACCGAGACCATGGTGGCTTTCACCACCGGTTTGTGGAAACAGAACCCGGTGTTCGTCATGGTGCTGGGGATGTGCCCGACGCTCGCCATCACCAACAGCGTGCGCAACGCCATCGCCATGGGCCTGGCGACGACGTTTGTCATGGCCTCTGCCAACGCGTTCATCTCGATGGTGCGGAAAATGGTGCCGAAGCAGGTCCGCATCGCGACCTATATTCTGATGATCGCGACCTCGGTCACCATCGTCGATTATCTGGTCAAGGCGATCAGCATCCCGGTGTATAAGGCGCTCGGACCTTTCATTCCGTTGATCGTGTCGAACTGCCTCACGCTCGAGCGGGCCGAGAGCTACGCCGGAAAAAATCCCATCGGAAAAAGCATTCTCGACGGCCTCGGAATGGGCTTCGGATTCACTTTCGCCCTCACCTGCCTGGGCACCGTCCGCGAGGTGCTCGGCGCCGGAACTTTTTTGGGATTCCCGCTGTTCGGAAAGAATTTCGAGCCCTGGGTGTTGTTTCTGCTCCCGCCCGGCGGATTCATCTCGCTCGCCATGTGGTTGCTGACGTTCACGTTCTGGCGGGAATGGAGCGAGAAGCGGAAGGCCGCTCGAACGGCCGCAGAGGCCGCGGAAGAGATTCCCGTTGAGGTGATCCTATGAACGAGTCTTTCTCCCACATTTTCATCGACGCTTTGCTGATCAATAATTTCGTGTTATGCGTGTTTCTCGGCATGTG
>Ga0187784_10004554_pt1 | contig 11212 bp, 9 predicted proteins | sample 1015_SJ02_MP15_2_FD_132964 | JGI IMG/M metagenome (GOLD analysis project Ga0187784, IMG submission 132964) | Tropical peat soil microbial communities from peatlands in Department of Meta, Colombia - 1015_SJ02_MP15_20_MG | ecosystem: Environmental > Terrestrial > Soil > Wetlands > Peat | place... | reverse complement strand
GAGCTGATCGAGCGTCGCGAAAACGGTCCACGCCGCCTCTTCGTAGGCCTCTTGCGTGGTCGCGAAACCGGCGCGGTAAACGCCGTTGCTGATATTCGGATAGACCAGCGCGTTGATACGGTCGATTTCTCCGCGCAAATCGGCCGGGTAATAATCGGTGTGCACGTCGGTAAACGCGTCGAACGCCGAGTTCAGCATGCGGATGATCTCGGAGGATTCGTTGTTGACGATGGTATGCCGTTTCTTGTCCCACAGTACGGGCACGGTCACGCGGCCGGTATAATGCGGGTCGGCGAGGAGATAGATCTCGGCCAGCGTGGACTTGCCGTTGGCGGTATCGAGCGTCGCACCCGGCCCGGTGCCGAATTTCCAGCCGGCGTCGCCCAGGAGCGGCTCGACCACGGCGACCGAGATGACGTTCTCCAGCTTCTTCAGCTTGCGGAAAATCAGGGTGCGGTGCGCCCACGGGCAGGCGGGCGAGACGTAGAGATGATAGCGCCCCGCTTCGGCAGGAAATCCGCCTTCGCCAGTCGGACCGGGGCTGCCATCGGCAGTGACGAAGTTGTGGTAGGCTGTCGGCGGACGAATGAAACGACCATCCTTGATGCGGGAATGATCGTCCTGTCGCCAAGCGCCTCGTTCGAGCAGGCCCATTGCCATGTCTGCTAAGCTCCAAATGGACTAACGGCCCTCGATGTAATCATTTCATCGCACCGGCGATAGGGCGCCGGTTTTCGCAGAAAGGCCAGCTACGGCCATTGGCTGGACCTCAGCCGGCCTAGATGCTAGAGCGCAATCGCTTCGAATTAAGGCGATTGACGCTCTGGCGTTTTGATTGAGCACGATCTTTTCGGGGAATCGGCTTCCACTTTTCCGGATCATGCCTTGGCGGCGGCACGATGGACGACATTTCATTCACCATCCTGCCCGAGACGCCGGACGACGCGCTCGCGATCGAGCGCTTGCACGAACGCATGTTCGGCCCCGGCCGCTATGCCAAAACCGCCTATCGGTTGCGCGAGCAGGTCCGGCACGGGTTGGACCTCTCGTTCACGGCGCGGATCGGCACGCTGCTCGTCGGCTCGGTGCGGCTTTCCCCGGTCCGCATCGGCGAAACAAAGGCGCTCTTGCTCGGTCCGCTGACGGTCGAGCCGGCCTTTCGCGAGCGCGGCGTCGGTCATGCCTTGATCGAACGCGCGCTCCAAGCGGCTCGCGCCGAGGGCCATCGGCTCGTGATCCTGGTGGGCGATGAGCCGTTTTACGGAAAATGCGGCTTCAAGCGCATTCCGCCCGGGCGTGCGAGCATGCCCGGGCCGGTCGACCCGGCGCGGCTCCTGGTCGCCGAGCTTGCCGACGGCGCCTTCGACGGCGTGTCGGGACCGGTCCGGCCCGATTAGGAATCGTGCGACGGCTCACCGCCCCTCACGTGCCCACGTGCCGGCGAGGCTGCCGAGCAGGAGCAACAGACCGAGCAGGCCGGCGAAGACCGGCAGCACGCCGATGCCGCGCACCACGCTGGCGTCGCGCATTTTCAGGCCGATCCAGTCGTCGCCCTTATAGGTGTCGCCGGAACGCACCGCGACGATGTGCGGCACATTGAGGCCGCCGCCGTCGTCGAGCCGGCGCGAATCGCCGCCGGATGCGTTGGTGAGCGGTGCCAGCACATCCGTCGTCGACGTCACCTCGGCATATTCGCGCGGGTTGGCGGGGCCGATATTAACGAGCGCGTTGAGCTTGCCGTCGGTCGCGCGCCACAGCCCTAGCTCGTTGGCGGCGACGCTCGATTGCCAAACGCCCGGTTCGGTCGGATCAAGTTTAAGCGTGCGCGTCACACCCGACGGCGAGGTCAAGGTTACGTCGGCGACTTGATCGGCCATGGTTTGCCGCCGCACCACGAGGTTATGCCCGCTCACGGCAAGCCGCAGCGCCTCCTCGTCGAGATCGGGTTCTTTCATCAGCCAGTGCGAGAGTCGGCGCAGCAGATCAAGATGCGGGCCGCCGGCTTCGAAGCCGCGCGCCCACAGCCAGATGTGGTCGGACAACAGCAGCGCCACGCGGCCTTCGCCTTCGTGCGATAGCACGAGCAACGGCTTTTCGTCCGGGCCCTGCATCACGGTCGTGCCGTTGGCGTTCCTGGTATCGACGAGGCGGAACCATTCGCTCCAATGCGGCGGGCTGCTGTCGGAGCCGTCGAGGCCGCGCGTCACCGGATGACGTTGGCCAAGCTCAGTCAGCGATGGGCGGAAGGCCTCCTCGGTGACGTTGCCGCTCGGCTCGGCCGGCAGGATGGCGTCGAGCGGGGTGCGCCAGATGCTGGTCGGGCTCGCATAGTCGGGTCCGGCGGCGACCAGCACCGCACCGCCGTCGCGCACGTAACGGGTGATGTTGTCGAAATAGATGATCGGCAGCACGCCCTGGCGAGCGTAACGGTCGAAGATGATGAGCTGAAATTCATCGATCTTTTGCTGGAACAGCTCGCGTGTCGGGAAGGCGATCAGTGACAATTCGTTGATCGGCGTGCCGTCCTGCTTCTCCGGCGGCCGCAAAATGGTGAAATGCACAAGATCGACCGACGCGTCGGATTTGAGGAGGTTGCGCCAAGTGCGTTCGCCGGCATGCGGCTCGCCGGATACCAGCAGCACGCGCAGCTTGTCGCGCACGCCGTCGATCATGACCACGGCGCGATTGTTGACCTCCGTCAGCTCGCGGTCGAGTGGTGCGGCCTCGATCTCAACGATATTCGGTCCGCCATGCGGGATCGGAACAGCGACGGATTGCGGGACGCCAACCGCAACCGCACGCGTGTCGACAACGTCGCCGTCGCGGCGCACCGTCACTTCGGCGGTTTTCTCGTTCGTGCCCTGATCCTCGACCCGATAGGTGATGGTCTGCGGCTGGCCGACAATGCCGAAGCGCGGCGCCGCGATCAGCGCGACGCGGCGGTCGCGTTCGTTCTTGTTTCCGGTGACGAGCGCGTGAACAGGGGCGGCGAAACCGAGCGCACTGACGTCAGCGGGTACGTCGTGGACCCGGCCGTCGGTGATCATGATGACGCCGGCGATGCGATCGGACGGCACGTCGGCGAGCGTCGAGCCGAGCGCCGCGAACAGCCGCGTGCCGTCGGTCTCGCCGTCCGCCTGGCCGGCCTCGACGACACGGACTTCGAGGCCGGGTATTTTGCTCAAGCGCTCGACCACCGCCGCGCGCGCAGCTTTGGTCTGCTGCGCCCGGTCGCCGAAATTCTGGCTCGGGCTCTTGTCGACCACGACGACCGCGACCGAGCTGAGCGGATCGCGATCCTCGCGCGTGAGCGATGGATTGACGAGCGCCAGCACGATCAGCGCCAGCGCCAAAGTACGGATCAACGCGCCGCGGCTGCGTGACAGGGCCAAAAGCAGCGCAAGGACGCACGCTGCGGCAATTGCCGCCCACAACACGTGAGCGCCGATCAGAGGAGCGAACGCAACACCGAGGTTCATGTTCAACACGCCATTGTTCGGACGTAACTTGCGCGCGAATAGCCCAGATCATCCATTGAGAACACGACCATCTTCTGCATTCCACGTATCGCCGGATGGTGCTGTCAGGTCGGTGCCGGGCAAAATCGTGACCGTGCCGGCCATACAGCCCCACGGATCGCGTTTCTGCGCGGCGACCTCGGAATACTGGGGTTGATTCGAGGGATGAAAAGTTGCTTGGCGTTCGGCCAATTCTGCCGCCTTGGAGCGCCAAACGAACTTAAACCACGAGCACAATGGAAGGGTAAATTTCATATCACTTCCTATTGCCCCAAACGTTCAATCAGCGCCGGCACGTGCACCTGATCCGCCTTGTAGTTGCCAGTGAGCGTGTACATGACGATGTTGACGCCGGCGCGGAAGGCGAGCTCACGCTGGCGCGGCTCGCCGTCGAGCATCGGCAACAGCGGCTGGCCATCGGACCGCGTCGCCCAGGCGCCGGCAAAGTCGTTCGACGTGATGATGATCGAGGACACGCCGTCGCCGCCGCGCGCGGGCCGGCCCGACGCCTCCTCGTCGTCGTCGCTCGCCGACGGCAAGGCCTCGACCCACAGCTGGCCGCTATCGAAGCGTCCGGGAAAGTCGCGCAACAAATAGAACGTCTTGGTCAAGACGTGATCGCGCGGTACCGGTTCGAGTTCCGGAATATCCAGCGAGGCCAGGATTTTGCGCAATTCGAGCATGCCCAAACTGCGGGTTTCGCCGCCCGGGCCGGGCGGCGCCACGACGGCGTCGCGGGTATCGAATAAAACGGTACCGCCGTCTTTCATGTAAGTGTCGATGCGCTTGAGCGCCGCGTCGGACGGTCGCTGTGCGCCCGGCACGATCGGCCAATAGATCAGTGGATAGAAGGCAAGCTCGTCGCGGCCGATGTCCAGCCCGATCGGATCGCCGGGTTCGAGCGCGGTACGCTGGGCGAGGAACAAAGTCAGACCGGCAAGGCCAGCCTTGCTGATCGCGTCGACGTCGGCATTGCCGGTGACGACATAGGCGAGCTTGGTTTGGAGGGCCGACTGCGGCACGTCCGGATTAGGCATCTCTTGCTGCGCGCTGGCGTGAGCGAGCGTAAGCACGAGCGGTGCGATGACGATCGCTGCCGCCGTTGCCGCGCGCGGGACGCGCGGTATCAGCCGTTGGATGCCGCCGCCGAGGAGGAGCACGACGATGGTATCGAGCAAAAGCAGCGCCAGGGCGGCGAGGAAAATCGGTCCGCGCAGATCGTGCGGCTCACTGGTGCGGTAGACGTCACGGCGTACGTTGCCGAGCGGCGAAAAATCGAGCGGCGCAAGGCGATCGGCGACGGCAAGCGTGTTGACGGCAAGCAAACTTTCCGGCGGCCCATATAATCCCGGCGGATGCTCGGCCGTGGCGCTGCCGAAAAAATCCGCCGGCACCGGCCGGGCCGTGGCGGGCGGCGCGATGAAGCTGCCGAAGCCGTCGAGCACGTGGCTCGGCGGCACTAGGTCGTGCGCGTTCTTGCTTTGCGTCGTGCCGGCATCGGCACCGGTCGCGGTGCCGGCCAGCGCGACAATGCGCTTGAGCATTTCAACGAACGCGCCCGACAGCGGCAGATCAGACCATCGTGTGTCGCCGGTGACGTGGAACAGCACGATCAATCCCTTGCCGCGGCGCGCGGCAGTGACGAGTGGCGTGCCGTCGGCGAGCGTCGCCCAGGTGTTCTCGCTTAGCGTCGCGTCGGGTTCCGCGAGCACCTGGCGGGCAACGGTCACGTCGGTCGGCACCGGCATGCCGTTGAATGGGCTCTCGCGGGAAAACGCGGCGAGCGGCTGTGGCTTGTCCCAGCTCAGGCTGCCGCCGAGGATGCGGCCGCCGCGCCGCAGCTTTACCGGGACGAGATCGTCGTCGGAGGCGGCAAGCCGCGGACCCGCGAACCGCACCAAGACGCCGCCGCCCTCGATCCAATGTGCGAGCCGATCATGGGCGTCACCGACATTGCCGACATCGGTCAAGATCAGCATCGGCAGATTCTGGTCGAGAAAATGCGCAACGGCGTCGGCCGGCGATTCGCCTTGCGTAAGGCGCACATCGGCGAATGGCGCGAGCGCGCGCTCGACGTAATAGCTTGACGACAACAGCGGCTCAGCGACGTCGGCGCTGGCGCCGGAAACGATGCCGACGGTGCGTCGCCGCCAGCGCTTGTCGAGAAGTTGCACCGCGCCGGCGGAACGCTCGCCGGAAATCTCCAGGCGCGCGATGTCGTTGCGGATTTCGACCGGCAGATCGAGGGCGGCCTCGCTCTCACGATTCTCGGCCTTGAACGCGAACGACGCTTCGCCGAGCGGCAGCCCCTTGAGGTCGAGCGCGCGCACCGTGCCGGTCTCGGTCGAGCCAACGGTTGCACGCAGCACCTTGACGGTCAGTGCGCCAGCGGCATTCTCGGCCGCGGTCAGGGCGCGCGCGCCGGCAACGCCGCCGGCAACGATCGTGATCGGATGCTGGCCGATCGTCTGCGCCAAGCCGTTCACGAATTCGGCGCCGCGGCCGAGATCGGCGGCGTCCGACAGCCACACCAGCTCGGCATCTTGAGTATCGAAGAGGAATCGCGACAGCGCGGGCAGCGCTTCGCCGCGGTCGATCGTGTGCGGCACGGGCCTTAGCTGGTGCAGCTGGACGCGCGCTGAGCCGGCGGTCTGCAGCGAAATATCGCGCGGCCCCTCGGAAAGCGGAATGAGCGCCACGGCGCGGCGATCGTCCTCGGCGCGGGCGATGATGCCGTCGGCGGTTCGCACGCGCGTGTCCCACGTGGCGGCGGCCGCCCAATCATCGTCGATCAGGATTGCGACCGGCGTCCGCGTTCTGCTCGTCGCCAGCGGCGGATGCCACAGCGGGCCGGCGGCGGCGATGATGACGAGCGCGGCGAGCGCAAGCCGCAGCAGCGTGAGCCACCACGGCGTGCGGGCGGGAGTCTCCTCTTTGGGCGCGATCTCGAGGAGAAGCCGCGTCGGCGGAAAGTCGATGCGGCGTGGCCGCGGCGGAATCAATCGCAACAGCCACCACAGCACCGGCAGCGTCAACAGGCCGACAAGAACCACGGGTTCGGCGAAGCCGAGCGGTAATGCGCCGATCATGTCGGCACCCTGAATATCGGCTCTTTAGACTCGGGCATTCCCGACACGTCCGACCCATGCATGCGCGTTTCGCTCTGCGCAGTGCCGGCGCCGATGCGGGTGTGCAGCGCGAGGAGGAGTTCGCTCGCCGGACGGTCGGTACGATGGATTGTAAAGCTAATGCCGAGCCGGTCGGTCTCGCTGCGAATCTCGGCGCGGTGACGCGCAACGCGCGCGGCGTAATCCGCGCGCCAGGCTTCGGCGCGGCCGGCGGTGATGTGGCCGCCGTCCTCGGGCTCGACAAATTCGATGCGGCCCCAATAGGGGAAAGTCTCCTCGGCGGGATCGACGATCTGCACGACATGGCCGTGCGCGCCGCTGCCGGAAAGTTGCGTGAGCGTGCGGCGTATTTCGCCGATCTCGCTCCACAAATCGGACAGCAGCACGACCTCGGCGAGCGGGGAGGGTGCAAAATTCGGCGGCAGGCTCGCCCGCACGTTGCGATCGTGCACAATAGCCTGCGCGATGAGGTCGATGACATTGCGGCTGCCGGTCGGGCGCGTCAGTCCGGGAATACCGACGCGCTCGCCGCCTTCAACCAATGCTTCGGCGAGCGCCAGCGCCACGACCAGCGTGCGGTACAGCTTGGTGTCACGAACCAGCGGCGAGGCAAATTGCATGGACGGCGATCGGTCGGGCCAAATCCACACCGTGTGTGCGGCCTCCCATTCCTGCTCGCGCACATAAAGGTGGTCGTCGCGCGCCGAGCGCCGCCAATCGACACGCGCGGCCGGCTCGCCGGAGACAAAGCGGCGGTATTGCCAAAAATTCTCGCCCGGGCCGGCGCGACGGCGGCCGTGCAGACCGTGAATCACAGTCGCCGCCACCCGCCGCGCTTCCAGGATCAAGCGCGGCATGCCGGCGGCAAGCGTCCGGCCGGCGCCGACCGCGCGGGTAACCGCTAAGCCATCCTGATATGTGTGCTGATAAGTGTGCTTGGGCTCGACCGTCATCCGCCTATCCGATCCGGGCCTTGAGCCGCCCGATCACCGCTTCGATGCTCTCGCCCTCCGCACGCGCGGTGAAGGTAAGAGCCATGCGGTGCTTGAGGACCGGCTCGGCAAGATCGATGACGTCGTCGATTGAGGGCGCGAGGCGGCCGTCGAGCAGCGCGCGGGCGCGCACCGCAAGCATGAGAGACTGGCTCGCGCGCGGGCTTGGTCCCCAGGCGATCAATTTTGCGGCTTCGCCGCCTTCCGGCCCGGGACGCGCCGAGCGTACCAGCGCGAGGATGGCCTCGACGACGGACTCGCCGACCGGCAGCCGCCGCACCAAGCGCTGCGCGGCCATCAGGTCCTCGGCAGTCATAGCCGCCTGCGGCCGGGTTTCCTCGGCGCCCGTCGTCTCAAAGAGAATCCTCCGTTCGGCGTCGCGGTCCGGATAGCCGACGCCGATTTCCATCAAGAAGCGATCGAGCTGAGCCTCTGGCAGCGGATAGGTGCCTTCCTGTTCGAGCGGATTTTGGGTGGCGAGCACGTGGAAGGGCTTGGGCAGGTCGTGGCGGGCGCCGGCGACAGTAACGTGCTGTTCCTGCATCGCCTGCAACAGCGCCGACTGGGTGCGCGGACTGGCGCGGTTGATCTCGTCGGCCATCAAGAGCTGGGCAAAGACCGGGCCGGAGATGAAGCGGAAATTGCGCTTGCCGGTCTGGCTTTCCTCCAAGACCTCGGTGCCCAGAATATCGGACGGCATCAAGTCGGGCGTGAACTGGATCCGCCGCGCGTCAAGCCCGAGCACGGTACCCATCGTGTCCACGAGCTTGGTCTTGGCGAGACCGGGCACGCCGAGGAGCAGCGCATGACCGCCGGACAGGATGGTGATGAGGGCCTGTTCGACGACCTTATCCTGGCCGAATATGACCGTGCCGATCGCAGCCTTGGCCGTGCGGACGTGATCCGCGGTCGTTTCAGCTGAGCGCACGATCATGTCTTCGAGCTTTTCGAGCCCATCTCCGCCAGCGAGAGGCATGGCTAACTCCTTGTTTCGGGTCAGATCCGCATCATATGCACGAATCTCTGGCAGCGAACCTGCACGCCTATTAGGCAACCACCATGCAATATATACGCCAGCTGCCTCGGAAGCAGATTTTGCGCTGATTCTTCATTCATAGGAAACACGACTGGAAACACAGCTTGGGTTTGGCACCGCTCGGATGCAGATTGGCAATCTCGAACTCGCGAATGATTGCGCCCCCAGACTCATGTCCGATGTAGATTCTAGGCAAACCATGGCGAAGGAAGGGCAATCCGGCTTGGAGGCCATCACGGGCGCGCTAAGTCGCACCGGTAAAGACCTGCCGCCGGTGGAACTGTGGAACCCGCCGTTCTGCGGCGATCTCGACATGCGTATCGCCGCCGACGGGACCTGGTTCTATCTCAAGACGCCGATCGGCCGGCCGGCGCTGGTCAAGCTGTTCGCCTCGGTACTTAAGCGCGAGGGCGAGAAATATTTCCTGGTTACGCCGGTCGAGAAGTGCGGCATCCGCGTCGACGATGCGCCGTTTTTGGCGGTCGAGCTGAATATCGAAGACGGTGAACACGGCCAAGTGCTCAACTTCCGCACCAATGTCGACGATTGGGTCGCCTGCGGGCCGCAGCACGCGTTGCGCTTCGTGCCGGAAGCCGGTACCGGCGGGCTGAAACCTTATCTTCACGTCCGCCGCGATTTGTGGGCGAAAGTGACGCGCACTCTGTTCTTCGATCTCGTCGAACTCGGCGAGGAGCGCGAAATCGCCGGCACGACCATGTTCGGCGTGTCGTCGATGGGGACGTTTTTTGCCATGGCGCCGGCCGACCAGATAAGGGAATTTGCGTGAGCGGGGATTTCGCTTGAACGACATTGGCGCAAGACAGCGGCCGGCGACGGCGAGCTTCTTCGATCGCGCCCGGGTGCGGCTCACGCTCGAAGTGCCGCCGGCGCTGACCGACCCAACGGCCGCCGGCGCGCGCGGCGATCTCGACCTCAATCCAGACCTCTGGCAACGGGCCGGCGTCAAAGCCACCAAACCCGCTGCCGTACTCGTTCCGGTGATCGATCGGAGCGAGCCGACGGTGCTGTTGACCTTGCGCACTGCGGAACTCGCCAGTCATGCCGGGCAGGTGGCCTTTCCCGGCGGCAAGATCGATCCCGGCGACCAGAGTCCGGCTGCTGCGGCGCTGCGCGAGGCCAAGGAGGAGACCGGTCTCGCCCCCAGCCTCGTCGAACCGATCGGCTATCTCGATCTGTACCTGACTTTTTCCGGGTTTCGCATTTTGCCGACGGTGGCGCGCGTCATGCCGGACTTTACGCTCGTGCTTAATCCACGCGAGGTGACCGAGACATTTGAAGTACCGCTTGCGTTCCTGATGATGCCGGAAAATCACCAGCGCAAGACCCGCGACTGGAACGGGATCGCACGCGAATATTACGCGATTGCCTTCGAGAATCGCTACATTTGGGGCATCACCGCGGGGATCTTGCGAAACCTCTACGAACGAGTTTGCGCCGGATGATCAGGCCTTTCTTCACCGAGATCGGGCTATTTCTAACGCCTTTCGTGCTCTATGCCGCATTCCTGCTGGCGACGCGCGCCGGTGTGCTGCAATCGTCGGCATGGACAGTGCGGCGCCTGGTGGGGCTGGTGATCGTATCGCTCGTGCTGGTCATCGGCAGTTTCGTGGTGCTGGCGAAATTTTCAGGCGCGCCGCCGGGCTCGACCTATGTGCCGGCGCATATCGAGGACGGCAAATTCGTGCCGGGAGCCACGCGGTGACGGAAAATGCGCAGCTCGGCGCCACGGCCTGGTTGACCCAAGGCGAGCTCGCACGCCTCCTCGCGCTGCTCGACCGCGACGGCGAACAGGCGCGCGTGGTCGGCGGCGCGGTCCGCAATGCGCTGTTGCGGCTTGCGGTCGACGAGATCGACGTCGCGACGACGGCCGTGCCGGGCGAGGTCATGCACCGCGTCGAAGCGGCGGGCTGGAAAGCCATTCCTACCGGCATCGAGCACGGCACCATCACCGTGGTCATCGACGGCAAACCGTTCGAAGTCACGACGCTGCGGCAGGACGTCGAAACCTACGGCCGCAAGGCAAAAGTCGTGTTCGGCCGCGATTGGGCGGCCGACGCCGAGCGGCGCGATTTTACCATCAACGCGCTCTCCGCTGCGGCCGACGGTACAGTTTACGACTACGTCGGCGGTATTGCCGATATCGCGGCGCGCCGCGTGCGCTTCATCGGCAAGCCGCAACAGCGGATTGCCGAAGACTATCTGCGCATCCTGCGCTTCTTTCGTTTTCACGCCTGGTACGGCGCGGGCGCTCCCGACGCCGCCGGATTGCATGCCTGCATCGGCGCGCGCACCGGGCTCGATATGCTGTCGCGCGAACGGGTGCGCATGGAATTGCTGAAGCTTCTGCTCGCGCCGCACGCGACGGCAGCGCTTGCGGTCATGACGGAGGCGGGGCTTCTGGGCGCCGTGCTCGGCGGTGTGCCGCAGCTTGCCAGCTTCGAGAACATGGTGAAAGTCGAGGCGGCGGCAGGCGTCACAGCCGATGCGGTGCGGCGGCTCGGCGCGCTTTCAGTCTTC
>Ga0187784_10004553_pt1 | contig 11215 bp, 11 predicted proteins | sample 1015_SJ02_MP15_2_FD_132964 | JGI IMG/M metagenome (GOLD analysis project Ga0187784, IMG submission 132964) | Tropical peat soil microbial communities from peatlands in Department of Meta, Colombia - 1015_SJ02_MP15_20_MG | ecosystem: Environmental > Terrestrial > Soil > Wetlands > Peat | place... | reverse complement strand
GGTCCTGAGGTCGACCGTGCCGTTGGGACAGTTCAGGAGATCAAGGTCCCGGTCGAGGTCCTCGGGCCGCACTGGAATGCCGCCTTCCGACCGCGCAAGGGAAACCATCGCCGAGAGTCCACGGTTCTGGCTCGATGCGATGACGTGCTTCAATAGCTCGCGCCGCTCGGAACCTTCCAGAAGCGCGACGCCCTGCAGCATCGCGTCGACCACTGTCTTGGCGCGCCGGATGGTTTCGCCGGTGTTGTCGAGCTGCCAGCGCGTCTTGTCCCAAACGAGCCATCGATCCCACTGGTGGCAATAGCGAAGATCCTGACCATGGACCGCAACCAGCCGCCGAGCATTGCCCAGCTCTGTCCGTGGAAACTTCGCTGGACTGAGTTTCTGATGGCCGCTGTTTCTTGATTCCTTCATCGCTACAACCCCTGCTTCCGAGCTTTGCGATTCTTCTTCCCAAACCGCGCGTCAGGCCACCGACGTCTCGTGGCCCGGTTAAACGTCGTCTCGCCTCGACGCTGTTCGAGTGCTCGCGATTCTTCTGCAGGGATGAAGCGGCCGCCATGGGCGAGCGATGCCGGCGGTCGCCAAGTAGCGATGCAGAAACAATCGGCACAGAGAGGCTCGAGTCGCTCGGGCCGCTGACCGGTCAAAGTGTCCAGGTCGGGACTCTTGATCAGTAGCTTGGATGCGCGTTTCGGGCATCGTCGGCATCGCGGCTGAGCGTCAAAGAACGATGTCTCGATCTCACGCCATTCAGCGCTCCGCAGGTAGGCTTTTAAGCCGGTGTGCCCGAGGATTGCGAGCGATCGACTGAGAACCCGCTCGTCGAGACGGTGGTACTGCGATGGTCGATGTGGCTTCATTGTGACTCCAATGCGGCGGAAGACATATCACACACCGAGCCCCGATTGTTTCGAGACCGTGCATCTTTCCGCCTGCTGCTTCGTGAGCCAGGCCGCTCCAGCACACCATTTGCACGACTGGGCCGGCTTCTCCGGCGGGCAAACCGGACACGGCATCTTTGGCTGAGCGTTTCTGACTTGGTCCAAGAGGGTGTCAATCCGATGACTCATGTCCTTTGGCAAGTGTTTTCCGGCGGGGCTGTCGAGCAGCTTTTCCAGGGCGATGTTGGCGTCTCGCAACGAACGAATGAGCGGCCCAAACCCCGAGATCGCATCCGCGAAAACCTGTCGCAGAGCCGGAGGAACTGGCCGGCCCTCAAGATCAAGAGCGCCTTCCGGCGGATCGATTGTTTGCTCGGCTGCGTGTAGTGACATCCTGCCTTCCTTGACGGCGTCGAAGACTTCTGGCGGAGCCTGAGCCTTCACGCGTTTGGCACGTTCGGTGCCTCTTTGCGATGCTCCGACGCTCTTAGCCGCCCTTGCTGTTGATGCGCCGTTTCCCGATGTCTTCCCGACTCCGCCAGTTGGCGGACTCGGGGACGGCGGACCCGCACCTTGCTTCAAATTGCTTAGCGATTGCTCTTGAGCCACGCTCTCGTACAGTGGCACCAGGTCGGCAGCGACCGCGGCGCGTTGGCTCGGGTCGAGGTGGCGTCGCCCGTCGAGATTCTTCGACATCACATAGTCGACTACGCTGCAGGGCTCGCCGTTGGGCTTCTTGCCGTTCCACTCCTTGAACTTCGGCTCAAAACCGAGCTTCTCGCACGCTTCGAGCCGGTGCCGCCCGTCGATGATCAGGCCTTGGTAAGTTTCGACAGGATCGGTGAGGCCGCCGTCTTTGCGGACGATTTCGACGAATTTATCGAAGTCCGCTGGCTTCATCGGCGGCAGAGCCAAGCAGGCGGGGTGAAATTTGTACTTTGTCTCTGTCATCGGATGGGTCCTTTCGAGTCGGCGCGGCGAGGCCGAGCTGTCGACCGGGAATGAGCGCGAAATCGCAAGCGACCAAGCGCCGGGCTCGGGCGAAGAACGCGCGCTCGAGAGCGTGATTTTCTGGCGGCAAGAGAAGGCCGCCGAGGAGACGGCGCAGACCCTATTGCCCACGGGCATGAGGGTCGCGCATCTGGACTTTTGTCGTGTCGGTGCTTATCGTGCATTGCATCGAGCGCCTTGGGAAATCGCTGGCGGCGGCCCCAAGGCGTGTTCGTTTATTGGGGATGGCTCCCGTTCGGTGGAGCGGATGACTCGGCCGGCTCGCGCATCCAATACGCGATGAAATCGGCCCCGAGAATTGCGGACCGGCCGTGTTTGGAAACGACCCGAAGGCCGCCCGCTCTGGCCATTCGGAGTGCCTTGTCGCCGAGGCCGGTGGTCCGCTTGAAAACTGGCAAAAAGTACAGCCGCTCGGGATGCACCGCTTCGTAGCGCAGAGTCGTGCTAAGCACTTTTGCCCGCCCCCTTTAGCGACTTACGTTTGAGGCCTCGGCGCGCTCGCTCTGCGTCTTTGGCTGCGGCGATCATCCGATCCACCGCGTCGAGAAGCTGGTGCGCGGCCCGCTTTTGCTTGCTGGGCTTGTCACTCGTTGCAGTTGGCATGCGGCGACTGTTGCAAATCGCCGCGTCGCGTGTGTGCAGCGCAAATAGAAAATTACCCAAAAACGAAAAACCCCCGAGAAAATCGGGGGTTTGTTGCCGGGTCGCGCAAATACAAGGCTATAGTCGGCGCCTGGGTTCTCCGCGTTCCTCCTTCTTCGTGCGAATCTCGAATTGGACTCGCTGTCGCTCACTTTCGGCGTCGGCCAGGATCTCAGTATCCATCGCCTCAAACTGCCGAGTGTGCTGGGCAGCCCAATGCGCCATCCAGTCGCCCGAGTGGATCAACAGCCGCTGGCCTTTTGGCTTGCGCGTCCGAATCTCGGGATGCTTCTTGAGGAAGCGCGTCAATCCTCCAGCCGTCTTAATCCCGTGCTCGCCGACAAATTCCTTTGCTGGACGGAACGCGCTCTCATCTTCTGCCGCGCCCTGGGAGCCCGCGGCGAATGCCGCCAGCAGTGAATTAACGGCATCGATTACCGGTTGCCGGGTGAAGCCGAAGTTGGTGCTGCGCAGAATCGCAGTGGTTCCAGGGTCCTCGGCTGATTCATCGGCGGCTCTCCACAGCCAATAGCAACCCTCGGTTTCGGCGGCGCGGCACTCGACGAGCACGCCGTCACACACCCCGCGCCACTCCTTGCAGGCGTCGATCACCGGAGTCGGAAGCGTGTCGGCATCGATGACGGCCGCCAGCTTCCTAAAAATCCTCTCAAGCTCTGGCACCAACTCGGGAACGGCGGCAATCGATGAATCGGAGAGAAACCGCTTAAGAGTTGATCGGCCGTCTGGCGGTCCTGCCTCTCCCTCGGGTTCTCCGCACACTCGTTCAAGCTGATCGGCGACGTTCAATCGCGCTTCTTGGTATCGAGATTGTGGGCCACAACGCTCGGTGACCAGGAAGGCACGTCGGCGAAATTCGGCCTCCCAGTCTGACACTGATCGAATGGCGTCCACAAAGGCGCGAAGCTCCACGCTCAGCAGTTCGAGCCTGGAGTCATTAAGCACTTGGAGCAATCGAGATGCGGAGCGTTGCAGGCGGCCGAGCGCGGCCGGTTCGGCGACGCGCAGCAATGCCTGCCGATCGGCTGACATTGAGGAGGTTCCTTTGTTCTCGCCTGGCCGGTCCGGGCGGGTCGCGGAGACAAGGAGAAGCCGCGTCCTCGCGCCCGGCCCGCAAGCCGCCGCTGTTGCAACAACGGCAGCGACCAGACAGTCTCAATTCTAGCAGAGCGGACCCTACGTCAATGTGACGGAGGGTCGTTCCAGTTCTACGGCGGATCACGGTATCGGAGGTGTCGCCGATACAGATCGAGCCGCCGAGACGCCTCCGCCGATTCGCTCGCCGGGCAGCGCTCGAGACAAATCTTTTGGTACATGACTGCCTGCTCGAACTGGAGCGCCTGAGCGTAGCTCGCGGCCACCGTGGCCCACGCTCGGTGTGTCATCTGTCCGGCAAAGACGTCGATCATTCTGTCGGAGAGCGCAACCGCGCGTGCTCCATCGCGAAATTGGTCGTCGGGACACGTGGCCAAGAGCCATGCCAAGCCGTTCAACGCTTCGATGTCACTGGGACTCACCGCAAGGACGCGTTCGTACAGGGAAATCGCAGTCGCGAATTGCCGATCCCGGACCTGCTGGAGCGCCACTTCTGACATGCTGGGACTTGTGGGCGCAGTACTCGCCATCGCCGATGACATAGGGGGCGAACTATGCCGATCCAATCCGTCGATCGAGTCGCGCGATGTGCGCGTTGCCCGCACGGGCTCCTCACGTCGTGCCACAGCCGCCGTAGTACCTTGCCGAGAGGCGGGTTGAGCGCTGCTTCCAGTGCTGACTCCTGCCGCCTGTCGGGCTTGAGTTGAAATCCGTGCGCGCGGCAGTGTCGTAGCAATCGCCGACAAGATGCCGACGCAGGCGAGAGCAACCAGAGCGCAGCCCAGCGATTCAGGAAGTCCTCTCTCATCAACGAAAACCAAGTCGATCGCATGGCGGCCGACTTCGTATCGCTGAGTTACCCTCGCGATTACATCACTGTTGATGTTGGCTCCTCGAAGGAGCACCGGAATCCTTTCCTTCGCGTCCGCGACGACTAGGGCCTTCTCCTCATCGAGAAAGTGGTTGAGCAGCTCCTGCGCGACACTGACGTCTCCGGCCGCCAGCCAAGCAAATCGCCCCTGGAGTTGCGGCGGAATCGTGTAGTGCGAAACCTTCTCGCTCAGAGTTTCTTGAACTCGTGAGACGATCTCATTGAGGGGGCAGTGTGTTCCCACTACGAGGCGAGTGCTCGACGACGGCCCGTGGATTGTCCAGAGCGTGCGAACCATGTCGTATTTGACTGAAAGCGGCATCCCCGGGGGCAGCAGGGCATACAATCGTTCCGCAACGGTTCCGCTCATTTTTGTCGAGCGGGATCGCCACTTAGGAATCGCTGTCTCGGCGTACTCCCGCGCGCGCCTCCCGTACCGTTTCGCGTATTCATCGAGGACCGCTGTCAGCTCTTCCGGCTTAAGCGAAAAGAAGTAGCGCTTGACGTCGACGTCCGTCCCGCCGACAAACTGCGAAAGGGCCCGAGCCTCTGCGATGTGCTTCTTGGCGGCCTCGTACGCAGGCGAGTATCGTTTCCGCTCCTGCCGCCTACGCTGTCGATAGCGATGTGCCAACTTTCGGCCCTTGTCGAGCAGTGGCCAATTTCAGATTTGGCGCCGCACGAACATCGACCAAAGTGTCCTCACCAGAGGCTGCCGCCCCGCCCCGGCGCCGTAACGCGCACTGATCTTCACGGTGACATCGCCACAGTCGACCGTGCGGTCTACGGCCATGTGACTTCCAAGAGCAGAAATCTCCCTGCCGCGCCGGTCCAAATCGGCGACGATGGCTGCGACGCCCTCGATTGCATCGTCGCTCGTTTGCGCACAACCCCTACACTTTTCCCGGAAATCCGATGCGACGGATTGTGCATCAACACCGTCATGTAGCTTCACGACAATCATCGGAATGCGGCGATCGCCCAGCTGCTCAGCAATGCGATGGTCAACGGGACCAGAACAGCGAGGACACAGCCAGAGCCTCCAGTTTGCGTTTTGCTCAGTTTTCCGACCTTGGCGGCAGCGCTTGTTCCCATCAACACTTCGGTTCGCCCAAGACTGCTGTCTTGCGTATGGGCGACGGTTACTGCGGAACCCGTTGCAGCAATTTCCCTGGTGTTCTGTGAGAGCGTGCCGAGGGTGTTGCCGAGTGCCTGGATGTCAAGGGCCGCTTCTTGAGCCTTTTGGTTGAGCGCGATGTGCCCTTCGGCATATTTCATTAACAGTTCGCGACGCTGATCTTCCGTCAAGCCTTCGAGGTTGAGTTGCTTGGATGGCCCGAGTTGGAGCGTGTTAGGAGGAGGTGCATCGGCCGGATGGGAGAGTTCGCGGGATTGGCCCTGTTGGTCTGAACTCGGGCTATTGCTGCCATTCTGCGATGACATCTCGGCGCCTCTTCAGAGCGGAAATGACAAGGCGGCAAACCACAAGCGTGCCCTTGGGCCGGGATGAATGCAAGACAATTCCAACAATGACGGAGGGCTCTGCCAAAACGCACAGCATCACGTCTGCGCCGTCGGCTTTGGCGGATGGCTCAGCACTCATTCTGGCGACCGGGCCGCGGGGGCGGGGCAGATTCAGAAGCCTGGGCGTGCCATCCGCAGGTTTGGCGACAGCCATGCCGATTAGCGCGGCCTCTTGTAATACTCAGGCGGTAGTTTGTCCGCCATCTCGGCCGCCCAGTCTGGCAAATCAGATTCAGTGAGCACGCGCGCACCGAGCCCGTTGAGCAATCGCGTTGCGTCGTCGTATAGGCGGTCTGGGTCTCTTCCGTTGCGAGCGGCCAATGTCGCTTTGGGCGGCAGCACCGACACGCCGAGCGGGAGGTCTGGGGTTTCGCGCTTGACGTCTTCGATCAACCACGCCGTGCTGGTGATTTCTTTGTCGAGGTGCCGAGTATCGGGAACCTCGAAGGAAATGCCCTGGGCCGCGTAGAAGGGGCGTCCGTTGCCTACTGTGACGTCGAAGCCATATGCGAGATGCTTGCCCTTCAGCTCATACGAACTGTCTTTGAGCAGCGCCTGGCCGCTTGTTCCAAGCCGAGCGACGAGTTTTTCCCTGATCTGGCCTTTCACAATTCGCACCGCATCGGATTTGCCGCGGTACGCCTGTTTCTCCGGGGAGCGATCAAGCAGGTAGCGCCGGGACGCGTCAAAAAGGGCTTGCTCGGGTTCGAGGGTGGTAAATCGTGGCTCGGTCAACTGCACCGAACCCGTCCATTGACTGGCCAGGCGCAGCACCGTTGCCTCATCCCAGCGGCGTGCGTCGCGTTGGATGTCCTTCAAGAACGCGATGTTTGCCCCTGCGAACTGCTTTACACGATTCCAATGGCTCAGAAAAAGCGAGTTGGCAGTCCCGTTGGCGACCACGACAACGCCGATGTTGATTCGCTCGTTAGTCACAGCGTCTGGCACGTATTGAACGATGAAAGTTTGCGGCATTGGCATCTCCTACGCGCAAAGCGTTTCGCGACGTTTGTGAAGATGATCCGCGAGTGCGACTCGATCATCAGGGGACAAGCCCCAAGAATCCACCGGCGACGCGACTGCCATTGAGATGGACACGGGCGTAACGCTCACGAGCCGGGGCTTAACGTCGGCGAGTTCATTCGAGGTTAGATTGCATCCGGCGACGATCGTTGGATCGGGCACTGCGTCAGGCGCTGCGGCCAACGTTGCAATCGTCCAATCTGGGCCCTTGGGGAAAAAATGTCCGTGGTCGAACGACCAGACAAGATTCGACCCGTCCTCGTAGAAGAACTGATGATCGCTAAACACGCCGGCAACTCCGTACATGAACGCAAGAATTGCGAATCGTTCGCGGTTCCCCGGGACGTTTTGGTAGGCAATTCCGTGTTTCGTTTTCGAGGCGTTGGGGATGTATCGAGATCCGTGCGCTGGTCCAGCCGGGATTCCCGCAAGCTCACGCTGATTCTGAACCAGAGTTTGAGGGATTTCGACGATCTTGACGGTTGGCACCGGTGCGAGCATGTAAGCGGCCACGTGCCCCATCACCTGGTCGTTGCAAATCGCCCGCAAAAGTTGCTGGTTTTTCGGGGATTTGACGACATAATCCTCACCGTCACTACAGCCCAAAACAACCGGGGAGGAAAACGAATTGCCGAGCTGAATTCCACGATACGAATGTGCTGTAACAATGTAATCCCTGGTGCACCCAGCGATCATCTCTCGCCACTGTTCTGGCGTCGGCATGCCTCTCCCCTGCTAGACCGTCGGCTTTGCGACAGATTAAGCGCTTGCCGCTGGCAAATCCACAATCGGCCGTGATTGGGCCAGCAAAACCGTTCATTGATTCCTTTCCTGGCCGTCGCGACCCTACGGCAATTTGACGGAGGGGCCTACGCGGAGGGGAGAACAGGTCGCGAGCCCGCATGGTCTTTAAGAATTGCTTGGCGGCCTCGTCGAGGCCGGACTGGATGCGAAGCGCCTCCGCTTCGTCGGGCGTCAGCGTTCCTATTTAGCGCCGGTTTGAAGCGTCGACCCTGTGGCGTCACTTGCAATGCGTGCAGCGAGCGGATCTCCATAGAAACAGTAGGCTGCGTACGTGTCTTCGCCGCCTCCCTCGACGTAGGCTTTAGCCCGAATCGAGCGCACGATTTCGGCGAACGGCAGCGTCACATCGGACCGCAGCGCCCCGTAGAACGCTTTCGCGACTTCATGCGCAATGCTGTCCTTCACGCTCCACAGCGGAGCGATCACACAACTGGCACCCGCTTCGATGAAGACGCTGGCGAACCCACCTATCCCCACGAGCGCCGGTATCGTCCTGCCGACCTCGCAGGCGTTCAGAAACACGAGGGGCTTGGCCGTCGCGCAGCACTCGGCAAGCTCATCCATTCCTTCAAGTTCGACTGAACTGAGAGTGCTTTGGTCCTCAAGATAGATGTTCTGGATTAAGCCTTTCGAGTCCGCGCCGTGGCAGACGAAGTGCAATATAGTCGCTCCCCCCGCCTTCAGGGCGGCCTGCAATGCTTCAAATACGGCGGGAGCGATCGGCGTACCAGGAAATGTCAAAGCAACAAGGTCTGCCTCCGCAGCTGCGCTTGCAAGAGGCTTGGGGCGACTCCCTATGGGATCCTTGGGGACGGGATACTTCGGGGCGAAGATACGACTGTTGACAAGTTTCACACTTTGGGGCGGCGACACATTGTCGTCTCGCGACCATCGACCAACTACGAACTCGGTCCCGAGTGGTTTTTGCCGCTGTTCTCTTCGTCCCCCTTTTGTTCTTAACGGAACCATCAGTTCCCACGGAATCCATGGCTCCTGCGACACGACCGATATTGTGCGAAGCGGCTTCTTAGCGTCGATGATCTCCCAAAAAGCATTCTTGAAAATCCTTGGTGATGCCTTAAACAGGTTCTTTCCAGCTCCTCGGAGCGCTGCTAACCGACGCGCATTGTTGGGCGCCTGCGTGAACTTCTCAAAATACGTTAAAACAAGTTCTTTCGTCTTCTCGTTCAGTCGCCACGGGCTCGTGAGACCCTTCCTGTACTTCTTGAGAAGTGGCGTGGTGACGACGCACTGAAATGCCTGAAGTGTATTGTCAGGATCTGTAATTTGAATCGTGAGATCCGCGGGACGCGCGCGTGGATCGACGACCATTGCTGGGCGGCCGCCACTCTTGCTTGCGGCGTCGGCAGGTACCCCGATCGTACGCCTGACATACCCACAGGGTCGCGCGTTGTAGTCAAAATGCACCGCAATTGCTGCAGCTTGTGCTTCGTCCAGAGGAGCGCAGACCATTAGATGGAAGACTAAGTCTTCGGAGCGAGGCCGCCCGCGCTTTATCACGAGCGATCGCAGTGGAGATGTATCGACAACCTTGAAATGCTTGCTGCAGGTCAGCCAAGCCCGCACCTCGTATTCGTCTTGGCCTTCTGCGCCTTCTAGGGTTATGTCCTTTGTCTCCTCGCCCGGTTGAGCAGCCTGCTCGTCGGCATACACAGTTACCTCGAACCTCTCGCCTAATTGAGGCACTTTAAACGGAACATCCGTGCGAACATCGATGTGAGGAGTGCGTCGAATTATGGCTGTCGATTCCCTGTGAGATCGAAGTCTTCCTAAGAAAGTCTGTGGCGTCCAAGACCAAGTCCATGCGCTCGGAAGGGCGTTCATTGGGAGACCCGCCCCAAAGCGGCCTTTTACTGAACGGCCATCGAGTGAATCGAAACGCCACGTATGGGGCGTTGTCCAAAGATACCCGCCTGGCCGGATGTCTTCCTTCGCGCGCAAGAAGTCGAGGAATGTCCTCCAACCATCGCTTTGTTTAGGTATCTCATCGGATGGCGGAACGAACAACGGAAGGTCACGTACATGTGGGTGCCGCTCGCGCCGCCACTGGGGTTCCCAAAAGGCGGACCTCATTGAAGGTAGTGCATCGCTTTCGATCCATAGATGCGTCGGTTCGAAAGACGACTGGACGACAGAACGCGTCGTCGGTGATCGGTCCTCGATTCCCACCGTTGCCGCCATCCATTGCCGCAGATATGCAGCGGCTCGCTGCGGGTTATCTTCGAAATGGTCCAAGAGCTCTGCAAATGCCGGGTTGCTGAAAACGTAGGACCTGCGCGTTTTAGGGCTAAAGACTACAACGGCCAGGCCGTACCACCCTCGCCACGTCAGCGACATAGTCGCCTTCCGGAGTTCGTGCTCTGCTGTAGCAATAAACAAGAGGGCCTCAACTGGCAGGCGCACAAAGCGCCCGTGAAATAGAATGTCAACCTCGGGATTGTCCCGGCTTCGTGCATTCATTGGATGCTCTCTTCTTTATGCTGTCGGCCATTTTCATCGATGTAGCGGATGTGCAACGTCGGACCATCGATGTCCAAGACGGCGAAGCCGAAGAACGCAAAACGCTCGAGTCCAAATGACTGCGACAGAAAGCCGCGATACTCGTAGCACGCGGGTCGCGGATAGGGGTCGTTTTCTTGGTGAACCATATACACTGGAACGCCGCCGTGGCCGATGAGGCGTGCGTGTCGAACGTTTTCAACGGGCTCATAAAAAACGCAGCGGTGCTCGTGACCCCAAAACCACGCGTCTATCGGCTTCTGACCCTTGAGCACCTGTTCGATTGCCTCGGCCAAACGCGCGCTAGGCTTTTCGTACGCGCTGAAGAGCTGATGGTGACTTAGCAGCATCGATTTCCTGTTGCTTTGGGCCAAAGTCTCGTGGAGCCAATCGATTTGGGGGCCATAAAGCGCGCTATCCTCATAGGCAGTGTCAAGGCCCACGATGTCCCAGGAGGTGTTTCGCAGCATGAAGTAGCTCGAGCGCTCTTGGAGCGCAAAACGAGGGTCGGCCAGTAGAACGTCAAAGTAGGCATGGCCCCCTGAGTACATGTCGTGATTGCCGTTGAGCGACCACGAACTGATCTCGCTGGCCTCTTCGGGGCGGACCGGCCAATAATCGAGAAACCGCCTCTCGTATTCATGCCGCCAACCTGAATAATAAACGTCACCGAGGTGGACCACGTGCTGCTGAATGCCCTTCGCTTTGCCGTCGTCGAGCACTTTGCGGATTTCGCGAGCAACTTTTTGCGCGCGCGGGAGTCCGCTGCCCCAGTCACCAACTAAGACCACCCGGCATGTGTCGGCGATCTTGGCCGGCGTCG
>Ga0187784_10004551_pt1 | contig 11222 bp, 7 predicted proteins | sample 1015_SJ02_MP15_2_FD_132964 | JGI IMG/M metagenome (GOLD analysis project Ga0187784, IMG submission 132964) | Tropical peat soil microbial communities from peatlands in Department of Meta, Colombia - 1015_SJ02_MP15_20_MG | ecosystem: Environmental > Terrestrial > Soil > Wetlands > Peat | place... | reverse complement strand
GCGGCCTCTGCTTTGAACCATCCCAATATCTGCACCATCCATGAGGTTAGGCAGCAAGACGGCCGACTCTTCATCGCTATGGAGTACCTAGAGGGCATGACGCTGAAGTACCGCATTGCGGGGCGTCCGCTAGAAATGGAAATCCTTCTTTCGTTGGCGATTGAAATTGCGGACGCCCTCGATACTGCCCACACGGCTGGCATTGTCCACAGGGACATTAAGCCAGCCAATATTTTCGTCACCAAGCGCGGACACGCAAAGATTCTGGATTTCGGGCTGGCGAAAGTGATTCCCCTGGGAGGCAACGCCATTGCGGTGGGAGACATCTCGCAGCCGACTGTCGAGTCGGGCGCCGAGCATCTGACTAGTCCCGGTACGACGGTGGGAACCATCGCCTACATGTCGCCGGAGCAAGTGCGTGCCAAGGAACTGGATTCCCGCACTGATCTGTTTTCCTTCGGCGCAGTTCTCTACGAGATGGCGACTGGAACGTTGCCTTTTCGGGGTGAAAGTTCAGGAGTAGTCTTCGAATCGATCCTCAACCAGACACCCGTCGCTCCGCTACGGCTGAATCCTGATTTACCTAGAGAATTCGAACAGATAATCCACAAGGCATTGGAGAAGGATCGCGAGCTGCGGTACCAGAATGCAGCAGACCTCAGAACTGATCTAGTGCGGCTTAGGCGTGATCTTCACTCAGGAGATATCATGGCTGAAGCTGCCACGCCCGCCGAGCCTCGTAAGCACATCCCTAGGCTGATTAATTCCGTAGCCGTTCTGCCCTTTGAGAACGCAACTGGGGACGCTAGCAACGAATATCTGAGTGACGGCTTGACGGAGAGCGTGATCGATGGCTTGTCGCAAGTGCCGAAACTGCGAGTCATGGGTAGGACCACGGTGTTCAGATACAAGGGCCAAGCATTGGATGTTCGAGCGATTGGGACTGAGTTAAACGTCCGGGCCGTGGTTACCGGAAGAATCACTCAGCGGGGTGGGGATATTGCCATTCGGGCTGATTTGGTGGATGCGAATGATGGCTCGCAACTGTGGGGCCAACAATACCTACTCAAATCTCCTGGCCTCTTGACGACCGAACAGACAATTGCCAGTGAAATCTCGGAGAAACTGCAACTGCGACTGGCAGGAGAGAAGAGAAAGCAACCGACGAAAAGGTTGACCAAAAGTCCGAGCGCCTATGAAGCCTATTTGAAAGGTCGTTTCTACTGGAACAAACGTACGGAAGAGGCGGTCAAGAAAGCTGTTCAGTTTTTCAATCGAGCGATCGAGGAAGATCCCGTGTATGCATTGCCTTACGCCGGCTTGGCAGATGCATACGATACGCTTGCCATTTACGTGGGCCCACCGGGTGAGTTCTTCCCGAAGGCAAAGGCAGCGGCGGCAAAAGCCCTGGAGATTGACGAGACGCTCGCCGAGGCTCACGCCTCACTGGCGTATGCTCTCATGTATGGCGATTGGGATTGGTTGGCTGCATATCGAGAATTCGAATACGCAATTCGAGTGAATCCGAACTACGCAACTGCGCACAACTGGTGCTCCGAGTGTTTGGTAGCCCTGGGACACCTCGATGAAAGTCTCGCAGAAGTGCAACGAGCACAACAGCTTGATCCTCTATCAATGATGATAAACACGGATGTCGGATGGCATCACTACTTCTCTCGCGCATTTGATCAGGCCATAGAGTGGTACCGGAGAGCACTCGAAATAGACACGGATTTTGTGGTGGTCCACATCTTTCTTGCACAGGCCTACCTGCTGAAGGCGATGTATGAAAAGGCGCTAGAAGAATCGCAGAAGGCAGTATCCCTGTCTGGGCGAAGCCCTAGATCCCTGTCGGTTCTCGGATTTGCCTACGCAATGTCGGGAAGAACGGACGAGGCACAGCAAATTTTGACGGAACTGGAACAGCTATCCCAGCGGAAGTACGTTTCACCAATCTACAAAGCGTTTGTCTATGTGGCTCAAGGTGACAAAGAAGAAGCGTTCCAGGCGTTGCTGAGGGCATACGATGAGCGCAGCTGGGAACTCGTTTTTCTCAGAGTCGAGCCGCTCTGGGACAACCTGCGTTGCGATTCTCGTTTCCAAAACCTCGTTGGCCGCGTAGGCTTGCTACCCTAAGTACCGCGCGGGCGTTCCAATCAGCCCTTACTTCACGGATCCGCCGGCGTCTTGGAAAAGCATTCATATACGAAACCTGCTCTCGCACACTTCGGGTTTGCCGGATGTGGTAGAGGAATACGTGGGAGGCGTGGAGTTGATCTCATACTCCACTGAGCAGTTGTTGGCCAACATTAAGAGGCAGGACCTGCTGTTTCCTCCCGGCACGGGATACGAATACACCGACGCGGGGCCTATCCTCTGCCAACTGATTACGGAGAAAGCCGGCGGGATGTCGTGGTGGCGCTTCGTGACCGAACGCCTCTTCATCCCTGCGCTGCGCGACCAGATGTGGACGCCGCAGGCGCGAGCCAACGTGTTCTAGGTTGGCTCGATTACGGCTTTGCCTGGGGAGTCGATCGCTATCGCGGAGTGAAGATTGTCATGCATTCCGGTTACACGGGCACGGGCATCGTGATGTTGCCGGAACAGCGGACCGCGGTGATCGTGTTTGCGAACCTCGATAACCGCTTCGGCACCGACGCCCATGGGCTCGTTCTCGGCGTCGCCGGAATGTATGTTCCCGAAATCTCCCTGCTCGCTATGCAGCCCAAGGCCGATCCTGACCCCGCCCGCACGAAGCGCGTTCAGGATGAATTTCTCCGGCTCGCGAAAGGGGCACCGGATTATAGCCACTACTCGGCCGCGATGCTCCACGGTATCCAGGAGGCCGTGACTGACTTCGCGACCAGAACTCCTCACCTGGGTGCCTTCCAGTCGCTCTCTTTTCTCGAAGAGCGAAACGACGACAAGCTCGTCTACTACCGCGCGGATTTCTCGAACGCCCGGCTTTTCCTTAGGGTGGGTTTCGACAGTACAGGAAAGATCAATTGCTTCCAGGTGATTCACGTCTGACGCCGTGTATTGGCTTTGGAAATACAGAATTTCTGTCCCCGCGCGGGCCAATAGCTCTTGTGGTGAATTAGAACCTGGTCGCCGAATTTCCGGTCGAGCTATATGGTCGCTCTTGCGACTGTGGGCGGATCGCGGACAAGCCACGAACTGGCCAGGCTCGTGACACAAATGTGCATCGGAATCTATCGTTTTCACGGGATCACTCCTCGCGGAGTAATCGGGCGGGATCGATCGACAGAGACTGTCGTGCGGGAATCCACGTGGCGAGCAGACCAAGCAACGCCATGGTTAACATCGTCCCGCCCAGCACCAATGGATCATACGGCGTTGCTTGATAAACAATCTGCGCCAGCAAACGGCTGGCGAACATTCCCAGAGCCAGACCGGCGACGGAACCAGAAAGCAACAGCAGCAGTGGCCGGCCGAGAGCTGCTCGAATCAGTTCCACACGCGCTGCGCCCAGGGCCACGCGGATGCCAAATTCTTTCATCCGCTTTGAGACGCTATAGGTGGCCACTCCGAACGTGCCGGTGATGGCTAGCATCGCGGCCAGCAAACCCATGATGCCCAGTGCGGAGGTGGCCGCTCGTGCGGGGAAGAAGGCGAGATCTAGTGCATCTGGCCAGCTATGCAATGTCAACGGCAGATTCCGATCGATGTCGCTCAGAGTGCGATCGAGCATGGCGGCTAGCTCCGTGGGCGGTAACGCCGAGCGCACGACCAGCACGGTGTAATCATCATTGATCTCCTGTGTCAGCGGAAAAAACATAGCCGGTTGCGGGTCTTCAGTCAGCGACTGGTACTTGCCGTCCTCTACCACTCCAACCACTTCTTTCGGGAGCTGCCCTTGATAGAGCAGGAAATGCTGGCCCAGCGCAGGAGTGTTACCAAACATCATCCGGGCAAACGTTACGTTGACGAGAACCACGGGAGGAGAGTCGGCGGTGTCGCGCCACGCGAAGTTTCTCCCCGAAAGCAATCGCATGCCGGAGGCTGCAAGATACTCCGGAGAGATTGAGAAATTGCGGGCACCGAAGAGCTCTTTTCGGAAGTCAGTCGTACCTGGTCTGAAAACAGCTTCACTTCCACAACAACCTTCTCCCAACAGGGTGCGGTCAATGATGCCCACAGCAGAAACGCCGGGAATCCGCGCCGTTTCTTCCAACATACGCTTTTGCACTGGCAGAAACTGTTCTTCGCGGTAGCCCGCCATGGTCAGGTCGGTTCCGGCCAGCATGACACCTTGCGGCTGAAAGCCCAGCGGTGCGTGGAGCGAGCGCTGCATCCCGCGCAGAGCCACCAGTGAAGCCGTTACGAGCAGCGTGCACAGCGCGATCTGCACGCAAAGCAGCACGTCTCGCAATGCAAATCGCCGGACGAACATTTCTGCGGCGATGCTGCTCTTCATCAGTTGCGCGGCATCGGACCGCCGGATCTGCCGCGCCGGCAAAAGGCCGAACAAAATGCCGCTGCCCAGGGATAACAGGAGGGCCACGAGGCAGACATTCGCGTCAGGAAGAACGCCGACGTGAAACGGAAATTCCGAGAAGGGCTGCCAACGACTTAACCCGTGCAACAGGGCCCAGGCGAGGAACGTGCCGGCTGCGCCGCCTGCCAGCGAGACCAGAATCGCTTCGGCGAGCACACCCCGCAGTATCACCCAACGGCTGGAACCAATCGCCAGCCGGATCGCCAGCTCCCGGCTGCGCTCGGCCGCACGCGTCGCGAAGATGCTGCCAAGATTCGCACAAGCGGCTAACAACATGAGCAACGCCAATGCCATGACTCCCACGAGAAAATCGCGGACAGAATCGCCCCACATATCGCCCATCAACCCCGGTTTCACGAGGCGGGCATCCAGTCCATAGTCAGCAGTCGGATACTGTTCAGCCAGTTGGCGGCAAATGGAATTCAAATTGTCGCTTGCCTGATGCGGCGTCACACCGGCTTTCAACTTTCCTAAGACGAAAGGATTGCTGGTGCTGCGGTTTTCCAGGTAGTGATGGCTGTACCCAATCAATGGCCCGTTGGTGATGGGAGTCCAGAAGTCCGGCCAGAAGAAGATTTCGGTTCCGTGAAAGTCTTTTGGTGCGATGCCAATTACCGTCAGCGGTTGCTTGTTTAAATGTACTGTGGTGCCAATGATGTTCTCATCGCTGTTGAAGCGCACGCGCCAGAAGTCGTAGCTCAGCACGATATATGGAATGGGGTTCATTCCACGCTCGTCGTTCGCATGAAAGAAGCGGCCCAGCAGTGGCTGAACGCCCAGCACGTCGAAATAGTTGCCGGAGGCGAGATAGCCAAAGTTCTTGGTGGTAGTCTGGCGGGTAGCCAGCGCGGCACTCATCGAATCGTAGGCCACCATGCCGTCGAAGGTGCTGTTTCTGTCCCGGTAATCGAGATAGTTGGGATACGACTGCGAATACCAGCCATGTACCTTGTGCTCGATGTTATAGAGGCGCTGCGGGTCCGAAACGTTCAACGGGCGAACGATTAGCGCATTCAGGACGCTGAAGACTACGACGTTCGCTCCGATCCCCAGAGTCAATGTCAGGATGGCGGTCAACGCAAAACCAGGATGCTTCCATAACTGTCGCAGGGCATACTTTAGGTCCGCCCGTATGGCTTCGAGTTCCGGCCAGATCCATTCTTCGCGACTGCGTTCCTCAATGAGCCCGACATTACCAAATGCGCGCCGTGCCGCCTGCATTGCTTCCTCGCGCGACATACCGTCTTCCATCAGCTCGTCGGTTTTTTCTTCCAGATGGTCCTGAATTGAAATCGATAGGTCCTGGTAGCGACGACGGCGGCAGAAAACCCGTCTGATCCATTCCATGCCCTCCTCCTATGCCTTACTCGCGGCGAGTACACGCGCAATTCCAGCAAACATTGTTTCGAAGCCAGATTTTTCCCGTTCGAGGTGCTTGATACCTGCTCGGGTCAGCCGGTAAATCCGCGTCGGCCGTCCTTTAGCCGAAATGCCCTCTTTGGATTCCAAGAGGCCAGCCCGCAACAAGCGCTGCAGCGCTGGATATAGAGATCCTTCTTCTATCTTCAACAGATCGTCGGATACGAGCTTGATGTGCTTCACCAGCGCATAACCATGCATCGGTTTCAGACGAAGGGAGTGCAGGATCATCAATTCCAGAGCGCCAGCAAATAAATCACGATGTTCAGCGTTCTTGGCCATGAAGCGGAATTCTATACCACACATAGCTATTTTTAAAATAGGGTTATCAAGCATAGTTTTGCTGACAGCTAGGCTAGCAATGAGGAGGCATGCTTTGTCTGAGAATGTTGGACATGGGTTACGACAACTCTCAGATAACGAGCTACCCTTACGTAATCCGGTAAGGTAAGGTTTGCCGACCGACCGGGAGCTTTCGCGTGTTGGCTTACAGAATCTCTTTCCTCTCCTGCTTCAGGCTGCTATCCCTGCGCACTACCGACGGAAGTCTGTCAAGGCTTTGTCCTGCGGCGCTGCTGTTGTTCCTGGGCGCGCATGATCCGCTTGATCTTGCTTTTGTGCTTCATTGCTGACAGCGGATCCCTCTGCCGATCGAGATGGTCCAGTTCGCGACGAAAGCGACGGAGACTTTCGAGCCTGTCCACGTCAATCTGTCCTGTCGCGATACCCGCAGCCACGGCGCATCCGGGCTCTCCCTCGTGTTGACAGTCGCGAAATCGGCAATGGATCGCGAGCTCGGAAATTTCAGGGAAGGTCTGTGCCACCGCTGTATCGCTTGCCCACAGTGGCACCTCACGGAGTCCGGGTGTGTCGATCAGGAGCACCCCGGAGGGCAGCCGGACGAGATGTCGGTCAGTTGTAGCGTGCCTTCCCTTACCGTCTTTTTCGCGGACGCTTTTGGTCTCGCGCATGTCAGCTCCGCCGAGCACATTGACCAGGGTGGATTTGCCCACTCCTGAAGAACCGAGCAGGACAACGGTTTCGCCCACAACCAGCGAGGAACGGAGTTCGCCGATCCCGTCGCCCGACACGATACTGGTGTAGAGCACCGGGAAGCCGAGAGCGCACTTTTCCGCTTCTCGGCGGAACAGGCCGACATCGGTCGCCAAGTCAGCTTTCGTCAGTACGATGATCGGGGTGGCGCCGGTCTCCCAGATCAACGTCAGGTACCGCTCCAGACGCCGCACACTGAAGTCCTGATTCATCGACGTGACCAGCAAGACGCGATCCACATTCGCGGCCAACACTTGTGCCGCCGCGTGCGACCCCGCCTGTTTGCGAACAATGGCCGTACGGCGCTGCAGGATGCTCTCCACCACGTATCTGTCATCGTCAGCAGATTCCACCAACACCCAATCGCCCACTACGGGAGGAAAGCCCGCCTGATTCCGTAAACGCCCTCTGGGCGACGCGGGCAGCTCGCGCACGCCGTCGTGGACGAGAAAAAGATCAGTACCCTCGGAAACTACACGGCAGGGGCGTAACGGGGTATTCTGCAGATGCGCTTCGAAAAATGCACTCCAGCCAAGCGATTGCAATGTCATAGACAAGCCGACCTCAGCGGCATTCGAGTCAGTTACACGTGTGGTATCGAGGACGTGCGCAAGATGCGGCTGGGTGCCGCTATCGCCCTCTAAAGACTGAGGCTGGTGATGGCAGTCATAGGCAACTCGGTTGCTGCCAGAATCCGTGCAGACAGAGACTAAGCATACGAGATCGCTGATTCTGAATCAATATCCCATTGCCTTGCCTATCTCCATTGCCTAGATCCCCTTGTCGGGAGATGCCTCGCGTTTGCCCATGGCGCGGTTGTCCGGTGCGTGTCCGGCAGAGATCCCGTTCGGATCACGGGCGACTCGGAAACTGAGCATCTTCATTCCAAAAACAAGTGTTTCTGGAAACTCCAGTCGGGGAATTTCGCCAGCGCAGAATCAATGAAGAAGAGGGTGCCAATCACTACGCCTTCGCAGCCCCGAAAACGGAGACAGGACTCCCGGTGATATGATCTTTTGTGCATCCCCTGCGACTTGATCTGCGGTGTTACATCTGTGAGCGGTTAGCCCCGTCCGGCCTGTAATTCCCACATCCACTGCTCTCAAGCTCGATCTTCCGATCCTCTTCCATTAAACCGTGCGCTCGTGCGGACGCGTGAAAACTTCACAGGAAAGGGGACTCTTATGAGACTGCTGGTGATTGGCTCTGGAATGATGGGGTTCGCGGCGGCCTTCGACATGGCCCGTACGCTCGAGGTCGATTCTGTAACTTTGGCAGATAAGGATAAAAAGCGGGCACGCGACATAAGCGGGCGCATCAATTGCATGACCCAATCCAAGAAGGTCCGTGCGGTTCAACTCGATGCTGCCGATGAAAAAGCCACTGCGCGCCTCATGCGTGGGCACGATGCCGCGCTTTCTGCCGTGCCCTATTTTCTCAATCTCGGATTGGCGCGTGCTGCCGTCGAGGCACGATGCCCCTTTGCGGATTTGGGCGGCAACAACACCGTGGTGCGGCAGGAACTGGCGCTGGCCAAAAAAGCCGAGAAACGCGCCGTGGCGCTGGCTCCGGACTGCGGGCTCTCGCCGGGCATGGTTTCCATTCTGGGCGGGGAACTGATCCGTCGCCTAGGCGGCCGGGCGGATGCGCTGCGAATTTATGTCGGCGGACTGCCTGCACAGCCCGCCCCTCCGTTTCATTATCAACTGGTGTTTTCGGTGGAGGGATTGATCAATGAATACGTTGAGCCGGCGCGAATTCTGCGCAAGGGCAAGCTGACCACCGTAGATCCTCTGACCGAGCCCGAGGAATTCCATATCACTGGCTTCCCGCCGCTGGTGGCTTTTCACACTTCCGGCGGAACATCAACGCTGCCGGAGACCTTCGAAGGTCGGGTTGGTGAGTGCTTTGAGAAAACCTTGCGTTATCCCGGGCACTTCGATCTGCTGTGCGAACTCAAGGATTTGGGACTGTTTTCGAGCGAGAAGATGAAGATCGGCAACGTGGAGATTGCGCCCCGTGCCATGATGTCGAAAATCTTCGAAGGCAAGTTTGCATCAAAAGGTCCCGATGTCTGCATCATGCGCATTGAAGCGCACGAATCGGTCCATCGGCCGGGAATGCGCGGCTTGCTGGGCGGCAAGCTGAAGGGGCGTGTCGCTTCGTTCACCATGGTCGACCATTTTGATTCCGAAACCGATACCAGCGCCATGATGCGCACCACCGCGTACCCTGCGTCGATTGTTCTGCAAATGCTGGCCTCCGGCGCGATCACAAAGCAGGGCGCAGTCCTGCAAGAATGCGACGTGCCGGCCGACCTGTTCTTAGAGGAAATTCGAAAGCGGGGAATCAAAATCGAGTACTCGATTGCCTAACTACGTTCTTCGCTTAGACGTTAACATTCAGAACCCTTCGAGATGGGAGTTCTGGCGGCCAAAATGAAGCATCGTTGTATCGGTACAAGAAAACGTGCGGCGATCCCAGCAGTGGCTTCACCTTTGCTAACGCGCGCGGGGATTCGATGAATTGGAGGCACTGGCCAGGAATGTGATTCGCCCGGCTCTCAAAGGCTCAGCAGTTGAGTGGCACGGCTGGCACGCCTTCCGGTGAGGCCTCGCAACCAATCTTCATCGTCTCCGCATATCGGACAAGGTGATCCAGAAGATCTTGCGTCATGCGAACGTCACCGCAACGATCAACATCTACGTGAACACGGTGAGCAGCGACGCAACTGCGGCGATGAAAGCGCTCGAAACGATGTGTGCAACTACTGTGCAACCTATACCTCGAGCAAGCACTCGGGTGATGTAGAAATGGTAAGCAGCCAAATGCTTGCCAACTTCTGCCTGGATGGAGTTACGGAATCTGGCGGAGAGCGAGGGATTCTACAACCGCCATTTCTTGTAAGTTACGGCGAAACCTGCACATAGCGATCATAATCAGCGTTTATGCTGGCTTCAAGCAGTTTTATAGTCTGTCTGGTTTTGCCCGGTTTGTCCGCTGGATTCCAAATTTACCGCGAAACAAGTATCACTGGTATCACCGTTGGATCGAAGAACGACCCTACCCCTGGTGGCCAAGATACGGGTTGAGAGCGTCGTTACGTCGAGCAGATCCCTGATCACGGTTCCGGTGATGATTTCAGCTTGGAATTCTTTGCAATGCGACAGTGGGTCGAGGTGCCGGTCTACGCAGTAGAGGTGGGAATGTATCCGATCCGATCCTCTTATCGCTATTTAAAGAAGTTGCACAAGTACCACTACCTTTGCCGCGGCCGCGACTTCCGCGGGCGCATCGTCTACCGGTTTTCGCCGAGGGGCGCAACATGGCTTCTTAGAAATCGGCACATAATGGTGTAAAAGCTTGACCCGACTTGCAGATCGCTAGCAATACACGTGCCTGAAATGGCCTTGTTGAGGCAGGGTTCTATGGGCTAGCGTCTGCTAATACACAGGGGAGACCGCTGTAGAGTGCTCCTCAGAAAGACAATGCCGTCACGACCATACACGGTACGGCCCTACAAGAGCCCGGAGGCCAACCGATACGAAAGGCAACCGCGACGCAGTCAGAAAAGAAAAGGCCGAAAATCTGTCTTCCAGACAGGTAAAGCTCCAACACCTACGTTGAGTGCGAGAAACAATGAGAGTGCCAACGAGTTCAGTTGAGGGCTCGACAGGACTGCGAGCGATATACTTGCAATTTCGGAGATCGGATCTTTGACTGATATTGACACGCGTCACCGCCGCTGTGCGAATCTGCTGAGAAAGCGAACAACGCGAAAGCAGGAAGTGGATCAATTCTTGAGTAGATCCGCTGGATTAGGTATTCAATCCTGCAAATTCCGTCTTCTACGATGTCGCTCGCCGCATCGCGTAAGTACTCCAAGATTTGCGTCCATTGATTTGCTGCGTGGTTTCTGTCCTCCAGCGTTGAGCTAACCGCGCTCAGCTGTGTGCGCAAAACGTCAATCTCTTTCCCCAACTCGACTTTCCTCGCTTCCTTGCCTGCACGACTAATCAGAGAGCCAACTGCTCGCCCACCATTTCTAACTGCCTATAAGAGGTGTTGAATGACTGCTTCCACCTCAAAATCCTTTCCCTCCCTGCGCAACCGGAGCTTACGCCGCTCGCCTGGATGGCCTCGAAGAGAACGAATCACGCTGTCGCGAGTGGCACCCATGACTGGCCACCCGTCAATGCTAATTAACCTATCTCCAGCACGGATTCCCTCG
>Ga0187784_10004550_pt1 | contig 11222 bp, 11 predicted proteins | sample 1015_SJ02_MP15_2_FD_132964 | JGI IMG/M metagenome (GOLD analysis project Ga0187784, IMG submission 132964) | Tropical peat soil microbial communities from peatlands in Department of Meta, Colombia - 1015_SJ02_MP15_20_MG | ecosystem: Environmental > Terrestrial > Soil > Wetlands > Peat | place... | reverse complement strand
CGATGTCCTGCGATCGATCGCGGAATTCTCGGTGGAACTCGCCGTATGCGTACGGGATGATCACGCCGAACGAGGGAAGTAACGCGTACTGGAATTTCAATCCGGCGACGCCCACGAGCGAGTTGACCTCCTGACCCGAAACGCTCGCCGCAAACCCGTAGTCCGGCCCGTTCGTGTATTCGGTGAAGCCGTCGATGTAGGTGTGCATGAACTGCACGTTGAGATAAGGCTCGGCGGAAAAACCGCGTGCGTGGAATATGTAACCCCCGCCGGCTGTGGTGAGCACGGAGGTCGCCTCGGTGCTGCTGTAGAACGTGCTGTCGACGGAGGGGATCAGCGGATTGTTGGATGGATAGGCGACGAGGCGCGAGGTATGAAGACTCATTCGTTGGGCGCCCACGGAGAGATTGGCATAAGCCGCATCCCATTCCATTTGCACATAGCCGGTGAGCCCGTAGCCGGAGCCCCACACACCGCCCGCGGCGATGCTCTCGCTCGAATTGAAGTCGAGGTCCTGCTGCACGTGGTCGACCAGAAAGCCGACTACCGTGCGGGGTGACAGGCGCACGTCGGCGCCGCCGGAGAATTGTGTACCGCCGAAGGAGAACGCGTTATCGAAGGTCGTGGGTGCCTTGGTGCCTGCGCCGTAGGAGGCGTTGGCGAACACACTCCATTTCCCGTAGCTCGCGGATCCTGGGTCTGCGCCGCCCCCGCCGCCGGCCACGGTCCAAAAGTCCGCAGGCGCATCGGCCAGCAATCCCTCCTGCGCCCAGGCATCCTGGCGCGCCAAGCGCACCGTCTGCAGGAACCGCAGCGCCGTCAAGCGATTGCTGACGGCAGCGAGCTGATTGTTGGCGAATCGGCTGGTGAGCGAGGACTGAGCCGCAAAATCCTCGTCCCCCGTCCAGCGCAGGGCGAATCCCAACCCCTGCGCCGCGAGATTCAAGCTGTAGAAGGTGGGTCCAAAGCCGAGCAGCTGGTCGGCGTTGTCTTCGAGCTCGCGCAATCGAGTGTAGAGATTGAGCTGCGCGCCGCTGCAGCCCGAGGGGCCGGTACAGATGCGCAGCAGGCTCGCATAGGCCGCATCGTCGGCCTCCGCCGCGGCCAATTCCAGCCCGTTGAAGGCATAGATATGCTTTTCGGTGAAGGTCTCGACCAGGGTCGCGAGACACGGTTGGGCGTACGGGTCGCCGATGCTACCCGCCAGCGTGCAGCCCTGCGAGCTGGAGGGCGGCGGGTTTGGTGCTGTTGTTTGAGCCGTCACGCCATGCCACGCCTGAAAGGCGAATGCAAGGAACAATCCACTCAAGACGCGAGTAGGCTCTGCGCTCCTCGTCCTGCGGCAGACAGTCATGACGGGCTCCCTTGCGCAGCTTTCCATCTAGGTCGGCGCGCTGCGCCCCACTATTCTTATAGTATCAGGATGATCCATCACGTTTTTTCCTGTCAAGCAAATCGGATGAAGCGTGCTCGCTACTCAGCGCCCTCCATGTGGAACTTGCGGAACACCGCCCCGAAGAACAGGTAGTAGTCGCTCCACTTGCCATCGGACCATTGCTTGGAGGCCTCTGACTGGCCCTTGAAATCGTTCCAGCCCGGCAGGGTTTTCGCGTGATAGAGCAGGTCCCGCCAAAAAACCTGTCGCTGGTCTGCCGACAACGAGCGCCCTTCTGCATACCCTGTGATGAGCCCCTCCTTGTATCCCTTGGCGGCTGCCTGCGCGCCGCCCGGCAGGAAGGCGTTCGGGGCGAAATATCGACGTCCGAAGTAGTGTGCGGCCCTGCGCCTGCCGACCCCGTCCGCCCCCATCACGGCCCCTAGCCCATAGCCATACGCGGTTTCCCGGTACGTAATCGCACGTTTTGCATCATCGTACCCGGCCCCAAGGGACATCCATTGATCCGCGACCGCACCGACCATTGCGGTGACGGGCCCACCGACGATTTCCGCTGCTAACGCCAGCCCCTCGGCGCCAAGAGCCGTAGCACCCATTGAGACTAGGTCCAATAACTCCGTGGAATGAATTATCACCGGGATCCATTCGAGGGGTGAGTCGCCCGGATCTTCGGGAAAGTGGAATTTGAGCCACTGCGCCATGTGTCTTTCTCCTTTAGTTGCTGTCGATTGACCGTTCCACTGTGTAAATCGGATTCGCATGGCAAAACCCGACAACGGGTCCGACGGATGGGCCCTAGCACGCCCTAGCACCCGTGCGCGTGGCCGCCACCGGTCGCGCTTTTGGGTTAGGCTCGCCGTTGGTGGGATCGAGAGGTCTGGTCGGAGAGTGAGGACGTGCAACAAATCGATGCTCTGAGTAGAGCCGCCGTGGAGGAGACGATCGCCCGGCGTTGGTACGTGCTCTCGATGCTGACTTTGGTTTACGTGCTCAATATCGCGGATCGCTTCGTCACCTCGACCCTCATCGAGCCGATCAAGGCTGACCTTCGATTGAGCGATTCGATCATGGGGTTTCTGACGGGCACCTCGCTCGCGACCTTCTACGTGTTCGCGGGGCTCCCCTTGGCGACGCTCGCCGACCGCGCGAATCGGCGCACCATGGTGGTGCTCGCGCTCACCGCGTGGTCGGTCATGACCGCTTGTTGCGGGTTTGCGCGCAATTTCTGGCAACTCGCGCTCGTGCGCGTGGGCGTCGGGGTGGGTGAGGCGGGGGGTACGCCCCCCTCGATATCGCTCGTATCGGACTACTTTCCCTGGCGCCAGCGCGCGCTCGCGCTCTCGCTCTATGGAATGGGCGCCTCGCTCGGCTCGATGGTGGGGTCGAGCGCGGGCTACGTGAGCGATGCGTGGGGCTGGCGCGCGGCGTTCTTCGTACTCGGCGTACCGGGTGTGCTCCTCGCGCTCGTGATCGCCGCCACGATTCGCGAGCCCGAGCGCGGCCGTCTCGATGCATCTCCGCCGCCCGCTCGAGCCGGCTTTTTTGATACCTTGAGCTTCACCTTCGACCAGCCGGCGCTCTTGCACGCCATGATCGGCGCCACGGTCTTCACGCTCTGGTCCTGGGGCTTGATGTGGTGGACCCCGTCTTTCCTCGTGCGCTCGCACCACCTGACGCTCGGAGCCGCGGGCGGTGCGCTTTTGCCCATGCACGGCCTCGGCGGAACCGCTGTGCTGCTCGTCACGATGTTCGCTCTCGAGAACGTCGTCAAACGCGATGCGCGCTGGGTGCCGTGGCTCGCAGCGGCGGCGATCGTGATCGGCACCGTGCCGTCCATCATTGCCTACAGCACTCGATCGAGCGCTGCCTCTATCGCCATGCTATGGCTCTTCATCCCGCTCTCCTACGCGCCGTTCGGGCCCACCTTTGCGCTCATGCAAAATCTCGTTCCGGCCTCGATGCGGGCCCAGGCCATCGCCATCATGCTGTTTTACGCGAACATCGCGAATCTCGTCATCGCGCCGCAGGCCGTCGGCCTGGCAAGCGATGCACTCGCGCCCCTCTACGGTTCCGAATCGCTCCGGCACGCGCTGATTCCGCTGGCGTTCGTCGGCTTCTGGGCGGCATGGCATTATTGGCTGTGCGCGAAGCATCTTCCGAGCGGGCTCGCGCGGGTGGGCAATACCGCGATGACGTCCGAGTAGCCAGGGCACCCGGGTAGCGGGACCTCCCAGGGGAGAGAGACTTCGATGTGCAGAAACATCCGAACACTGTTCAACTTCGCGCCGCCTGTGACGGACGAGGAAATTCGCGCAGCCTCGCTCCAGTTCGTACGCAAAATCTCGGGCTTCGGCAAGCCGTCGAAGGTCAACCTGCACGCGTTCCTGCGGGCAGTCGATCGAATCGAGGCTGCTTCCCGGGAGCTGCTGCGGTCGCTCGAGACACAGGCGCCGGCGAGGAGCCGGGAAGCCGAAGCCGCGAAAGCGCGGACACGCGCCGCGCAACGCTTCGCCTCATGAGCGTTCGCGTGGTGCGGCTGGGATCTGTGCGCACGCCGGGCGAGGGGCTGCGCATCGGCACGGTCCGGCGGCCGCCTCGCGGGGTACCGAAGACGGAATACGCGAGCCGCGACTTTTACGATGTGTGGCTCCCGACGCTCTCGCCGAGCGAGGAGCTCCTGCACGAGGTCAAGGCAGCGCATGACGCGGCCCATGATGCGGCCCACGACCCGCGCGGCTGGCTCAGCTTTGCGCGCAAGTTCAGATCCGAGATGAAGAGGCCGGACGCTGCGAGAACACTCGACCTGCTCGCCGCCTTGTCGCACACCGCGCAGTTCTCGGTCGGCTGTTACTGCGAGGATGAATCGCGATGCCACCGCAGCATCCTGCGCGAGCTCCTCGCCGAGCGCGGCGCGGCGATCGATTAGGGCCTCGAGGCGAGGGGCTGCGCGTTCTCGGGCGATGTGCGTGCGAGCGCGGCTTGCATGGATGCATCGCGCTGCTCGAGCTGCGCGAGCTCTCGCTGGACGTCCTGTAGCTGGCGAGCCTGTGCCTGCAAGCGGTCCTGCTGCTCCTGAAGCTGCGCCTTCTGCTTGAGCACTTCGTTGAGCAGCATCGGCGCGAGCTCGTCGTAGCGCACGCCCTGAATCTGACCCGCCTCATCGCGGATGACGAGCTCGGGGTACACCTTGTCGACTTCCTCGGCGATCAATCCGTATTGCAGAGGCCCATTGGGGTCGGACTTCAAGTGAAACGTGACGGGCCTGAGCCTCTCGAGCTTCTCCGTCGTCCCGCCCATGGAGGCGACGGCGGTCTTGTAGCGCTCGGAGGAGGCGAGCACGCCGAGTTGCCCGGAAGAGGTCACGTAGACCGCGCTGCCGGTGATCTTCTGGGTACTCACGCCCGTGACGTAGACGGCGGACTGCTGGCCCGAGGTGCCGATACGGATGACTCCGTCGTCGCTGAAGAGGCCCGAGGCGCCGCCGGCCTCACCGCCGCCGCCGGCCTCACCGCCGCCGCCGGCCTCACCGCAGCCCCCGGAATGCGGTCAAAAAAAGGCGGTCAGCCCTTACACGAAGGACTGACCGCGGGCGTCTCGTGGATCGAGGCGCCAAGGGGGCCTATTTGGGCGGTGGAGTGATGGCTTGCTCGGTCTCGAACACCTCGACTTCCAAGTCTCCGGCCGTGCTACGCGCCGCAGTCACGAAGTAGTTCTCCTGCTCGTCGTCCTTCACTGGACCCACGCCTTCGGAGGCCAGGGACACCATGGAGATCGGAGAGCTCGAGTCGAAGTCACCGATCTCGCCGTTCGACTCGAGGAACGGGTCCTGCCAGCGCTCGAGATCGAGGTCACCGCCGGGCTCGCCGCGCACGGCCGTGACGCGAAGGCCGTACGGCGACCAGGCGGCGGCCGTATCGGCCACGTGCCCTGCGGTCACGGTTTGAGCGCGAGTGATCTTCCCCGAAGAGGAGATGTTCCAGTAGATGTTTTCCAGATCCCCACTGCCATTGACGCAGGCGGTCATCGCGCTGCCGGTGCCGAAATCGGCGCCGATCGCCACCTTGCTCACCGCACCGGCGGTGTAGGTGTCCATCGGAAGCACCGAAGTACCGGTCACCTTCCACGTGATCACCTTGAGGTTTCCGGAGAGGTCACGAATCGCCGTCATGACGAGATCGGAGCTCACGGGCGTGATGCCGAGCAATCCGATGCCGCTGTCGGCGATTCCCGAGACGCCCCACGCGGCGAGGTAGGTCGGTACGCCGCTTGCACTGATGTCATAGGCGTAGACGAAGAGATCGGACGAGGAGGGATCGACGAAGGACACCGCCACGCGCGTCGAGCTCAGGCGCGCGATGCCGATGCTGCCGCCGATGAACGCCGGCTGCTGGGTCTCGCTGCCTTGCCGCGCCACGCCCACATCGGAGCCGCCCAGCTTCCAGGTATCGACGGCCACCGTGAAGTCGCCGCTGTAGGAGGCCGTCACCACACGGCTCGCATCGAGGCCCGTGATCGCGACGCTTTGCGTGAGGCCTGCAGCGCTGGCGCTCCCCAAGCGCACGAGCTTGGAGGTCGTGTCCGCCCACGCGATCACCTCCAGCTCACCGCTCCCGTTGACGACCGCCGCGGCGACATCGCTCGCGCGCCCGCCCGCCGGAGGCACCGTGGTTGCGACCGCGACGTCGCTGACCGCTCCCGCGGAAGCGCCGTAGAGGGGAAAGAGGTTCTGAGCCCTGGCAACGCCCGTCGCCAGTATGAGGGCCGCCGGCAGAGCCTTGAGAAGCTTCGAAGTATTCATGGTCGTTGTCTCCTTGAGTTCGGTTAATGAAATGTCATGTCGTGATCCGCGGAGCGGACTTCATGGGAGAGATGCGCGAATCCATGCCGAATCGCCTCATGGGGTGGATGCAAGCGCCCGCGGCGGCCGCCGGGGCACGATGCTCGACCGCGATGCGCTGACCCCGGATAATGGGCTGCGCCTGCGTTATCCCACCGACACTCCCGATGACCGTTCTGCGCATCGATCACGTGCAATTGGCCATGCCTCGTGGTGGGGAGGCCGACGCGCGTCGCTTCTACGGCGAGCTCCTCGGGCTGCACGAGACGCCCAAGCCGCCGGACCTGGCGGCTCGAGGCGGAGCGTGGTTCGAGCTCGGCGATGTGCAAGTGCACTTGGGCGTGGATACAGAATTTCGCCCGGCCAAGAAGGCGCACGTCGGTTTCGTGGTGGGGGCTCTCGATGAGCTCGTGGCGCGATTGAGGGCAGCCGGGCACGATCCGCGCATCGCCGATCCCCTGTCGGGCCGTCATCGTGCGTTCGTCGAGGACCCGTTCGGCAATCGAGTGGAATTGATCGAGGCTGATCGGCCGAGCGCGTCGTGAGAGTAGCGAGCGCGTCGTGAGAGTCGTTACCTACAACATCAATGGGATCGGCGCGCGCCTCCCGAACCTGCTCAAGTGGCTCAAGGAGAATTCGCCCGACGTCGTATGCCTGCAAGAATTGAAGGCACCTCAGGAGAATTTTCCGGAAGGCCCCATTCGCGAGGCAGGCTACGGGGTGATCTGGCACGGGCAAAAGAGCTGGAACGGGGTCGCGATCCTCGCCCGCAATGAAGAGCCCGTCGAGATCCGGCGGGTGCTGCCGGGCGATCCGGACGACGTGCATAGCCGTTACATCGAGGCAACCGTTCACGGGTTGACCGTGGGTTGCCTGTATTTGCCCAACGGGAATCCGGCGCCGGGCCCGAAGTTCGACTACAAGCTCAAGTGGCTCGCGCGCCTCCTCGCGCACGCCGCCGCTCTCGTATCGAGCGAATCACCGGTGATACTCGCCGGCGATTACAACGTGATTCCCACGGAGCGAGACGTCTATAAGCCGGAGCGCTGGGTGGATGATGCGCTGTTTCGGATCGAGGTACGCGAGGCGTACGCCGACTTGCTGAAGCAAGGCTGGACGGATGCGATCCGCACGCTCCATCCCGACACCGTGATCTACACCTACTGGGACTTCTTCCGCAACGCGTACGCACGCGATGCCGGCATGCGCATCGATCATTTGCTCTTGAATCCGGCCCTCGCCGGGCGCCTCAAGGCAGCAGGCGTCGATCGCGACGTGCGCGGCTGGGAGAAGCCGAGCGATCATGCGCCGACGTGGGTGGAGGTCTCGTGACACCCGCCTCCTTCGATGCGCTCCATCTCGCCGGCCCCACAAGGACCTATTGGCTCGCGTTCCGGCTGGGTCTTGTTGCCGATCGTAGGCGGGCGCGCCTCACGCGCGTCGTGCGGCGCGCGGCAGGACGACCGCTTGCAGCCAGTTGGAGAGCTCCCGGAGGCGCAGCTCCTCGCTGCGCATGGCGGGCCCCAAGCCGTACTTCCACAGAAGGGACGTGTCGGATGGATTCGCCTGCAGGGCCCGAAGCTCGGCGGCAAAGGTGGCGAGCGCCGCCATATCGTGGAACATCCCTTCGGTGACGAGCTTCTCGCCGTAGCGCTCGGCGACCGCCGCGATGTCCTGGAAATCGTACTCGGGGTGGTACTGCACGCCCCAGAAGCTGCCGCGGCCATGGTCGAACGAGGCCGCCTGGAGCCCGAACTCGTTGCTCGCGAGCACTTGGGCGCCGGCCGGGAGCGTCGCGATGTCGTCGCGGTGCACGGCGGGCGCCTCGAACACGACGGGCTTGCCTGTGAACAGCCGGTGCTCACGCCCCGCCTCGCTCAACAGGATTCTGCGCGCGAATCCGAACTCGCGGCCCCGGGGATTGGCGCGCACCTCGCCGCCCGCGGCCGTGACGGCGACCTGCAAGCCCCAGCAGCTGCCGAAGAACGGCACACCGGCCGCGAACACGGCCTTCGCGAGATCGGTCTGGCGCGTGACGGGGGCGCCGCCCTGGTAGACGTTCAAGGCCGAGCCCGTCATCGCGACCCCATCGTAGCTCTCGAGCCCGACTCCGGGCGCTAGCACCGCGCCGTCCGCGGCCGTGAGCACATCGATGTGAAGCGAGGAATCGAGGCGGGCGAGCACCCGGGCGTAGCCGGTGCCCGAGTCATAACCGAGCGAGCGCGCGAGCCTTGCGCGCACCTCCGCGACGTTACCGTCGATGATGAGGATGCGCGCGCCGCTCGCACGCGCGCCGTTGCCGCTCATGCGCTCTCCAGGGCGCCGAGCCGTCCCTCCACCGCCGTGCGGAAGATGCGTTCGAGTGCCGCCGCATCGACGGGGATCGGATTGCCGCCGGCGGAGGGGTCGATCGCTGCCTCGCGTCCGATGAGAGCCGCCTGATCCGCGCTCACGCCCAGCTCGGCGAGCGAATGCGGAATACCGAGCTCGCGACGGAATGCCAAGAGCCAGGCGAGAAATCCGTCGAAGCCGCGCTGCGGCAAGTCGAGGAGCCGCGCGATGATGTCGGTCTTCTGCGCAATGGCGCTGCGATTGAATGTGACCACGTAGGGAAGGATCACCGCATTGGTGAGGCCGTGGTGCGTGTTGAACCACGAGCCCACCGGGTGCGCGATCGCATGCACGGCGCCCAACCCCTTCTGGAATGCGGTCGCGCCCATGGAGGCGGCGGCCAGCATCTCGCCGCGCGCTTCGATGTCGCTCCCGTCCTGGCACGCGCGGGGGAGGTAGTGGTGGATGAGCCGCATGCCCTCGAGTGCCACGCCATCGGCCAGCGGATGGAATCCCGGCGCACAGAATGCCTCGAAGCAATGGGTGAATGCGTCCATGCCGGTCGCCGCGGTCACCGTGCGTGGCAGACCCACGGTCAACTCGGCATCGGAGATGACGATGCGGGGCATCATCTTCGGATGAAAGATGATCTTTTTCTGATGCGTCTCCTCGTTGAGGATGACGGCGGCGCGGCCCACTTCCGAGCCCGTGCCGGCGGTGGTCGGTACCGCAACGATCGGGGCGATACGCGCGGCATCCGCACGCATCCACCACTCGCCGATGTCCTCGAAATCCCAGAGCGGGCGAGTCTGACCGATCATGAAGGCGACCACCTTGCCGACATCGAGCGCCGAGCCGCCGCCCAACGCCACGACACCATCGTGGCCGCCGGCGCGATACGCTTCGAGCCCTGCCTCGACGTGGCGGAGCGCCGGATTCCCGCGGACGGCGCCGAAAAGCGCCGCGTTCGCGAGCGATGAGAGCGCCCGCTTCACCATCGGCGCGCCGGCGAGCCCCTCGTCGGTGACGAGGAGCGGCCGCTTGGTGCCGGCCGCGCTGCACGCCGCCTTGAGCTCGCTGATCCGGCCCGGGCCGGCCCAAATTGTCGTCGGATAGCTCCAGTTACCGCGCAGCATCGTGCTCATGTCTCGAGCCTCAGGTGGTAGGATTTGGGGCGCGTGAGCTGCTCGAAGCCGACGCGTGACAGAGTGCAGCCGCGTCCTGACTGCTTGACGCCGGTCCAAGCGAGAGCCGGATCGAGGTAATCGCAGCGATTCAAGAACACGGTGCCCGTCTCGAGCGCATCGCCGAGCGCTTCGGCGCGTTCGGCGTCGCGGGAGAAAATCGCCGCCGTGAGGCCGAACTTGCTGTCGTTCATCAGCCGCAACGCCTCCTCATCCGAATCGACTCTCATGATGCCGACCGCGGGTCCGAAGGTCTCCTCGCGCATGATCGCCATCGAGTGGTCGACATCCACCAGCACCTGCGGCGCGAGGTAGGGAGTCCCCGGCGAGGAGGCAGGGAAATCCTGCTCGTCGATGAGCTGTTGGGCTCCCTGCGCAATGGCGGAGCGAACCTGCGCGCGGACTGCGTCGGCGGCCGCGGTGCGCACTACCGGCCCGAGGGAGGTGTCCGGATCGAGCGGAGAGCCCAGCCGGTAGCGCTTCGTCAGCTCGACGACCCCGTCGACGAAGTCGCGGTAGCGCGAGGCGGCCACGTAGATCCGCTTGATGCCGCAGCAGGATTGACCGGCGTTGTAGAAGACACCGTCGGTGAGCGTCTCGATCGCGTGCGCCAGGTCGGCGTCGGCGCGCACGTACGCCGGATCCTTGCCGCCGAGCTCCAGACCCGAGGTCGCGAACCCCGAGGCGGTGGCTCCGACGACGGCTCGTCCGCCCGACACCGAGCCGGTGAAGCAAACGCTCGCGACGCGCGAATCGGCCAGGAGCCGCGCGGTGTCGGCGTGGGAGAGATGCAAGTATTGAAACACGCCTTCCGGCAAGCCCGCGCTAGCGAAGCATTCCGCAAAGCGCTCGGCGGCGAGCGGCGTCTGGTGCGAGTGCTTGAGCACCACCGTATTGCCGGCGATGAGCGCCGGTAGCACGGCATTGACGGCCGTGAGGTAGGGATAATTCCACGGCGCCACGACCGCCACGACGCCCAGGGGGACGCGCTTGATCAGGCGACGAAAGCCCTGCTTCGCTCCCGGATCGATGGCGGCGAGCGCCTCGGGCGCGATATGAAGCATATAACGCGCCCGTTCCTCGAAGCCGCGCACCTCGCCCGGGGCGTGCCGAATGGGACGGCCCATCTGCCAGGTGATCTCGGCGGCAATGTCGTTCGTCTTCGCGACGAAGGCATCGACGGCCCGAGCGAGGGTCGTGCAGCGGCCCTCGAGCGGCCAGGAGGCCCACGCTCGATGAGCGGCCCGCGCGCGCTCGAGCGCCCGATCGATACCCTCGACTGTCTCGAGCGCTCGCTCGACGTAGATCCGCCCGTCGACGGGACTCACCGTCTTCAACAGCTCACTCATGACCGCCGCTGCTCCTCATCGCACGCCCACCGGGCCCCTCAGCCTAGCGCAAGCCGACCGGCAAGATACTCCTCGGCGAGCGCACAGGCGCGCTCGATGAGAAAGGGCGTCATCTCGCGCGCCGT
>Ga0187784_10004549_pt1 | contig 11223 bp, 5 predicted proteins | sample 1015_SJ02_MP15_2_FD_132964 | JGI IMG/M metagenome (GOLD analysis project Ga0187784, IMG submission 132964) | Tropical peat soil microbial communities from peatlands in Department of Meta, Colombia - 1015_SJ02_MP15_20_MG | ecosystem: Environmental > Terrestrial > Soil > Wetlands > Peat | place... | reverse complement strand
GATCGCGATGCCGCTCGCGATCACGAGACCCAGGTCGAAGCGGGACACGGCGCCAGCGCCAGTAGCTATTAGCAGCGGTACCACGCCCAGCACCATCGCCGCTGTCGTCATCAGGATCGGCCGTAAACGAGTGCCGGCCGCCGACTCGATGGCCTCGCGCTTGGAGTGGCCCTGGATCTGCTGTTCATTGGCGAACTCGACGATCAGGATGCCGTGCTTGCTGATCAGACCCATCAACGTAACCAGGCCCACCTTGGTGTAGATGTTGAGGCTTGCGCCGCCGATGCCGAGGCTGATGAATATCAAGGCGCCGGCAATCGACATCGGCACCGACACCAAAATGATCAGCGGGTCGCGGAAGCTCTCGAACAGCGCCGCCAGCGACAGGAAAATGATGATCAGGGCGAAGGCGAATGTGAGCACGAATCCGCTGGACTCTTGCACGTATTGGCGGGAGAGCCCTCCATAGTCGATCGAGTAGCCTTGCGGTAGTGTCGTGGCCGCCAGGTCTTTCAGATAGTTGAGCGCGTCGCCCAGCGCCACTCGCGGCGCCGGCACGCCCTGGATGGTCGCCGAATTCAGCTGCTGGAAATGGTTGAGCGATTCCGGGACCGTTTGAGTAGTGATGCGGGCGATAGTCGACAGCGGTACTGAGGTGCCGCCGGAGGTTCGAATGTAGTAATTCAGCAGCTGATCGACGTTGAGGCGATCGCGTTGCCGCACCTGGGGCATCACTTTGTACGAGCGGCCGTAGAAACTGAAATAATTGACGTAACCGCCGCCCAGCATCCAGGCCAATGCGCCGCCAACGTCGCTCATCTTCAATCCGAGCTCCGCGGTCTTCTCGCGGTCCATCGTTACCGTGTACTGCGGCTGATCGATTTTCAGGTCGGTGTCCAGATAGGCGAACATCCCGCTCTTGACCGCTGTCTGCAGGAACTTGTGCGCGACCGTGTTCAGCTGTCCGAAGGGCTGGGTGGTGCCGATAATGAACTGCATCGGCAAGCCGTTGCTGCCGGGCAGTGGCGGAGGCTGGAATGTGGCGATACGGGCACCGGCAATGTTATTCACTGCTCGTTGCACAATCGGCTGTAGATCGTTTGAGGTGCGGGGTCGTTGATCCCAGGGTTTGAGCACCAAGCCCGCGATTGACGTGCCAGACGTGTCGAGCTGGAAAATGTGTGCGGTCTCGGGGTAGCGGTCGAAAATCCCGAAAACCTGCGCGGCGTAAAGCATACGCTGCCGCAACGTCGCGTCCGGCGCGGTAGTGGAAAATGCAATCAGCACGCCCTGGTCTTCCTGCGGCGCGAGTTCGCTACGCGCGCCGCCGTAAAGGGAGTAGATGCTGCACAGCACGATCAGGGCGAACACCACCGTAACCGGCAGAGAGTTGAGGCTTTCGTGCAGCAAGCGCTGATAGCCTAGGCGGACCTGATCCAACCGCTTGTCTATGAACTCGACGAGCAACTCATGCCACGCTCCGCCGGAGGTGGCGCTATGCGGCCTGAGCAGACGCGAGCACATCATCGGCGACAGCGTCAGCGCGACGATAGCCGACACTGTCACGGCGCCCACCAGCGTGAAAGCGAACTCGGTAAACAGCGCGCCTGTGAGACCGCCCTGGAGACCGATCGGGACGTATACCGCCACCAGCACGACGGTCATGGCGATGATGGGGCTGCCGAGCTCGCGCGCCGCAAGGATCGCAGCCGGGATCGGTTTCATCCCTAACGCCAGATGGCGATTGACGTTTTCGACCACAATGATGGCGTCATCGACCACCAGACCGATCGCCAGCACCAGTGCCAACAGGGTCAGCAGATTTATCGAGAAGCCGCACAGCAGCATCATTATGAACGAACCGACCAACGACAATGGGATCGCGATGGTCGAGATCAGCACCGAGCGCGGAGAGCCAAGAAACGCGAACACGACCAGGGTTACGATTGCTAGCGCTTCGACCAGAGTACGGATGACTTCGTTGATCGAGCTGTTCACGAATTTGGTGGAATCGTAGACTATCGCGCCATTCAATCCGTGCGGCAGTTGGGCCTGAATTTCTGGAAAGACCTTACGCACTTCCTTGATCACATCCAGCAGGTTGGCGGTGGGAGTCACCTGGATGCCGATGTAAACCGAGCGCTTGCCGTCGAAGCCGACCTGCGATTCGTAGTCGTCGGCGCCGAGCGTGACGTTGGCTACGTCTTGGAGGCGCACGATCACACCGTTGGTCTGCTTCAGCACCAGGTGGCGGAACTCGTCGAGCGAGTGGAGCGAGGTTGTGGCGGCCAGGTTGACATGCACCATCTGGCCCTTGGTGATGCCGAGTCCGGATATGTAGTCATTCTTGGCCAGCGCCGCTGCGACATCGGCGGCGGTGAGGCCGTATCCGGCGAGCTTCTTTGAATCGAGCCAGGCGCGCAGAGCGAGGTTTTTCGCGCCGAGCAGCTCGGCGGTCTGCACGCCTTCCACGGCTTGCAGCTTCGGCTGCACCACGCGCACCAGATAGTCGGTGATCTTGTTGGATGGCAGCACGTCGCTGTTGAAGCCGATGTACATCGCGTCGATGGTTTGACCAACCTTGACGGTCAACACCGGCTGCTGCGACTGTGGCGGAAGCTGGTTGAGCACCGAGTCCACTTTGGTATCGATCTCGGCCAGCGCCTTGCTCGAGTCATAGTTGAGGCGCAAATTGGCGGTGATCGTGCTGGTTCCGCTCTGGCTGGTGGAAGTTATGTAGTCGATGCCGTCGGCCTGCGCGATCGCGTTTTCCAGGGGCGCGGTAATGAAACCGGCAACCACGTCGGGATCGGCGCCGTAGTAAGTTGTGGTGATGGTGACGACGCCGTTTTCCGTCCGCGGAAACTGCCGGATCGGCAGCGACCGCACCGCGCCGAGACCCAGCACCAGGATCATCAGACTGACTACAGTCGCCAGCACCGGCCGGCGGATGAAGATGTCAGTGAATCGCATGGTTCGCGCCTGTGACTAATCGAGTGCGCTACACCGGTGCCTCGGCAGAGACTTCGGTCTCGATCCGACGCTGCTTGGAATGATCCGCGGCCAACAGCAAATAGAAGGCCGGCACCACGAACAGCGTGAACAGCGTTCCGATCGAGATGCCAGTGGCGATCACCAGACCTAGATCGAAACGAGAACTCGCGCCGGCGCCGCTGGCGATAATCAGCGGCACAACTCCCAGCACCATCGCTGCCGTCGTCATCAGGATCGGCCGCAAACGGATGCCGGCCGCCAGCTCGATTGCCTCGCGCTTGGATTTACCCTGCAATTGCTGCTCGTTGGCGAACTCGACGATCAGGATGCCGTGCTTGCTGATCAGGCCCATCAATGTAACCAGGCCCACTTCCGTATAGATATTGAGGGTGGTGCCGCCAACCCCAAGGCTGATAAAGACCAGCGCCCCGGCGATCGACATCGGTACCGACACCAGAATGATCAGCGGATCGCGGAAGCTCTCGAACAGCGCCGCGAGCGACAGGAAAATGATGATCAGGGCGAAGCCGAATGTGATCACGAAGCCGCTGGACTCCTGTACGTACTGGCGGGACAGCCCGCCGTAGTCAATTGAGTATCCCTGCGGCAAGGTCTTGGCGGCGAGCTTCTTCAGGTAGTCGAGCGCGTCGCCGAGCGCCACGCCTTCAGCGGTTACACCCTGAATAGTCGCCGCGTTGAGCTGCTGGAAATGATTAAGCGATTCCGGAACCGCCTGGGCCGTGACGTTAGCCACCGTTGACAGTGGAATTGGCGTGCCGTCGGGAGAGACACCGATATAGTAATTAAGTAACTGGTCGGTATTCAGGCGATAGCGCTGCTGGACCTGCGGGATTACCTTGTACGAGCGACCGTCCAGGCTGACATAGTTCACGTAGCCGCCGCCCAGCATCCAGGTCAAGGCGCCGCCGATGTCGCTCATCTGCAAGCCGAGCTGTGAAGTCTTGTCACGGTCGATCTTCACGGTGAACTGGGGCTGATCAATTTTCAGATCGGTATCGAGATACGCGAACATGTGGCTCTTCGCCGCTTGCTGCAGGAAGTTCTGGGCCACTTGATTGAGATGATCGAAAGGCTGAGTCGTGCCGATGACCACCTGCACGGGTAAGCCGTTGCTGCCCGGCAGCGGCGCCGGTTGAAAGGCGACCACCAGGTCGCCCGCAACCTGATTCAGTTGCCGTTGTACTATCGGCTGCAGATAATTCGAAGTCCGGATACGTTCGTCCCACGGTGCGAGCACCAGACCAGCCATAGACTGGCTCAGAGTGTCGAGCTGGAATATGTGCGCGGTCTCGGGGAGCTTGGCGAAAATCTTATAAATTTCTCGAGAGTAAAGCTGCCGCTGCTGTAGCGTCGCATCGGGCGCGGCGGCGGCTTGCGCAAGTATCAGGCCTTGATCTTCGTCGGGCGCCAGTTCGCTCTTCGCGCCGTTATAGAGGAAATAGATACTAGCCAAGACGATGACGGCGAGTAGCCCGGTCACCGGCAGGGAATCGAGGCTTTCATGCAGCCAGCGCTGATATGATCGGCGCACCTGGGCGAGGCAGCGATTGATGAGATCGACCAGCCGGTCTTGCCATCCGCCTCGCGTGTCGGTGTGCGGCTTGAGCATTTGCGAGCACATCATCGGCGACAGTGTCAGCGCCACCACGGCGGACACCGTTACCGCGCCCACTAGTGTGAAAGCGAATTCGGTGAAAAGCGCGCCGGTGAGGCCGTGCTGAAAGCCGATCGGCACGTACACCGCCACCAGCACCGCGGTCATCGCGATGATCGGGCCGCCGAGTTCGCGCGCCCCCAGGATCGCGGCCGGCAGCGGCTTCATCCCGTCCTCGAGATGCCGGTTCACGTTCTCGACCACGATAATTGCGTCGTCGACGACCAGCCCGATCGCGAGCACCAGCGCCAGCAGCGTCAGCAGATTGATCGAGAAGCCGAACAGAAGCATCGTCATAAAGGTGCCGATCAACGATAGCGGGATCGCGATGGTCGGGATCACGACCGCGCGCGGCGAGCCGAGAAATACGAACACCACAGCCGTCACTATAAGCACCGCTTCGACCAGAGTGCGCACGACCTCGCTGATCGAGCTGTTCACGAACTGAGCGGAATCGTAAATGATTTGGCCTTTGATACCCTGCGGCAGCTGAGCCTGGATTTCGGGAAATATCCTGCGCACACCCTTGATGACGTCGAGCAGGTTGGCGGCGGGCGCAATCTGTATGGCGATATAGACCGACTTGCTGCCGTCGACCGCGACTTGCGACTCGTAGTCGTCGGCGCCGAGCGTGACCTTCGCGACGTCCCCGAGCCGGACGATGACACCGTTGGTTTGTTTGAGTACCAGTTTGCGGAATTCGTCCAGTGAATGCAGGTTGGTCGAGGCGGCGAGGTTTACCTGCACCATCTGACCCTTGGTATTACCCAGTCCGGATATATAGTCGTTGCTGGCGAGCGCCGTGCTCACGTCCGTGGCGGTGAGACCGAAAGCCGCGAGCTTCTTGGTATCGAGCCATATCCTCATCGCCAGATTACGCGCTCCAACCAGCGCGGCCGTTTGGACGCCCGGCACCGCCTGCAATTTCGGCTGCACTACGCGGACCAGATAGTCAGTGATCTTATTCAAGGGCAGCACGTCGCTGTTGAAGCCGATGTACATCGCGTCCACGGTCGCGCCAATCTTGACGGTCAGTACCGGCTGCTGCGTACCTACCGGCAACTGATTGAGTACCGACTTCACCTTGGTATTGATCTCAGTCAAGGCCTTGTCGGAGTCATAGTTCATTCGCAGGTAAGCAGTGATAGTGCTGACCGCGTTCTGACTGGTCGAGGTCATGTAGTCGATACCGTCGGCTTGCGCGATAGCGTTTTCCAAAGGTGTGGTGATGAAGCTCGCCATCACGTCGGGCGCAGCGCCATAATAGATCGTAGTAACGGTCACCACTCCGTTTTCGGTCCGCGGATATTGCAGGATTGGCAGCAATCCCACCGCGCGCAGGCCCAGCACCAGGATCATCAGACTGACCACGGTGGCCAGCACGGGCCGGCGGATGAAGATGTCGGTGAATTTCATCGTCAGCGATGCTTACTCATCGACCGGCTTGGGATTCGGGTCGTCGCTCGGCTCGACCGAGTTGTTGATCAGCACCGGCGAGCCGTTATGCAGCTTGATCTGGCCAGCGGTCACGACCGTCTCGCCCGGCTTCACGCCGCTTAGGACCGCAATCTGGTCGCCGCGAGTCGACCCAGTGGTGACAAAGGTCTGGTGAGCGACCAGTTGCGGCCGTCCGTTGGCGCCTTTGCCTTTGTCCTCGACTATGTAGACGGTATCGCCATAGCTGCTGAAGGTGATCGCAGTCTGAGGCAGCGTGATGTAGCGTTGCCGCGTACCGATCCCGATCTCCACGGTCCCATACATTCCAGGGACCAGCTTGTGCTGGGGATTCTTGAAGGTGGCGCGTATTTGAACGTTGCGCGTGGTGGTATCGACCTTCGAATTGACCGCCGAGATCTCGCCGGAGAAATTCTGGCCAGGATAGGTATCGACCTTGGCGGCAACCGGCTGACCAACTCTAACCTGATCCAAGGTTTGCTGCGGCAGATAGAAGTCGAGGAAGATGGGGTCCAACTGTTGCAGCGTCACGACCGTCGTGCCGGCGCTCAGATACTGCCCGAGGTCGACTTGCCTGACGCCGAGGCGTCCGGCAAAAGGCGCGTGGAGAAACTTCTCCTGCAACACCGCTTGCTGTTCAGCCACCTGTGCGTTGTCGTTCTCGAGGGTCCATTTGTCGGTATCGAGCGTCTGTTGGCTTACCGCGTGCGCCTGGAACTGCTTCAGATCGCGCTGGTAAGTGATCGCGGCGAGCTTGGCGGCGGCTTCGAGCGACTGGAGCTTGGCCGGGGCATCGTCGAGCCGCAGCCTAAGCAGTGGCGCGCCCTGCGCGACGTCGTCGCCCGACTTGAAGTAGATAGCGTCGACGACGCCCGCAACCTCGATCGCCAGATCGGCGCCGTTCACCGCGCGCAGGCTGCCCACCGCTTCGAGCCGCGGCTGCCACTCTTGGTACTCCGCCTTGATCGTCGAAACCGTCTGGGGCGGAGGGCCTTGCGACGCCATCGCCTTCTTGATCATCATTCCTTTGAAGGCCTCGAACCCGAAAATCGAGCCGAACGTCACGCCGACCACGGCCAGCATGATTATCATGCGTTTGGCTATGCTCACGGATCGAGCCGTGCTCCCGTCAATATCACGCGTCATCGAGGGTCTCCTTCAGAACCGACAGCCTTTCGGATCGTTGCGGGGGCAACCCAGGTCGTCGTCTCTGGGGCAACGTCGGAGCGGTTCCACCAACCTCCGCCCAGCGCCTGAAACAGCGCCGCGGTATCGGCGTAGCGGCTGGCCATCGCCTGAATCAGATTGATCCTGGTCTGTTGGTAACTGTTCTGCGCGTTGAGCAGACTCAGGTAAGTAATCCCGCCCACCCGATATTGGTTGCTCGAGATCTCGAAGCTGTTGGCGGCAGAGCGCTCGGCCGCGAGTTGCGCTTTCAGCGCGTCAGCGTCGGATTGCAGGGCGCGCAGCGAATCGGCCACGTTTTGAAACGCGGTAAGCACCGTATAGCGGTACTGCGCGGCCGCCTGATCGTAAGCGGCGATGGCCGCCCGCCTCTTGTGCAGCAGCGTGCCGCCTTCGAACAGTGGTTGGGTGACGCCCGCGGCCGCATTCCACACGGTGGTGCCGGGAGAGAGCAGACTAGCGGCGGAGGTCGCAAAACTGCCGTACTGAGCGGTGATATTGAATTGAGGCAGCATATTCGCCGTGGCCACGCCGATCTGTGCGCTAGCCTGATGCAATAGAGCTTCGTACTCGCGCACGTCTGGTCGTTGCTCGACTAACTTCGACGGCAGGCTCACTGGCAGGTCCGCAGGAAGCTTGAGCGTCGCGAGATCGAAGTCCACGCCGAGATCGTCGCTGGGCAGATGGCCGGTCAAGGCCCTCAGCAGGTCGCGCTCTTGCGCCAATTGCTTTTCCAGCGACGGCAGCGTCGCCTTTTCCTGCGCCAGCGCTGTTTCCTGTGCCAGCACGTCAGACCCCGACGCTCCGCCGAGCTCGAATTGGCGGCGCACGATGTCGAGCTGCTCGGTTTCGTCCTTGATGATCTCGTGCGTGGCGGCAATCTGAGCGCGCAACGAGGCTTCTTGCACCGCCGCCGTGACTACGTTGGATGTGAGCGTCAGGTAGGTAGCTTCGAGCACGAAACGTTGGTACTCGGCCTGCGCCTGCAGCGACTCGACCTCTCGCCGGATGCCGCCCCAAACGTCGAGGGTGTAGGACACGTTCACCGAAGCATTGAAGACGTTGTACAGAAATGAAGTGCTACTCGTGGCCCCGAACTCGGCGCTGGAGACTTGCTGGCGCGTTGCAGCGGCGCTGCCGCTGACCGCCGGCAAGAACGCGCCCTCCTGGGCGTAGACGTTCTCCCGCGCTTGGCGCAGCGCTGCTTGCGCCGCCTCCAGACTGGGGTTGTTCTTGAGCGCTTGCGCGATCAGGTTATTCAGTTGCTCGGAATGGAATAGCGTCCACCATTGCCCAGGAATGTCCAGGCCCTTCACGAAGTTCTGCGCCGCGCCGGCTGCGATATCAGCCGAAGCGGTATGCGGCGAAAGCGGCTCCGGCGTGTAGCCCTCGGCCGCCGGAGCCGAGGGAGGATGAAAATCCGGCCCGACCGCGCAGCCTCCTACCAACGCGATGACTGTCGAGGCCATCACGACGGCAGCGGCACGCCTTATTAATCGCGTATTTGAGTCCATCTATCGATCGGTTTGCTCGACGGTCGCCCTCGCTGCCCCGAGCTTTTCACTGCTCATACGGATCGCTTCCTTGCGCTTCGGGTCAGCTCTTTGAGTCCGGCGAGCGAGAAGCGGGTTATGTGATCGGCAAGGCGTTCCACGAACTCCGGAGTTGTCACATCCTGGGGATAGAGGCGGGCGAGCACCGGACGCGAGTGCGCGTAGATCACGCATTGGCCAACGATGCTGTTGCAACACATATTCATCCGCTCCGGGCTGGTGCCGTTCCCAACGATTCTGCGCACGATCGAGGCTAGCTGCTGCATATGAGGACGACAGACTTCCTCGATCGCCCGGTCGAGGAACGAGGTCGGCTCGATCAGCTCGCGCGCCATCAGCTTCGAGTGCCACGCCGGCCTGTCGCCTAGCAGTCCCGAAAGGAACCGAGTGATGAAGTCCTTCAGGACTTGTTCCGCGCTCGCGTCAGGCGGTGGCGTATCCCGTGGACGAAGCTTTGCTTCCAACAACCCCATCGCGTAGTTGGTGGCCTCAAGGTACAGCGTTTCTTTGTCCCGATAGTGGTAGTTGACCGCCGCGACGTTCGCGTGGGCGCGCTCACAGATCTCGCGGATCGTTGCCGCTTTGAAGCCCTGCTCCGCGAACACTTCTCCTGCCGCCTCGAGAAGGCGTTCGCGAGTTTCATCTCGTGGCTGGTCCGCGTTTCGCGAGCCTCCTGCATCTAACGCATGTTTCATACACATATTTGAAACATATGTTTTGATACGAAGTCAATAATTAAGGGTCAACGTGTCGACGACGGCGTAAGCCAATCACGTTTTCGCGGGGCGACCTATTTGGCTAGATAGCAAGGCATCGATTAGGCTCGGGCCGTCGGATGAAGGCGCAATGATGCGGTACACGAAGCTTGGAAAAAGCGGACTCACAATCTCGCGCATCTGCCTGGGATGCATGAGCTATGGCGACAAGCAGTCGCGCGAATGGCTGCTGACCGAAACCGAGGCGCGCGATCACTTCGCGCGTGCCTTGGAGGCGGGAATCAATTTTTTTGACACCGCCGACGTTTACTCCCTCGGCGCGAGCGAACGGATAACCGGACGATGGTTAGGCGCAATGGCCCATCGCGACGATATTGTGGTCGCGACCAAGGTCTATGGCGCAATGGCCGGCGCGCGCGGGTCCTCGGCGGCGCCTAATCGCGGCGGACTTGGCCGCAAGCACATCATCGAAGCCTGTGAGGCGTCGCTCAGGCGCCTTGGGATGGATTACATCGACCTCTACCAGATCCACCGATGGGACTTCGGGACGCCGATCGAGGAAACCCTCGACGCGCTCAACTCGCTGGTGCGGGCCGGCAAGGTTCGCAACCTCGGCGCCAGCAGCATGGCGGCCTGGCAGTTCGCCAAGGCGCTGTTCATTGCCCGCGAAAACGGATGGCATCAGTTCGTCTCGATGCAGAATCATTACAACCTGGTCTACCGTGAGGAGGAGCGGGAGATGATCCCGTTGTGCATCGATCAAGGCGTAAGCGTGGTCCCATGGAGCCCGCTGGCGCGCGGCTTCCTGTCCCGCCCGCGCGAGCGCGCTAGCGCCGATACGACTCTGCGGGCACGTGACGACAGGTTTGCGCGTTCGGTGGAATACCAGCAGTGCGACTTCGAGGTATTAGACGCGGTCAGCAAGATCGCGGCCGAGCGCGGCGTCACGAACTCGCAGGTTGCGCTCGCATGGGTGCTTCAGGCGCCTGGCGTCGACGCGCCGATCATCGGCAGTACCAAGCTCGCACATCTGGACGAGGCGATCGCGGCGCTGGACCTCAAGCTGACGCGCGAGGAGATCGCGGCGCTCGAGCAGCCCTATCGCCCCCATTCGATTCTGGGACACGATCAGCCCAAGCCCTCCCGCATGAGTAGATAGCGGCGCGCCCTCGTTTCGCACACCGACGGTGCGACGGAGCGAGTGGCGCTCCGCGAGTGCAGCGACCGCTATCGGAGAAGGAGGAGACTCATCGCCAAGATGAACACGAATCCGCGAAGTTCCATCCCGCGGATTTTTCGGCGTCAGGATGAAAAGGCCGGCGGACCCTTGCTGTCGTTCTCGCCGCTCGCGCGTCGCGCGCGTCAGCCCACTGTGTGCAGCCGGCGCGGATTATCTACCATCATTGAGCGGATCTGCTCCGCCGACGCGCCGAGCGACCTGAGCCACGGAATGATGTTCTCGTGGACGTGCGAGTAACCCCATCCGCCGTATGCCTTGTAGCAGGTCTTCATCGCTACCTCAGCGCATAGCAGTACGCGGTCGGCGTAACCGGCTTCGAGCAGCTCGGTCACGCAGCGCACCTCTTCCTTGTCGGTCGAGAAGCCGCGCCCCGGCCCCATCACGTTCTCGAACAGCTCCTCGTGT
>Ga0187784_10004547_pt1 | contig 11223 bp, 9 predicted proteins | sample 1015_SJ02_MP15_2_FD_132964 | JGI IMG/M metagenome (GOLD analysis project Ga0187784, IMG submission 132964) | Tropical peat soil microbial communities from peatlands in Department of Meta, Colombia - 1015_SJ02_MP15_20_MG | ecosystem: Environmental > Terrestrial > Soil > Wetlands > Peat | place... | reverse complement strand
AGGTCGGAAGGAGGCCGCGCAGCAGTTTTCCGTAAGTTGATTTATCAGTTCATAAATTCTCGAAGGAGGCATGGTATGGACCGACGTGACTTCATAAGAACAGGGGCCACAGCCGCTGGGGGTCTGGCGGCCTCGAGCAAGATTCTGGAATCGCTCGCTAAGGCGGAGGAAGCCGCAGGGAGTCAAGAGCCCGTTCCGGACCTAAAAGGGCGGCTACCGTACGGCCACATCGGCAAGCTGAAAGTAAGCCGGATGATCCTGGGCGGAAACCTGATTGGCGGCTGGGCACACTCTCGCGACTTGATCTACGTTGAGAAGCTGTTCAAGACCTACCACAATCGCAGCAAGGTTTTCCAGACTTTCGACTTGGCGATGGCGTGCGGAATCAATACCTTCCTTACGAATCCGCTCCTTTGCGACCTCATCGACGACTATCGGCGGAACGGCGGTAAGATCCAGTTCATTTCCGATTGCGGCGAAGAGCCGCTACTCGAAGCGATCCAGAAGTCCATCGACCACGGAGCGTGCGCCTGCTACATCCAGGGACTAATCGGCGACCAACTGGTTCAGGAGAAGCAGTTCGACCTGATTGCGAAAGCGCTGGAACTCATCCGCCGGAACGGCCTGCCGGCCGGGGTGGGAGGGCATAAGCTGGAAACTATCAAGGGGTGCGTCGACAAGGGGCTGCGGCCTGATTTCTGGATGAAGACGCTCCACCAATTGGACTACTGGTCGGCCCGTCCGGGCCAGCCCGAACACGACAATATCTGGTGCGACAATCCGGAGGAAACAACCGCTTACATGCACGGTCTGCCGGAGCCCTGGATCGCTTTTAAGACACTGGCGGCTGGCGCATTGGAGCCGCAGAGCGGCTTCCGATACGCCTTCGAGAGCGGCGCGGACTTCATTTGCGTCGGGATGTTCGATTTTCAGATTGTGGATGACGTCAACATTGCGCTAGGTGTGCTGAACGGCCAGCTCGCTCGCTCGCGCCAGTGGCGTGCGTAGCGAAGGCGGGCATTCAAAGACAAGTAAGGTTGCGCTCCCGGGAGGATGATCCGTGCTCGCCGGACATCGATCTGCACGATGAGGAGGATGTGAGGGAAAAAGTGCGGGTGGAACTTATCGGGGGCGGTTTCGCTTCCGACCTCCACGCCGAAGCTTTGCAGGAAGTCTGCGAAGCGAGCATCGTCGCCAGAGTAGTTTCGTCGCTCCGCAAAGGGGAAACGGTGGAAGTCTGGCGCTTAGCACCCGAAGACGCCTGCTCCAGCGATATGCGCGTGCTGATCCAGTGGCACGGCCGAAACGTGGCCATTCCCTTGTGTCAACTGACTCCCTTCGACGCCGACGAATCAGCCGCTGGAGCCATCGCCGATTGGCATTACTGGGTGGCCCAAGGCTACCGTTTCTGAGTTGCCGTTTAGCTGCCGCTCCGATCTACGCAACCCTGCCGACCGAACAGAGAGCTCTCGAAACCTTCGCTTCGCAATCTATGAGTCGAGAATGAATTCTTGATCCACGACTTGTCTTAGGATAGCGTCCTGACGGTTAATCCTACACGTGGGCTTCCGTTGAGGGAGTAACCTCGACCATTGGTTGCGAGCGCCGCAACAGAAGAAACGACAGCACCAAGCCGAACGGGTACATTACGGCGCTCGCCACCCAGATGGGAGTATAGGAGTAATGCTGTACGACATACCCCGTTCCCGCCGTGAACAGGATGCCGCCCAATGCTCCCATTAAGCCCCCGAAACCCACCACCTGAGCCGTCCGTTCAGAAGGAAAGAGGTCGATGGGTAGCGTATCCACAGTAGCTCCCCACAGCAACATTGCGAAGGCCGCGGTACTCATGACCACCAAGACCCAAAGCAGACGCGAGAGATATACGGTGAACGCGCTGGAAGAGACCAGAATAGCACTGGCAAGCATCACCCATTGGCGAGCCCTTATGGTGTTGACCCCGCGCCGCACCAACCATCCCGAGGCGGCTCCACTGGCGAGGCCGCCTACGAGTGAGGCGAGATAAGGGATCCAGGCAAATGCTGCGATGGAACTCAAGCTCATGCCACGGGAATCCGAGAGGTATTTCGGAATCCAGAAAAGGAAGAAGTACCAGACCGGGTCGGCGAAGAATCGTGCAACCCCGATGGCCCAGGCTTCCCTGGATCGGAAAAGCTCAGTCCAGGGGATGGGCCTCTTCGGCTCTCGGTAGGGAGAGTTCTGCGCTGGGTTCGCCGCCCTCCCCGCCGGGGTATAGTAGAGCCCAAACCATGGCACAACCCATATCAGGCCCAGAAGACCAGTCAAGAGAAAGGCCTGGTGCCATCCGTAGCGCAGCGAAATCCAGACCACCAAGGGAGGCGCAATCAGCGGTCCCAGACTCAGGCCCATTTCGAAGGTTCCGACAGCCATGCCCCTTTGCTTCGCGTCGAACCACTCTGCGACGGCCTTGACACTCCCCGGGATGATGGCCGCTTCGCCAATGGCCAATAGCGCTCTCCAAACGCAGAGGCTCCTCAGGCCAGTGGCAGTTGCGTGGAGCATCTGAATGACCGACCAAAATGCCACGGCGAGGCCCAACCCGTTCCGTGTGCCGATGCGGTCCACAAACCTGCCCATGAGTGGATACATCACCGCGTAAACGGCCAGGAAAGAGTTCAGCGCGTAGGAATACTGCAAACTCGAGAGGTGCAGCTCTTGTTGGAGTTGGGGCGCGAGGACGGGCAGGGTTTGGCGGACGACATAGTTGATGATCGTCGCTGCCAGTAGGAAGATAACTACGGTCCGACCCATTGAGGCCGGCGCTTGCGGCCTATCGTCGCCATACGCATTCGTCATTTTTTCGTCAAGACTTCGCTTAGTTACGAAAGCATTTTGCTAGGATAAGCTGAAAACTCACGCTCGAATCTACTCGTATCTCTCTCGAAACGGCTGCGCTTCGATTTTGAAAGCATATGCCTGCGCACAGGGTTTGTTCTTAGCAATCGACGATGGAATTTGAATGACCAAGCCATTCTTGGCGTGGCGCCATTTCAAATCGCCCTTTACGCCCAGCATTGTCACCGCAGAACCTTCTCTGGCGCGGAGCGACTTAAGCGTGAGAGTCTCCCCTGGCCATTTCAAACTGAGGGCATAAACATATCGGCTGTCTTTGGTCCGTGTAAACCTTATGTCGTTTCCTTCCTTATAAACCTCCCAGCGCCGGGTGCCGTAAATTGCCTCGCCGTTTACCCTGAGCCAATCCCCAACGTACTCCAGCCGCTGTATAGTTTCTTGGGGAAACTTTCCGTTCGCCATGGGCGACACGCCCGGCATGAAATTGCCTCCCATGGCAACGACATCAACCAGCGTTGCTACGAACCATTCTTTAGGTTTATACGTGTCGTTGGGCTGGTAGGCCCAGCGCCGCCCCACCTGCTCGATGGCCTGCCAAGGCCTATCTCCCAGACTTTTGTCGGATGGACTCGCTGGTATATAATGTTCTGGGGTAGAGAAATCCCCGTATGCGCCGAGTCCGCGATTTCTTAACAAAACATCCGGCTGCAGGCTTCTCACCATCTTAACAATCTTAACTGTATCGGGCCACGCTTCCTCGGGCATTGAATGATCGAACTCGAGGGCGTCGATTTTTCCATACTTCGTGCAGAGCTCGCGGAGTGATTCGGTAATGCGGTCGATCATGGCTTGCCAATCTTCAGGCGCGGATTCCTTCGAATAATGAGGATCATAAAACTGACTGCGTGAATCCCACCGGAAATTTGGATCGTTGAAATCCGGCCAGGAAAAATACAGCCCCACGCCCAATCCTCGCTTTCTAAAAGCTTCGACCACGGCGGCAACGATATCCTTCTTGAAAGGCGTATCCATCATACTATAGTTGATGAAGCAATCCTCTGTGGGGCCCAGACCGACTGCGGCGTTGCCGCCGTGCCCACCCGCGATACGGTGGATCGATTTGACTTTCGTTTGAGTATCCCACATCGAAAAGCCATCAAGATGCCGGGTGGTGAAGGTGCAGTATTTCATGCCGGCCCTCTTTGCCAACTCTGCCCATTCGTCTGCGTCAAAATCCGTCGGATTAAACACTTGAAATAGCGTAAACCATATGGTGTGGAACTCCTTATCAGCACCTATCAGAGGCATAGATGCGTCCAGCCCCAACACCGAATACACACCCCAGTGGATGCGCATGCCAAACTTACGGTCCTTCCAAGCCTCCACCGCAGCAGATGAGGCATGTTTGTAATCAGGATCCGCCCTGCCCTCCCACCCCTGGCGATTATCTTCTTCGTCGTGGTGCGCGTGCTGCTCCGCCGCTGCTGTCTGGACGACGGGGCTCCCAAGCGCTAATCCAGCGAGAGTGCCTAACCCAGTCGAGTATCTAAGAAAAGACCTTCGTTCCATATCTGCACCTCCGTCTGCACAGAGGCCGCGCATACCCTCGGACCGTTCGAATTGCCATGGTAAGCCTGCTACCCTGCGAACCGAATGCTCGCCAGGCGGCTTGGACTAACAAGACTCGATTCTCTGCACCAGCAGATCATAAGCCTTCTTGCACTTATACGCTGCTGCGTCAGGTTCGGCTGTATATCCCCAGCCCAACTCGGCCGTCAGGAAGCCATCGTACGCGTCCCGCTGCAGGGCCTTGAGAAAGGGCTCAAAACATATCGCGCCCTCGCCAGGAATCTTATGGTCATCTGACTGGCCCGAATTGTCATCGATATGAATATGGAAAGGAACGCTCTTTACCAATGCGACACAGTCCAGCAGAGATTCTTTGTTGATAAAACAATGGCCAGTGTCGAGTGCTATCCCCAGGCCGTCATAACCAAACTCCTGGATAAATCTTACACCGTCACTGACGGTTGCGATCAGGTCTGTTTCAAGAGGGTGCGCCGGCTCCATCAGCAACGTAACTTGTTTTTGCCGGGCGAAGTCGAGCAGCTCCTTGCAACTTTCCGCCAATGCCCTCACTCCGCTTTCGTATCCTTGCCCATAAAGCGTATGCCCGGGGCAAATGCTGACCTTATAGCAGCCGAACAATGTGGCCGTAGTGATGCTCTTCTTTATATAGTCGACGCTGGCGGCACGGATCTTTGGATTTGCGCTGCAAAGACATGTCGGATAGCGAAACTGGGCAGGAATAAACGCGGAGATCTCCAGCCCCAACTTCTCAGTCAGCCTTCTTACCCTTGTCGCTTCTTCAGCTTCAATGTCGCAACAGTATGCGTGAGGCCTGCCGCCCCAAATTTCCACTCCATCGTAATCAAGCTCCGCTATTCTTCTAATTGCTTCCTCGAGTGGGTAATTGAAATAAAGAAAGGTTGAAATACTCAATTTCATTGCTTATCCTTAGTGCACCTCGTTGATGAGCTGCTGGAAATAGTCGCGTGCCTTAACCGCTTCCTGGACGATGTTCGGCCCACCGGAAATGTCCACCACTATTGTGCCATCAAAACCCACATGCTTGAGACTGCAGATAACGGCGCGAAAGTCGATGATGCCGCGTCCCGGCGGGTAGTGGTAGGCTTGGGTGCCGTCGTTGTCGGAAAAGTGGACGAGTTTAATCAGCTTGCCCAGTTTGGGAATGACCAGCGCGAGGTACTCCTTCCCTGCATGCACGTGGGCCACATCCAGGATGACGCCGGCATTTTGGGCACCTGATTCACGGATAAGATTCATGAGCGCGTCGGTGGAGCTGAATACGTCGTTGGCGCGTGTCTCGATGAGCAAGGTAAGACCCTTATGCTTGGCCATTGCCGCGCACTGTTTGAACACATCCACCGCATTTGCCCAAAATGCCTCCCAAGAAAAATCCTCACTCACGGTAACTGCGGTTGGAGGGCCACCGACGTACAACTCGGTACCTTGGGGACGGATCTCCGGCGGCATGTAGCCGCAAATAGTCACCAGCGGGGATCCGAGTTGAGCGATCAGATTTGTCAACTGCTCGAAGTCGTCGAGCGCCTTCCGTTTGGTGGCAGGATTTAGACTGAACATTTTCTCCTCGACCGCCATAACGGAGGCGCAATGCATTCCGTACTTGTCGAGGATGGCTTGCATCTTGGGGAGATCACGGCGATGTGCATCCAACAGTATGTCGTAGAGCTCCAATTCGATGGATTTGAAACCGGCTTGCCCCACGATCTCCATGCTTTTCAAATGGTCCGGCGGGGACGGCGGAATTCCGAACAGGGTAATCGGAATAGTGTAACCACATGCGATCTGCATCGTTTTGCCTCCAGATTGGTTGTCGCACGGCTGTGCCGAGGGCGCGAAGAATATCGCCGGGCATGATAACAGAGGTACACTCCACTCCCATGCGCCATGCGAGTTGTTACTGCCTTCCAGCGAGAATTGGCACGACCTCGGCGCTGTGTCTTAGCACTCCGACCTTGTGCGCTGGGTTCTCAATTAATCGAGCCCCGATGTAATCGGCAAGGCCGCCGGGATAAATGTGGCGGAATCCCATCGATTCACACAAGGGCGGCGCCAAGCCCTCCGTAACAACCGTAATCCGCATTTTTTCCTTGATATTGTTAATGACAATCGCTTCGGCGGCAGTTAGAGGGTCGGATGCCTGATGGGCGTCTAACATCTTCCAGATTTCGTCATTCGTCATCCGGCCGACATAGTCTGCAAGTTCAGGATGAGCAGGGCTGACGCCTTCAAGACAACCCGATACGAGCACGATTTCTCCGCCAGGTTTCGTCGAGAGTTCGGCGGAGGTGATCCCTTTGTCGCCTTGGAAGAAATCGAAGTCAATGGGACTCGTGCTGCTAATGGTGAAATCCGCCAATTCGGGGATAAGTACACCATACACCCTGCTCGACTTTTCCACGCCGGCCCGATGGGCTGCAATGAAATGCCCCGCAACCGCGTCTACCAACTCACCATCGCGGTTAAGAATCACGTTCAGGATGAAATCCAAACCGATCCGCTCGGCAAAATCTTCCATCTCGCGACGCATCTCAGTATCCACAACACCCAGGCCCGGATATCGTGAGCCGAGAAAGTGCATCTGCGCGACAGTTTCTTCGCCGCCCACTCCAGGCAGCACAGACTTGGCGCCCGCGCTCCAGCCCGTGGGGTGATGCGGAATGATGTTGCCGACCGATATTCTGAAGTCCGCCTCACTCACGTGACGGTTTACCAAAATACGCGTGCCGCGTTTGGTCACTCCATATTCGACCTGACTCTCGGGGTCCTTGTAGCGGTGCGGCAGTATTTTGACCCGCGACATCACCGGCGCACCATATTTTTCGTCCAGCTCTGCATCGGTCATCGCGCGATGCGTGCCGGATGCGATGATGATTTGAATGTCGCGGTCAGGGACGCCGCTTTGGTTCAGGAAGTCCAATAAGACAGGGATGATTCGCTTCGTGGGCGTTAGGCGCGTGTTATCATCGGAAATGATGATGACCTTTTGGCCGGATCTGACGAGATGCTGCAGACGCGGTGTGCCAATCGGATGCGAGAGCGCCGCGCGCAAGGTACCCTGAAAATCAGAAGCGGGCGGCACGTTCCACGGCGCTTCGTCAAAGATGAGGTTTCGATCAGGTATCTCGACCTCCAACAAGCGATTCACATAGGGTATTCCGAGTCGGGGCATGCTCCTTGATCTCCTTTGTACACTCCGCCCTCGCCAATAGGTCGCGTTATGACGAGGTTCCCACACTGTTTTGTTGGCCAAAAGGCGACTCGAGTCGACTGCTCACCAGGCTGCCGCACCTGTGCCATAACTCGCGTCTGGGTGTTTTCATGGCAAGGCTCCAACCCCCTGAAGCAATCGCGCGTTCTCGTCTTCCTCCCTATGCACTTCGGCTCCTTCTTTTGCTAACGTGGCCACAGCCTTCTCACGTTGGCCATCCGCTGCATAAAGCCGCGCGAGCTCTGCGTAAGCCTTCCTGTAGTGGGGCTGGAGTGAAACCGCGGTCTCCAGGTCCGCGATCGCCTTTGGCCGCTCGCCGCGGCGTGCAAACACTTGCGCCCGGTAGAAGTAGCCGTAAGCGGAGTGAGAATCGAGGATCAATGTTTGGTTCAGCTCCTGCAAGCTTTCATCAAACTTGTCGTTCTTGTATAGGGCCACTCCTAACAGCAGATGAAATTGCTCGGTGTTCGGCTTCAGGGTGGCCGCTTGCCGGAATGCGACCTCCGCCGCAGCGAAGTCTTTCTTCTGGAGTTCGGCCACGCCCATGATCATGTAGGCTTCGGCGTAACCTGGCGCGAGTTGAATGGCCTCCTGGCAGGCTTTGATGGTTTCCGGGAATTTACCCAGAGAGAAGTAATTCACAGCGATCCGATAGGGAATCGACGGCAGGCGCGCATCCAAAGCACGGGCCTTAGCGAGTATCTCCAAGGCTTCATCGTATTCCGTCTCGAGTTGCTTCAACCACGCGTCGGCAATCAAGTAGTCCACGTTGCGGGGGTCCGCCTCCACGGCCGCGGTCAAGTCCACTTCGGCAACCACGAAGTTTTCCGTCAGAGCTTGCGCTTCGCCTCTCAAGAACATTGTCTCGCCTGGCCTGCCGGCTTCCGCCGGCACATCTTTCAGCACGGCTAGCGCTTCCTTAGGTTCCCCCGCTTGCAGGCATGCGCGCGCCAGCGACAATTCAATACTCGCATCGCCCGGTTGAGCCTGATTCGCGCCTTCAAACATGGAACGGGCCTTTTGGGCTTGACCATGTTGAAGGGAGAGCCCGGCGAGCGTCACGAGCAAACTGATATTGCCAGGAATGGCCTGCACGGCTTGATCGATAGCCTTGAGCGCGGCGTTACTGTCTCCAAGCTCGAATTGGGCGCGCACCAGATTTGTCCAGACTTCTGAGTCACGAGGTGAGAGCCTTCGAGCCTGCTCAAGATATGGGATCGCCTCATTAGGCCGCCCCACACCCAACAATGCGGTTCCCAGGGCATGCATTGGCGGCTCGAACTCCGGATCCTTAGCTAATGCCGCGCGGAGTTCCCGAATTCCGTCTTCGGGCCGCCCGGATTTTAGATACGTGATTCCAAGGTTGTAATGTACGCCGGCCGAGCGGTTACCCAACCGGATTGACTTCTGAAAGTCGGCAATCGCCAAGGCCAGATCCCCGGTGCCGGCCTCGGCCATGGCCAGATAGCCGATATTTTCGGCCGAGGGGGAGCGCTTCACCGCTTTGGAGAGTATTCGCCGGGCTTGAGCAAATTGGCCGGCTTGGAGAGCTCGAATTCCGTCTTCCAAAGCAACGTTCGTCCTTTGTCCAGGACCAACAGGAATTGCCTCCGCCAAGCGCAAACCCAGGAATATGGATGCCAAGACCATCCACGTCCTCATGACAAACCTCACTGAAGGGCTGTACGCCGGCGAGCCCCTCACTTGGTCCGCCCCGGCTGAAGAAAGCACCGGCGGCGGGCCTCCACCCACCCCAAGGAGAAGGGTGAGGCGGTGTCTGAAAAGATAAGGTTCGGATAACGTCTCCATCGCCCCCATGGTGGAGACGGGAGACTACACCAGTTCTGCGTCCCTGAGCATCCGCCGGAGGGTCGCGAGGTCCCTGCGGATTGCGAATAGGACTTGGGACTTGTCTATAGTCAGGGTTCGCTCGCCTTCCTCGGCGCCCCCCAAGGGATATTCGAAATGCAACTGGATAGGTCCGGAGAATTTGGCTTCTTTCAGCAAGGCGAGATAAGATTTGAAATGGACCATGCCCTCGCCCAGGGCGCAGAACTGCGGTCTCCAATCACCTTTTGCGTCCTTACCCCATGTGAAATCCTTAAATGATGCTCCCTTGATAAAGCCGCCCTCTCCCAGCAGGCGCGCACTATTGATCCACCCGCCCCACCCTCCTTCGATGGTGGCTTGGGAAATGTCGTAATTTGAACTGATCCATCGTGGGTTAGAGTCCTTTATGATCAACCAAAGTTCCCAGAGGGAATCACCGACCATTGCGCCGTAATCGTTGTGATACATTGCGCAGACGTCGTACTTCTTATTAAGTTCCTCGAGCCTTTTGACTCGCATCTTAAGCTCGGCGAGCCGTTGGGGAATTGTCCTCCCCCCAGGGAGGAACAAACCTCTCCCCTCTTCGGTCTCGGGGGCTTGTGCATAATCCGCCCAGTAGAAAAACCCCCACCTATAATGATGAATGCCAAGCTCGCTAGCTGTCCTGATGATGTCTTCCGCATAAGGGGATTGCGCATCAACAATCCCCGCCGTGATCATCGGGACCTCCAGACCTGCTTTGCGTATTGTTTCAACTGCTTTCGGCAAGTCTTCCTTCACCCGCTCGGGCAAAACATGTCCACCGCGGCGTACCGTCAGGTCAACACCGTCAAAGCCCAAGTCCGCTGCGGTTTTAGCCATCTCTTCCCAATCGAGAAATTGTAAGTGCTTTGAAAAGATGCAGACCCGGCTTCGAGCCGAAGATTTGACCTGTACGAGCGGGGTCAAGGAAAACGCAGGCATGCCCGCCAAGATTCCAGCCCCCGCCAAGCCGCCCAAAAACCTCCGGCGTGAAAAATCCTCCTCGTGCCTATGCGTCATCGCGGCAGCTCCGGTCGAGAAATTTGTTCCTAGAGCAAAATTAGCAGTGCGTATTTCGGCGGCTACACCGCCTCCGGCACTACCCACGGCTCTCGATATGATGATTTTAGATATCGATCTGCTGCTTGGTCATTTACAAAGGTAAACGTTTTCGCATCAAACTCCAGCTTGCGATTTCCCACACGGTACGAGATGTTGGCCAAATGACATATCACCGTGGTAACGAGGTTGACTTCGATGTCGGCGTTGGGCCGTTGCCGGCTGCGGATGCACTCGATGAAATTCGCTATATGTGCTTCTTGCACCTTCAGATGGGGTTGCTTATCCTGCGCGATTTTCTGGCCGTCGACGTCGAAAAGTTGCCATCCCCCGCCATGGCGACCAACGAGCATCATGCCTTTGGTTCCGTAGATCTGTATCACAGAGTCGTTGAACGGAAACCAATCGGGAAACAGGGTTTCGCTCTGTCTGATGAACTCCGGGGTTTTCTTCATGTAAGGGGCCCACCAGGTCTGCTCAAGAAGCAGCGTCATCCCGTCGTATTCGTAAGTCACCAGCGACGTGTCGGGGGTTTCCGCGCCATCATGAAAGGAAAAATCTCCTCCCGCATGGTAAACCGACTTGGGGTACTCCTCCCTGCCAATGACCATGCGAGCTAGATCCAACTGGTGATCGGCGTCATCTGTCGTTGCCCCGCCGCT
>Ga0187784_10004546_pt1 | contig 11226 bp, 9 predicted proteins | sample 1015_SJ02_MP15_2_FD_132964 | JGI IMG/M metagenome (GOLD analysis project Ga0187784, IMG submission 132964) | Tropical peat soil microbial communities from peatlands in Department of Meta, Colombia - 1015_SJ02_MP15_20_MG | ecosystem: Environmental > Terrestrial > Soil > Wetlands > Peat | place... | reverse complement strand
GTAATGGTAGCGTTGCACGGTCGCCTCTTTGAGGGTTCGGTTCATCCGTTCAACCTGGCCGTTGGTCCAAGGATGATGTGGCTTGGTCAGTCTGTGCTCGATGCTGTTAGCATCACAGAGCATTCCTGGGCCTAAGCTGCGGCCTCGATCGAAAAGCCCAGCCGCTACCGGCTGTTCGTCACCTGGGACACGGTCGAGAACCAACCTAGCCTCGAGGTCCTTACGCAGTCTATCGCTGCACCTCTAGCCATTTCTTGGACAGCGCGACCGAATCAAGCGGATGCAAGTCATTCGCACAATCTGGCGGGCGGGCTTGCGTCATGTCGCGGAAGCCGCAGGACTTTGGGCGGCCTCCGCCTCGCCGCCCGAGATCCGCGTTGTTACGACGTAGACGCCCGCGTTTGCTCGCGGCACTTCACTTCACGCCGTAGCCAGCCATTTCCGCGGCGACATCCTTGATCGCCTTAGCCGCCGCCACATCGGCATTGCCGCCCGTCTTGTCACCGATCTTAAGTTTGGCCATCCCGCGACCATAGAGAGAGTAGGCGCTCTTCGGGTCGATCTTGAGGGCGGCGTCATACGTGGCGATGGCTTGATCAAACTGGCCAAGTTTGAGGTACACGAAGCCGAGCGTATCTAGAGCCGCCGCGACATTCGGCCGAAGCCGCAGAGACTCTTTGCAGTCTGCCAATGCACCCTGCAATTCATTGATGGTTGCGCGAGTCCAACAGCGATTATCAAAAAGTTCGCTATTTCCAGGATCGAGCTTGATTGCTTGATTGTAATCATTGATCGCCCGGTCATAATCGGCCCTATAGAAGTACTGCGTACCGCGGATGTGAAAGATTTCCGCACGCTCCTTAGCGGAGCCCCAACCCGATTGGATTATGACTGTGCAAGCGCCGATCCGCGTATCGAGTGTCGGCTTATCCTTGCCTCGACAAACGTCTAATTGTTCGGTTTGCGCAAGACCTGCCGACGCGAGCGCAGTTGCAATCAACGCCATCGCCGCTCCCGCAAACGCGCCCCAAGCCCTTCGTCCCATGGCATCGTCCCCCAACTGGCTGCCGCGACCAATAGAATAGCGAAATGCGATGCACTTGTCCGATCATTTCGAATTTCTCCGGGCGATGTCGACGGCGGCTGCCCAGCTATTCCGCATTCCGCCGAGCAGCAACAGCGCCGAGACGGCGCGGAGAACCAAATACGCTTGCCGCGTCGAAATCATGCACCCTCCCCCCACGGGGGGCGAGGGAAGCACATCCGTCATCGTCGGCGACGATCGGCACGCTGTGCCCGCTCGCGACCCGCACGCGCGTCACTTTCCCTGCTGCGCGACTTAACCCATATTGTCAGCATGGCGAGAGGCCCCGACCGGCCGAACGCGCCGAAAGGGCGCGATCCGGCCAAGCACTCGAAAAAAGACCCGGCCAAGCCGACGCGCGCCAAGGCGTCGCGGCCGGATTCATCGCCGCTCGATCCGGCGCTCGCCGATCTGCTCAATCCGGCGATCGGCCAGGGCCGCGCCGGCGTCGGCTCGCAGACCGGAATTGAATCGTCGCCGGCGAGGGCTGCTGCCTCGCCCGAGAAGGGAGCGGCCGATCGCGCCAAGCGCGATGAGCGGAGCGGGCTCGAGCCGCCGCCTGACAATTCCTGGGACCGCCGCGCCGACTTCGCCAAAGCGCATACGGCGCGCGCCTCGGTCGCGCGCGGCTTTGGCGAGGCGCCGCAGCAGGGCTATGTCGGCAAGACGCCGGTGCCGCCGGTGCCGCCCGGCGAGCTTGATCCCGACCTCGCCCGCGCACTCGGAATCGAGGAGGACAAAGGCGACGACGACGCTTCTTCTTTATCCTCGCCAGAAGGGGGAGAATCGCGCGGCGAAATCATGCCCACCCGATCGCGCGGCGCGCGTTCGGCCTCGCCGCTTCCGGGCGAGGCGAGAAGCGCATTCGGCGGCCTCGCCAGTCAGCACTCGCTGGAGAAACTGCTGCGCGAAGGCCGCCCGGAATTTTTCGACCGCGACGGCGCCAACAAGATTTGGACCCCGCACCGGCCGCCGCGGCCGGACAAGTCCGAGGGCGGCCGCCGTCTTGTCATCAAATCGGACTTCGATCCGCAGGGCGATCAGCCGCAGGCGATCGCCGAGCTGGTCGAAGGCGTACGCCGTAACGATCGCACCCAAGTTCTGCTCGGCGTCACCGGCTCCGGCAAGACCTTCACCATGGCCAAGGTGATCGAAGAGACGCAGCGTCCCGCCCTGGTCCTTGCTCCCAACAAGACGCTCGCCGCGCAGCTCTACGGCGAGTTCAAGACCTTCTTTCCCGACAACGCGGTGGAATATTTCGTCTCCTATTACGACTATTACCAGCCGGAGGCCTACGTCCCGCGCACCGACACCTATATCGAGAAGGAATCCTCGATCAACGAGCAGATCGACCGCATGCGCCACGCGGCGACGCGGGCGCTGCTGGAACGCGACGACGTGATCATCGTCGCCTCGGTGTCCTGCATCTACGGCATCGGCTCGGTCGAGACCTATTCGGCGATGACCTTCACGCTCAAGCGCGGCGAGCGCCTCGACCAGCGGGCGCTGCTCGCCGACCTGGTGGCGCTGCAATACAAGCGCTCGGGCGGCGACTTCTACCGCGGCGCGTTCCGCGTGCGCGGCGACGTGATCGAGATTTTTCCCGCGCATTACGAGGACCGCGCCTGGCGCGTGTCGCTGTTCGGCGACGAGGTCGAAGCGATCCACGAGTTCGATCCGCTCACCGGGCAGCAGACCGACGAGCTGGAATTCGTCAAGGTCTACGCCAACTCGCACTATGTGACGCCGCGGCCGACGCTGCTGCAGGCGCTCGCCGGCATCAAGCTCGAGCTGCGCGCCCGCCTCGATCAGCTCAACGCCGCCGGCCGGCTGCTGGAGGCGCAACGGCTCGAGCAGCGCACGCTCTACGACCTGGAAATGATGGAGGCGACCGGAAGCTGCGCCGGCATCGAGAATTATTCGCGCTATCTCACGGGCCGCAAGGCCGGCGAGCCGCCGCCGACGCTGTTCGAATACGTGCCCGACGACGCGCTGGTGTTCGTCGATGAGAGCCACGTCACCATCCCGCAGCTCGGCGGCATGTATCGCGGCGATTTCCGCCGCAAGGCGACGCTCGCCGAATACGGCTTCCGCCTGCCGTCATGCATGGACAACCGGCCGCTGCGCTTCGAGGAATGGGACGCGATGCGGCCGCAGACCATGTGCGTCTCGGCGACGCCTGGCCCCTGGGAGCTCAACGAATCCGGCGGCGTGTTCACCGAGCAGGTGATCCGCCCGACCGGGCTGATCGATCCGCCGGTCGATGTGCGCCCGGCGCGCACCCAGGTCGACGATCTCGTCGGCGAGGTGCGCGCGGTGGCCCAGCAGGGCTACCGCGCGCTGGTCACCGTGCTCACCAAGCGCATGGCCGAGGATTTGACCGAATATCTGCACGAGCAGGGCATCCGCGTGCGCTACATGCATTCCGACATCGACACCATCGAGCGCATCGAGATCATCCGCGACCTGCGGCTCGGCGCCTTCGACGCGCTGGTCGGCATCAACCTGCTGCGCGAGGGCCTCGACATCCCCGAATGCGCGCTGGTCGCCATTCTCGACGCCGACAAGGAGGGATTTCTGCGCAGCGAGACCAGCCTGGTGCAGACCATCGGCCGCGCCGCGCGCAACGTCGACGGCCGCGTCATCCTCTACGCCGACGCGATCACCGGCTCGATGCAGCGCGCCATGGCGGAGACCAATCGGCGGCGCGAGAAGCAGGAGAAGTTCAACGCCGAGCACGGCATCACGCCGGAAAGCGTACGCAAGGGCATCACCGACATTCTCGAAAGCGTCTACGAGCGCGACCACGTGCTGATCTCAACCGGCGCCGCCGGCGCCGGCGGCGAGTTCGAGGAAGCCGCGACCATCGGCCACAATTTCGAGGCGGTGATCGCCGATCTGGAAACGCGCATGCGCGCCGCCGCCGCCGACCTCGACTTCGAGGAAGCGGCCCGGCTGCGCGACGAGATCAAGCGGTTGCGGTCCACCGAGCTTGCGGTGATCGACGACCCGACGGCGAAAAATCTGCCCTCTGCCTCCACGGCAGCGGACCACCACGCCGCACGCGGCGGCATGAGGAGCGGAGGGAGCAAAATCCACAAACCCGCGCTCGACGAAATGGGCATTGCGCTGCGCCACGAAGCGGCTCCGCATCGGCCGGGAGCAAACAAACGCCAAGAGGCGGGGAGCGCCGCTGGCGCGACAGGGACGCAAAGAAATGGCCCACGCTCGACCCTCGGCCGCCCCGGCATGCGCGGCGGCTGGAAGCCGCGGCGGCGATAGGCTTAACTCCCCGCCAAAAGTTCGGGGGCCGACATGAATCCGCCGGGCGCGTGGGACGTCTTCGTTCCCTATGGCGGGCTGCATGCCTTCGTTCTCGCCGTCTGCGCGCTGTTGATCGCCGCGCCAAGCCTGCTCGGCCGGCGATTGCCGCGGGACGCGGAAGCGACATTGCGCCGGTCGCTTGCCGCGCTCGCCGTCTGCTGTTGGCTCGCCTACAACATCTGGTGGAACTGGCACGGCCTCGACCTGCGCAGCGGTCTGCCGCTGCATATCTGCGACCTCAACGGGCTGATGGCGCCGCTCGCGCTGCTGACCGGCCGGCGCTGGGCGCGGGCGACCCTGTATTTCTGGACCAGCGCGCTGACGCTGCAGGCGTTCGTGCAGCCGGCGCTCACCGCCGGCCCCGCCTCGCCGGTGTTCTGGGCGTTCTGGACCGCGCACACGCTGATCGCCGCCTGCGCCGTGTACGACCTCGTCGTGCTCGGCTTCCGCCCGGACTGGAGCGATCTCGGCCACGCCGCGATCGTGAGCGCCGCCTATGTCGCCTTGATCGTGCCGCTCGATCTGCGGCTCGGCGCGAATTACGGCTTCATCGGCAATCCCCCGGCCGGCAAGGGAATCCCGCCCTTCGTCGCCGCGCTCGGGCCTTGGCCGCAGCGCGCGATCATCGTGGTTGCGCTGGCGGCGCTCGGCTTCGTCGTCGTGCTGTTGCCCTGGCGGATCACGGCGCGGCGCGTCACGCGCGAAGCGAGCGGCCGGCGCGGCGGCGGGAGGTAGCGCATGACGCAAATTCCGGCCGCCGAACCAACGCCGATCGCGCAGGCCGCCTTGCGCTATCTCGGTCGCGGCTGGTCGGTGCTGCCGCTGCGGCATGGCGACAAGCGGCCGCTGATCCGCTGGGAAACGCTGCAGCAGGCCCGCGCCGATGCGGCGACGCTGGCGCAATGGTTCGCGCATTGGCCCAAGGCCAATATCGGCATCGTCACGGGCGAAATCTCCAATCTGATCGTGCTCGACGTCGACCCCAAGCATGGCGGCGACGACTCGCTCGCCGAGCTGGAGCAACGGTTCGGCACGCTGCCCGAGACCGTGGAGGCGGCGACCGGCGGCGGCGGCCGCCATCTCTATTTCGCCCATCCCGGCAGCTTCGCCCCCAATCGCGCCGGCCTCGCGCAGGGCATCGACCTGCGCGGCGACGGCGGCTACATCGTGGCGCCGCCGTCGCTGCATCCGAGCGGACGGCACTATGCCTGGGCGCCCGGCCGCTCGCCCGAGGAGATCGCGCTCGCCGAACTGCCGCGCTGGCTCATCTTTGCCGGACACGGAGCCGGACATGGACCGCGCGCGCGGCGCTCGCTCGCCGACTGGCGGCAGCTGGTGCGCGACGGCGTCGCCGAAGGCGAGCGCAATACCACGATCGCCTCGCTCACCGGGCACTTGCTCTGGCACGGCGTCGATGCGCAGGTCGTGCTCGAGCTGATGCTCGCCTGGAATCGCTCGCGCTGCCGGCCGCCGCTCGACGACGCGGAAGTCGCGCGCGTGGTCGCCAGCATTACCCGATTGCATGAAGAGAAAACGCCGCCGGAATAGCGACGCGCCGCTTTGCGCGGGCGTGAAAGGGAGGTGCCGGGACCGCCGGGCGCGCCAAACACGCGTCCAAAATCGAGCGCCGTGTGTGCAGCTGCCCTTGAATGGACTACGCCCAGGGCATATTCAGGTTCACTAAGTTAGCCCCCCTTCTGACATTCACTAAATTCTGCTTTTCCGACCAAATGATGCTTATCGGTCCATCTTGAGAAACCACCAATGCACTATACTTAGGCTCTCTACTCACAAGTTTGATCGCGGACCGATGTCGCTGACCAAATTCTTCCAAGTTCAGCGGTCTGTGGATTCTCTTCAAATCATGAACGACTTCTCTGATCTCAGTCCTCGGCTTGAGCTCTGATCGGATTTCCGCCCCAAATCCAAGCAGCCGCAAATCCTCTGAAATTACTATCGCGCCATCGCAGCAGGACAACCGCGCAACAAATCTTATCGCTTCTACTAGTCGCAAATGTTTTTCGTTAAGCTGAAGCTCCGCAACCGCCATCTCGCTTTCAACGGAGGTTTCCCCTCGTTCCATGCGAACATAATGATCAGCCACGCGATGCCTGATATTCATAAAGTCGATGAATACATCTCTAAGGACAGGTGATTTCTGTTGATATTTTATGCGAAGCTGTTTGGAAGGAGATTTTCTTGCCGGCGCAATTACAATGGCACCACCATGCGCCTCTTCGCTTACACAGTTTGCCAGGGCCGCGAACGTATTCCAGAACGCAATGAATTGAAAATCGTGAGATTCGCGTGGCTCTTCGAGTTCTGGATATTTAATTTGTGGCTGAATCGCTATAAGGCCATTGTGCGTCGGACCATGCAGACCAAGTACAAACGTTAGACCTTCTTGGCCTTTTATTTGACCGTCCTCGAGTTCGCCGACAAGGTACTGCCCCTGATACGCTCGTATTCTCCCAACTCGATCTATTTGCAGGAATAGACAAGCGGGAAATTTATAATGATATTGAAGACCAATTCGTGCGCGAGCCCAGGAAGTCCCGAGGTCCACAAGGCCGGCAATGTGCCAGCGATCAGCATTCCATTTCGTAAGGATCGCTGACTTCTTAAAATCAACCGCCGGAGCCAATCGACGAATCTCATCGATTGAGAACGGGCGGGGAGTTTCGAACGGCCATATTTGGCCCAATGAGCTATTCTCCGAAGCGTCGGTTAGCGGCGTTGCAATAATATTGAATTGTGCATACTGGCCTTCCTCCGGAATCGCTGCCGAAAGATAGACTGTCTCCATTAGTTCCCGCAGCAAACGATTTGGCGGGAGCGGTGGCACAACGTAGTCGCCCGCTACAAGGTTGTTCCACCTTTCGGCTACAATTTTCGAAAGGTCCTTTGGAAATGCCCGCGATCTTGTCCTACCAGAATCTTCCCAAGAACCTCCGACGATCGGCATCAGGGTCAACCGGTCTCGCGCTCGTTCGCCGCGGAACTTGCTACCTCAAACCACATGCGGCAGCGCTGCCCGCGTTCATCAACGTCGGGAAGGTCTGCGTCGCAACCATCGTAATCGCACACGCGGATCGGGAATGGATTGCCCAAGGTCCATTGTACCTGACCGCCGTGAACGCCGACCGTGATGTCAGGATGCGGCGCGCAGTGAACGAGCTTGATCGTCAGCGCGTCGATGTCGGTCGCGTCTTGCGCACTCGAACGCCGTAGCGCAGCGAGTGCGTCGAGCAGAAGCGTGCGCTCGCGGGAATTCAAGCCCATCCAAGCAGCGTCGGTCATGTTGAAATCCCTCCGGTTCAGATCGGCCGCACGCTCCAACGCCTGCCTCTCACCCGGCTCGCATCTCGCGCGCGCGATGCTCGCCGCCTTCTCCCCTAAGGGGAGCGGCAAGATCGCACCTCACCGCCCCGCCGCCGCGGCGGCGCCGACGCGGGCGACCTGCGCGTCCTGCGAGGAGAGCGCGCCGGAGACGCCGATGGCGCCGATGATCTTGCCGTCGACGATGATCGGCATGCCGCCCTCGAGCGGGGTGATGTCCTTGACGGCGAGGAGCCGCAGCCCGGCGCCGCCGGCGGCAATGGCGTCGTCGAGCGCCTTGCTCGGACGCTTGAAGCGCAGCGCGGTGTTCGCCTTGCCCTCGGAGGCGCCGATCGAGGCGAGCTGCGCGTTGTCGATCTTGTGGAACATCACCATGTTGCCGCCGCTGTCGAGGATGGTGATCGCGACCTGCCAGGAGTTCTTGATCGCCTCGAGCTCGGCCGCCGCCATGGCGCGCTTGGCCTGATCGAGCGTGATCGGCGGGCCATAGGGCGGGGTCGGCACCGCCGCCGGCTGCGGCGGCGCACCCGCTTGCTGCTGCGCCAGGGCGGAGGAAAAACCCGGCCCGGTCCCGAGCGTCAATGCGGCCAATACGCAAGCGAACGCAAACATCCGGACCATTTGCGGCACCTCCCCTCGGCCCCCTCGGCCGGCCGCTTCGCGCGGCATGGCCGGCACAATAAGCGGCAAATTCGGCCGGTGGAAGGCGCCCGCGCGTTGGCGTCGTTGCGAGCGGAGGCCGCAGACAGGGAGCGGACATCCCGCTTGCGACGTTGACGAGGCTTGCCCCTCGCACTCGGCGAAACGTGATCGCGCCGGCCGCTGCCTCGGCTGCGCGCAAGGCCTATATTTCGGCCGTCAGCCAGAGCATGATCCGGAAAAGTGGAAACCCGGATTTCCGAAAAGATCATGCTCCACTGAGGCATGATCCGGAAAAGTGGAAACCCGGTTTTCCGAAAAGATCATGCTCCACTGGGGCATGATCCGGAAAAGTGGAAACCGGTTTTCCGAAAAGATCATGCTCCACTAAAGAAAACGAGGAGCAGCCGACATGTTCACGTTCCGCAGGAAGATGGAAATGCCGGCCGCAGGAGACACCCTGCCGGGTCGTCCGACGCCGATCCCCACCGCGGCCACGCATTTCGCCAACGGCCGCCCGCTCAAGGGTCCCTATCCCGAAGGACTGGCCATGGCGATGTTCGGGCTCGGCTGCTTCTGGGGCGCCGAGCGCAAATTCTGGGAGCTCGGCGACGGCGTCTATGTGACCGCGGTCGGCTATGCCGGCGGCCGGACGCCCAATCCGACCTATGAGGAAGTGTGCAGCGGGCGCACCGGTCATGCCGAGGTCGTGCTCGTCATCTACGACCCGCGGAAAATCTCCTACGAGCGGCTGCTCAAGGCCTTTTGGGAGAACCACGACCCGACCCAGGGCATGCGCCAGGGCAATGATGTCGGCACTCAATACCGTTCCGCGATCTACGCCTTCACGCCGGCGCAGCGCGCCGCCGCCGAGGCCTCGCGCGCCGCCTATGCCAAGGCGCTCGCCGCCGCGGGCCTAGGACCGATCACCACGGAGATCCGCGACGCACCGCCGTTCTATTTCGCCGAGGATTATCACCAGCAATATCTGGCGAAGAATCCGAGCGGCTATTGCGGCCTCGGCGGCACCGGCGTGAGCTGCCCGATCGGGGCGGGCGTTCCGGCGCATTGACCGCTTGTCGACGGCGCAGGCCGACTGGCGCCATTCGCAATAAGGCGGGGCGAGCGGGCCGACGCCGGCGCTGCGGTGAGGAATTGTTAACCATACCGGCCGTTAATCGGGCCTCAATATTCGCTCGAACCGGGCCGGATGGCGCGTATGCGGGTCGCCCGCTCTCTCCTGCTATTGCTGGCCGCGACACTCGGGGCGGCAGGATGCGCGCAACAGCGGCCGGCAAGCTATGTCCCGGTCGCGGCGGCACCGGCAACGCCCGGCATCGACAATCTGATCTACGGGCAATCGGCGACGCGGGCGCCGCTGATGATGGCGGCGACGCCGGCCGCCGCGACGGCGGCGATGGCCGCGCCGGCCGCGGCGACCGCGGCGACCGCGGCGATCGCGCCGGAAGGACCCTACACGCTCGATTCCGGCGACCGGCTGCGCATCGTCGTGTTCGGCCAGGACGGCCTGACCAACGCCTATGCCGTCGACGCCGGCGGCCACATCGCCATGCCGCTCATCGGCTCGGTGGCGGCGCGCGGAGCGACGACCGACGAGCTTTCGCGCCGGGTCGCCGACAAGCTGCGCCAGGGTTTCATTCGCGAGCCGCACGTCGCGGTCGAAATCGAGGCCTACCGTCCGTTCTTCATCCTCGGCGAAGTCACACAGCCGGGCCAATATCCTTATGTCGCCAACATGACGGTGGAGACGGCGGTGGCGATCGCCGGCGGCTTCTCGCCGCGCGCCTTCCGCCAGAGCGTCACCGTGAGCCGCACCGTCAACGGCCGGCAGGCGCGCATGACCGTCCCGGTCACCTATCCGCTGCGGCCCGGCGACACGGTCAATGTACAGGAGCGCTGGTTCTAGGCCACGGGCTCATCAATCGACATGTCCGCCATTCCCCGGTCAGCGACCGAACAGCGGACATGCAAAGACAGACGCGAAGTGCCGTTAGCGACATGGTCGCGAACCTTCTCTCGCACAGGGTTGAAAACCGCCAACTTCGGTTTGTCCGATCCGTGTCCGCCGTGCGTCTCATTGCGACCGCATTGGCGACATCGAGCGACGTCGAGAAGCGCCAAGTCCGGACTCAGCGATTCAGTTGCCAATTTCTCTAAGCGACGCCTTGGTGGAGCCGCACCGCGTAAACAATAGCGTTGCAAGCGACGGAGACTCCAAGAGCGAGAATGAGGGCCAGTGCGGATCCAAATGGCACTGCTGCTAGATGTAGCGTCAGCAACGCGGCCCCAAATCCAGCAAGGCCGGGAATGGCATTTGCTAACACGGCAGCCGTGGCCGGACCGCCGACGCGGCGATGCAAGATCAGCATGATGCTCGCGTAGATAATTGGAAAAACAGCAAGCACGCCGCTTCCGGTCGGACCAATTCGAAAACTTAAAGCCACCACTGCACCGACTAGCAAAGCTACCATTGCCGCCCTTAACACCAAGTCATACCAAGGGCATGTCGTCGTTGGCATGTGATGTGCACGAGACAGAATGGCCTGACAATGAAAAAACAGAGCGAGAAGACAATCACGTTGAAAACGAATGCGGGAAAAGCAGTCCAAGCGACGGCACCCAGGGCCAAAGCGGCCGAGAGCCACGCCGAAAATGCCAAAGACATGCTGACCAAAAGCGAGCGTCGCTGCGCGGTTAATACATAGACCGTTACGAAAATGGCAGTCGCAGCGTTCAGTGCAAGGCTCGTCACCGCGCTCGCAGAAATAAAAGTCGCGTCGTGATCGAGCGCCAAAAACACGTAGACAGGCCCGGCGGAG
>Ga0187784_10004544_pt1 | contig 11228 bp, 13 predicted proteins | sample 1015_SJ02_MP15_2_FD_132964 | JGI IMG/M metagenome (GOLD analysis project Ga0187784, IMG submission 132964) | Tropical peat soil microbial communities from peatlands in Department of Meta, Colombia - 1015_SJ02_MP15_20_MG | ecosystem: Environmental > Terrestrial > Soil > Wetlands > Peat | place... | reverse complement strand
GCGCTTCGCCGTGAAATGCAGCTGATCGCCGAGGGTCTCGCCGGCCGCGAGCGCCCTGATGTGCAGGATGCGCGTGCGCAGCTCCACCACCGGCCGCATCGCCTTTGCGGCAGGCGGCGTCGGATTGATGCCGAACAGCGCCGAGCCGGCGCGCACCATGTCGAAGCGTGCCTTCGGATTGAACAGTCCCGATGAGGCGGCGAGCGAGGCAGGGACGCCGTGAAACAGTCGCGACAGCTCGCGAAACGAGGCGATCTGACGCGTTCGCTGTGACTCGTTCGATGTTGCCGGATCGTCGAGGCGGCTCATCAGGAGGCGGATGCCATTGTTCGCCGAGCGGATGCGCGGGGCGAGTGCCGCCGCCTCCGGGATCGCGAAGCCGCGCCGGGTTGCGCCGGTGTCGACCTGGAGCGCGTAGCCGCCGGTCCATTGCGGCCCGGCGACCGCGGCGTCCCACTCGGCAAGCTCGATCGCGCTGTTGATGACCGGCCGGGCGTTGATCTCGGCAAACGCCGGCGCACTGCCGGGGTAGAATCCGTTGAGGACATAGATGGTCGCGGCGGGACTGAAACGACGGACTTGCCGCGCCTCGGGAATGTCGGAGACGAAGAAGGTGTTGCAGCCGAGTCGGGTCAGCGTCCCGGCGATGCGTGCGATGCCGAGGCCGTAGGCGTTGCAGCTGAGAACCGCCGCGCATTCGGCCTCATTGCCTTGCGTGATCAGGTCCCAATTCGCCGCGAGCGCGGCAAGGCTGACGCGCAGCACACCGCAGGCCTCCGCTTCCGGGGGACCGTCGAGCCCGACGCAGGCCGCGATGCCGCGGTTGTTGACGACGAGCCTGCCGCCCTTATTGACGATCTTTCCGCCGATCGTCCCCTCGACGATGACCTGTGCGCCGGACTCGACCGTCAGGCTGCCGAGCAGGTCGCCGCCGATGTAGAGCGAGCAGTTGCGCTCAACGATCGTATCGTTGCTGACGGAGCCCGATATCTCCAACGACTGGCTGACCAGCAGCGGGCCCTCGGTCCTTGGTGTTGCAAGCGCCGCCATGACCAGACCGCCCCCACCCGGCCGAGCAAACGCGATTCTGACAAGCGTGGCACAAGATTGTGTCGGCGGCTCAACTCTCGACCGATGCGGGGCGAAACGTCTGTGGGCAACGCAAACTTTTGTCACAAATTCGTCGTGCGATGAGCGAGCGACATTCAGCGTGCGATCGCGGGCCGCCGTGGCGGCGCCGGAAGCCCCCGCTGAAAAATCACAGGGAATCGCGCCAAAGGCCGGCTATTCGACCGGCCTTGCGCCGTCAGGCCGTGCGGCGTAGAGCTTTGCGCCGGCGGAGCGTAGCGCAGCCCGGTTAGCGCACCAGTCTGGGGGACTGGGGGTCCCGAGTTCAAATCTCGGCGCTCCGACCAACAACCCGCTGAAGTTATTTCGATTTTCAGAGAGCCGACGCGAGGCTGCTTCCATGCGCACCCGCCGTGGAAGCAATGTGGAAGCAGCCGCGCATCATTTCTCGCGATCCGGACGGGAGCAGAGCTATCGCCAGCTTTCGGCGGCGCGCAGCCGCTGTACACGCAGCGGCCGGGTAGCGGCTCGCACGGAGCGACGGCCGAACGTGACGGCCTCTCCCCAGCGCGCGGCGACGTCCCGATAGGCGGCGTAGGGCGTCGCGAATGGGCCTGCCGGTGGATCGGTTGGCCGGGACCACCAATGCCAGCCCGCACGCGTACCGAATGACCGCGCAAGCGCGGCATCTGCGTAGAAAATCTCAAGCGGAGCACCGGTCCGCGGATCGACCACATACAGAGCCTCGTGCTCAGCGGACCGGTTGGGCGTCGGATTGTTGATTGCTCGGATCATGGCGCGCCTCCCTCACGCCGCGGCTTGCGAGGGCGCGTCGAGGGCCAAGGCGCGTAAATAGTCTGCAGCCTGTGACGCCTTGCTGCACGCGGTGAAGAACGCGCGTTTGTCGGACTTGAGCAGATCAATCCACGTGGCGATGTAGCCGGCGCTGCGCACGTCGCCGTCAAACCCGAACTCGGCGGCGAGAAACGCAGCGCCCAGTTCCGCGATCAGTTCCTCCGCGGCGTACTCGCGCGATCTGAACCGGTTTTTCAGATCGCGATTGAGCCGAGACACGTGGCCCGTCCAATGGGTCAACTCATGGAACGCGACGTTGTAAAAGTGGTCCGCGCCGCGAAAGGCTTCGAAGGCCGGCAGAGAGACGAAATCAGTGCCCGGCACGTAGTAGGCTTCGCCCTGTCCCTCGCGGATATCCGCGCCTGTTGAGCGCAGGAATTCGTCCGCGAGCGCATCGCGCCCGTCGGGGTTGCGCACGCGCATCGGTTTGCCGGCTCGGATGCTGTCCGGCAGTCCTTCGCATTGGTCTACGTTGAAGACCGTGTACTCGCGCAACATCGGGACTAGGCGCGGGTCGGCTTCCTCGTTTTCGCTATCGTTCACTCGTAGCTGCTTGACGAAGTAGACCTTCGTGCCGTGCTCACCTCTGCTGACGTAACCGCCGGCCTCCTGTGCTTGCCTGAAGGTTAGAAATCGCGGCGTCGCCCAACCGCGGCTACGCGCGAGCCAGAGCAGGACGACATTGCAGCTCGAATACGGGCGACCACTGATCGCATTCTGCGGCACGTTCCGCCCGGCCGTTGCCGACCATGGCTTTACCCAAGGCGCCGCACCGCGTTCCAGTTCCGCGACGATGCGCGCCGACACATCTGCGTAAAGATCACGCACGACACTACCTCGCTGTGATGTTGAGCGCGGCCGTGTTTGCGTGAGGCCGCATTGTCGCGGCGTCGCACGTGCTGGTGTGATCCGCGGCTACCGGCCGCCGTTGTTTTGCCCCTCCCCCCATCGGACAAGGCGGGGGTGGGTCGCGCACGAAAGGAAGGCCCCGTTCGAAAATATCGAGGTTCGATTTCTAGACGCATCAACAAAAGTTAAAGCGCTTCCGGCCAGCGATGCTCCGCTGCACGCTGCAGCCGCTCAAAAGGATCACGCTCCAATCGTGTTCGGCTGGCGGGCACCATGCGGTGCACATTCGCGTGAACACTGGCGCTCCTAACCGCGCATGCATTACCAGCGCTCACGATCGGGGCAGCCTCACAACCAAGCTTCCGTCATCCAACAATTCGCCTGACTTTCGTCGTTCCCTGATACGCGTGAGATAGACTTCGACCGACTGAAGGATGTCAAGCACATCCCCCGGTTTCATAAACTCAAAAAGCAAAGGACCCTTCGTATCCGGTTTAATTTCAAAATTCGAATTCTTCACCTGCGCTTCTTTGTTATGTGCTTCGTATCGCTTGAGGCGTTTGACGCCAGCCTCTAGAAGGTGAAACTTGTTGCCGTGCGCGGCGGCGTTTCTGAGGTGATAGACGAGTTCAAGTAACGGCGCACGGCTGAGATAGCGAGGTTTGGACGCGTCAAGTTGGTCGCCCACAGCTATGAGCGCGCCGCTTAGCCAAATGCGTTCCAAGTCATCAACTATCGCTGTTCGCCCATATTCTAGATAATGGCGCATGTCGTACACATGTTTCGTCCCATCCTTCCGGGGAACACCACCTGTGTCTGCGACTAAGGCGTTTGCGCGAGGGTCCGAAGCTACATCTATCAGAGTTTTGTGCGCATAGTAACCTCGGGCCATCCGTCCGGCCATTCGGCCGATTTCAAAGACAGGTCCGTACCTGACACAAAAATTCTGCTCAGTCGCGTTTAATTTATCGATCGGCGCGGTGCCCGAAAGTACCCTCTCGATCAGAAGATAGTCGTTCATTGTGCACGATAATCCGCGCGGCTAACGTACCGATACTATCGTTACAGTCCAACTGCCCGCCGTCTTGACGACGAAATAAAGATCGCCTGACGCTTTCAATTGCATGCTCTGCTCGCCATCCGTATAGCCAAAATTGTAGACGCCAGTTTGATCTGAAACCTTGTAAACACCGCCCGAAATGTGATCGGTGGACGACACCCGAAACTCCCACGAGCCGCGCTCAATACGAAACTGGCTCGATTTACCGTTTCCTTTTCCCGACCATTGTCCGATCACGGTTTCACCGGGCCTCGCGGGAGATGGCGTCGTAGACGCCATAACAAGCTTCGGCGGTTGTGCATCACGCAGAGTGCCTCTGACACCGCACGCCCGTATCTGCTCAGGCGTGTAGCCGCTCCCGACGAGGCCGTATCCCGGCTTGCAGGGTGGCATTGGCGCTTGGCCACTGACCATCGCAGTAATTCGCGCGCACGCCTCAGGCGGAAAGCCTTGGCAATACTGCGCAGGCGCGGTGCCGCTCAGGTCGGGGTGATCGCTGTCATCTGCAAACCGCGTATCTTTAGCGCCAATGCAAGCGAGAGCAGCCATCTGACCTGCGACAGAGCGGGGCGGTGCGATCAGTAAAGAGCCGCCGCGATCTATATCCATGTAATGGCCGTGACAGTCGAAGAGCAAACGGCTCATGTTCGGCGGCGGACAAGTGTCGTTGTCCACAATGCACATCACCGCGACGGCGCTGCCGTTCGTATTGTGTGAGATAGAACCTAGGTCTATCGCAAAGACGGCACCGTTATCCGCCTCGATCCGTTTCCACTTTGATTCGTATGCGTGCGTCGGATGCGCCAACAGAGCCAGCGCCAGCCCACAAGTCCTCATGACGATCCTGCGCATAGGTCAAGCGTAGCGGGAGCGTCCCATGCCCGCAAGGTTGTCTAAGCCATTGACCGCGACTTGCGCGCGCGCTCTCTTGGACGCGAGCTACAAGTAGCCGGCTTTGAAATGAAATGGAGCTTGGGATGCGGGTCGCATCTTTGAAAACCTTGGGAGTACAACGGTGTTGGGCATCATCGTGTATGTGGTCGCAGCCGCGGCTGCCTTGTCGGTCGGCATGATCCTATTTGCGTTTGGCGGCCTCATCTTCGTCTTGCTCGCGGCGGTGCTGGCGTTTCTCAAGCTGGCTGGTCTGGTCACGTTATCCTGGTGGTGGGTGGCGCTGCCGCTGTGGGCTGCGGCGGGCGGCGCAGTAGTCAAGATGCGTGTAGCCGCTCGCGATAGTCGGTTCTAGCTCGCTAGCTTCCGCGAGTAGGCAGCACGTTCGCAAGACCTTAGGAGGGTCCGATCACGCGGTCAGCGCAGCACCTTTCGCCCGCTCCGAAGCGGCTTCGGGGGTGAAGAGCCCGTGCGCGGCACCTTGAAGAACTCCGAAAGCGGCACGTCGAGCGTTGCCGCCAGCTTGTCCAGCAAGTCCACGGTGGGGTTCTCGGATTTTCTCTCAAGCCCGCCGACGTACGCTCGATCGACACCGGCGTCGTGGGCGAGAAGCTCTTGCGAGAGGCCGCGCTTGACCCGTAGGCGCCTCAAATTCCACGCGACCAGAGCCCGCCCTTTCATGGTCCAAGGCGGGCACGCTGAAGTCTATCAAACCACGGTCTATAGCCATCCTATTTAGAAATGTGCGTCACCTTTTCATCTTTAGTAAATCGCATTCGGTAACGAAATCGCAGTCAATCAACCGTATGTTGCGTGCGCGATCTTACGTGAGAGCTGGTGCAAATGAGACCGCGGACACTCGTTCTTTTGGTGTGTACGGCCTTCTGCTCTATCAGCAATCCGGCACGCTCGACCGAAATGGTCGGTCGCTGGAAGATAGACAGCAAAAATGGCCCATCTCCTACCTGTGAACTCGAGCAAGTAGGAACTCACCTCGTTGGATGGTGTATGGGGCCAAATGCCAGAGGCAGGATCATCGGGACGATAGGCGGGAGAGACGTGCGTCTACGCTGGGAGTGGGTGACCTACGTGGGCAACTCCTCCGGGGGTTTCGAGTTCATCGGCACTGTGCAGCCGGACGACGCGATAAGAGGGTCGGTCCACCGCACTGGAACAACTTTCGCATTAGACTTTGTCGCCAGCAGACAGGAAACATCGCGCGGGGCGGCTCCGTTTGCGAATCCAAATGGACCAGCTACCGATCCCGATCAACAGTTGATGGACGTTATTGAACGTCGTGCGGCCAGACTGTTCCCGTGGGCGAGCCAAGGGGATCAGCGTACGCAATACATCATTGACGAGATGAACGCGGCAGCGGATCGGCGGCATGGCAACTCCTACTCGATCCGCGTCAGATAGTGGTGCGGACAGATGCCTTCGTCGAACGCGCGTCCACGGTGGAAGAGCACACTCGCAGTATGACATGCGGACAGAGATGCAGGTGGATTTGCAGCAGCGCGTGACCTTGTAGGGATTCAGCCGGATCAAACGAAAGCACGGCAACGTTGCGTGGGGTCTCGCTCGGCCGTGGAATGACGTTGGGCGTGCCGCGCGTCGCGCGCGTAACCGCGAACCTGCTCCAGATAGCCGCCGCGCGTGAGCCCCCTCACCCGCACCGCGGTCCACCCGAGTTCGGTCATCACCTTCGCAAGGCGCCGACACGCACCGGCACGACGGCTGCGCTGCGGCACTTCCAGAATGTCGAAGACGGTCTGCGTCGTGAGGCGCTCGATGCCGTCATCGCCGATTGCACCGCGTACGCGCCCCAACGGTAGCGCCCACGGATCGGCATCGAGCGCGTCGATCTTGGCTCGCGCTTCCTCCAATTTGGAAATGAATGACACTGATCAGCACTCCGCCGTGCTCACGCAAATCGAGGCTGCCGACGGCGCGGCCGGTCTCGCTCGCGCTTGGGTGGGACCCACACAACCCCCGGACCGAGGTAGAGGAGAGGCCGCGGCGGGAAGCGCCGCCGCAGGTCTTCATCGTCGTTGAAGAAGGGAGGCGCGTACTTCGATGCCATGACGCCAGATGCGTAGACCTCAAAGGTGGGGTGCTTGTCGAAATCGTAGTCCGCCTGATCCAACGAGCGCGCGTACAAGGCGAGCATGTACGAGGCATTGCCTTGTTTCTGGTGGCGCTCGCGCTTGAGGTCTTCCCGTTCGGCGTAGCCAAGCGGCAGCGGCTGCAAATCTTGTGGTCCGTGCTTTGCATACCAACGGCGAGCGGCGAGCGCTGCGCGACCTTCCGGGTCGTTGTCGAAAGTGAGGATCATGATGTTCCCTCATTTGTTCGAGGTGGCGGTCTCAACGTCGCAGGAGGGCGCTGCCGTCGATCCGTCTCATAGCCCCGAGACCCTAACCTGATGGTAAACCGGCCCTTAATCCGGGCGGGTGGTGACGCGACGCGCGGAAGAAAACGTGGCCCGTCACCGCAGGCTGTCATCCCTGCCACCGTGAGACATTCCCAGATCAGGCGGGGGGCCGATCGAGCGAGGCTTGCATCCCAGCCGCGTCGCACGCGCGCTCATTCAGCCGCCATCGACCACCGCGATCACAGCGCCATCGACGAGGTCTGCGCCTGCTGTCGGAAGGATGCGTCCGACCGTTGTTACCTCCACGGTAACACTCGGCTGATCGTTCCGGCCTATCCGGCCTCCCGGTGCCGGATCGGACACGAGAAGTGCCTTAAGACCTTGCGTTGGTCCAGCCTGTCCAACGTATCCAACCTTGTAAGAGGTGTCGGGTGAGTAGCTTCATCTGCTGCCGCGCGGTCGAACCATGCGGCTCCTGACGTTTAGAAGAGGTCTGGCCCGAAAAAGCGGACAGGTCGGCCAGGCTGGACGCTCTCAGCCTTGATGCGGTTTTTGAGCGTCCAGCCTGACGGCCCGGAGACAGGACACACCTCTGACAGAAACTGGACTAATCGCCTGAGTTATCGCCGCGTCGCACGCCGCGACGACTGGCGTACGACGCGGCGAATACACGAGAGGCACGGCGCGCGACCCGCATCCTCTAGTCTGGGAATGCCACACAGTGGCAAGGTTGACCCCTTGCGGTGACGGGCCATGGTTAATCCGTCTGGCGGACCACGGCCAGATCGCGCGCAGCCTGGTTGGCGCCCCTTCGAAGCGCTCCCTGCATCGCCCCAGATGTGATCCGGCCTGTGGCATCGTCAACGACCTTCGCTCCATGACACGCCTCCGCCACGTCGCACTCGTTCAACATCTCCGTATTCGGACAGACATCGCCGACAGATTGAATGGGAGGCACCTCGTGCCGTGGGCTGTCCGCCTCCCACTCGATCGACGGCGCGCCGAGGTGAGCAGCAAACCGATCTCGGCACTCGGCCAGCGAGGCGAATTGGAATGAACGTGCTCTCTCCTTTCCGCGTCGCGTGTCGCGCATGCAGGGACCGAATACTTCCCTGAGCTTCTTCGACCACACCGACTTTGTGTCCGGTCGATACTCGCGCTGCTGTTTGCAGAAGGCCTCGTAGCATCCATAAGCATGATCCGTGCTGACTACGAGGTCGCCGTCGGTCCATCGCTCGGCGCCGACGCACCCCTCCTGCAGCGTCTGGTACAGCCACGCCTTCGTGCCATGCAGTGACAGCATCTGCTGCTGCGCCTTGGCGGCCGTGTGCGGAATTTTGCGCACGTCGAAATCCTTGAGGTCCATCGCGAGTAAGTCGTGAAGCATCGCCTCGGTTCCGCCGTTCTTGATCTCCGCATACAGCGGATCGAAGTACGCCTTTTGTCCTTGGCCCGCGTAAGTTGGCGCGACCTTGAGGACAAACCAACGACGATCGCCCTCGCCCGCCGGCACGGCCCAATCGTTGTTGGACGCCACCATAATTCGCAGCCGGTTCTGCACCATGATCGGATCGCGGAATTTTGCTTCCATCTGGAGGGTCGGCTCGGTGATGAGCGCCTTCAACACGCCCTCAGCTTTTTTATCGGCGGCCCAGATCGCCTCGTCCAAGAACACGGCACAGGCGGTTGCCACGCTCGCGTTGAAGCGACCGGTCAATTGATCGCCGTGTGCGATGTGCGCGAAGTGCCTCTTCCCAAAAATCTCGCCGAACGCCCGAGCGACAATCCCTTTGCCCGCCCCCTGCGGTCCCAAGAGGGCAACGGCGACACCGATCGGCTTGTCTAGATGCTGAACCCCATAGGCCATCCACCGGATGAGGTAGTCGAAATGCTTCTGGTTGCCAGAGCACACCACATTGAAGATGTGGCTGCGCAAGAGAGACCAGTCACCCGGTTTCGGCTCAATTCCAAAGCCGCGCCAGAGATTGAGCGCGTCATCAGCGATTTCAAGCGGCCCACCGGGATCAAAAACGACACCGCGACCGAAGTATTGGCGTCGTCCCTCCCATTTCCACCACAGGCGGCTCACTTCAACCGAGTGATCGCCCTCGTCGATGCGCACGTTGGCGAACATGTTGCGGAAGTCCACGGCCTTCATCAGCGCGACATCACGTCCGACAACGCTTGCTGCCAGTACTTCGCTGCCATTCTTGACGACAGCAAAGCTCTTGTTGAATTCTGCGAATAACATCTCCGTGCTGGCGCCTGCCTGGTGCAGCGCTCTGATCGCCGCAACAGGGAGGCCCGTCGGGCTTTTGGGTTGTTCGGTGGCGCCGGGGAGCCGCGATGGCGCTGCCCTAGAAGCAAGGTGCAAAGGTGATGTGATTACTCCGCGAAACGGGCATCCCTGACACTTAGCGCCTTCGCCTTCGAGGGCCTTGCAGCTTGGCCAGCCCAAATTATTCGACGCGCGCTCGCTGACCTTGCGATCGAACATCGCGTCGCACTCTTCCTTTGCGTAGGTTGGGCAGCCCTTCGAGAGCGTGTGAAAAATCGGACGACCCTTGTCGAGAAACGTGCACGCGAGGGCGGTCAGGTGCCAAAGGCCCTGCGACTGGCCGGCACCGTGGGTTCGGAAGCTGTCCTTGAAATGGTCGCACTTCAGGAACAGCTGGTCCGATGAGAGCGGGAGGTCGATGCCGGGCGACCTCAGGCCGGCCGCGAGAGTGTCCGCCGGATCGAGCAAAGCGAAGCCCTTCGACGGACCGTTCGCGAACGCCGCGGGAAGTTCGAGCGCTGGCGCGCCGTTTGGTACCACTGAGGCCGCGGCTTTCGCTGGCGTCCGCTGCACGAGGGTCGCGAGGCGCGCAATTCCGGGTGTAGCCGCGAAGTCGTAGTCGGAGTCCGCTAGGTGCAGGAGCTTCACCGGTCGCGGCATGTGCTCAACTTTCTGGTTCACCGTGCCGGGCACCCGTAGCACCCTCGCCGCATCAGTGATCAGGCCTGCGTCCTTGGCAAACTTATGCCGCAGTACCTCGTGCTTGAGTCCCTCGGCGTACGGGCGCCACTGCTCGGCGGTTAGCGGCTTATCGCTGATCCAGTACGCGTGGAGGCCTCTACCGCTGTTCACGATCGCAGTCGGGGGCGGCATCTGGGTCGCTGCGATGAATTCGGTGAGGGCCTCGGCGCCCTCCGCCTGTGTCGGGTAGTCCTTCCCCTCACCACAGTCGATGTCGATCCAGATGGCTTTGAGGGCAAGCGCCTTGCTCGCGTGGCGGTGCGCCCTAAGGGTACCCCAGTTCGTGTGGCCACCTGTATCGCTCTGTGTCGAGAGGCAGAAGTAGATTTCCTTGTACGCGGCTGGGTTCGCCGCCATGCGCTGCGCCTCGTTCATGAACTCTTGTAGTTCTTTGAATGGACGCCCTCGCATGCCGTGGCCGCGCGATGCTGAGACGGTCCAGTGCAGGTTTACCCATGCGGGCCCGCCGGGACCCGGCCACGCAACGACGCGAGCCATAAAGTCGGCAGGTGCTGCCCGCGGTGAAGCTGGAGCTTCCGTCTCCGCTACGACGGCGGGCTCATCGGTGTCGGCACGGTCCACGTTACACCGCCTGCAGCTGAAGAGCAGATCGCAGAGGCTCGGCGGCATTCAATTCGCCAACGCGTGTGATCGTGCGCGCCACTAACCACCGCTCAACCGCGGATTTGCGATACCCGATACGGCGCTCACTGAGTTGGACAAACGCTGGCCCGCTGCCGTCAGAACGGTGACGCTGCAAGCTGGGAAGAGAGACACCAAGCCACGCGGCAAGCTGTCGCTCGGTTAGGATCGGGTCTGCGAAATCAAGAGCCATCGAACCCTCCTTTGGGCTACGGATGGCTCTCAAATTGTCACTGACATCAAAGACGCGTAATGACGGCGGCTCGTGCTGGCATAAATTTGTAGCGCTATTCCCTCCGGGTCCGCTGTCTCATCGACCGCGCGAGATCAACCGGGCACGGTGAAGATTGATCCTCCCCTGGCGCAAACGGTGTCGCCTCGCGCAGAAAATTGGCTCCGCCCAAGGCGGCGTAGTCGCGCGCCAGTGTTCTTTCGCTGCAGGCGATCCCGATTGCTCGTAGGCGTCGAAG
>Ga0187784_10004543_pt1 | contig 11231 bp, 10 predicted proteins | sample 1015_SJ02_MP15_2_FD_132964 | JGI IMG/M metagenome (GOLD analysis project Ga0187784, IMG submission 132964) | Tropical peat soil microbial communities from peatlands in Department of Meta, Colombia - 1015_SJ02_MP15_20_MG | ecosystem: Environmental > Terrestrial > Soil > Wetlands > Peat | place... | reverse complement strand
CCGAGCACGGGCGCAAACCTGTGTTTCTTGTGGGAGATCTCGACGGAACTAATTCCGGCGGCAGGATTGGATTCAAGCAACCTGTCGGCGGAAACGGCTTGCCTGCTGGCCCTTGTGCCACCACGCTTGAAACCATTTCCCTCTGATTCGATATCAGGAAACGCCGTACATGGGCCGCCCAATGTTGGGGCTGTCTCTTCGCTTGGCTCAGCATGACAGATCGCTGTCAGTTTTGCTGGAACCAACAGAGCTTTCTTCGGCAAGGTCCCACAACGGCTTGCGGAATTCATGAGGGCCGGTGAACTGGTGCAGCGCGAAGAGAAGGGCGAGCACGCCGAGGATGGCTAAACCGGCGCGCGCATTAGGTGGCATTACCACTAAAGCACAAACAAATGCCGTCCAGACCACGGCAATTCCATTGATCAAATTGCTGTGGGAGCCTAAGTGAAAGGCGCCGCGCTTTCCCACCCATTGGCTCTTCCGCCGCCAACCAAGATACACGGGGATAATGTAGGAGAGATAGAAGCCTACGACACTAATCGAGGTTACCACCGAATAGCTTCCGCTGTAGATCAGCGCCGCGAACGCCAGCCCGACCGAGAGCCAGATGGCCGCCACAGGCGTTTTATGGCGCGGGCTGATGCTGCTCCAGACTTTGGCCAAGGGCAGCCCTTTGTCTCGGGCAAATGCATAGATGGTGCGCGATATCGACGTGACCGCAGACAGCCCGCAGAACCACATGGCCAGAACGGTAAGGACAAGGACAGCTTTGCCTGCCTGCTCACCGAGGGTCGCCTCCACGATGGCGAGAACAGCCGGAAGTGGGTGACCGCCCGGGTCGCGGGCGTTGAGGGCGGAGTTCATGTTAGGAATTACCCAGGTCAGAGAAAGGATGAGGAGATAACCAAAGAACCCCGACACCCCGACGGACATCACCATCCCCCACGGCGCGCGTCGTCGTGGGTCGACCGTCTCCTCGGCGACGTGAGCAGAAGCGTCAAAACCTGTATAGGTCCATTGAGCCTGGAGGAGCCCCAACAAAAAGAGCCAAGAATAAGGTGCATGCAGAGTACTCGAGGAAGAGGCTTCGAGGAGAAAACCCAGGGGCCGCTTGGGAGCAAGGAACCACAAGGCGCCGATCAATACAATAACACCCGCGATATGTACCGTCACGCTGAAATCGTTGAGATAGGCAACCCAGCGGATCCCATAATGGTTGATGGCCCCATGCGTCAACAACAGCAAGCCGTAAACGAAGAGGATCGTGGAGGGCCTCGAGTCAAGTCCGAGCAAGGGCACCAAAAACTCCGCACATCCGTAATCGATCCCCGCGATGGCGGCGATTAAGCCGACGATGTTAAGCCAGGCTGTAAACCACGCCCAGGTTGGTCCGCCCAACTCCGCCGACCAGTGATACATGCCGCCCGAGGTCGGAAGGGCCGAGCATAGTTCCGCCATGCTCAGGGCAACCAGGAGCGTTCCGGCCGTAGCCAGCGGCCAGCCCAGAGTCATTTCCAAGGGGCCGCCCATGGTTAAGCCGTAGTCGAACAGGGTGACTGCGCCGGTCAAAATTGAGATGATAGAAAAGGAGATGGCGAAGTTGGAAAACCCGCCCATGCCGCGCAGGAGTTCCTGCGCATAACCCAGGCGCTCAAGTTCGCGCGCATCCTTTTGCACATGGAGCTCCTCCTGGCGCGCCGGCGGTTTCAAGATTTCGCCCTCTATTCGGGGATCGGAGTTTGCGGAAAAGCCCTGTCCAAAACGCTTCTCTTAACCCTTAAATATTACTTTCCCTTTCCGGCAGGGTCAAGCGGCCGCGCTCACAGCTTGTCACAGGAGATCCCACTTGCCAGTCCCCGGCGCGCAGGGGAATCCAGCGAGGCATAATGTCTTACTTGAATCTTACTGGGCGGGAGTAGTAGGTTGGCATGGAAACGACCAAACTCTCATCAAAGGGTCAGGTGGTTTTGCCCAAGTCAGTACGCGATGCCCGAAGTTGGGAGCCAGGCACGAAGTTCGCAGTGGAAGAAGTTTCGGTCGGGATACTGTTGCGGCCCCCGCGGCCCTTCCCGCCCACCAACATCAAGGAGGTGCCCGGTTGCTTGAGGTATACGGCCCGAGCGAAGACTCTTCGTGAGACGGAGACAGCCATCGCTCGAGGCGTGAGGGCGCGGCATGATCGCGGTCGATGCTGACGTTCTGGTTCGGTGGAAGTGAGCCGCAAGACCACGCTTGAAGGAATTTCCCTCTGATCCGAAATCACAACTCAATCTTGCTATTCTGTAGTTTAACTCCTTTGTTTTCAGTAATATTACCGGGTTATGCTGGTAAGCACATTTGTTTTCTATAAGATACCGGCTTCGCCCGCAACTTTTCAACAACACTCCTTTGTTTTCATAGACATTCCTGGGTCGTTCGTTCAAATTTCTTTTTGTTTCCCTCCAGATATTAGACTGTTCGTCCCACTTGGCACATCCTCCGGAGTGGGTCGGGGCGGCTAGTAACATGGCAGCACTCTCTTCCCGGCAGGCCTTGCCCTTCGCCCAGCATCAGTACAGAATTCTAGCCTATGTTCTTTCCCTTGTCAAGGGACACGCGTGGCCTTGCTGATTTGCGGTTGTGCAAAGGTCCTGAAGAGCCGGAAAAACTTCAGTGAGCGGCGGGCATCTTCTTGAATCTGCGCTTTGAGCATGGCGGGGTTCTGGAACTTGATTTCGTCCCGCAGCCTGTATAAGAACTCGATTTCCATATCCGGCTGTTGAAATTCGCTGCCTGGAAAGTTGAGCAGAAAGGTCTCGACGGTCAGTTTCTGATTTTCGCCAAAGGTGGGTTTATGCCCGACGTTGGTAACGGAGTCGTAGAGCGTCTCACCGACCTGGGTGCGAGTGACGTACACACCGGTCTTGGGCAATTGTTCCTCGACAGGAGCAAGATTGAGCGTCGGGACGGTGTGTTTGCGTCCCACCCCCAATCCGGCAACAATCGGCCCATAGATCGAGAAGGGCCTGCCGAGCAGCCGATTGGCAACATGGACGCGGCCTTCCACCAGCAATTCTCGGATGCGCGTGCTGGAAACCGGCTGGCCGCGCACTTCGAGCAGGGGCAGTATTTCTACTTTGAAGCCCTCTTGCCGGCCCAGTTCTTTGAGTATTTCCACGTCGCCCGCTTGCCGATATCCAAAGCGAAAGTTAGGCCCAACGAGGACGGCCAACGTCTGCAATGGCCGAACCAGGATGTTCCGTACGAACTCCAAGGGAGAAAGGTGAGCCAGTTCGCGGGTGAAGGGAAGAACCACCAGCAGGTCAATGCCGCTGGCGGCAATGAGCCGGACCTTCCTGGAAAAGGGGGTAAGGAGTTTTGGAGCGCGGGCTGGGGAAAGAAACTTGATGGGATGAGGCTCGAAGGTGATAGCGGTAGCTGCCGCACCCCTCGAGCGCGCGACCTCTGCGACCCTCTCCAGGAGTTTCAAGTGCGCGCGGTGGACGCCATCGAAGTTGCCGATGGTCAGCACGCAGCCGGAAGGCGTTGGACGTAATTCGCCGAGATTGCGAATGGTGCGCATGAGTCCGAAAGGTAGCGCAGACCTGTTCTTTAGGTCTGCGGCTTTTCGTTGCAACCCGCGAAAAAGCCGCAGACCTTGAAAAGCAGGTCTGCGCTACCGTAACTCTAAACCTCCAGTTGCAGCCCGTCGTACGCCAGTCGCACGTGTGGCGGAAGCTGGGCGTTGGTCTCCTCGTGTCCCAAATCGTGAGCGATGTGGGTGCAGTAGCCTCTGCGAACCCTCAACCGCTTCATCACCCTGAGCGCCTGCTCAACGGTGAGGTGGGTGGGGTGGGGCCGGGGCCTCAAGGTATCAAGGATTAAGACCTCGAGACCTTGCAGCAGAGGATAACTCGATTCAGGAATCTCGCTCACGTCGGTCAGGTAAGCCACTTTGTTGATACGGAATCCCAGGATGGGCAAATTGCCATGCATCACCGGAACGGGAATGACCTTCAGACCTTCCACCTCGAAAGGCCCATCGATGAGGCGCGGGTCGAGCCGGGCGAGCCCACCGTAGGGATAGTCGCCGTCGAAGATTTACTTGAACGTCCGCTGGATTTCTTTCATGCACTGGGCGTCAGCATAAATGGGAATCGGCTTCTGCTGCCGGAAGTAAAAGACACGCACGTCATCAAGCCCCAGGATGTGGTCAGCATGGGGGTGCGTAAAGAGCACGGCGTCCAGGCGGTCCAAGCCCTCCCGCAGAGCTTGCGCTCGGAAATCCGGCGTCGTATCGATCACCAGGGCGCGGTCGTCGAAGCGAACTAGGAGCGAAGGCCGCGTCCGCTTATCATGGGGATCGGGTGATGTACAAACCCTGCAATGGCAGGCGAGGGTCGGAACCCCGCTGGAAGTCCCCGTACCCAAAAAAGTCAGTTTCATTTGCTCTTGCGGGCTTGGTGCTTCTGCACCGCGACGAAGCTCATTCGCAGCTCGTAAAGGACATCTTCGAGCAGTCGAGACTCGTCGGCCGTGAGATTGCCTTCCGTCTTTTCCTGCAAGACTTGCAGCAGGTCGACGGTGCGCCGGGCGTTGGCCAAGTCCGCAGGGATATGCTCTCCGGACGGGCCGGGGATTAATCCAAGCTGGAACATTGCCGTGGTGCTCAAGTAAGAAACCAGCGTTTCAAATCCGGTAGAATCACCGGCATACTGGCCGGGCGGCTGGGCTTGCGGCTCGGCTGGGGTGCTTCGAGCGCGCTGCGGCGCGGCCTCCACCTTTTCTTCCTGGGCCTGGAAGTCCTCTTTTCGTGAGCCGTCGGCGGCAAAGGGCCGGCGGTCAACCACCCTGAATCCCGATGAGCTGCTTTCCTCCTTGGCCATTCAGCGCCTCCCTGCTTCAGCCTTGCGGCCCAAAGACTTTGGCCGATTCTTCCACCTGTCGGCTAAGTTTCAAGTTTACCAGCAATCCGGTGAGCCAACAAGGTGGGGGCAGTTCTGTACTTCCAACTGCCTTGCAAGCCTTCGCCTTCTGTTTTCTAACCGGAGTTTCTCACCCCGAATTGATCTCCCTTGCCGCCTCTGCCATAGCGATGATATTGGCTACCGGCATCCCGGGGCTGACCCCGCCACCCAGAGAAAGCATGATTCCCTCGCGGCCCACCTTCTGAAACAGGTTCAGCACAGCCTCCTTGACGTCTTGCGGTGCGCCGCGCGTTCCGATTTCCACTGGAGCTATATTCCCCATCAGGCAAATCTTCCCTCCCGTCCTTTTCCGAACCTCGTCTAGTTCGAGCTTGTAGCTCCAATTCAGGACATCGAAGCCGGCGTCGGCCAGGTCTTCCAGGAAGGGTTCGATATTCGCGTCGTTATGGTATACCTTCACCCAAGCGCGAGGGAAGCTATCGAAAACCTGCTTGAGGTAGGGATGCGCGAATTCCAAGTAATGCGGTCGTGACAGGAAACCCACGATATCGTCGAGGATGAATATCCCCTCCACGCTGTCCCCGATAACCTCCGCCTGGGCGCGGAGCCATCGGATAGTCGCGTCGGTGGTGTAGGACATCAGGTTGTGTACCCCGCTGGGGTTATCCGTCATGTCCAGCATCAGTGGCGTCAGGCCGCGCATGAATGCCGCAGAACAGAGCGGACCGCGGGCCGTCACCACGGGGATTATGTAGCCTGCCTCGAGGATGCGCGCGCGTTGCGTTCGGTATCGGTAGAGTGCGGCCGCCATAAGGCCATCTGTGTAAGGGTCTACGGGCGGGAACTGATCCAAGTCTTCCAGGCGGAACAAAAACGGAATCTGGACAGGTGGTTGATCCTGGAAAAAGCGAATCTTGCAGCCTAATGCGGAAGGTTCAGTCGCCATCCCATATTCCACCCACCAAGAAGGAAAGACAATGATTTCCGGGAATTCCCTCATGATTCTGAGGTTTGAGTGGAACCACACCTCAGGATCGAAGTAGTAGTCAACGTGGCTGATGCCCAGATAGCCCGGGATCCAGGGGCTGTCGATGATGAGGGAAACAGGCACGCGATCCGCAGGTTGCAGTTTGGCGACTTTCTTGAATAGCTCCCATTGTTCGCGACGCATGGGAAAACCTTGGTCTCGGCTCTACAGGCTGGGGAAAAACTCCTCTGACCTGTCATTCCGAGGAGTCCGCCATTCTTATTGGTGGACGACGAGGAATCTCGCATTGCCCTGGAAATGCTCAGAGCGAGATTCCTCTCCCGCGACTGCGGGATCGGAATGACAGCTTGCAAGCACTTTTCCGCCGCCTGTCTAGCCAAACTCCGGCTGAACATTGAAGACACCGTATCGCCGGTCCTCTTTCTCGCGCTGGGCTGCCATGGCCCAGAGGAACTTAATGCGATGCCCGGGCACGGAAACATTGGGGTGATAACCAGCCGGCATCAGGACGGCGTCGCCCTCCCGCACCACGGTAACGAGCTCGGGGCACTCGGCATTGGAGTAAAACTGAGCGCTTTCCTCTGACCGCACTGACCAGACCCCAGGTCCGGCTTGTACTGAGGTGTGCGCTGTTGGTAGCGTCTCAGTTTGCTGTAGCGGCCCGCTCTCTGAGCGCCACTGGCCCCTGAGGATTCAAGGGCGGCGGTCGGAGACCGCCGCTACAGAATTCAGACTGGGACGCTACCGCGGTGTTTCGCTAATTGACATCGGCCGAACTGTCTCCCTCATAATGCATGATGTGGTAATAGGCTTCCCATCCATCCCAAAAGAGTGGCGGAGGCAGGTGAGTGAGCGGGTCGCCGAGGAATTGTGAAAAGGCTTCGAGCATTTGGCGAGTGCGGTATACACCGGTCAGCCAGTCGCCCCGGTACCAGTTTTTCCATTTGCCGTATTCGGCTGCCACTTCCGCCCCGTTGATCTCATCCATTGCCTGAAGAGCCTGGGCCACCGACTGGCGCGCTTGGCTGATCTCGCCGCGCTGCGCTTCCTGGAGGGCCTTCGACAACTCAAACAGCATCCGGTTGCTCTCGGTTGATGGCGATCGTCGCAAGCACTTGTGCGCGGTAGAAGGGACGCCGTTGGGCAGATACGAGCGGCTCGGCTTCCTGGGCCTTCCTCCAGACCGCATCCCAGCGGGGCTGGGCGTCACCACATTGCTGAATCTCCTGCTGGATGGTATCACGCAACCACGTGCTGGAGGTTGGATTCTCGTACGCCCCAAAGCCGAAGATGTGAGGCGGAACCCATTGCGGCGCTTGACTGGGTAGGCCGTAGAGCGGGGGAGCAATCATGTAAGTCAACATCATCCGCCGGGCTTCTGTATGATAAAGCTGGTCGCCGTACTCGCGCGCGGGTTCAGCGGAATGCGCGGGCGCGCGGAAGTATTCCTTGTACACCTCCGCAACCGCAGGAGCCGCGGGAGCCCCAAACTCAGCGCCCGCCCAGGCTCGAAGATAGTTGTCAGCGGCTTCCGGTCCGCCGGAGGCCTGACCCTTCCAGGCGGTGTTCATCACGGCTCCAATCGTCATGGTGACCGGGCGGATGTCGCTGGTATTGAGCAGAAGATACTGCGTCGCCCCGGCATGGATGTATCGACCAAGCTCGGAGAAGATGCGCTCGACGGGAACTATCTCCGTGAGCTGGCTGGCGCGTCCATTCATTACCGCCACATGATAGTAAGCGCCTTGCCCTTTCGTCACCTGGCCCTTGTCCTGAAGGTAGCCGTAACCGTCATCCGCCCACACCGCGCTCACTTCAGGGGGAAGAATAAGGTCCCCCTGTTGCACGAGTCTTGCTCCTTCCATCCAAAGGCTGGTGATGAACTTTGCGTCGGGGTGGACTGAGCGGACGATCTGCATTTGGTCCGCGACCGCCTTGCTGATGAGTTGGCCGAGTGCCTTACTGTTCCCCCGAACGCTCGGGTCCATGGAGGCATAAGTGATGTCGGAGAGACCGCGCAGGCCGACGGTCCAGAGCACCTCCTGGCCGGACGGATATCCGCGCACGGCGTTTTTCCACGCGCGCTCCAGAATTTCCGGATGGGTGGTGTAGTTGTAGGGAACGTCCTTCGGCCAGCGCGCCACATTCAGTCCCAAAGGGATGGCGTGATGCTGGGTCACGATCAGACCGCGGTGGCCGGCCAGCTTAATCTGAGGCTCGTCGGAAAAAATCCATGTGCCCGGCGCTACCATGTTCCCTTTGAGTCGTAGAATAGTTTCGAAGATTTTGTTCCAGACTTCCAGGGAAATCCCCGTGCCGTCTGTGTCTCCCGGGGCCCAGCCGGTCAGCAAATCCTCGTCGTTAATGAAGAACCCCCGGTATTTGAAAACAGGAGCCGGAAACTTCTTCATCAAGGACGCCGGAAGCACAATCTGGGTTCGTTGGACAGGTTGGTAATCCGTCCAGTAATACAAGGGATCGATGCCAAGATATTCTTCCGCAAACTCGTAGGCGGCGAAAATCGTCCCGCGCATGTCAGCGCCGGCGAGCAGCACGACCTTTGTCGCTCCTTGGGTCTTCCAGTTAGCAGCGGCTGCTGAAATCGAAAATGACTCCGGCTCAGTCAAACCAGCGGGTCGCATTCCCTCCAGGAGCTTGGATTGGCAGCCAATCAGGATGGTTACACGCGCAGCGTCTTCCCGGCGATGTACAATCTTCGGCTTTTTCCCCAGCACTTTTTCAAAATCACCTGCGAGATCTTGAGCCGCTTCCGCAATGGGCAAAGGCTCATCGGTGCCCAGAAGGAGTGTAACCGTCGAATCGAGGATGACCGACTCATCGTGAGCCTTCTTCACCTGTTGAGAACCAATGGCGGCGAAGACCGGAGCCCCGCATCCGACAGCCATCGTCCCCAACACCAGTCCTTTCACCACGATCCTGGTGACGCAAAGGCAGGGGCGGGTCCTATTATCCCTCATAATTCTTGCTCCTCTTCCGTAGCCAGTGTCTCTCTGCTACTAATCGCCGTCTTCTCTCCATCCCGCGAAGAAAAGATTCGCCACGGAGCGCACGGCGCGGCAGAGAGGCAACCGCAGAGAAAACGGACGGTCGCAGAGAAAATCTCTTCTGCGCTTCGCTCGCTGTGGTGAATGTTCTTGTCACTTTTCTCCGGCTAAAGCGTGCTTGTCGGGCGAGGCCGCGCCGGACGAAGCGGCGAGAAGCTCGATGGAAAAACCCATGACGAGCGGCGCATTGTCGCTCAGGCGGCGCAATTCCAGCCCCGGATATTCCACCCCCAGAAACCCGTAATGCCGCAAGTACCACCCGTTGGGCAAACCGGGATTATTAGGGGCGCACTGGACGTGTGTCCTCACTATCTTGCCGCCAAAGTTGCCGGTCAGCTCCGCCCAAGCTGCCGGCACAAGATCGCTATCCGGCGCGTCCTCCTGAGCTGCGGTGCGGATCTTGGTATCGGTGCGCGGCGCGAAGCGGATTTCTAGCGGTCCACCATAGCCTTTGTTGAGCTCGTGGCTGCCGCCAATGTCCACTTGCGCGCCTACCGAGCTCAAGGCGACAGTAATGTCGATCCCACGGCGCCCGTGCGAGGCAGGAACAGTCACGATCGCCACGTTTTCCTCCACCACCTTGCGATCGCCGATGTACCAGCCATTCTGAACGACTAGCTCCGCCCACTCGCTACTTACTCTCTTGCTTCGCCACTTCTCGAACTTCGCAACGATGCCTTTGATAGTCCAAAGGTCGTACGTCTGGCCGTCGACAACCACCACCGGCCACATCCAACTGATCCCGCGGTGGTGAGGACGGTCCTTGGGGAAATCGTCCGTCACCACGACGCCGTTAGGAGCGTATACGGGATGAAGATAACAGCAGCGTGCGCGGTCGGGCGCCGCCCCGTCTTTGAGCATCGTTCCGTAGTTGTAAACGTACACGGGCGCGCCGTTTTCCGTCAGCTCCACCGACCTGGAGTCCAGGTCGCGAAACTCGAACTGCGCCAGCGCCGCCGCCGGCGCAATTATTAGCGCAAGGAGGGAAATGATCAGCGTTCTCATACTTCCACCTCAGCTTGCCTGATTCCGCGAGTTGCTGAGGGTACGCCGGTAAAACTTCAGGTTGGGCCAGCATTCGACTTGATCCAAAGCAACTGCGATCTTCGACAAAGCTCATTCTTTTGTTCCGGAAATAGTCTGTACCGGCTCTGGAGGATAAGCAACTACAACTTGGGTAGCCATCGGGGTCGCGTCAAAGCTGGCGAGGGCCTTGTTTCGACTGTAGTAGGCGGGGTACGGCCACAGCAGGGCATTCAACTCCTCGTTATCTTCTCCGTCTATGGTCTTGGACCACGTGTAAACGAAGCCGACCGAGGCGCCGGAGCCAAATCGTCGCACAAGCCGGCTCTGTAGCGCGTCGTAATAAGTGTTCTGAAGAGGGATGGCGGCGTTAATGGTAGTCCACTTTTCACCAAATTCGGCATTCAGGAGGCCCCCGGCCTGACCCGCACCAGCCGGCCCTGCGTTGAGGTTCTCGTTCGTGAGTGCGCGGATGCCGCGGGTGCCGACGTAGGCCGCCTCACCCACAAAACCTGAGAACTCACGCTGCACGGTAAGGTTGTAGGAGTTGAAATAGCCGCGCCGGAAGTCCAGGGGTATGGTGTCACCACCCAAGGCGGTGTGGTTGGGAAGCGGAATGGCTCCCGAGCTGATGTTGGGCAGCGCGACGTTAGGTATCCCCGTTCCGAGGCCGGGATAGGGCGTCAGGGTCTCATATGGCTGACCCGTGAGGTTTGCAGCGGGCCCCCACGGGCAAACGCCGCTGCCGCCATTTTCCACATCGGAGTTGGTGGTGTTGGGGTAGTTGTTGCGGAAGAAGCGCCAGTTGTTGTTGTCGGCGCTCATCCCGTAGCCGCCGCGGAGCACCGTTTTCGAGGTTAGCCGGTAGGCCAGTCCCAAGCGCGGGAGAAATAATCCATGGCCCACGTCAACACCATCGTTCATGGGTGTGCTGCCGTAGCCGCCGATGAGGACGTCCCCTGTCGCGGGATCAAAAATCTTTACGCCGCCGGGCGACCCGCCGCCGAGAGTCCCGGTCGGACAAGGAACCGGGCAACCAGCCGTGCAAATCTCTCCCGTGTACACTACCAGAGTAGGGAACTGGGCGCTGATCGCCACCGAGCCCGCCGACACCGGCGTCACGAGCCCCGTGGAAGCCCCCACCGTCGCCACCGAGGTGGCGTCGCTCGACCAAGTCGAACTAGTCGTGAAGTCATCCACCGAGCCGTCTGCATAGGTGGCCTGCGCCGCGAGCTGCGCCGTGCCATT
>Ga0187784_10004542_pt1 | contig 11231 bp, 12 predicted proteins | sample 1015_SJ02_MP15_2_FD_132964 | JGI IMG/M metagenome (GOLD analysis project Ga0187784, IMG submission 132964) | Tropical peat soil microbial communities from peatlands in Department of Meta, Colombia - 1015_SJ02_MP15_20_MG | ecosystem: Environmental > Terrestrial > Soil > Wetlands > Peat | place... | reverse complement strand
GCGCCCCACTCGCGCGGAGGCGGAAGAGGCCGTCCGCGTGCTGCTGCGCTGGGCCGGCGACGACCCCAATCGCGAGGGCCTCTTGGAGACGCCGGCGCGCGTGGTCAAAGCCTATGAGGAGTTCTTCAGCGGCTACAGGCAGGACCCCAAGGACGTGCTGGAGCGCGTCTTCGCCGAGGTCGACGGCTACAACGATCTCGTGCTCGTGCGCGACATTCCGTTCCACTCTCACTGCGAGCATCACGTCGTGCCTTTCGTCGGCAAGGCGCATATCGGCTATTATCCGACAGAGGGCGTCGTCGGACTCTCGAAGCTCGCGCGGCTCGTCGACGTGTTCGCGCGGCGGCTGCAGACGCAGGAGTCGATGACGGCGCAGATCGCCCAGGCGATCGACCAGAACCTCGCGCCGCGCGGCGTCGCCGTGCTGGTGGAAGCCGAGCACATGTGCATGTCGATGCGCGGCGTGCTCAAGCAGGGCTCGGCGACCATCACCTCGCAGTTCTTGGGCGTGTTCCACAACAATCCTGCGGAGCAGGCGCATTTCTACACGCTGCTGCGCGGCGGTCGGCCCTGATGGAGAAGCTCGCGCTGGAGGAGGGGCAGGAGCTTACGCCACGCTTCGACGCGCACGGCCTCATCGTCTGCGTGACGGTCGAGGCGGCGACCAAGGACGTGCTGATGGTCGCCTATATGAACCAGCTCGCGCTCGACAAGACCATCGAGACGGGCGAGGCGCATTACTGGTCGCGCTCGCGCGAGAGCCTCTGGCGCAAGGGCGAGACCTCGGGGCAAATCCAACGAGTCGTCGCGCTTTACGTCGATTGCGACCAGGACGCGATCCTGCTCGAGGTCGAGCCCCAAGGCGACGGCGGCGCCTGCCACACGGGACGCAAGTCCTGCTTCTACCGGAGGCTGGAGCAGCAGGGCTCGGGACGACTTGTGTTCGTGACGCCATGACGCCTTTTTCGCGCGTCGGCGCCGCCCTAGCGCGAATTCCGAAAATGTTGGTAGGCTTTTTCGAACAGAATTCGCTGGCCTCCATGATTTTGCGCGGTTTCTGGCCGCTCGCACGATGCCCGCCAGTAGAGGCGCTCTAGTCGTGAGCTCGGTAGCGCCTATGGCTCCGCCCTCTCCTCGACTTTTCGACCGCAAGCCGATGCGGCGCGAGCTTCTCGACGGCGGGGGCCTTTTGCGCCCGCGTCTCCGCCTGCGGCGACGGCTTGACCGGCGTCTGCCCGACTGAAGAGGTCTCGGGCGCGCGCCTCTCGACGGCGGGCGCCGCGGCAGCGGGAGCCGCGGCGGCGACCGGCGCGAAGTTCGCGGTCCTGTCTAGGTTCGTGTAGTCGCCTTCGAACGCCATGAGCCCCAAGAGCACCATGAGCGCCATTGGCGGGCTCAAGATCGCGACGACGAGCGCCAGCCGCTCCCAGGCCATATGCATGAACACAGCGACGATGGCGCCGGCCTTGAGCAGCATGAACAGAACGATCAGGAACCAGCGCAAATAGCCGTGAATGTCGAAATAATCGACGAGGTAGGAGCCGGTGCTGAGCACAAACAGCAATATCCAGACGATCAGATAGAGGCGGAGCGGATGCTGCTGGCCATGCGCCTCCGCTGCGGGCCTCGCTGGAGCGGCGGCCTGGACCGCCTCAGTGGCCCCAAAAGTTTCAGGCGTCGCCGTCATGCGTCTTATCCCTGACCTTGGCCTGCTCGCCGCAGCTAGAACAACGCAAAGATAAATACCCGAAGCAGATCGACAGGGTGCAGAGGCCCATGATCTCGATTATCTCGTGGGCCCCTTGCGGCCCCTGAAGAAGCTGCGCCCTTCCGCGAAATCATCGTCGCCGCGCTAGACGTTCCTCGCGATGAACAGCGTGAACACCTCGCCTCTCGACATGTGGAAGGCATGAAAGCCCATAGAGGCTCGCGCCATTGGCCCCAGTTTGATCAACATACTAAACATATTGTAGGCGAGCGGCTTTGACAGCGGCGCGATCAAGAGAGGCGAGTTGAAGGCCGTGTGGCGAGACCGGCGACGGCAGAAGCAAAAGACGAATTCGACGAGCCCCCATGATCTCCATAAGCTTAAACGGAGCATCCGCGTTGACCTGCGATAATCGGGTTCTTGAGTCCTTGTGCGTCGCCCGTCCGGCGATAGCGGCCAGGCTTGGGAAGGCGGACGCAATCGCCTCGGACTCGCGGTCTGCGAAACGACGGCAGGAAGAAGCGGTCATGCCGCTTGCTGGCCGTCCGCCAAGACGACAGGTTCTTGCGCCGCCTGAATTCTAGGCGGCCCACCCCTCAGCCTCGACAAGCCTTTTCGGCGTATCGAGGCGCCAAAGGTTAAGGCAGGCTTGGAGCGCCGTTACTCCTTGCCCGCCGTCTCCTGCGCCATCGGGGTCTCGGCGGCGGCCGCGCGCGATTGCGTCTCGACCGCGGCCGGGGCAAAATTCGCCTGACGATCGCTCTTGGTGTAGTCGCCCTCCACGGCCATGATCCCTAAGAAGATCGCCAGCGCCCCGGGCGGGGTCAGGATCGCGAAGACCAGCGCCAGCCGCTCCCAGGCCATGTGCATGAAGATCGCGACGATGAAGCCGGCCTTGAGCCACATGAAGAGGATGATCAGAAACCAGCGCAGAAGGCCGTGCAGGTCGAAGTAGTCGACGAGATAGGAGGCCGTGCTGAGCACAAAGAGCGCCACCCAGACGATTAGATAGACCCGGATCGGATGCTGCTGCCCATGCGCCTGGGCCGCAGGCCTCGCCGCGCTTGCCGCGTGGCCTGAGACGTGAGCCCGCGCGTGCTCGGTTGTCGCCGTCATATGCTTTCCCCCATTGTCGAGCGCGCCTTCGATCACCACAGATAGAACAGCGCGAAGATGAACACCCAGACCAGATCGACGAAGTGCCAATACAGGCCCATGATCTCGATGATCTCGTAACGCCCCTTGCGGCCTGTGAAGAAGCCGCGCTTTTCCGGAAAATCATAGTCGCCGCGCCAGACGTTCCTCGCGATGAACAGCAGGAAGAGCACGCCTACCGAGACATGGAAACCGTGAAAACCCGTGATCATGAAGAAGCAGGAGCCGAACTGCGCCGCGCCGAAAGGATTGCCCCAGGGCCGCACGCCCTCATGAATGAGCTTCGTCCATTCGAACGCCTGCATGCCGACGAAGGTCGCGCCGAAGAAGGCCGTCACGACCATGAGAAATGCGGCCATCCTGCGGTTCTTCGCATAGCCGAAGTTCACCGCCATCGCCATCGTGCCCGAGCTCGTGATGAGGTCGAAGGTCATGATCGCGATGAGGATCAGCGGGATCTTCCTGCCGTTGAACTCGAGCGCGAAGATCTCGCTCGGATGCGGCCATTCCACCGTCGTGGACATGCGCACCGTCATGTAGGAGATCAGGAAGCAGCTAAAGATGAAGGTGTCGCTCACGAGGAAGATCCACATCATGGTCTTCCCCCAGGACGCCGTCTTGAACGAGCGTTGGTCCGAGCCCCAGTCGGCGAACACGCCCTTCACGCCGCTCGGGCGCTCGAGCGCGTTGGGCGCGGCACGGACCGAGCCTCTGGCCGGAAGTGGGTGGATGTCGATCGTCATCGGTTTCGATCCCGTTTCAAGAGAGCAGACGACGGCAGATGACGCCAAGCCCATCGGCGCCGCCGGCGAGCATGGCGAACATCAGCAGCCAAACCAAAAGCAGGAAATGCCAATAGATGGCGCAAAGCTCGACGCTCGTGGCCACAGCGGCCGCCTTGACGGCGGCGAACGCCTTGCCGGTCGTGCGCGCCAACGCGACGAGGCCGCCGAAGAGATGCAGCGCGTGCGTTCCCGTCAGCAGATAAAAGAAGGCGTTGGCGGCGTTGCTCGCAGCATAGAAGCCCGAGGCCTCCATCTCACGCCAAGCGCAGGCCTGCCCCAGCAGAAACACCGCGGCGCCGGCGCCCGCGCCGAGCAGCAGCGCGCGCACGCGCTCGGGCTCGTCGGCGTTAGCGGCGAAATAGGCCGTCTGCAGCGCCGCACTGCTTGCGACGAGCACGGCGGTGTTGAACCAGAAGATCGCGGGCGCCGGCGGCGTGCGCCAGTCGGGCGACTCCATGCGCATGAAGAAGGCCATGACGAGCAGCGAGAACAGGCAGCCGGCGACCGCGAGAAACACCACGAGGCCAACCTTGGCGGCGGGCGGCGGCTCGACGACGCCGGACGCGCGCGAGATGGCCGTGACCTCGCCCTCTTCGAGCCAGGGCCGATCCATCACGCCCTCACGCCAGAGATAAAGCGTCGCGACGCCGGCGACGAGGATGAAGAAGAGCCCGAGCACGCTCATAGCAAATGCTCGCCTTTGAGCGGCGGCGCGTTCTGCGGCAGGTAATCCTCCGGCGCGCCCGGCACGCTATAGGCATAGGGCCAGCGATAGACGACGGGCAGCTCCCTGCCGAAATTGCCGTGGCCCGGCGGGGTCTCGGGCGTCTGCCATTCGAGAGTCGTCGCGCGCCAGGGGTTGGGGCCCGACAGCTTCCCATATTTCAAGCTGCGAAACAGATTGAAGAAGAACAGGCCTTGCGCTGCGCCGACGATGAGCGCCGTGATCGTGATGAAGTGATTGAGCGCGACCGCTGACAACGGAAGCCAGGAAGTGTCGCCCATCTCATAGAAGCGCCGCGGCACGCCGAGCACCCCGAGATAATGCATGGGGAAGAAAATCATATAGGCGCCGAGGAAGGTGATCCAGAAATGGATCTTGCCTAGGCCTTCGTCCATCATGCGCCCGGTGATCTTCGGATACCAGTGATAGATCGCGCCGAAGATGACGAGGATCGGCGCGACGCCCATGACCATGTGGAAATGCGCGACGACGAACAGCGTCGCCGACAGCGGCACGTCGACGATGACGTTGCCGAGATAGAGTCCGGTCAGGCCGCCGTTCACGAAGGTCACGAGGAAGCCGAGCGCAAACAGCATCGGCGTCGTGAAATGGATGTCCGCGCGCCACAAAGTGAGCACCCAGTTGTAGACCTTGAGCGCCGTCGGCACGGCGATGGCGAGCGTGGTGACGGCGAAGAAGAACCCGAACAGCGGGTTCATCCCGGACACGTACATGTGGTGGCCCCAAACGATCATACTGAGAACGCCGATGGCGACGATCGCCCAGACCATCATCCGATAGCCGAAAATGTTCTTGCGCGCATGCGTGCTGAGGAGGTCCGAGACAATGCCGAAGGCCGGCAGCGCGACGATGTAGACCTCTGGATGGCCGAAGAACCAGAAGAGATGCTGGAACAGGATCGGGCTGCCGCCCGTGGTCTTGCTGTGCTCGCCGAACTCGACGATCGCCGGCATGAAGAAGCTCGTGCCGAGCGTGCGGTCGAGCATCATCATGACCGCGGCGACAAAGAGGCCGGGAAAGGCCAAGAGCGCCATGACCGCCGCGGCGAAGATGCCCCAGACGGTCAGCGGCATGCGCATCAGCGTCATGCCGCGCGTGCGGCCCTGCAGAACCGTCACGACATAGTTCAGTCCGCCCATCGTGAAGCCGACGATGAACAGGGCGAGCGAGACCAGCATCAGAATGATGCCCCACTCATGGCCGGGCGTGCCGCTTGTGATGGCCTGCGGCGGATAGAGCGTCCAGCCCGCCCCCGTCGGGCCGCCGGGCGCGAAATAGCTCGCGACGAGCACGATGACCGAAAGCAGATAAACCCAGTAGCTCAGCATGTTGACAAAGGGGAACACCATGTCGCGGGCGCCGACCATCAGCGGAATGAGGAAATTGCCGAAGCCGCCGAGAAAAACAGCGGTCAGCAAATAAACGACCATGATCATGCCGTGCATCGTCACGGATTGATAATAGACGTTCGCGTCGATGGAGGAGATTACGCCCGGGAAGGCGAGCTGCAAACGGATGACCCACGACATCACGAGGCCGACGAGGCCAATGGCGATTGCCGTGCCGGAATATTGAATGGCGATGTATTTGGCGTCCTGCGAGAAGACATATTTTCCAAGCCAGGTGTGGGCGTGGTAAAGCTCTGGCTCCTCGACCTCCGCGGGCGGGACCAGGTGTTCGTCCTTTATCGTCACGTCGCTCATCGCAGGCTACTCCCTTCGGATTTTCGGCTCCGATTATCGTTGTTTTTTGGGTCTCGAGACGACGTTCACGGCGCGCGCGCCTGCTGGATCCCCTCTTTCAGGCTCTTGCGGGACTGGCCAAAGCTCTGCTGCGCGGCGAGCCAGCTTTTGTAGTCGCTTTCGGACTCGACGATCAGCTTGCCGCGCATCTGCGGATGGCCGAGGCCGCAAAACGCTGCACAAAGAATTTCGTATTCGCCTATCTTCATAGGCGTGAACCACAAAAAGGTGACGATGCCGGGCACGAGATCCATCTTCGCGCGGATCTGCGGAACATAGAAGTCGTGCAGCACGTCGACCGAGCGCAGCAGCAGCTTCACGGGCTTGCCGACCGGCAGGTGCAGCTCGCCATTCGTGACGATGAGATCGTCGCGCCCCCGGGGATCAGCCGGATTGACGCCGAGCGGATTGGTCGAATCGATGAAGCGCACGTCGGTCGATCCGAGCTTGCCGTCCTCGCCCGGCAGACGAAAGCTCCAGCTCCACTGCGCGCCGACAGCCTCGACCTCGCTCGCGTCCTGAGGCACGGAGATATACTGGTTCCAGACCGCGAGACCGGGCGCGAGCAATATGATGACGGCGAGCGTGGTGATCCCCGCGAGCCATGCTTCGAGCTTCTTATTCTCGGGCTCATAGGCCGCCCGTCGCCCTTCGTGGTGGCGGAAGCGGAAGAGGCAATACGCCAGGAACAGGACGACGGCGACGAATCCCACGCCTGTCACGATGAACGTCAGCCCGACCGTGTCGTCGATGAAGCCCCAGTTGGATGCGATCGGCGTCGCGCGCCAGGGACTCAGGAAATGAAACAACAGGGATCCGGCGACGACCAGGACCATGACGACAGCGACGTGCATTTGTGCCACCTATGGTTGCGCCGTCCGGATTTGGACAAGGCTAGAGCCATGCCGTCTCGTATTTTCATACAGCATACACCTAGCTTTGAATTTTCGTCAAAGACGGCGTCGAAGCTCGGCCTCCCGGAGACGTTTTGGACTGAAATGGATACCTAGGGCGCTGCGCTTCGAGGCAAAGCGGTGGCGAGAACTCCCGCGCCCGTCGACCGTCGGGCGACCGCGCGTTAACCTTTCGGCTACTTTCGAAGCGCAGCATCGTTCCCTAAATCTCTAAAAATGCGATCGCCCGCGAAGGTGGACCGCGCGAGGAAACCGCTTTATGTTCTCGCTGATGCTCAAGAGCTTCGACATGTCGAGCGAGCGCGGCTTGGCGGCCTCACCGTCACCGCCCGCGAATGCGTCGGCGGACGCCGAGCGGAGAAGCCTGCGTCCAAAAATCGGTCTGGCGCTCGGCGCCGGCGCGGCCCGTGGCTGGGCGCACATCGGCGTGCTGCGCGAGTTTGCGGAGCATGGAATTCAGCCCGACGTGATCGCCGGCACCTCGATCGGCGCGGTGGTCGGAGGCTGCTACGCGGCAGGCAAGCTCGACGCCGTCGAGAAGTTCGCGCGCTCGCTGACCAAGCGGCGCGTCTTCGCCATGCTGGACCTGTCATTCTCCGGCTCGAGCCTCATCACCGGCGAACGGCTGCGCGCGGCGCTGGAGCAAGAGCTCAAGGGCTATCGGATCGAAGATCTTCCGATCCCTTTTGCCGCAGTCGCGACCGAGGTCGGCGCCGGCCACGAAATCTGGCTGCAGCGGGGCCCGCTCGACATCGCCATTCGCGCCTCCTATGCGCTGCCCGGAATCTTCGAGCCGGTGAAGATCGGCCAACGCTATCTGTTCGACGGCGCGTTGGTTAATCCGGTGCCGGTTACGGTCTGCCATGCGCTCGGCGCCGAATTCGTCATCGCGGTCAACGTCGCGGCGGATATGATGTATCGCTCAAGCGTGCTGCAAAACCAGTCCGCCCTGTCGAGCGAGGTCGAGACGGCCGTCAGAGCGACCGTCGCCAAGACGCCGACGACCAATCCGCTCGAGTTCATGGGCGATTGGAGCAGCCTGTTCGGGCGCTCCCTTGAACGCAAGCCGAGCGAGGCGCCCAATGTGGCGTCGGCGATGATCGACGCCTTCAACATCATCCAGGACCGCATCCTGCGCTCGCGCCTCGCGGGCGACCCGCCGGACGCGATCATCCACGCGCGCGCCAACCACATCGGCATGTTCGACTTCCATCGCGCCGACGAGCTCATTGCGATCGGACGAGAGGCGGCGAAACGCGCGCTGCCCAACATCTTCGCCGTCGCCCCGGCTTCCTCCGACGCCTCCGCGTGACCGCTTGCTTTCGCGCGTGGCTTCGGTACTTTACTTCCTCCACCGCAGCGCTGGGGAAGAGGAGCGTTCATGACCTTCATCGAGTCGCGTCTCGCGCCGGCTGGGCGCAAGACCGGCAGCATAAAATTGCATGGGCCCGAGGATTTCGAGGGCATGCGCAAGGTCGGCCGGCTCGCCGCAGACGCGCTCGACATGCTCGCCGCCGAGGTGAAGCCGGGCGTCTCCACCAACGCGCTCGACAAGCTCGTGTACGACTTCGCCATGGACCACGGCGCCTATCCCGCGCCGCTCGACTATCGTGGCTACCGCAAGTCGATCTGCACCTCGATCAACCACGTCGTCTGCCACGGCATCCCCGACGACAAGCCGCTGCGCGAGGGCGACACGCTCAACATCGACGTGACGTTCATCCTCGACAGCTGGCACGGCGACTCAAGCCGCATGTACGCCGTCGACGAGATCCCGCGCCGGGCCGAACGCCTCATCGAGGTGACATACGAGGCGCTGCTGCGCGGGATCGCTGCGGTGAAGCCAGGCGCCACCACGGGCGACATCGGCGAAGCGATCCAAACATACGCAGAGGGCGAGCGCTGCTCGATCGTGCGCGAGTTCTGCGGCCATGGGCTCGGGCGGCTGTTCCACGACGAGCCCAACATCCTGCATTACGGCAAGAAAGGCCAGGGCGTGGAGCTCAGGCCCGGCATGTTCTTCACGATCGAGCCGATGGTCAATCTCGGCCGGCGCGAGGTCAAGGTGCTCTCCGACGGCTGGACCGCGGTCACGCGCGACCGCTCGCTTTCGGCGCAGTTCGAGCATTCTGTCGGCGTGACCGAGACGGGCGTGGAGGTGTTCACGTTATCGTCCAGGGGGCTCGACAATCCGGCGCTGGCGCGGAAATAAGCGAGGAGTGAGTAGCGAATAGAGAGTAGAAACGCTTCTCGCCATTCGCTACTCACTACTCGCCATTCGCTACTCGCTACTCGCTCCTCCCTTTGTCGCCATGGAAGGCAAGAACCAACCGCAAGACGGCCTGCCCGAGGCGACGCCGCATTTTCACGGCCATCGCCAGCGGCTGCGCGACCGCTTCATGGAGGCGGGCGGCGGCGCGCTCGCCGACTATGAGCTCCTGGAGCTCGTGCTGTTTCGTGCGATTGTGCGGCGCGACGTGAAGCCGCTCGCCAAGGCGCTCATCGCGCGCTTCGGCTCCTTCGCAGAGGTCGCCGCCGCCGCGCCCGATCGCCTGCGCGAGATCGAGGGCCTAAGCGAAGCGGCGATCTGCGAGATCAAGCTCATGGAGGCGGCCGCGCGCCGCCTCGCGCGCGCGACGATCGAGAAGCGCGCCGTGCTTGGCTCTTTCTCCGACGTGATCGACTATTGCCGCACGCTCATGGCCTATGCGCAGCGTGAGGAGTTCCATGTACTCTTCCTCGACAAACGCAACGCGCTGATCGCCGACGAGCTGCAGGCGGTCGGCACGGTCGACCACACGCCCGTCTACCCGCGCGAGGTCGTACGCCGCGCGCTGGAGCTCTCCGCCTGTGCGATCATCCTCGCGCACAATCACCCTTCGGGCGACCCCACGCCCTCCTCCGCGGACATCCGCATGACGCGCGAGATCGTCGCCATCGCGCAGCCCTTCGGCATCGTCGTGCATGACCATCTGATCGTCGGCCGCGAGGGCCATTCGAGCCTCAAGGGCCTGAAAATGATCTAGGCTTTCAGCAGTCGCAGCCGGCGCGGCGGCAGCAGCGTGGTCGTTCCGCGGCATGGACCGTTTGCGGCGGCTTGGCGTTTCGCTTAGGCCGGGCTATCGCAAAGTGAAAATCAAGCCCAAGGAGCCGCCATGCTCGCCGCCGCCCTCGACTCGCTGCGCCAAATCCTTTCGCCGCCGTTTCGCGCCGTGCTCTTCAAGAGCCTCGGCCTGACGCTGCTGCTGCTGGCGCTGGCCTGGGCCGGGCTCGACAGGCTCGCGCTCAGCCTCGTCGCGGTCGACCATCCGTGGCTGCACAGCGTGCTGATCTTCGCGACGGGCGCGGGGCTCATCGTCGTGCTGGCGTTTCTGATCGGGCCAGTGTCGATTCTCGTCGCGGGGTTCTTCGTCGACGATCTCGCCTTGATCGTCGAGCGCGACATCTACCGCGGGCGCAGCGGGACGCCGGCGCACTGGGTCGAGTCCATGATGATGGCGCTTCGGTTCTCGCTTGTCTCGGCGATCGTCAACTTCATCGCGCTGCTGCTGCTGCTCGTGCCGGGCGTGAACGTCGTCGCCTTCTTCCTCGCCAACGCCTATCTCTTCGGCCGGGAATATTTCGCGCTCGCGGCGATGCGCTTCCGGGCCCGGCGCGAGGCCGAGGACTTGCGTCAGCACAACAGCCTATCCGTCTTCATCGCGGGGCTGTTCATCGCCGTCTTCGTCGCGACGCCGGGGCTGAACCTGCTGACGCCGCTGTTTGCGACGGCCTTCATGGTGCGGGTGCACAAGCTGCTGTCGCCGGACCTCGCACGCGCGTGAGCCGCGCTCAGCTGCGCTGCTCCTGATACTGCCCAGTCTTGCGATAGCGGTAAAGATAAGAAGGAACGATCGCCTCGACGGCCTTGGGCGCGACGCCCAAGCCCTCGAGTGTGCGTCCTTCCGCCTTCGCCTCTTGCGACACGACGTTGTCGTGCTTCAACAGCTCGACCTGATCGCGCGTCGTCGTCAGCAGCGCAGGGAAGAGACCCAGCGAAATCTTCGACAGCAAGGTCGTGACGCCAGCGACGACCGCGCCCATGCCGAAGGAAAGCTTCAGCACCGCGCGGTCGCGCTCGACGACCTGGAGCAGATAGCGCAGGAGCTCCTCGAAGGTTTTGACCTCGGGACCGCCAAGCTC
>Ga0187784_10004541_pt1 | contig 11232 bp, 9 predicted proteins | sample 1015_SJ02_MP15_2_FD_132964 | JGI IMG/M metagenome (GOLD analysis project Ga0187784, IMG submission 132964) | Tropical peat soil microbial communities from peatlands in Department of Meta, Colombia - 1015_SJ02_MP15_20_MG | ecosystem: Environmental > Terrestrial > Soil > Wetlands > Peat | place... | reverse complement strand
GCAGCCGAACACGCTGATCGTCGAGGGGATCTGGCCGGCCGACGCCTTCGAGGAGCGGCGCGGCATCAACACGCTGATCGGCGCCGATCCGGTGCCGCCGAACGGCGGCGCCGCGTTCCACGACACCGCGGTGTGGCTGCAGGCGCTCGTGGCGCCATCCTGACGTTCGAGTAGCCCGCATGAGCGTGGCGAAATGCGGGGACGCTCCTCGCGCTCCCGCCCCGGATGTCGCTTCGCTCATCCGGGCTACGCACAATCGTTAAAGGCCATCTGCAACTGGAGAACCGACGATGGAGCTCGGCGGAAAGGTCGCTCTCGTGACCGGCGGCACGCACAGCATCGGGGGCGCGATCGTTGCCGGCCTCCATGCGGCGGGCGCGAAGGTGCTCGCGACCGGGATCGAGGATGCGCGCGGCGCCGCGCTGGTCGCAGCGCTTGGCGCGCCCGCGCGCTACCGCCATCTCGATCTTCGAAGCGACGCCGAGATCGACGCAGCGCTCGCCGCCTGCCGCATCGAGTTCGGACGGCTCGACTGCATCGTCAACTGCGCCTGCTCCTACCTCGACAACGGGCTTGCGACGGCGCGCGCCGACTGGCTCGCGGCGCTCGACGTCAATGTCGTCGGCGCCGCGATCCTGATGCAGAAGGCGCTGCCGCTGCTCACCAAGCCCGGCGGCGTGATCGTGAACATCGGCAGCGTCGCGGGAAAGTTCGGCAACGGCTTCCGCGGCCCATACTCGGTCGGGAAGGCCGGCCTGATGCACCTGACAAAGCTTGCGGCGGTGAGCCTTGGGCCCCAAGGCATTCGCGTCGTCACGGTGTCGCCGGGCTGGACCTGGTCGCCGCCGATGGAGGCGATGACCGGAAACAACCGCGATCTCGCCGACCGCGCCGGCGCCGAGGTCAATCCGCTCGGCCGCGTCGGGCGAATGGAGGAGGTCGCAAACGTCGTCGTGTTCGCCTGCTCCGACAAGGCGTCCTGGGTGACCGGCTGCGACCTCGCGGTCGACGGCGGCTTCGCGACGGTCGGCCCCGATCGCGGCCTCGGGCCGCGCTACTGGTGCGACCATTACCGCGGCGAGGTGGAAGGCGGAGGGTGAGCTTCACCCGATGAGAAAGCCGGCCGCGACCGGATCGTTGCGGTCGATGATCCAGCGCGCGGTGCCGAGCAGGCCCGCGGTCCCCTTGACGGTCGGCCGGACGGCACGCGTGCCATTGAGGCTCGTCGCGCCGATCAGGCAGCCTTCGAACGTGCCGCTGCCGAGCAGACCCTCGGTCAGTATCGGCTGATTGAGCTTGAGCAGGCCACGCGCCTCGTACATCGCCATCATGGCGCTGGTCCCGGTTCCGCCCGGCGAGCGGTCGAGCTGACCGGCCGAGAAGACGTGGACGTTCTTGTGGAAGGCGCCGGGAAGCGTCGGCTCATGCCAGAACGTCACGAAGTTGAAATTGTTGATATGACCCGCGCTCGGATGCTGGATCGCGACCTTGCGGCGGAGCTGTTCGCGCGCGATGACGCCGAGCCGCGACAGCTCGGTGCCGTTCTCCGGGCTGATCCGCAAGGCGGTGCCGCGCAGATCGATGATGCCGAAATAGTTGCCGCCCCACACGATGTCGGCCTTGAGCGCGCCGATGCCCGGCAGCTCGAACGGCACATCCTGCGCGGCCACGTAGGCCGGCACGTTCTCGAACCGCGTCCATTGCACCTGCGGCCCGTCATGGGCGACTTCCGCGACGACCGGGCCGGCGGTGGTCTCGAAGCGGATCGTCGTGCGCCCGTCGCCGCCGCGTGGCACCAGGCCGAGCGCGACCATCACCATGCCGACCGCGATCGTGCCGTGGCCGCACATATGCGAGTATTGCGTGCCGTCGATATAGATCAGCCCGGCATCGTGATCCGGTCCGGAAGGCGGGGTGAGGAACACGCCGAACATGTCCCGATGCCCGCGCGGCTCGCGCATCAGCGCGCAGCGCAGCCAGTCGAAATGCGCCTCGAGGTAGCGGCGCTTCTCCAGGATGCTCGACCCCGGCGGATACGGAATGCCGCTGTGAATGATGCACAGCGGCTCGCCCTCGGTGTGGGTGTAGATGACGTCGAAAACATCCTGCTGGCGCATGATCGGCTGGCTCCTGAATTGGTTCTAGCGGCGCTCGGACAGCACCTCGAGGCCGAGGGTAAGATCGAGAAGGATGATCGCCGCGGCGGCGGCGAGAATCGTGATCGAGGAGACCGCCGCGATGATCGGATCGACCGAATACTGGACGTAGTTGAACAGCTTGACCGGGATCGTGGTGAGCTCGGCGGTGGTGTTGAAGATGCTGAGCTCGACATTGATCCAGGAGGAGATGAACGCGAACATCGCGCCGCTCACGACGCCGCTGCGGATTTGCGGCAGCGTGACGAAAAAGAAGGTCGCCAGCGGACCCGCGCCGAGGTCGGCCGAAGCTTCCTCCAGGCTGCGCTGCTCCTCGTTTAGCTGCGGCAGCACCGCGCGCAGGACGAATGGCATGATGATGACGATGTGCCCGACCAGCAGCGCGCCGAAGCTGCGCGTCAGGCCGATCATCGTGCCGTATTGCAGCAGCGCGGTGCCGAGCACGACGTGCGGCAGGATCAGCGGCGACATGAGGATGGCGGCGATGAGGCGCCGGCCGGGAAAGCGGTCGCGCGCGATCGCCAGCGCGGCCGGGATCGCGAGCAGCACGGCCGCAAGCGTCGCGGCCGCGGCGAGCAGCGAGCTGGTCGCAAAGGCCGACAGATAGGACGGATCGTCCAGCATCCTGCCGTACCAGGCGAGCGTCACGCCGCGCGGCGGGAAGCTCAGATAGCTGGTCGCCGTCACCGACGCGCCGAGCAGCACGACAAGCGGAAGCGCCAGATAGGCGAGCGCCGCATAAGCGACGATCCTGATTGCGATCGCGGCCATGTCAGATGCCCCGCGCTTCGCCGATGCGCGCCGCCAGCGCGATCAGCGCGAGCGTCAGCACCAGCATCGTGATGCTCAATGCTCCACCGTAGTGGAAATCGAACAGCGAGCCGTACTGCTGGAAGATCAGCATCGAGAACACGGTGATGCGGCCGCCGCTGAGCAGCGCCGGCGTCACATAGGCGCTGACCGCGAGCATGAAGACCATCACGGTGCCGGCCATCAGGCCGGGCAGGCTGAGCGGGAAGGTGATCGTCCGGAAGGTCGCGGACGGCGACGCGCCGAGATCGGCGGAGGCCTGCTCGAGCAGCGGATCGACCTTGGCGAGCGCGTTGCCGATCGACAGCACCATGAACGGCAGCAGGATGTAGACGAGGCCGATCTCGATGCCGAGCTCGGTGCCGAGAAAACGCAACGGACGCTCGATCAGCCCGGCGCCGACCAGGGCGTCATTGACGAGCCCGTTGCGGCCGAGCAGCACCATCCAGCCGAAAGAGCGGACGATGTTGCTGGTGAACAGCGGCACCACCAGCATGATGATGCAGGCGCGGCGCCAGTGTGCGAAGCGCACGATGCGCACCAGGTACCAGGCCAGCGGGTAGCCGATCAGCATGGTCGCCGCCGTGGTCAGCGCGCCGATCCGGAACGTCGTCCACAGCACGTCCCAGTGATAGCGGTCGAGCAGGATGCGGGCATAGCTTGCGAAGCTCACGTTTCCATCCGCATCGGTCACGCTCGCGATCGCGACGACCAGCATCGGGGCGAGGAAGAACGCCGCAAAGAACAGCACCGCGGCACCGAGCAGCAACAGGATCTTTCGCAGCGGCGCGCGCATCGGCGTCACGCCTCGACAAGATGGAGGTCGCGCAGGCGAAAGCCGACCAGGAGCTGCGCGCCTTCCGCCACATGGGCGGGAACCGCGCCGCTGACGCGGCAAGCCAGCGACACCTCACCGCAGGTCAGCGTGACGAGCGCGTGGCTGCCGACGCGGATGACGTCGTCGACCACTGCGGGTGCCGTGACCACGCCCTCGGCTGCCGCGGGCGGCAGCAGGACATTCTCAGGCCGCAGCACCGCGACGACGGCGCCGCTGCCCGGCAAGTCGAGGCCGGCAAGGCTGAGATTGCCGAGCGCGAGCTCGAGCCGGCCGGCGCGCACGCGGCCGGCGAGGAGATTGGCCTCGCCGATGAAGCCGGCGACGAAGCTCGTGCGCGGCGCGCGATAGATGGCCTCGCCGGTTCCGAGCTGCTCGATCCGTCCGCCATTCATGACGACGACGCGATCGGCCATCGTCATGGCCTCCTCCTGATCGTGCGTGACGAAGACGAAGGCAATGCCGAGCTGGTGCTGGAGGTGCTTGAGCTCGAGCTGAACCTTCCTGCGCAGCTTCAGGTCGAGCGCGCTGAGCGGCTCATCGAGCAGCAGGAGCTTCGGCCGGTTCACGATCGCGCGCGCGAGCGCGACGCGCTGCTGCTGCCCGCCCGACAGCTCGCGCGGGAGCCGCGCGCCGAGACCGGAGAGGCCGACCAGCGCGAGCGCCTCCTCGGCGGCGGCCGCGGCGTCACGCCGCGAAGCGCCGTGCCGGCGCGGCCCATAGGCGACGTTCGCCGCAACGCTCATGTGCGGAAACAGCGCGTAGCTCTGAAACACGGTGTTGAGCGGGCGCCGATACGGCGGCAAATGCGTGACCTGCGCGCCGGCGATGCGGATCGTGCCCGCGTCCGGGGTCAGGAATCCGGCGACGCAGCGCAGCAAGGTGGTCTTGCCGCAGCCTGACGGCCCGAGCACCGCGATGAACTCGCCCTGCTCGATCGCAAGCGTGATGTCGGAGAGGGCCGCATGCGCGCCGAAGCGCTTCGACAGACCGCTGATCTCGAGCAGAGGCTCCGGCATGAATGGTCCGCAACAGCGGAACGGACGCGCGCTATTTGCGCGCGATCTCGCGGTTCCAGGTGTCGACGATCTTGCCGCGCAACGCGTTGACCTCGGTCCAGTCGAAGAGCAGCAGGTTCTTCACCGATCCGGTCTCGCCCCACGGCAGCTTGCGCGCGGTCTGCGGTTTCACGCTGACGTTCCGGACCGCAGGTCCGAGATAGAGCTTGTCGGCAAGACAGGTCGCAGCTTCCGGCGTCAGCGCCTGGTTGATGAACTTCTGCGCGGCTTCCTTCTTCGGGCTTCCCTTGACCAGATGCAGTCGCGCGTCCGTCGCCCAGACCCCTTCCTTGGGAACCACGAAGCCGATCGGCAGGCCCTTGTCGGCGAGGTCCCAGGCGCCGACGCTGAAATGCGCGCCGATCACGACCTCGCCGCTCTGATACGCATTCGACGCGGCGCCGGACGAATCGAAGAACAATGCGGCCTTGAGCTCCTTGATCTTGCCGAAGGTCGCCGACAGATCGCTCGTCGGCACGTTCCAGATCTTCGACAGGAACAGGATGAACGGCACGCCCGCGGAATTGGCCGGTGCAGGAATCGTCACGGCGTCCTGGTATTCCGGCTTCCAGAGATCGTTCCACGAGGTCGGCGCCTGCTTCACCTTCGCGGTGTTGTAGGTCACGCCGAGCGAATAATAGCCGGTACCGACCGCGTAGGTCGTGTCGCCGGACTTGTAGACGGCCTCCGGCAGCACGTTGGCGAGGTTCGCGATCGCCTTGGCGTCGAGGTTGTCGACCACGCCGGCCGCGAGCGCGAGCTCGCTGATGCCGCCGTCCATCCAGGCCACGTCGATGGTCGGCGCGGCCTTCTGCTGCTGCAGCTTGGCGAGGGTCACGGTGGAGGTGCCGATCTCGGCGTTCACCGCGATGCCGGTCGCCTTGCTGAAGGGCTCGGCGACGCAAGCGCGGAACGCGTCACCCCAATTGGCGCCGTACCATGCGACGGTGATGGAAGCGGGTTGCTGCGCAACGGCGCTCGTGACGGGAGGGCTGACAGCGAGGAGCGTCAGCAGGGACACCCCGGCGAAACATGAGGATCTGCGCATCCCTTTCCCCGTCCAATCAAGCCGTTCTTTGGTCCGCTCGGAGTGCTGCGGGACCTGTGATCCTTGTCTGAAAACGATATTTGCCCTTCGGATCATGCTTGCAACGGAACGACCTTCCGCTCCGAGCGCGATCTCCAGCTAGAAAGAAGCCGTCCCAAATCTTGCATATTTGCGACATCGACCGCGTCGACACGCGCGCATCATCGGCGCAGAAAACCGCACCGCGCGATCTGCTTTCAACCGGGAGTGACACAGTCGCTTCGCTTCCCTAGAGCGCATTCCGATTGGGAAGAATCGGAATGCGCTCTAGATTCTTGCGTTGGCGCATATCCTTCTCGGAAAACCGGGTATCCACTTTTCCGGGATATGCGCTAGTCAGTCGAACACCCGCCGGTCCTCGTTGTCCTCCCGCAGCGGCCGTGCTCCCTCCGGCTTGGCCCTGTGCTCGATCCGGCGGCGTCTGAACCGCACCGGGGTCATGCCATAGCGCGCCTTGAAGCAGCGGCCGAAATGGGAGCAGTCCGAAAAGCCGAGCTCGGCCGCGATCAGGCTCGATGACAGACGGCTATGCACGAGCATCCAGCGTGCATGCTTGAGCCGCAGCGCGATGTAGCTTTCCTGCGGGCTCTCGCCGAGATGCTCGTGGAACAGGCGCTCGAGCTGGCGCACGCCCATGCCGAGCTCGGCCGCGATCGAAAGGATCGAGCGCGGTTTGAACAGATCCTGCTCCATCAGCAGCAGCGCGCGCGCGACCCGCGCATCATTGCAGCGGCGGCTCGCATGGGGAGCCGGTTGCGCATCCGACCCGCTGCGCGGCCGTCCGATGAGCAGGATATTGAGCGCTTTCTGGGCCTGTGCCGAACCGACATGATCGCGCACCAGCTTGGCCGCCAGATCGGCGACGCCGGTTCCTCCCGGGCAGGTGATGCGATCGCCGTCGACCACGAACATCCGATCGGCCACAGGAACGAGCGCGGGAAACGCGTCGACGAAGTCGCGGTAATGATACCAGCTCACGCAGCATCTGCGACCTTCCATCAAGCCGAGGCGGCAGAGCACGAAGCTTCCGGTGCAGACCCCCACGAGAGTGACGCCCGCCGCGGCGGCGCGGCGCAGGTAGCTGGCGATGTCGTTCGACAGCGCGGGCGCGCCGTGCAGCAGCCCGCCGACGACGACCAGGTAGTCAAACTCGCGCGGATCGATCAGGTCGGCTGACGGCTGAACCTCGATCCCGCAGCTCGATCGCGTCGGGGCGCGCCGCGGGCTCATCACCTGCCACTTGCAATCGACCGGCCGGCTGCGATCGCCGACGTCTGCGGCGAGCCGCAACACGTCCACGAAGGTGGAGAATGCCGTCAGGGTGAAATTGTGCATCAGCACAAATCCAACCTGCAACTTCGGCCGCGCCCGCGCCTCACCACCCCGATTCAAAGCCATGTCCTGATCACGTCGTCCTGTCGCATTCGTTCTATTCCAATGTCGCATAACGGCAAGAATGCAGGAAGAGGGCGGGATATCCAGCGCCGGAGCGAGGGTGCGGGATGCGGCGTTTCTCACTGCTGTCGCTGCTACGCGAAGCAACCAATTCCCATCGCGGCTGGGGCAGCCAGTGGAGCGTCGCGCAACCGAAGGCGCGTTACGCGGCGCTCATCGTGGGCGGCGGCGGGCACGGGCTTGCCACGGCCTATTATCTCGCCAAAGAGCACGGCGTGCGCGACGTCGCCGTGCTCGAGAGAGGATGGCTCGGTGGCGGCAACACCGGCCGCAACACCACGATCATCCGCTCGAACTATCTTCAGGAAGAAAGCGGCGCCCTCTACGAGCACGCGCTGAAGATGTGGCAATCGCTGTCGCAGGAGCTCAACTACAACGTCATGTATTCGCCGCGCGGCGTCATGATGCTGGCGCACAGCGTCCACGACGTGCAGAGCCTCAAGCGGCACATCTACGCCAATCGCCTCAGCGGCATCGACAACGAATGGCTGACACCCGCCGAGGCAAAGGCCTTCTGCCCACCGCTCAACATTTCGAGCGACCTGCGCTACCCGGTGATGGGCGCCGCTCTGCAGCGGCGCGGCGGGACCGCCCGCCACGATGCCGTCGCCTGGGGCTACGCGCGCGCGGCCGAGGCGATGGGCGTCGACATCATCGAGAACTGCGAGGTGACCGGCTTCCGACGCGGCCTCGATGGGGCGGTCGAGGGGGTCGAGACCAGCAAAGGCTTCATCCGGGCCGCGCGCGTCGGCGTCGTCGCGGCCGGGCACACCAGCGTTGTCCTGCGGCAGGCCGGCCTACGCATGCCGCTTGAGAGCTTTCCGCTGCAGGCGCTCGTCTCCGAGCCGGTGAAGCCGGTCTTCCCCTGCGTGGTGATGTCCAACGCGGTGCACGCGTATATCTCGCAATCGGACAAAGGCGAGCTCGTCATCGGCGCCGGAACCGACCAGTACGTCTCCTATAGCCAGCAAGGCGGGCTGCACATCACGACGCATACGCTCGAAGCGATCTGTGAGCTGTTCCCGCAATTTTCGCGCATGCGGATGCTGCGCAACTGGGGCGGCATCGTCGACGTCACGCCCGACCGCTCGCCGATCATCGGCAAGACGCCGGTGCCCGGATTGTTCGTCAACTGCGGCTGGGGCACCGGCGGTTTCAAGGCGACGCCCGGCTCGGGCCATGTGTTCGCGCACACCATCGCGACCGGCGAGCCGCATCCGATCAACGCGCCGTTCAGCCTCGACCGCTTCCGCACCGGCCGTCTGATCGACGAGGCGGCCGCGGCCGCGGTCGCGCATTGAGGTTTGCGATGCTGCTGCTGACCTGCCCGTATTGCGGACCGCGCGCCGAGATCGAGTTCCGTTATGGCGGTGAAGCCCACGTCGCGCGCCCGGCCGAGCCAGATGCCCTCTCGGATGCGGCCTGGTCCGAGTTCCTGTTCGTGCGCACCAATCCGAAAGGCATCCACGCCGAGCGCTGGAACCACGCTCATGGATGTCAGCGCTGGTTCAATGTGCTGCGCGACAGCGTGACCGATCGGATCGTCCGGAGCTACCGCATCGGCGAGCCGCGCCCCGACCCCACACCGTCGGGAGCCCGATCCTGATGCAGCCCTTCAGGCTTCCTGCCGGCGGACGGATCGACCGCGAGCGGCGCATCACCATCCACCACGACGGCCGGCCGCTCTCGGCCTGCGCCGGCGACACCGTCGCCGCCGCGCTTCTCGCCAACGGCATTCACTGGGTCGGCCGCTCGCTCAAGTATCATCGGCCACGCGGCATTCTCAGCCACGGCTCCGACGAGCCGAACGCGCTGCTCCAGGTCGATCGCGGACCGGGACGCACCGATCCGAACCGCCCCGCAACGTGCGTCGAAGCCGTCGATGGCCTCAGCGTCAGCTCGCAGAACTGCTGGCCGACGCTCAAATTCGATCTCGGCGCAGTGAATGAGTGGCTCTCGCCGCTGCTGGTCGCCGGCTTCTACTACAAGACCTTCATGTGGCCGCGCGCATTCTGGAGCAGGCTCTACGAGCCGAGCATCAGGAAAGCCGCGGGTCTTGGTCGCGCGCCGCGCAGCAGCGACCCGGAGCGTTATCAGAGTCGCTACGCGCACTGCGATGTGCTGGTGATCGGCGGCGGACCCACCGGCCTCGCGGCCGCCCTCGCGGCCTCTGCTCACGGCCGGCGCGTGATCGTCGCCGACGAGCAAGCAGAGCCTGGCGGATGCCTGCTTCACGACGTCACATCGACCATCGACGGCGTGCCGGCGCAGGCCTGGGTCGCGGCAGCGCTTGCGACCCTCGCGAAGCGGGAGAATGCGATCGTTCTGCCGCGCACCACGGCGTTCGGCTACTACAATCACAACTATCTCGGATTGGTCGAGCGCGTGACCGATCATCTGGCGGATGCGGCGCACGACCTGCCGCGCGAGCGGCTCTGGCAGGTGCGCGCGCGCGAGGTGGTGCTCGCCACCGGGGCGCATGAACGTCCGCTGGTGTTCGCGGACAATGATCGTCCCGGCATCATGCTGGCAGAAAGCATCCGCGTCTTCGTCAACCGTTACGCCGTCGCACCCGGACGCAGTCTCGTGTTTGTGACCAACGGCGCCTCCGCCTATGCGGCGGCGGCGGATGCGGCAGCGGCAGGGCTCGCGGTGACGCTCGTCGATCTGCGGCCGGAAGCAGCCTGCGCCACAGAGGCCGCGGCGCTGCGGGCGCGCGGCTGCGCGGTCCTGACCGGCCACACGGTCGTCAAGGTGCTTGGGCGCAAGCGCGTGCGCGGCCTCGTCGTTGCTCCGGTCGGGAGCGATGGCAGGATCGGCGCGCGCGTCACGCTGTCCTGCGACGGCGTCGGCGTGTCCGGCGGCTGGACGCCGGCGGTTCACCTGTTCTCCCAGTCGCGCGGCAAGCTGCGCTTCGAGCCGGCGATCGATGCCTTCGTGCCCGCTACCGCGGTGCAGGCCGCGCGATCTGCGGGTGCGGCGAACGGGACCTATGATCTCGCCGCCTGTCTGCGCGAGGGCTGGGTCGCCGGGGCGCAAGCGGCAGGAAGCAACGAGGTGCGCAGGTTCGACGCGACGGCGAGCCTCAAGGGATTCCAGCCGGCGCGGATGCCGCACCGCCGCGCAGCGCGCCGCGCGAAGGCCTTCGTCGATTTCCAGAATGACGTGACTGCGGCCGACATCACGCTCGCCGTGCGCGAGGGGTTCGAGTCGATCGAGCACGTGAAGCGCTACACCACGACCGGCATGGCGACCGATCAGGGCAAGACCTCGAACATGAATGCGCTCAGCCTGGTCGCGAGCGTCGTGGATCGGAACCTCGCGGCGGTCGGAACCACGACCTTCAGACCTCCCTACACCCCGGTCAGCTTCGGCGCGCTCGTCGGCTCCGCCCGTGGCAGCCTGTTCGATCCCGTGCGCAGGACGCCGATCCACGATTGGGCTGAGGCGAACGGCGCGGTGTTCGAGAATGTCGGGCTGTGGAAGCGCGCCTGGTACTTTCCGCGCGACGGCGAGGACATGCATTCCGCCGTCGCGCGTGAATGCAGGGCGGTGCGCGACCGCGTCGGGATGTTCGATGCCTCGACGCTCGGCAAGATCGAGGTCGTCGGTCCGGACGCTGCCGCGTTCCTGAACCGCATGTACACCAACGAGCAGTCCAGGCTCGCGCCCGGCCGGTGCCGCTATGGCCTGATGCTGAAGGAGGACGGCTACGTCATGGATGACGGCGTCGTTGCGCGCCTCGCTCATGACCGCTTTCATGTCACCACCACCACCGGCGGTGCCGCGCGCGTGCTCGCGCGTTTCGAGGACTATCTGCAGACCGAGTGG
>Ga0187784_10004540_pt1 | contig 11235 bp, 14 predicted proteins | sample 1015_SJ02_MP15_2_FD_132964 | JGI IMG/M metagenome (GOLD analysis project Ga0187784, IMG submission 132964) | Tropical peat soil microbial communities from peatlands in Department of Meta, Colombia - 1015_SJ02_MP15_20_MG | ecosystem: Environmental > Terrestrial > Soil > Wetlands > Peat | place... | reverse complement strand
TGATGAGTTTGTGGAATCCTTTCTCAAACCCCATTTCATCAAAGAGCCGCCAAAAGATTACCAGTGGAACTACCCCGTGATGTTTTCACAAAATGGCACCAGCAGTATTTTTATTTTTGCTCGACATGGCGTTCTCCACACCCCAATGCGATTTCAGAATATTTTGAAATCAGGTTTGTTAGGCTGGAATACTCTGAGGAGGAGAAATTCAACGTGGCTTACATGCGGCACACGGGTCAATGGCGGGAAATCTTTCTAGATTTTACATTGGACGAATGCATTGAAGAAATGAGGACCAATCCTTTCTTGCGGTTGACGGTTTAGCAGATTGAACAATCGGGAGTATTTGGGTCCAAAAAGCTTGAACCCCAAGTGACCATTTCAGCCGCCCACCTTTACCATTTCTGGCTCATCTCAGGTTTCTTTGCTCACTTCCCCGAAAAAGGTTGCCCTTCTTCTTTCCGTTGAGCATTTACCCCGAGCTTGTTCACTGGGCTGCTTACTTCAACCTCTTGGGGTTCAGGTAAACTTAGACCACAACCAAGGAAAATTGTCAAGGATTTTCTTTCAACTAAACCGATCACGAACACTCCGAATCGGTAAAGTTCCAAGTAGGAGGCGGCGTTGCCAAGCGATCCAGTTAAAAGGGAATAGAAAAACTTCGAAATCTTTTCCAAAACCTCCTCCCTGCTCCTCACAATCAAATCACACGACCCCTCAATCATCGGCATTAACTACGGGGCCTTCACTCTCCCCCTCACGCCTGAAATCAGTCCTCACACCGATAATCATCTGTTCGGGCGACCTCCTGCCACAAAAATAACCGGTCTCTCATGCAGGGCCATCGTCCACCTGGGGACCATCCAGAAGGGCGACTAGATGGTCGGTATCATCGAGATGAGCTTTGCAGCGGGAGAAGATTTCAGGTTTGGCCTCCTCGCCAAAGGACTCGATTTCGGACTGGATGATGAGCTCATAGGGACAGATTACGGTGACATGACTGATCGAAACAGGGCCCATTTGAAAGCCTTTCCTGATTACATTTGACTCTCGTGCAACTTTTTTTACCGGGCGCCTATACTCAAACAGGCTTGCGGGCTCGAAGGTAGCTAATTGCCTTTTCTTTAAATCTGAGATTCCGAGCTCGAAATAAGATTCTGAAATTTTATTCAAAAATAAGACGACCTCTGCCGAAATAATAAATAGCAGTGCATTCTGGAGGTGTCTTATGCCGAATCCTATACCAGCTCAAATGGTAAATCGACCTAGCGAGGTAAAAAGACGGGTTTTGTGCTCCTGCTACTCGGAATGCCTCGATATTTGTCTATCAAAAGGATGGCAGGGGTTCTCTTGCTCCCAGTGTCAGGACTTTGAGTTAGAGTGTCCCGATGATCCGATTCATTGGGCAGAGCAGGGCGAAAACTCGAGATCTCTTCTCATGAGTGCCGGGTATTTGCCCAAATGGATCGTCAACAAGGCAAAAAATAGCAACGGGTCCGAAGATTTTTTTCGGGATTTTAGTTGAATAAGCCCTAAGTTTATCCTAGGCGCCCACAGTTGACTGTCAGCTCGCTCTATCCTTGTCCCCAGAAACTTGATACGATATATCCTGCCTGGCTTCTTTGATTTCGACAAGCATGTCATCTTTGGTGGAAATCCTAATTGAACGGCAGAAAGCGTTAAAATAATGAAGGTAGGCAATCGAAACACTTTTATCAAAGCGCTCATTTTGCTGGCTCTGGCAGCGATTTCGATTGAACTCGTACGAATTTCAGCCATAAAAACGCACTTCGGACTCAATTAGTTACAACGGATAATCAGTGAAGCCGGTATAATGGGTTCAGCCCTTTTTATGATCTTCTGCGCCGTTGGCACGTGTCTTTTTGTCCTGGTGACGGTTTTTGTCGGAATCGGTGCTGCAATGTTTGGTCCCTACCTGAGCTTTGCCTGCGTGGGCTCTGGCGCCCTTGCAGGGGCTGCGATCTCCTATTTTATTGCCCACAGGCTGGGGAGGGAGTTTATTTATTCTCTTATTGGAGGCAGGCTGAGGAACTTCGATGACCTAATCGAACGCAATGGCTTCAAAGCCGTCCTCTTCCTCCGGTTGATGTTCACACCTTTCGCACCGGTCAACTATGGTGCCGGGCTGGCGAACATCCGTTTTCGCGACTATTTTTTCGCCACTGCCTTGGGCGAGGTCCCGACCATTTTCGTGACCATTTTTTTCATCGGCGAAATAAGGGACATTTGGATTTTGGGAGACTGGGGCCTGCTGTTTTCCGTTAGAGTGGCCCTTTCTCTTGGGTTCCTGACAGCTTTGGTGCTCATTGCAAAGTTGGTGAAGAAGAAATTCTCAAACAGACCTGTGCTGTCTCTGGAAGATTGAGGCGAGGCAGCTTCCTAAAGGATGAGAATAAGAGGATCTTTATAGATCTTTGTCTTTTAGTCTGGCGGTTAAGTATGGTGTAGCTTCTTTTACCCTTCAGATTCCAATTGAATTTGCCTGGATTCTACAAGATTTCACCCCCATTCTCGAGGAGCGATCCATGACTCTCACCAAAGCCCAGATCGTCGAAGAACTTTTCAGCAAAAACATCTTCAGCAAAACTCAACCAGCCCAAGTCATTGACACCCTCTTCAAGTTGATGAAACAGGCCCTTCAAAATGGCGAAGATATTCTCATCAGCAGGTTCGGGAAATTTTCGGTGAAAGAGAAATGGCCGCGTACCGTTAGGAATCCTCAAACCGGGCAACCGATGAAGCTGCCAGGCGGAAAGGTGGTGACATTCAGGTGCGCAAGAGTTTTGAAGGCGAAAATGAATGGGGAGGGTGAGGCTGCTGAACTCCATTGAAAGCGCTCACGAGAAGTCCAAGAAGTATTTGCCGCAAATCTTGCGCTATAATATATCGTAACATTACAAAGAGGAAATGTTCCCAAAAAATCTTTATGCGGACTTGCCCTATTATTGTCATCTGCTGATAAACACTCTTAAGGACAAAACTATCTGCAAGTCCAAGGCGCAAAGGAGGTAGGATAATGATGAAAGTGTCAAGACGAAGCTTGATGAAGTTGGGGGCAGGGTTGTGCGCAGGACTTGCAGCTGCAAAGGTGAGTGGGCTTTGTTCCCCGAACGAGGCCCAAGCCAACGAGATTTCTGCATGCGTAATAGCTCATTACAAAGTCAAGGATAACGATAGATGGGGAGAATATCGCAGCAAAGTCCCTCAAACTCTCGTTCCATGGGGAGGCGAAGTGATCTTTAGGGGCCGCCTCGTCGATGTGCTGAGCGGACAACATTCGTACGCTAATAGTGTCATTATTCAATTTCCCGACGCAAAGTCTGCCGCGGAATGGTATCATTCTCCAGCATACCAGGCACTCATTCCCATTCGGGAGCAAGCCGCCGACATGGTCGTGTTTCTCTGCGAAAAGTAATAAGCTTGGGGTGGCAACAGATTGTCACCCCAGGCTCGCCCCCTCTATCATCGCCTTCACTACGGCGCCTTCACTCTTCCCCGCACGCCTAAAATCAGTCCTGATCCCAATGATTTTCTGTCCCGGCGTCTTCCTGCCATTAAAATACCGATCTCCCAGCCAATACCATCGTCCAGCTTCGACGATTGTAAATTTCTGTAATGTCTTCTTGCTCTTTTGCCGAAATATGATGGCAAAAAACTTTCAACGTGGCTGTGGAGTTAAAAATGGATAAAGCTACTCAATCATTTTTCAAGGATGTGCTTCTTACGAGACTCAAAGAGTACCATTTGAAAGTCGAAGAAGCAGCGGCTAGCTTGACCGATACCGATAATAACTTCGCTGATCCCACAGATCGGGCGGCAGCTGAATCGGAAAGAAATCTTATGCTCAGCATACGTGAACGAGAACGTAATCTGATCATCAACATAAACGAGGCCCTCCAAAGAATTGATGAAGGTGAGTTCGGGGAGTGTGATGAGTGTGGCGACGATATCGGAATAGATCGCCTGAAAGCCTGGCCAGTAACCACTTTATGCATAGGATGCAAGCGCAAGCAGGAATCACCGGAACGTGCCAGAAGGACATAGGTTTTTAGAAATCAGAAGTAAAATATTTTGGATACCCAGTAGCTCCGCCTCACTCCTCATAATCTTATCACACGATCCCTCAAGGTGGTTGTCACGCTCTCGTCTGGTTCTTCCACTTAGATCCCTTCGCTGTCGATTCCTGCAGCTTCTTCACACCCGGACCGCCTTATGCACCTGCTTCGTCCTGGCTCCCTTCGATAAGAACCACTAAACGGTCTACGAAGCCGAGCATGTGTTGGGCCTGTTCCTGCATCTGGGTCGAGGTGGCAGCGGCCTCCTCTGCGTTAGCCGCGTTTTCCTGGACCACTTTGTCCACTTCTCCAACGGATTGATTGATCTGTTGTACTCCCTGCGCCTGTTCCTGAGAAGCTGCCGAAATCTCCCCGACCAAGCCGCTGGCTTTCAAGACGCTTGAAGCGACCTCGGAGAATTCGTTGCTCATACTTTCTGCCAGCTCTGCGCCGGTGTGGATCATTCTGACGTTACCCTCGATGAGGGCCGCGGTGTTCTTTGCTGCTTCCGCTGCACGCATCGCCAGGTTTCTCACCTCGTCCGCTACAACCGCAAATCCAGCGCCGACCTCCCCGGCGCGGGCAGCTTCAACAGCCGCGTTAAGGGCCAGAAGATTGGTCTGGAAGGCAATTTCATCGATTGTCTTTACGATCTTTTGGGTCTTTTCGCTGGCGCTCGAAATGTCCTGCATGAACTCCATCAGACGGTTCATCGAGTCTTTGGCTCCCGTAGTTATTTCCCCCACCTGGTGCATCAGTTTGTCGGCCTGTGTTGCATTCTCGGCGTTTTGCCTGGTCATTGCCGACATCTCTTCGAGCGAAGAGGATGTCTGCTCGACTACTGCCGCCTGGCTGGCAGTACCGCTCGCCATTTGCCGGCTGATGTTGGCTACCGCTCCCGAGGCCGACCTAGCGTTTTTAGCCGTTTCATTAAGACCCGAAATCACGTAGCGGATCGGCTTGCTGACAACCTTCGAGACTATTAAAATGAGAAGCAGAACAACTGCCAGCCCACCGCCAAATCCTATGAGGATATTCTTGTTGCGCATAGTCCGGATGGATGTGAACATGCTTTCACTGTTCTGCTCCACCAATAGACCGCCCAGCACCGCCCGACTCGATCCGTGGCAGTGGTGGCAGCGCTTCTCATTCAGGAGCGGACGCAAGAGACCCAAGTAGTGATTTCCTTCCCGCTCGTCCTCAAATCCGACCTCAGGGCTTTTTCCGGTTGCGAGTATGTTATCGAGTCCCCGGATAAAGTTTGGCGATTTAATGCTTTCCGATAAAAGGGAATTGGTCTTGTTAGGTTCGGAAGTGTAGGTGATGAGCTTATCGAAGCCGAAAACATAAACTTTGACATTGCTGCTGTTTTTCTCAAATTCCGCCATCTGTTTGAGGATTGTTTCGCTGTCTCCGATCGACATGGGGTGGATAATGGAGTTGTAGACGGCATCGGACAGAATGTTCGTGGAACTCTGGAATTGTTCACGCATTTCTTTTTGCTGATAGAAAACATTTGCGCCGATGATCGAAGAGAGTCCGACCAGAAGGATAGCAGCGACTCCCAAAGCGATTTTGATCTGCAGGCTGAGTCTCATAGTCTTCATTAGTGTGCCCCTCCATATACCAAGGGTTTGTACTTGAAGGAGTCCACGCGTTCCGCACTATGGCAGGACTCGCAATCCTTGGCGGTGAGCTTCCCTCGGATGTCTTTGGGGTCTCCTGTTTCAGAATGAACACTTCCCGGTCCGTGACAAACCTCGCAGCCGGCGTCCTTGAGTTGAGGTGTTTCCTGTTCGGATCGGAAGCCGCCTTCCTTGCCGTACCCCGTAGTGTGGCATTCGAAGCATTTCTTAAGTTCGCCTTCGTTCAGTCCCTTTTTGAGGCGCGCGATGCTCTGGAATGAATGCGCCTTTTTGTTAAACTGTTTGAAGCTGGCGTACTCGGTGGCATGGCATTCTTTGCAGCCTTCAGATCCCACATATTTTGGCTGCTCGGAGCAGCGTGCCCTTTGGGCCTGCCAACCTGAAAGTGAAAACAGCATGAAAAGACCGAACGTTACTAAAAGCACTAACCTGGAAACCATGACTAGCCCCCATTTTGCTAAGAACTGCGCGGTATTTCTTTGTGATGTCAATGTCTTATTATTCGGACGGGATGATAAATTCGATTAGGGATTTCGTGACAAAAAAACTAGGTCCTTTGGAAAGCATAAAAATGCACAAATACTTCAGCTTTCGGATTTCGATTCCCCGGTTTTGCGGTTTGCAACTCATGGTGAGAGTGTTTGATGGGTATGAAAATTGTGAAATCGCCCTACCGTTGAGATCTAGAATGGCGAGAGCCGTGAAGGGAGGTACCACAATTGGTCCCATTCGCAATTCTGAGGGGAGGGTTGTTCAAACTGTGGCCAAATGCCGTGGTAACACTTTAAGACTGAGAATCCGTAAAATTACCCTTACACGCGGGACAGTACCCGTGGAGGACCACCTGCTGGCTCACCACCTGGAACCCGCTATCCTCCGGAACAGATATTTTTGGCTTACCCACTGTTTCGTCAGCATCCTGGATCGATTTACACCCCAGACAGACCATGTGGTGGTGAGGACCGATTTTCGCCTCGTAGCGGGCAACATCCGATATTGGGCTAACTTTTTGAATGAGCCCGACCTCGTAGAATTTTTCGAGTGTCTTGTAGACAGTTCCAAGGGAAATCATCGGGAGGCGTTTTTTGACCTCTTGATAAATAGCCTCAACGCTCGGATGTTTTTCATCGTTGGAACAAAGGGCCTTATATATCGCCAACCTCTGACAGGTTACCTGAAAGTCATGAGCTCTAAGGGTTGCAGTGAAATCCGTTTCGGTTCTCCCTTCCATGATCTCTTTCCCCTCTTTTGGAGTAGGAATTAAGAGCAACAATTGGGAAATTCTAATATCTACTATATGTAAACGCACATTTGCGCTAGTAAAATCTACCGAGAATGTCTATTTCTAAACAACATTTTTCAATTCGGAATGAGCCGGGGTTAAGCGAGACAACAAAAAGCGAGAGCCAAGTCAAGAGAAGGAAAAATCGTCTTGCCCTTGGCTCAAAGTTAGAATGGAGTTCGGTTTTGCTGGTAAAAATGAATGGTGAGGGCGAGCAAGCGCAAATCTGTGCCAAAATATATCTAGTTGAATTTATTTGTTTTATTAATGGAAAAAGGGATGTGACTACCAGATTCGTACCCTAAAAAATCCCCCTTACGTATTGAATTGATATCTTTTAATTTGGTTCCGAATGTGTGGTGTTAACGGTCGATCTAATGTCCGCTCATTTTCCCTCAACGCTTCGCGAGGAGTCCTTCTTTCCGGATGAAAAAATGGCCAGCGAAAAAAAGAAGATTTAAAAGGTTCAAGTGCAAGGAAGGAGCATTTGCTGCCTTCATAAAACCCGATGAACTCATTAACATGGGGCAGATCCAGGATATCGGAATGGGTGGCCTGTGCGTCCGGTATGTGACTGCAAACACAGGCTACGGGGAACGTTCTGCAATAAAGATATTCGGTACCAACAACCGGTTTATTCACGTGGAAAAGATCCAGTGCAGAATCGTGTATGATCATGAAGTTCCGGAAGGTTCATGGGAGCAGATCTGCACCAGACGCTGCGGGGTCAAATTCAAAAACCTGGACGTCGACCGCCAGCGCATGCTGCAGGAATTTATCGATCATTTTGCCAGTGATAAAACTCAAGCCGGCACATCGCGATAGCTTTAAGCGGATTATGCACATTCTCCGATCAGAATAACTTGGCAACAGCTTTCAATCCATGAATCGGGAACGGAAGAGCACTTTTTGCCAAATAGGTCCCGGCCTTACTGAGAACTGAACGTACAGGTAGGAGACTATCAGGATCCACTAAAACCTTGGCGCCCTTTAACCAATCTGCATTCCCGATCCTCTCTATAAGATTCGATCCAAGAGCCGTAACTCCTTGCCAACAGCCGGTCGATAATTGTACCAAGCAGGCTTTCTGGAAAATATTCTCTTGTTGCATTCGGGTTTCCTCCTTTCACCAGTGGGGCAAGTCGCCTGGGCGACTTGAAGTGGACTATTCATTTTCGGTTTCGCCATTCTGGCGACTTGATCGGGTGTCATTACCCGCACAACGGAAGGTGTTTTCTTAACGGAGGTTTTCTCTTTTCCAGTCAGGTAATAAGCGGGGGTGAGTTGCTGCGCGATTTCTTTTCCAAGCAGGTCTTTAAGGAATTGGGATTCCTGGATGCAGGCTTTTCCAGTGAATCCACGAGTTTCGATTCTGACCTCTCCGTCGTCTGAGACATCTATAATGATCTCTTTCACGTGTTTTTCCTCCAGGCGTTGATTGATATGTGGATGTCGATGTGGATGGCCTTGAGGCACTATAAGGGAAGCGTGAGGCGGTTTTGAAACCAAGGTATTATGATGTGAAAGGAAGCAGCAGGCGAAGATTTCAAATCATTCATTGCCGAGTCGAGCACCTAATTTCTGTGTGAAGGCATCTCTTCGTCATTTGCCTCGGTAGAACATAAAATCTGTTTCGGGGGAGTTGACCTATACAAATCGCAATACTATGTATATTTAATATTCATTCTCCTTAGCTATGCGTCATCGGAGCCTTGGCCGCCAAAAAGTAAGGCTCCGATTTTTTGAGCTGTCTCCATTTGAATTCATGAGGAATCCCTGAATTCCGAGGGCTTTTGTCGTTTGGCATCGATCTTTTTACTGAAACGCATGCGGATAATAATGGGAAGGTCGGGAGTCTATGGACGGAATACCTCCAGGGCATCATAAGGAGGGAAAGGTACCTCGCCAGTGTATGTAATCCTGAATTGTTTTTGATTTTTGTCGTGACCGTGCCTAGTATCCATTCATGGCACGGTGTATCTCGATACCAGCGAGGTACGTCTACCGACATACCATGTTCCTTACCTTTCTCAGCATTACTTCGGTTAGTTTCACATTGTCCGGGACAGCCTTCTGCTTTGAGAACCGAAGTACTCCTTCGCTGGCTGTTACGGTGTGTCGAAGACAGCAGTAACGGTGTATCTTATTAAACATCACAAAAAGGAGTCTTGTCATGCATACGTCCGAAAAAGGTTATTATGCTTCATTCCGGCAGGTAGTAAGAGCCATCGGTTCCACCTTGGCGCTCCAAGAAGTAATGGACATGCTGGTCAAAAACGTCACCGAGGTGATGGGCCTTAAAGCCTGTGCAATCCGCCTCGTGGATGCTAAAACGCGACGCCTTGAACTGTTATCTGCCTACGGATTGAGTGAACAATATATCGGAAAAGGTCCTGTGCAAGCAGATAAAAGCATCGCTGACGCAATGAAAGGAAAAACGGTCTGTGTCCGCGATGTCAGACAAGATGAAAGAATCCAGTACCAGCAAGAGGCAATCAAAGAAGGAATCGCCGGTATAGTCTCTGTGCCTCTTATCCTGAAAAGTCGCGTTATTGGTGTTTTGCGATTCTATACCTCGAAACCTCGAGATTTCTCACCCGATGAACTCGGCTTTGCTGAAGCGCTCGCCGAAATGGGAGCGCTGTCTATTGCAAATGCAAGAATGTATGAAACGCTGAAGCAAGATTACGAAGATGTGATGGGTGCGGTTTTAGGTCGTCTGCAAAGCCCAGAAAACCGCCTGTTTCCCCCTGATTTCAGTGAGTAGATCTAGCTTGGTATAAATTGGACGAGGAACGCAATCTAATCTGCCCACTCCAGTCCTTTCTAGCTGGACTCGCCGAAGAGGCCTTCACTATCATCCGGCGGAGGTCGAATGACCCAATGCTCCAAATGAAAAACGTAGCACCAGTGGAGCACCGAAAAGAAAAAACCGACTCCTGAGAATCGGCTATATGTAAGGGTTTCTCTATGGGCCGTGCAGGATTCGAACCTGCGACTCTCTGCTTAAAAGGCAGATACTCTACCTCCTGAGTTAACGGCCCCTATGCCCTGGTAAGATATACTCCGGACTCCCTTCAGCGGTGAACCTTGTCGAGCGCGGAAGGCCGACCGCTCGTCGTGTCTGCCATGCGCATTCACCCGCAGCGGGAGGCCTTGATCAGACCGCTCTTACTACCATTTCCCCTCCTTTCGTGTCAACACAAAGACATTCCGGCTCCTCTCGATTCCGGAAAGGGGGTGCGGCGGCGAACTAAATTTAATGACGCATGCTGTCGATTGCCACGAAAAAAGGTAGGTGAATGTGTAGACGGGTGGATTGATGCATCGTAAAGACCGGAGAATTTAGCCGTTGAGGTGTATAAGGTTTTCGGATTTCCGCCCCTTGCCTTCACCCCTTCTTCCTTCGCTGCTCGTCGCAGAGCCTCGGTCTGCACGGCACGGAGTCGAACGGCTTGACAATTCATTGGATCGTATTATACCGAAAGAGGTCTTCGCGTAAGTTGCTCACGCGTCATTTGCCGGAAAAGCGATGTCAACCATTATCCCGGAGGAGAGCGAGATGAAAAAAATTACTCTGGGTCCTCAGACCCTTGTCTATCCGATGCCGGCCTTTTTAATAGGCGCCAATGTGGGCGACAAGCCCAGCTTCATGACCGCCGCCTGGAGCGGGATAGCGTCCAGCACGCCGCCTATGATCACGGCGGCCATTAGGCATCAGCGGTACACCCTGAAAGGAATAAGGCAAAACGGCTCATTCTCCGTGAACGTGCCCAGCGCGGCACTGGTCAGGGAAACGGACTACTGCGGCCTGGTCTCGGCAGCCACCAGGGTGGATAAAGTAAAAGATTGCAATTTCACCATATTCTACGGAAAACTGAAAAACACGCCCCTCATCGAACAGTGCCCGGTCAACCTGGAATGCAAGGTAGTGCATGCCCTGGACGTGGGCTCGCATCTTCTGCTCGTCGGTCAGATCGAAGAGGTCCACGTATCCGAAAATTGCATGACGGACGGCGAACCCGATCCCGCAAAAATCGACCCTCTTATGTACATAACCGGCGCCAATAAAGCCTACTTCAGGATCGGGGAAAAAATCGCACCTGCCTTCAAAATCGGGATGGAGATCAGGAACAAGTGATTTCCAAACGAAACGGATACAGATTCGAACTGGGTGAAATCGAGCTGGTGGTGTTCGATCTGGGCGGAACGGTGATAAAAGACACCGGGG
>Ga0187784_10004539_pt1 | contig 11235 bp, 15 predicted proteins | sample 1015_SJ02_MP15_2_FD_132964 | JGI IMG/M metagenome (GOLD analysis project Ga0187784, IMG submission 132964) | Tropical peat soil microbial communities from peatlands in Department of Meta, Colombia - 1015_SJ02_MP15_20_MG | ecosystem: Environmental > Terrestrial > Soil > Wetlands > Peat | place... | reverse complement strand
GTTGAAATCATTGGATTCCGGGTCAAGCCCGGAATGACATTCAAAGTAAAGGGACTTCTGACGCAGTACACACTAGCCTGTGCCGCAAGGTGGGACAAGTTCAGCGGTTTCAGGACAAAAAACGTCAATTCTCTTCAAACAACTTAGGAGGTTTTAAAAAAAATCTTTTTAATTACGAACGGTTAGGCCAAACCACTAATTTTGGTATAGAAAATGCTATCAATCAGTGTAAAGTCTAATAGAAAAGGTGGAAAGCTATGATAAGAGATAACGAAGATACCGTCCTGACCACACGAGAAGCCTGCCAGTACCTTCGGATTTCAAGACCTACCTATCTGAAGTACCTTTACTTAGGGAGGATTAAGGGGGCGAAGGCTGGAAAAGGCTGGAAGGTCCTCAAATCGGAGTTAGACCGTTTTCTTAAAGGAGAGAACCAACAGCCGCAGGCAGCATGAACCTGACGGCGTGGAGAAAAAATAAGGGGTGAAGCCGAGTGAAAAGCATAGGGGATCAATTGGACATTTCTGAAGAGAAGGAAATTGAGGAGAAAGTAAAGTCAACCAAAGCGTTGATCCAGACTTTTCTTCAGACTCTGAAAGCCTTTCGCCTCTACGAGGCCGACCATCCTATCCTATCTAAATTCTTAGAGAGGCTAAGGAAAGATTTCGATCAATATTTTGCCGCCTTCGACTCTTTCTCCCTGCAGATCGGGGAACACCGGCTCCACTACCGGGGAAATATCGTCTACGAGAGTCAGGACGTGAAGGAAAGTTTAGCCTTTCTCTTTTTTAAAGATGGGATTCGGGAGCTTCAATTTTCAAGAGGTTTGGAATTCGAGGAGATAATCAATTTTCTGAATATTGTGAGAAAGAGTGACTTCCTCAATCGGATGGAGGATGACCTAGTCACCCTGCTCTGGGAAAAGGATTTTTCTCATATCAGCTTCACCACGGTGGATGAATTTCTGGAGGGTGGTGCCAACTTTGTTCCGGCCACAGAGGAAGATTTGATAAAGGGATCGGAGTACACAGGTTCCTTCGATGAGACGCCTCAAGAGAAGGTGGACGAAGGGGAGGAGAAGAGCGTACAGGCTCCCGTGACAGAGGGGTTGGAGCGGGTGATCAACCCCGCTCCGGGTCAATCCCTGGTTCAGGTTTGTCAGCTTACCCCGGAGGAGAGTGAGGTCATCCATCGGGATGCACGTCAGGAGGAGCAGGCGGACTACATTTATGTCTTAATAAACAATCTAATCGAAATTTTGCTTCATCTCGGCGAGGATGTAGATGCCTATGAGAATATGATATCCTACTTCGATCGGGTCATCGAGTACCTCCTTGAGCAAAAAGAAGTGGGAAAAGCGGTGGCGCTATTAAAAAGCCTTAATGAGACCATGGAATCTATTATGATGAAGGACAAGCAGATTTTTGCGATTCAACGCATACTCCAAAAAGCCTCGAGCGCCCGTTACATTGAACTTTTGGGAAAGACCATGAGAGAAAAAGGAGAGGCCAAAGCGGAGGCCATCCTTCACTATTTTCGATTCCTCACGAAGCAGGCCGTCGAACCTCTCTGCCTTCTGCTTGGCGAGTTAGAGTCCGGGAAGTGGCGAAAGATGATCTGCGACAAGGTGGTCGAGGTTTCCCAAGGAGAGATTCAGCCGCTGAGTACCTTCTTATCGGATCCCAATCCCTTGATGGTCTCACAGGTTCTCTACATGCTTGGGAAGATCGGGAATCCTGCTACGGTGAAATATTTAGGAGAGTTAGTGACCCATGAGGATTTGAAAGTGAGAGAGGGGACCCTTCAGATTGTCGATAGATTCGGAGAAAAGGGGAAAGACCTCATTAAGAAATTCTTGATGGACCCCGCTTCTGGAATCAGAGCAAAGGCCGCACTCCTCTTGGCAAGGAGTGCGAAGGGGGAAGCGGTGAGACTCCTCACAGAGATCATTCTCTCTGAGGATTTTTACAAGCGGGATTACAGGGAAAAGGTCTCTTTCTTCAGGGCCTTGGGGGAGACAAAGTCGGAAGAGGTGATACCGATCTTGGAGAAAATTGTCAAGAAGAGAACGTGGTTTCAAGGGGAAAAATGGAATGAGATGAGGCAATGCGCCACCAACACCTTGAAGATGCTAGGCGCTTAGGAAGGAGTTTCCAAGGGGAGGAGTGGCCGAGTCCGATTGGAAAAGCCCAAGGATAAAGGAGATAAAATGGATATTTCGCCATCCACGACTCAACCGAAGATGGTGAGCCCAAAGCTGTCCGATGGCACGGACTCCGAACTATCGAAATTGGGAAACAACCTGGTGACCAAATTTCATGTGCTGATGAAAATCTCCCAGATTTATGATTCCAAGAATGTGGCTCTCAACCAGTTTGTCCAGGAATTCCTTGAGACCATTAACACGCTGATCAAGAGGGAAGGGGCCCTCTCCCTCAAAATTCGCAAAGATGATTTCTTCCTCAACGACCAACGATTGCGGTATTCGGTGGAAGGGTTTACCAGTTTCAAATACCTTCTGACCCAATGGAAAAAAAGGTTGATCGGTGAAGTGATTTTCAATACCCTGATGGAAGAAGAGATGGTGAGGTATTTCATCTACACCTTCATCAACTTGGAAGAAGGTCGCGAGGAGAATGCGGATCTCCTCAAAAGACAGTTGGTGAGCCACCAGATTACCTCGATCGAGGCGAATCCTCTGGAGGTTATCGAGGGCGAGGAGGAGGACTTTACCATCCAGAAGGAAGATGACCGGGAGGTAGCGAAGAAAATATTTTTCGAGACCATCGGGACGATCAAAGAAGTCATCACGAATATTAAAGGAAAGCAGCATGCCGACGTAAGGAAGTTGAAGAGGTTGGCCCAGAAAGCGATCCATCTCGTCATCGAAGACGAATCCATCCTCTTGGGAATGACCATGATCAAGAATTACGACGAATATACCTTCAACCATTCCGTCAACGTTTCGATCTATTCTTTGGCGATTGGAAAACGACTGGGATTCTCGAAAAAAACCTTAACCGAGTTGGGAATTACTGCATTGCTCCACGACATCGGAAAGTCAAAGATTCCGAGAGAGGTTTTGAATAAACCTTCCTCCCTCAATGATGAGGAATGGGAGCTGATGAGAAAGCATCCCTTGATGGGCGTGGAGGTCGTTCTCAATCTGAAGCAATTAGGGGAGATCAATCCCAGGATGGTGGTCGGTATCTTTGACCACCATTTGATGCCCGATCTCTCGGGATATCCGAAATTGTTCCGGAAAAAAGAGGTTAGCCTCTTCGGAAGGATCATTCAGATTGCGGATGCCTATGATGCAATGACGACTCCCCGGATTTATAAGAAAATTCCGTATACCCCGGAGCAAGCTCTCGCCCTCATGCTGCGAGAGAAGGTGACTCATTTTGACCCCCTTCTCCTCAAGATCTTTATTGGCCTTGTGGGAGTTTATCCTATTGGTTCCTTGGTCCTCCTCAATACGCGCGAGATAGGGATTGTCTATAAAACCAACTCAGAATCCACGTGGTTGGACCGCCCCACCGTCATCTTGGTCGATCGAGACGAAAAAGGGGATGCGAAAAAAGAGTTGGTTGATTTAACTGAGACGGATGGGGGAGGAGGCTATAAACGAAGCATCGTCAAGACATTAGACCCGTACAAATACCACATCGACATCGCCAAATATTTTCTGTAGAGGCATTTCAAGTTTTAGATTTTGAACTTTAAATCCTGCCTGCAATAGGCAAGAGAGGCGGGATTCGTTGCTAAGGTCTTTTTGTTTGTTTTGGTTCTTGAAGCTTGGAATGATCGGTTCTGAACGACGCTACATATTTACTCTTACGAAATAAAGGTCTGTGACATCCGAGCTTTCGCCTATAACCATCCGTCCCCAATTCAAGACGGATTCCCTTGTTATTCTTTTTGGATCTTTTCTTCTTTCGGGCAGTATCCCAATAAAATGCTCCTTCCCTCTTTCATCACGGTAATAGAATTCATAAGCTGTCATCCTCTAAGACTCCACGCGGTTTTCAAACTTTCCGCTGAATCCCATTCATCGGATGGTGAAAAATTACCTATCATCACAACCAACTCGACTCCAATTTGAAAAAGGTTGGTAAAGGTTTCAATCGAGCCCAGAGTATTTTCATCTCATAAGCTAAATGGATAAACAGGTTGATTCAATTAAGGACTCTCGGCCCCTGGTTTCAATGGCACAATTTCCCCTCTGCTTCTTAGCCACTCATATGCCATTTCAAGATGTCTCTGATTCCTTAAGCTCGCCTCCCTGTTTTCGAGGAACTGCAATTTTTTTTCGTTCATTTCTTTTGTGACAGAAACTTCCCCGAATTTTTCCGCTGGATTAGCCATCCTGCTACCCTCCTCTCTTCTTCCCTAAGGGAAGAAAAAGTTGTTCTTGACTTCCTTCTTTCCATTCTTTCAGGAACTTATCTACCGCATGTCGCATAACTCGGGCAATTGAGACATCGTTTTCTGAGGCAATGGATGAGATACGCTTCAGCGCATCCTTATCAAGACTTATTGTTATACGTTGTCTTAACTTTCCATTAGGCATATAGAGTAATGAACCGTAACGATTAAAAATGGTGACTTTTGATGAAGAATCTTACAACTTTCAAAAGATCATGTCAAGGAAAATCTTTGACAATTTATAACTTATTGATTTAAAATAGTTATTCTTCTAGTAAAACATTTTCAGACGCTTCTAAACATTCTCATTGACTTCCCCGAACAAATCTGGTAGTTTTCTAGCCAGAATGGGCATTCCGTTATGGGACTCTAAGCCATTGCATGGAGACGCGGTCTATAAATTAGGGTGGATCCCCCAGTGCTCTAATTGCTGCTTCCAAGGAAGCTTTCGCTCTTGGAAAGAAAGGTGGAAGAGGCGAGAAGTGTTTTGAAGAACTGAGCTTTCTACTCCTCCAGCTGTGTGGGAATTTGCAGGAAAGATCAGGTTCCGGGGCGACATAAGTATCAGTTGTGTGATTTGCCTTTTGCGAAAAGGGAACAAATGCTGCGTATAGAATCCTATAAGCCAAATTGCCCTTCACCTAAGTGCACTGGGAAAATTAAAACCAAATTACATCATGTAAAAGCAAAGCCCAACTGGCTTCCACCGGAAGTTTGGGCCGAAAAGAACGACGACCAAATCCTTTACAGGTGTACTTACTGTGGGTTAGTATGGTTTCAAGAAAGGGCAAAGAGGCCTGGTTTTGATGCAAGGCCAATTGGTTATTATGATGATTTCCAGCATCCGTGGGAGTTTGTTTCTTTGAAAAGTGAGTACAGAATTCGAGAACAGAATACAAGTCGTTATTGGTACAAGGTGGAAAGCAAAGGGGGGGCTATCCATCCGCCAATGATGGGAGGAGTGGATTGACGGGGGCCGTTGGTTGTCGGCTTTGCAGGGTTACTACCGGATGGGGATATTGGGGATAGAACCAGAAGGAGGGTTAGTTGGTCGATTGATGTTAATAGGCTCGTAAAAAAACACCTTTCTTCTTTCAGCGGGAAATCCTAAAGAGATGATCATTTGTGCCTTTTCTTCGTCTCTTTCAAATTTTATCATCCCTTGATTCCTCAGAACTAATTCCTTCGCAAGTCGTAGGAGTAGACCAAACCCTTCGTCTTTCTGCAGGGACGGGATTCCCTCCGAAATTCTCCTGGACCATCCCCCTGGTTTCTTATCGCTTGAAAAGACCACCCTAATCTCGGCAAACCTCTCGACCTTCTCGAAAAATGCCTGAACCCCGCCTGCACCTCTCTTAAGGCTGAAGGATTTGGTTAAAAATCCGATGCTCCCGTTGGGCGGTGTTGAAGCCACTGCGTGTAGCAGAACGCAATTCAAAATATATTTCAACTGTTCATCGGGGACGACCGTTTCAGGGAGGTTTTCCTCAAATGTCTCGCTTGTTCTGATGTTCTTTTCTTCTAGCTGAGCCCGACATTTCGCTAACACATGTTCGATGAGTGTATGGACGGTGTTTGTTTTTTCAATGGGGGCGCTAGTTTTGATATAATTGAGAAGGCTGTTTAATAGCAGATCACTGATCTCGATCTCTTTCCCAATAGATCGACAAAAAAAATCGCCAAATTCCTTGTCCCTAAATTTCCCCCGGGAAAGGTCAGTAACATCCCGGATAGAACCCAGAGCCCTTCTTACGTGAAGAATCAGTTGAATAAGCAAAGCCAGTTCAGTTAAGGACTCTCGATCCCGCCATTCGGCGGCACAGGGGGGGGAAAGAATTTGAATTGTCCTGCTGATAAGAAAGGGTCACTTTGATTTCCCACCTCGTCTTGGGCCGTAACCCCGATATGGTAAGTTCCAGGTTTCATAGGGAACTCAGGCCATTCATCTGGAATGATCAACTCTGTCTTCCCGGTGACATGCTTGGAGATTATTCCGGGTGTCGCCTCCCATAAGAATTTTCCAGGGTCGAAAATAGTGCTATCGTTGGCGACATACACCACATAGCTTGTGGCCTCGGGAACGCGCTCCCACCAAATTCGCCTTTTACGAATCAATGGCATAACTTTCCTCCTTGTCAATTTATTCCACTACTTGGCAGTGACTCTCCTCCTTGGTGTCGTTGTGTTCAATTGAGACACCAATACATTAAACTTATTGAGCATTTTCCGTACCAAATTTCTGCTGTTGTCATAAGTTCCTAAAAAGATGACCTTTTCCTCATATTTGGATAGATCAACAAAGCCTAATAAATGGAAGTATTTTTCATAAAACTCCCGAATTATTTCCCCTAAAGAGTGAAAAATCTTTTCCACCTTCTTGTTGATTCAAGGCTGATGTCTTCACTTCGAAGGGAAACCTTTCAACGAAAGGTTTCAGAAGGAGGGGCTACTGGCTTGACAGCATGAGTGAGGCCAAATCCTGAGCCTCACCATTTTTTTTCTTCTTATCTCTCTATCTGGTCTTCTTTCTCGGAGGGGGAAAAGATGACACCCTGCACTCGGACTTGTTCCATTCCTCAATGAGTCTTCGAGTGATCTCCAGTTGCTGTTGGACGGAGAAATCAGCGTACTTAGGGTCTTGTTTTCGGTAAGTCCTCTCAATAAAGTCCATGGAGTTGTGGGCGCTTTGGAGTTGGGAAAGGATGATGTCGCATTTCCTCAATCCCCATCGGGCTTCAATGGAATCTTCCGGATTGGATGAGAGCCAGAGGTAGTTCTGATAGAGATGGTAGAAAGTGACGGATTGGTCTTTTTGGATGCGGATCGAAATTCCTTCCATCACTTCTCTAATAGCATCATTGTTCAGATGGTTCAATTCGATGAGATGGTGGAGGTGGTCCATGAGTAAGATAATCCATCCGTCGCGGCCAGGCGTGCTGTGAATCTCCCATAGCGCTGAACCTTCCGGACAGCCTCCCTGATGGCATCGTTGATATCCTCTCAAGACAATCGGAATCCTCTCTTTGACATACTGGACCGTGTTGCTCAGAACCTTCTCCATTTTATCCCGCGGATCGTAATCCGTCGGGTCAACCCTTTTCGCCACCGCTTCGACAAAATCAGTATAACCTTCTGAGAAACTTGGAGAGTATTGTTCGAGAGAATAGAAGGGATGTTCCTCAGCAGGAAGATATTTCCAATGTCCATTTTCAAATATTGGCCAGCGGAACTTAATCAAACCGGAGTAAATCGTCGATTCCGGTCTCGTGGTTAGAAAATCCCTTTTGTTCATTTTTTGGAGTTTTACGGGGGTCGTGGCCTCCCAGGTCTGAAGGGGATGAGCGGTACTTCCGTCTAAAATGACACGGCCAATGATCCCCGAATGAGATTCCGTCACTAGAAAAGCTGTTCCCGGAGCGACTGAATCCGAATCAATCCGAACGGGGTAGGTATCCGAAGGAAGGGTTCTGGTAGTCGTCTCCGAAAGCATGTAAAGGAGGGCTTTGCGAAACCGGAGATCTTTATACCACTCCGAATGAGTCGGTGACTTTCCCCATTCTGTAGACCAATGACCGATCAACTGACCGTCCTTGGTGGTAGCCGCAGCTGGAAGGTGGGCGATTCGTGCGTAAATCCATCGGACCGCATAGGGAACATCTGCACAGTCGACAGGGATTTTGTAACGGATGAAGAAATCCTCCGTGATATTTTTCTCCACCCATGTCGCAAATCGGTACTCCTGCGCGACAGTCCATCGGCGTTCTCCCACCTTCCATACTTGAAGAGATGATTCCTTCGTGCCCTGTGCGAAGGATGGGACAGAGAAGAAGACGACAAGGAGGGGAATCAAGAACCGCATAGTTTCATATTAAGGAAACTGTAAGAGGATTGTCAACAAGAAGGGATAAGGTATTTCAAGATAGGAAGAAAACATCGCTGAGAAGAAACACAGCTCTCAAAGCGTTGAAGGGTCCCCCTGCGTGAAGCCGCTCCGGGGGGAGAGAGGCACTTCAACAGAGAAGCGGGGGGTTTGCCGGCGGAACTGGGTTCTGGGTGTCGACAAATTATGAGCATATGCTTATAATTACTTCTAAAGGGAGGTGTTTCGAATGGCAAGGCCGATAAATTGCAGGCGAGTTGGCTCCATCCCCGAAAGTAATTACTTTAAACCGAGAGGTGTCCCTCTTTCTGTGTTAGAGGAGGTTGTTTTGACTGTTGACGAATTCGAGGCGATCAGGCTTGCTGACCTTGAGGGTCTGTACCAAGAGCGGGCGGCGGAAAGGATGAAGGTCTCCCGTCAAACCTTTGGCAGAATTATCGACTCCGCGCACAAAAAAGTGGCAGAGGCATTGGTTAAGGGCAAAGCATTAAAGATTGAAGGAGGTGAATTTGAAATGGCTTCGATGAGAAAATTTAAATGTTATGACTGCCAGCACACCTGGGAGCTACCTTATGGAACCGGTAGACCGGAAAACTGTCCTTCTTGCGAGAGTGGCAACATCCGCAGAGCGCAAGAAGACAGAGGATATGCCAAAGGGTTTGGTCGAAGGCAAGGCACGTGTTGCCGTGGAACCCAACAAAAGTAAACTTGGTTATGCTCATGAAGAGCTGTGCTGACAGCGCTTACGGACACGAATCACGGACACGGTCACGTTATTTTCAAATGAGAAAGGAGAAAATCATGAAGGTAGGATTTGCAGTTCAGACCAACCAGGGAATCGAGAGCAAAGTCTATGATCATTTTGGTTCGGCACCGGCGTTTATCATCGTCGATACCGAGGGGAAAGATGTTCTGACGGTGAATAATCAGGACTTAAACCATGTTCATGGTGCGTGTAATCCGGTTATGGCTCTGGATGGAAAGAGTGTGGAGGCCATGGTTGTCGGAAGTATAGGCGCAGGCGCCATAAACAAGTTAAACGCCATGGGCGTGAAAGTATACGCCGCAGTGGCTCCAACGGTTAAAGAAAATCTTGAGTTATTAAGTCAAAATGAGCTTGAGGAGCTTTCTGTATACAATGCATGCCGAGCTCATCAGGGGGGATGCGGACACTAAAACGAGTTTCAGGTGGAACAAAAAGATTGCTGCGTAAGCAGGCAGGGTGTTGGCGTCTGTTAACATAAAGGAGGAGATATGCCGATCTATGAATACCGTTGCGAGAAGTGCGGCCAAACGAATGAATTTCTTATTATGAAAAGAGAGGAAGCGCTGCGCTGCAAGCAGTGCGGGAGTGAGGATCTGAAAAAGCTTCTGTCCGCTCACAATACAGTCATCGCCACGTCGCGTGGACCTACTGAACCCGGTTCCGGAGGCTGTTGCGGGACGCCCAATTCATGCGGCACCCCGGGAAGCTGCTGTTTCGGGTAGGTTACCTTTCCTGTCCGGAAGGGGATGACCCAGACATGGAGAAATCATCTGACCGTGGTTTTTGGAGAAAAACTGAGGGTAACGTGAGATGGACCCTAGAATCTTTGAAGAAATAAGAAAGAATTTTAAAGATGAGGTGATTGAATTTGATTGGGAGCCCATTCGAAAACAGCCCTGGAGGTATGGTATGGTCTATCCCATCGTCGGTTACATCATGTCCATGCTCTCCGTTAGTCTTATGGGGCTTGGAGTATTCATGTGGCTCTTCCTAATAGCAGGCTCAATTCTGTTTTTCGGAGGAATTTATCGTATCAGTGGAATCATTGAGGAATATAAGGAAATAAAAAGGGGTTCTGAAAATCTGTGGGACTCTTCAGAGGGGGTTCCTAGAAGATATTTCAACAGGGGTGGTTTCAATTGAAAAAGTCAGGTAAAGTTGTTGGTGTATGCATTAGTCAAAAGAAAACCGATCCCAAGAAAAATGTCGGCAAAGGCATCCTTCAAGAAGGATTGGGTTTGGTTGGTGATTCCCATGTCAGGACTGAAAAAGAGGTAAACCTTCTGGCGATTGAAAGTATTCATAAACTTTGCCGGGGGAAAGGTATTTCTGCTGAACCTGGAATTTTTGCGGAAAATATCACCACTGAAGGGATTGATTTAACATCCCTGCCCATTGGTTCACATCTACAGATTGGTGAGCCAAAACTCATGGTGGTCCAAATTGGAAAAGATCCATCTCAAGCACACACCTACAACTATCGGGGGTATTCTATTTTACCAAGGGAAGGTGTGTTCTGTAAGATTATGGAAAGTGGAGGGATTAAGGTTGGGGATATTATTAGATTGGTCGAAGATTACGGGAGAGGCTGATGAAAACTCGGATAACCATATTATGTGAGAATCTGGTAGGCCGTTTGGTTGGTTCAGGTGAACACGGGTTTTCTGCTTTTATTGAGACAGACAAGGGGAACTATCTTTTCGATACGGGTAGTGGCCATTCCATCGTGGCAAACAGCCTCACTCTGAGTAAAGATTTGAAGAGCATAAGAAAGATCTTTTTAAGCCATGGTCATTATGATCACACTGGAGGACTACCCGAAGTCATCAAAATGAGCGGAAAAGTGGATGTCCACGGTCATCCTCATATCTTCTTAGATCGAATTCATGTGATCAAAGAGAATGAAAAAGAAACAGAGCGATTTATAGGAATTCCTTTTAAGAAAAAATACTTAGAATTCCTTGGCGCCAATTTTATTCTCAATACGGATTTTATGGAAGTGGGAAAAGGAATATTTTTGACTGGGGAAGTACCAAGAAAAACCTCATTCGAGAAACCCGATCCAAAGCTTTTTAGTGAGATCGACGGAAAAACGACTCAGGATCTCTTCTTAGATGACCAATCCCTTATTCTGGATACGGATAAAGGAATGGTTCTGATT
>Ga0187784_10004537_pt1 | contig 11240 bp, 8 predicted proteins | sample 1015_SJ02_MP15_2_FD_132964 | JGI IMG/M metagenome (GOLD analysis project Ga0187784, IMG submission 132964) | Tropical peat soil microbial communities from peatlands in Department of Meta, Colombia - 1015_SJ02_MP15_20_MG | ecosystem: Environmental > Terrestrial > Soil > Wetlands > Peat | place... | reverse complement strand
TGCCGCTTTGCATCGACAATGCGCGATGCCTCTTTTAGCTTGTCAAGGGTGATCTGCCTGCCCGTGACAGCAGAGAGCTTCTCAGCAAGCCGCTTTATCTCATTCCTCCACAAAAGCCTGCCGTCGTCGCTTTTCTTATTGGGCAGCTCCATGACGTACATCTTCCCGGTGATCTCGTCGAACACCTCGTAGGCCTTCTTTTTGCCGTCGCAGGTCGTCTCCCCTATGATGAGGTCGGCCGATTCGACGTACGGGCAGAGGCCCGCCAGCTTGAAGCCCATGAACCCCTTGATGAGGGCGCATGTAGTGCGGGGAAGAAATTTCTCCGCCTCCTCCGATCCCACGTCGGCCCCCGCGCAGAGCCCGATGGCGACGCCGTCAAGGGCGAGAATAAGCTCCTCCGGCACATAGACGCAGAAAGTGCCCACAATGAGCTTTCCCTCGGTCTTCGCTTTGAGAAGCTCGACGATCCTCAGGCCGTGCACCTCAGATATGACGAAGTCAAAATACTGCATGCCTGCCGGGCGCTCTTTTTGGGAAAGGTAGATACTCTGGTACCCATCCGACAGCACAGCGAGCAGGCCCTGGTGCGCTTCCAGGTTGAGACCCAACGAATTCCACATTGCCCGATAATCTTCAGCCATGGTGCCCTCCCTAATTATTTTGGTGCCCTCGCCGGACAAGGCCGCACAAGAAGCAAAAGTTGGCCGTCAACCCAGGGGGAAAACGTCTGACATGGTTGTTCTGCTGCTTCGCCACTCGCGCCGCCAGCCCTATATCTGTCCCGGGCTACGGCGCCTGAGCGCAGGGGCTAGAGACGGAGGAAGGGAATGGCGGAGCTTGAAGCGGGGGGTCTCACGGACCCCGCACTGACCAATCAGACGATGAGATGATTGCCGTATCTGACCACTGCCGCCCAAGCCTCCGGTTCGGTATTTATCTATATGTATCATAAGTTCTATGAATAAGACAAGCAAGATATTTCTTTCGGAGTCCGTTCTCTCTCATGCTACAGGTGCACCACCTATGATTCGATGCCAGCCGCCTACCTGGAACAGAACGCACCCATCCGTTTGGAGGGCTATTCCTTCCGAAACGCTTCCCGCCTCCTGGGCTGACCCGTTTCACACTCCAGACCAGCGGAACGCTCCCAAGCCAGCCGCCCTAATCACTTGCGACATCCTCGATCCCTGGCAAACCCTCGTTTCGGAATTCTCTCCTTCGAAAGCCCCAAGACCACCCGTCCGTGTGGAGGGCTATTCCTTCCGATTCGCGGCGCCTTCGCGCTGACCCGTTTTCACTCCAGACTCGCTCACGCGCCGATTGCGAAGCCACCCGCGAGACGGGAATATCCTTGGTCGCGGGTTCCTTGCTATTTCGCTTTGCTATGTGGTCGTCCGCAAACAAGGGCGCCCTACTAGAGAGGTTTGCCTCGGAATCAGGCGCGTGGACCATGGAGAAGCCCCTCGCCCTATTGGCTCGGGGCTTGCACACCAATCCTCGTCTGCGCTCGCCTTCCGTAACGGGTACCCCAGCGCTTCCGGCGATGCAAATCGAGAAGGAACAGCCCTCCCGGACGGGCAAGACGGGGAACCTTGGTAAAATAGCGGTGAGATGAGAGGATAGGATAAGGGAAGTGGTCTCTAAGCCACTGCGTATTCCCTTCAGGGGACTTGCGGCCCCAGAAGGGGGCCGTGCTTGTAAACGCTTCTTCATCGCCGGGTCAGTCGACTGCTAGACCCGGCGTGGATGGACAATCGCATGGAGGGATCGATGAGATGTGGATGCGATCTGAGCCGTGCTGGCCGGAGACTGTACTTACGTACGTCGGAGGCCGTGCGGCGAAGAGGGCGCCGCAGATCGCGATCCTGAACAGGCGGTTGGCCAAACACCTATACGCACAGCGCGGGTGGGACATGCGATCGGCCGAGACACCCACTAGGTTGCCTAGAACCCCGGCATGGGAAAGGGCAGTCCTTTGGAGAAGCCGAGAACTGAGATCATGGAGCCGAGCCCTTCGGGGTATATGAGCCATTTGGCAGCGAGCCTCTCGTTCTCAGGGAGGCGCGCGAGGCGCTCGAGCATGCCCGCCCTCTGGAGGAAGCGCCATTGGTCGACCTCCCCCTCTTTACGCCAGCCCTTTTCCACAAGCATTGACGAGAGGTGGTCGAAATTGACGTGATGGGTAATGTCCGTGAGCCCCAGGTTCTCAAATACATCGTCCCTTATTTGAAGGGACCGGTAGCCCAAAAGGCTGCCGTCGAAGAACCTGCCGGCCGCGATCTGCTCCTGGTGGTAGCCGTAGTCGAACACGAGAAAACAGGCAGTCTCTGCCACGGTCGAGACCCGCTCGATGACGGGAAGCCCGTACGTCGTGACCTCGGATACCTGGCCGTCCTGGAGAAAGACGGGATACCTGTCGAGGAATAGCCGGAGGCTGTCGCTCAACGGTCCGGCTTCTTCGAAAAAGCCGTGGCCGTGCCCCACGTAGATTTCACGCATTGCTCCATCCCTACTCATGATCCGGTGGAATGGAAGGGCGTCGAAGAATTCGTTTGCTACGACAAACAAGAAGTGGCCGCCCTCATTCACGCAGTCGAGGCAGTTGGCCCTTTGCACGAGCCCTTCCGTGCGTTCCTTTACCCTGTCGAATATGACGTACCTCTCCAGAGAGACGTGATCAAGGCCGGACATGATGGCCGAGGCCAGCCTCCCGGAGGCGCCGCCGAGCTCGAGTATGGAGGGTGACGCCGCACCCAGGCGGTCGCAGATGCCTTCTATGTATCGCCCGATGGTCCTTCCGAAAATTGGGTGTATCTCAGGGGACGTGTAGTAATCTTGCCCTTCTTGTTTTCCAGCCCTGTAGTAGCCCTCTTTCTCATCATAGAGGACTATCTCGAGAAAGTCCTCGAAGGTGATCGGCCCTTCCCGGAATATGCGCTCTAAAATCCGTTCCTTCACCCTATCCGCCTGCCCTCAAACCTTTCGCTTCGTCTTCTTCAAAACCTCTATCCCAGCCTTTTCTTCCAAGGGGCAGACATATTCGCAGATGCCGCAGCCGATGCACAGATCGTCAACCAAGTAAGGCTTCTTCAATGCGAGCCGCTTTCCGCTGTAATCCCTCTCCTCTACCTGCTCGAACCTTATGGCCTTTTCCGGTATGGGGCAATGCTCTTCACAGACCATGCAGTTCATCTTCTTGGCCCAAGGCAGGCAAACGTTCTTGTCGAATATTGCCAGCCCGATCACCTGTTTCTTCTTCTGCTCGAGAGGCAGCCTGGGTATGGCGCCGGTCGGGCACACCTGCCCGCAGAGGCTGCAGTTGTATTCGCAGTAGCCGAGCCGGGGAATGAGGGTGGGCGTATAGAGGCCGTAGACGCCGCCCTGCAGCGTCGCCGGATAAAGGGCGCTCCTGAGGCAGACCTTCATGCACTCACCGCAGCGGACGCATCTCTTCAGGAAAGCCACTTCGTCCTGGGCGCCGGGCGGCCGCAGGAGCCTGGTCTCGGCAATGAGGTTCTTTGCAGAGAAGAGGCGGGAGAGGAAGAGACCTGACACGAATCCCGTCACGAGGACCCTTCTCGCCGGGGAAAAAGGGACCTCCTTCGCCTTCGCATGAGAAAAGCGGAAGCTCACGCGCTGATGCTTGCATTTTCTCTGACAGTCAAGGCACATGATGCAATCGGCCTTCTGGAGCACCTCCTCGTCAAAGGTAGTGGGACAAAGGTCCCTGCAGTCTCCGCAGTCCGCACAGAGTCTCGCGGGAAGCCTCTTGAAGAGGGAGAAGCGGCCTAAAAGGCCGAGCAATGTCCCCAGGGGGCAGAGGTTCCTGCACCAGTTCCGTTGCTCGAACCTCTCGAGGAAGAGGACGAACAGGAAGAAGAGGAGTGAGAGAAAGGCAAGAGGATAGAACGTTTCTCGGAAAGGCAGCACGTAGCCCTTGAGGAAGGCATAGCCGCCCTCGAGGTAATCCCTGTTGTCGCCGAGCAGCCCGTAGAGCCCGACCCATCCGACTCTAGCCAGATAGCCGATGAGGGGATAGAGGGAGAAGGTCATGAACCGCACAAGAATTGCCATGGGATCGAAGAGGCCGGCCAGGTTTATGTTGAAGAGGGCTGCAAAAAGCACCGTGACGAGGAGGTAGTACTTGAACCTCCCTTTCAGGAAGAAAAGGGGCCTCGTCTTTCTTATCCTCCCCGTGCAGAGGTCGAGGACCGTTCCCAGGGGACAGACCCACCCGCAGAAGAACCTGCCGAGGAAGAGGGAGAAGAGGAGCACGAGCGCACCCGGAAGAAGGAGGATGGTAAAGGCCCTCGCGGACAAGAGATAGGTGGCTGCAACGAGGCCGTCGCTTCTGAAGAAGCTGTTGAGGGCAATGGAGATCTGGTCCTGTCCCCGGTAGTCGGTGGTGATGAAGAGGAGGATGAACGCGGCGAGAAAGGCAAGCTGGAAGTAACGGGAGAGGCTCCATCTCTTCACCCGTGGCGCACCTTTTGTTGCAGCGGAAGGGATTGGCCTATCCATGGGCATTTAAGCTTTTACCACCCTTACCTTTTCGAGGTTCATCTCGCCGAGCCCCCTTTTGTAAGCGCGGACGGTCACCGGGATGTCCTGGGGCTTCAATCCGAAGAGGCCCGTTGCGTACGCATCGGCGGCCACGATATCGGTGGAGGCAATGACCTTGTTGAGCACCTTGACGTCTCTGAGGCTGCCCCCTGTGGGACCGTGGGCTGTGAGGATGCGGGTAGCGTCCACGAGTATGAGGTGGCTCCGCACAAAGGAGCTGAGGTCGGCGAGGGCGTCCTCGATCTGTCTGTGGACGATGCCCCTGTTGCCGCCCATAATGCCCATCATGTTCTTCAGGGCAAGGGTCAGCAACGTGGTCGAATGGTGCTTGGCAATAGGGACGTTGATGAAGACGTCCGCCGAAAGGGCCTCGCCGTACAGCTCCCACTCCTTGAGAAAGACCCCTTTTAGGTCCACCTTCTTGAAGCGCTCGTCCTCCATGAACTTGACTTCGACGTCCTTCAGGTCTTTCAAAGCTGCAGGGATGCCGGAATTTTCGTACGACCTCCTCGCGTCGTTATTGGAGTTGTCGAAGACCTTCACCTTCTTGGCGCCGGCCTTCAGGCACTCTTCCACGAGGCCCCTCACCACGAGGGGATGGGTCGTGGCCGCCTGCTCGGGCCTTCTGTCCCAGCCGATGTTCGGCTTGACAACCACGGTGTTTCCCGGTTTTACGAACCGGCCCATGCCGCCGAGGGCTTCAACCGCACTTCTGGTAATGGCCGCATAGTCCTGGCCTTCCGCGACTGTTACGATGGGCGTCTCCTTTGCGAAAAGGCGCCTCGGGAGCAATCCGGACATGGCGACGAGCGCGCCGGAGATCTTGAGAAATTCCCTTCTGTTCATTAAATCACCTTCTATTTTGGATACAGCGTGAGCGGGCCGGTCGAGCGAAGAGAGCATGGTGTTCAGACATAGGGTGCCATAGTATACGCTATTCGCCCGGTACTAGACAAGCCGAGACCGGGCACACGCCCCGGGAAGGCCCCCTGCGCTAGTTGTCACCGCTGGGCGAGATAGTGTACCATATGTCTTCCGGCTTTTGGCCCGCACCTAGGGTCAGGGAAAAGAGGTATGCCATGGATGGGGAAGGAAAGGAGAGAGACGGCTACTCGCCGTGGTTCGTCTTCATCGTTGCGGTCTTCACGACGTGCCTCATCACGGCAAACATCATCGCCGTGAAGCTGATTCGCGTCTTCGGGCTTATCCTGCCGGCTGCCATCATCATCTTCCCCTTGAGCTATCTTTTCGGCGACATCCTGACCGAGGTTTACGGTTATCGTCAGGCTAGGCGGGTGATCTGGCTCGGGTTCTTCTGCAATCTCCTCACGGTGGCCGCGATCTGGGCAGGGCAGGTTCTTCCAGCCGCCTCATTCTGGGACGGCCAGGCCTCGTACGAGCGCATACTCGGCTATACCCCGCGCATCCTCGGCGCCTCGTTCGTGGCGTACCTCGCAGGGGAGTTCACCAATTCCTTCGTCCTCGCCAAAATGAAGATCGCAACCAACGGCCGATGGCTGTGGACGCGCACAATCGGCTCGACCCTCGCCGGTCAGGCCCTCGATTCTGCTATTTTCATCTCCCTGGCCTTCGCGGGCACCATACCCCTTGCGATGCTTGTCACGACTGCAGTGACCCAGTGGCTCGTCAAGTCCGCATACGAGGCAATCGCGACGCCTTTCACCTATTGGATGGTGAACTTCCTGAAGAGGCGGGAAGGCATGGACGTATACGACCGCGAGACCCGCTTCAACCCGCTGCTCCTCAAGGGATAGATCGCCCTTTGCGCCCCCCTTTCCCTTTTGCTTCGATGATCACCTGCGAAGGCGATCCAGCAAGGAGAGGAGGGATGAAGGCCGCGAGGCTTCAATCCTTGCTTTCGCACCCCCCAGCGAACTATATTAAGTTCGGCGGGTGTCTCTATCGACGAAAAGGATGAAAAGGCTGGAGGGCGTCGAAGCGCAGTAAATGCGCGCCAGTGCGAGACGGGCAACGGGGGAGGCATATGGACGTATACGATTATGCGATGCAGATGGAGAGGGACGGGGAGAAATACTACAGGGACGCAGCAGCCCAATCCGCACACAAAGGCTTGAAGCAAATCTTCGCCATGCTCGCGGATGCGGAAAGGACCCATTTCAACGTATTCAAAAGCATGAAAGAGCATGAGCCAGCGAAGCTGCCTGAGGCCACCATCCTGAAGGACGTGAAGAACATCTTCGTGGCCATGAGACAGGAGAGGACCCTGGAAGGCATAAGCGATTCCCAAGTCGACCTGTACAGGAAAGCCCAGGGCATCGAGAAGCAGAGCGAGGACTTCTACCTCGCCAAGGCGCCTCTGGCGGAAGACCCCTCCCAGAGGGAGACCTTCCTTCAGGTAGCCGGGGAAGAGCACAAGCACTATCTCCTTCTCGACCGGATCATAGAATTCGTCTCCAGGCCCGAGCAGTGGCTCGAAAACGCCGAATTCTACCACCTTGAAGAGTATTGAATAAATGACCCTGCTGCAGGCAGCGGGGTGTCCAGGACGACGAGCGGGAAGCGAGTCTTTGAGGGGGAGTCTTAAGCGGGCTGATGCCCGCGGAAGGGGGCGACGCGAGCCCTTGCGACCCACGTGGCGAGGGGAGAAGCACGACGGCAGGCCATGTGACGTGGGCACCCCGCTAAGACAAGCCGTGAGGGGGGAGGCTCCATGTGGCTTTGCCACTGGAGGGGGCGCTTAAGCCCCAATAATTGCCGACGAAGCGAAGCGGAAAAAGGTTCTCCCTGCAGCAAGCTGCAGGGAATCCACAAGTTGAAGGCTTCTTCAGGGCGAGCGCCTTTGAACCTTTTTCACTTCACACAAGATTGCAAAAGGTGCGTCGCGAACCAGACGACTCGTGCGCGGCGACTAGCCGAGAGAAGAGCATGAAGTATGATTTCGATCGGCCCGTGGAGCGGCGGGGCACCGACAGCCACAAATGGCAGAGGTACGGCGGGGACGTCATCCCCCTGTGGGTTGCGGACATGGACTTCGTCTCCCCCGAGCCCATCGTCGAAGCTCTACATCGCAGGGTTGATCACCGCATTTTCGGATACAGCAGGCCGGAGACGGACCTGGCAAGGGTCATTGAGGAAAGGCTCAAGCGGCTTTATGACTGGGAGGTCTCAGAAGAGGAGATCGTCTTCCTCCCCGGGGTGGTGCCGGGCTTGAGCCTTTCTTTTCTCGTGTGTACCCGGCCTGGTGATGGGGTCCTCGTTCAGCCTCCCGTCTATTTCCACTTCATCAACGATCCGGTGCTCCGGGGCCGAGTGCTCAACGACCCTCCCCTCGCTGCAAAGGGGGACACGTACGAGATCGATTTTGATGCCTTCGAAGCCTCTATCACGGGCCGCACGAGGATTTTCCTTCTCTGCAACCCCCACAACCCCGTGGGTCGCGTCTTTACGAGAGCGGAGCTGACCAGGATCGCAGAGATCTGCCTGCGCCGCGGCGTCTTCATTTGCTCCGACGAGATCCATTGCGATCTCCTCTATCCCGGCCATCGGCATATCCCCATCGCCACCCTGGATCCGGAGGTCGCAAGCATCACCATCACCCTCATGGCCCCCAGCAAGACTTTCAACATAGCGGGCCTGGGAAGCGGCTTTGCCGTTATCAAGAACCCTGAGGTTCGTGGACTGTGGAACAGAGAGGGGCAGGGCCTCGTTCCCCACGTGAACATCATGGGCCACGTCGCGGCACTCGCCGCCTTCAGGGAAGGGCAGGAGTGGCTCGATCAGGTCCTCACCTATCTGGAAGGGAACAGGGATTTCCTCGCCCGATACGTTGCGGAGAGGCTTCCCGGCATCACGATGACGCGGATGGAGGCCACCTATCTGGCCTGGCTCGATTGCCGGCGCTCGGCCATCCCCGGGAATCCCTCTGCGTATTTTCTGAAGGCAGCGAAGGTGGCGCTCAACGACGGCGCAGAGTTCGGCAGGACAGGGGAGGGCTTCGTCAGGTTGAACTTCGCATGCCCGAGACGCGTCCTGGCTGAGGCCCTCGGGCGCATGGAGGAAGCCCTGCGTCGACTGTAAGTTGGCGTTTGGAAGCTCGGGAAACGTCATCTGCGCCAGGCTTGGCTACCTGCAGCGGTCTTCTTACCGCAAAAATAGGGGGCCCAAATCTTTTTGTTGCAATGTATCCTCACCAAGTGGTAGTCAATGGTAGATAAAGCGGCGATGAAGGAGTAGAAAGATGGGCTATGGGAAAGGCCGGACCCCTGTTGGCGGCGAGCATGGCGTGGCGATAATAGGCGGGGGCGGCGCCGGCCTTGCCGCAGCGGCTGCCGCCGCGGAGGCGGGTGCGCGGGTCTTTCTACTGGAAAAAAGAGCCGAACTTGGCGGCAATTCTGCGATGGCTGGCGGAATCTTCGCAGCGGAAAGCCCGGTTCAGAAGCGAATGATGATCGATGCCCGCAGGGATGCGCTTTTCAGGAAGGCCATGGACTACGCCCATTGGAAGACAGATCCCCTGATCGTCCATGCCTTCGTCTACAAATCGGGCGACACCATCAGGTGGCTCGAAGAGAAAGGGGTGAGGTTCGGCTGGATTCCCCCTCTCTATCCTAATCAGGAGCCGCGCGTCTTGCATTGGCCCGAGGGCGGCGGAGCTGCCCTTATCAAGGCCCTTGTCAGGACCTGTACGGATCTGAGAGTCAGTCTGCTGAAGAAAGCGGCGGCAAAGAAGATAGTGGTCGGCGAAAGCGGAGCGGTGAAGGGCGTCCTAGCCGAAGGAGGGAAAGGGGAGTTCGAGATCAGGTCGAAGAGCGTCATTGTCGCCACGGGTGGTTTCGGAGGAAACAGGGAGTTGTTGAAAAGATATGCCTCCTACTCTGAGAACAGGGTGCTCACGGCGCTTCCGCACCTTGGCGACGGCCTGTCCCTTGCGACGGAAGCAGGTGCGGCAACCGAGGGCCTCGGGTTGCTCCTGCTCAGCGGGCCAAGGGTCCCCGGCTCCTTCCTTCTCAGCGCAATCGCTGCCGAGCCGAGCCCGTTGATGGTGAACAAATTTGGCGCAAGGTTCAGCGATGAGAACATTCCCTGCCACTTCGAAAGGGGCAACACCGTGGACAGGCAGCCCGACAAGATCAGTTACGCCCTTTTTGACGAAGCAATCAAGCATTACATCGTAGATGAAGGGCTGAAGCGGCCCGGATGGGGGTTGAAGCGCGAAGTCCTCTATTTTCAGCCGGGGATCGACATGGGGGCTCTGGAAAGGGAGCTCCGCTCGCAAGCAAAAAAGGGGTGTGTCCGTATATCGGATTCGTGGGAGGATATTGCGGCTTGGATGGGCGCCGATCGCGAGACCCTGAGGGCCACCGTAGACGAATACAACCGGTTCTGCGATCAGGGAAGGGACGAAATGTTCGGCAAGGACCGGAACCTTCTCCTGCCTTTGCGCACCCCTCCGTACTATGCGCTGAGGTGCGGCTCGGGTTTCCTGGGCACAATCGGGGGAATCAAGATAAACCATTGCATGGAAGTGCTGAACAAGGCAGGGGAGCCTATTCCCGGTCTCTTCGCAGCAGGGGTGGACACGGGAGGGTGGCAGGGGGATACGTACGCCGGTAGGGACCTCGCAGGCAGCGCCTTTGGTTTTGCCATTAATTCCGGAAGAATAGCGGGCGAAAGGGCGGCTGCCTTTGACCGATCGAAAAAAGAAGAGCGCCATGAGCGCGAAAGGAGGGAATAGTCATGCCGGTGATCCTGGTGAATGTGCTCAAACAGCCGGATGTAAATAAGAAGAGGAAGCTCGTCGAAAGACTGACGGACGCGATGGTTGAGGTCTATGGGGCGCCCCGGGAAGCTGTTGTGGTGACAATCAAGGAGGATGAGCCGGAAAACGTCGGTATCGGGGGCGTGCTGGCCATGGACAGGGTGAAATAGGCTTCGCTCCAACGGGCCATTTCAGCGGGTTTTGCCCGTAGAGAGCCTCATCCCTTTGCGAGAATGGCGGCTATCCGGTCCTTGAGGGGCCGGCTCGACTCATCCGCTGCCTCAAGATCTATCTCGGAAGGGGAGCGTGCGCCGAGGCCCAGCTCCGCAGCCCGGGCGATCTGCTCCTGCCTGAAGACGGGCACTTTCATGATGGCGTCGTTGCTCCCCAGGGACTTGAGTATGGCCACCCCCACCGCGTCGATCGCTACCCTATCTACGGAGGCGAGAAAGACATCTCCCTTTGCCCGCTTTCCGGAGACCGGCCCGCCGTCTGTGAAGGTGTCGATGCCGTCGAGCACCACGAGGGACGGCGCGAAAGGCACGTTGATCTCCGCGATCATCTTCCGTTGGTGGGGTGACGAGTGGAGCTCGTTCATGAACGAGAAGCCATGGCGGGAGGTGGGCACCGCGCCAACTGCCAGCTTGAGAGACATGGAAAAGATGCCGCCGTACTGGTGCGTTTTGAGACAGCACGTGGAGACGAGGCTTTCCGCTTCGATGATGGGCCGCGCGATGCGGAAGCCCCCCTTCCAGTGGCTCCCCGGGGGCTTTACAGGGACCCAGTCCTTCTCCGGAAGGCGGTCGAAATCGATTACTTTGACGTCCAGTCTTTCGAGGAGCTTCAGGACACCCTTCGCCTCCATTACCTCCCGCGTCGGAGGGAAGCTCCTGTCGCCGAGGCTGATGGACTTTGCGCCCATGGCCCAGACCTC